>ENA-UOOR01000109-UOOR01000109.1-fermentation-metagenome-genome-assembly--contig:-NODE-109-length-116617-cov-56.757991_pt1 | contig 116617 bp, 99 predicted proteins | sample MGYA00245780_ERZ724029 | MGnify/ENA primary metagenome ERZ724029 (study PRJEB28704, sample SAMN03018315) | fermentation metagenome | biome: anthropogenic terrestrial biome; feature: soil...
TGGTAACCAATCCCTTCTCTCCGTATGAACCGTCGTCGGTCATGATGATAACCTCGTCGGAGTACTTGCGTACCTGTTCTTCCAATATAATCAGTTCTTTTGTACGTGCCGCCAGAACGGTGATGACCCTGTTTCCGGCCTTTTTCATGGCTTCAATGATGGGAAGCATGGGAGCTACCCCAACACCTCCCCCTGCACAGATAACGGTGCCGAAGTTTTCAATGTGGGTAGCTTTACCGAGTGGACCCACCATGTCGGTAATGTAGTCGCCTACTTCAAGCTGGCATATCTTTTCAGACGATTTGCCCACACGCTGGATGACCAGCGTAATGGTACCCTTCTGGGGGTCGGCAGCAGCGATGGTGTAAGGCACACGCTCCCCCTTCTTTCCTACACGTACGATTACGAAATGGCCTGCTTTGCGGCTCCTGGCGATAAGTGGTGCCTCTACTTCAAAACATACAACTTTCTCCGAAAAATTTTCTTTTGCAATAATCTTGTTCATACCCGATTGGTTATATGCTACAAAATTACATAATTTTTCTGTGAGTTGAAGAGGCTGTTTCAAAATAGAGGCAGTCTCTATTTCTTGTACTATGTTAAAAAGAACGGTAAATTCTCATTTCTCACAACGAAAAATTGCCTAATAGCCTAAAGATTAGCATTTTTTAAGTGCCCTTAAAGTAGTACGATAACATAGAAGAGCTATCGCGCAATGATATCCGGTTCTTGTGGCTAAGCGGGACGAATGTCCCGGATCACAAGTACAATGTGGAGGCTGCGATCAAACAGCGTAAGAAAAGTGATTACAAATTGTACAACAAAGATATTCCAGGTGATCGAGCACAATTAGATGTAACAAAATTAAGAGCTGGTGCTTACCAGTTTACAACTATTGATGATTGTACCAGAATAATAGTTATTCGTATTTATATCTGAATTCACTCAAGTTGAATATAACCTCCTTGTTCAAATTCAATATAGGGTGAGTTAATTACATTTTCCTTAAATTCCTCAATAGAATGGGGATTTAAATCTTTCAGCCCCACTCTTATTTGGCTGTTTAATTCATCCAAAGCTGCACTAAGTATATTTTGAGCAACTTTATTGTTTCTTTTATCAGATATATACTTGTTAATCGTATCCATTATTTCATTGAGCTCGACAAAAGAAATATCAGTCTGTTTGAAAATAACATCTTTTCCTTTTATACGCTCTTCAATTTCGGCGCGATAATCCGAAGGATTGCCTTTTATAAGGATGACAAAATTTCCATTGTCATCGATGTACGATCCGCCATAATAATCGGGACGGGTTGAATAGGTGCCGTATCCCGACGCTTCAAATGATTCCATTAAATTCATATGGTAGGTCATTGAACGGTCATGATTGGCTACAAACTGGCGAGGCAAATCTTTATACTCAGGAATATCCATTCCGATAAGATAGGTTGTGTCAGCAGGCGTGACTACTGTGTCATTGTATTGTGCGGACGACGATCCAGTCTCTTTGGTCTTTGTATGACAAGAGGCTGCGACCATAAAGATGAAGATTAAAATTGAAATATGTTTCATAACTTTTTTGTGCTAATATACAAATAATAAATCAGAGCTCACTTTTTTCTTTCCATCTCCAGGCATAAAGGAAAATGAAAACAGAGGTGGATATTTCAATCATGGAGAAAAAGATATAATGTAACGTGTTAGAATCTGCAAAAAGCGATCCGGCTTGTACAAGCGTTAAAACCACTCCGAAGATCATGTTTGACAATCTATTTATTTACCAGTCTACCGCACTGAATTGTTTGATAAAATCATTTTCCCGGATCTTTTCAATACTTATAAGATAACTGACCACTCTTCCTCGTTGGTCTAACACGGGAAACGTACTCTTCTCCTTTTTTGTCAAGTCTATTTCATTGTTTTCCGTGTATTCTGACCCGGTGGGAAAAGCGATTATATCGGTACCCGACTTGTAATAGGATAGTTCGATCCTATAAATATCGGGGCTGGCAAACATGCTTTGGGGTGTGTAATCCACATACTTCCACTGAAAAGGTTTTAAATCCTTGACAAGAACCATTTTCTCTTCTTTTATCGTAGAACTGCCGTCGGGATTACTTATATAAATGGATGTTTTCGCCACAATGTCAATCGCATCTTTGAATAGAGGGTCGGCCAGAAAAAAGCCCACTTTATTGGTGTTAGGGTCGGGTGCCGGGGGATTGTAGACATTTTCCCCATTCACATAGGTAAATCCGTATCGTTGCCTCAGTACGCCTTTTTTTATGGGTTGCTCCAAATATATCTTTCCGGTAGTTTTCCCTTTCAGTGTAAGCACCGGATTATCGGCAGAATAGTAGAGGTATGCAAAGGAAAAAGGGATATATTCATCCGGATAAAAGGAGGTGGGTTTTTCATAATAACGGGAATTCTTATAGATAATGGTATCAATTTGTATCTCTAATTCTTCGCCGGTATTGTTAAACCCGGTCAACCTTACTTCGGTAGCCATAAAACTTTCTTCCTCTTTGTTGCACCCGGCAAGGGAAATAAATGCCACCCCCAAAAGAAGAAGGCAAACGCGTTGGAATGATTGAATGGTTGTTATCATATTAATTGTTTCGTTTTAAATTCGGTAATTATGAGACATGCTCATGTGTCAGGTGAAAATATTATTTACAGTTGCATCCCCCTAAGACCACCATATTGCTCGTAAATAAAGAAACACCTAACACTGCCCTTGCTCCCGTCGGTAGGGAATAAAGGAGTTCCATATTCATCACCCGAGGTGAAGCTGGAATTGATGTCGCCCCCCTTATAGGGCTCTTCTGTTCCGGCTTTGTAAAATACCACATAGTAATATCCGTTAATAAGGGTGTCAAATGTAACATCTAAATACGCCCACTGATTGGGAATAATGTTTTGCCCCAGCACGCCAAGAGGTTCAAAGTTTTCGTCCACAATCGTTATGTCATATGGTTCTCCTGTATCGCTCTTCAGATATATGCCTACTTTATTGATTGTAGCATCGGCCACGGGTGGAACGGGGTCTTCAAGTTTTACCTCAAAACTACCCGATGGCACAATGACAGCTCCAACATTGTAACTTTCTTCCTCTATTTTAGAAATATCAATTTTTTTTGTTCCTAACGTTTTGCCTGTAGGGCCATCCACAATGGTAACTGTAATAATTTCATTGTAATCCAAAGGGAAAAAAGTCTCGCTTCCTTCTCTGAAAGCCGTTATCTCACTGGCTTGACCTTTACCTCCGGGAAGTTGGGCATTGGAGGTTTCGACAGTGAATTCATTGGCCGTGAAGTTCAATATTTCAATGGTTATGTTGATGGTTTTATACTCCTTATGGTTTTTTCCGTAAAGCCAGGCGAAATCCAGTGTATGCACATTTTCACCGTTTACCTGAAAAGGAGCGCTGAACAATTCCTTTTTTGTGACGGCGTCAATCACTTTCAGGGTAAGATCTTTCTCCCTATTGTTAAGCATAAAAGTGCTCGAAAGGTCTATTTTGCTACCCGGCTTGTATTCTTTTACTACGGAAAAGTAGCCATCATATAGAGTGTCTCCGTAAATAGTCATCACCATCGGGTTTTCATCTACATATACACCCTTGATCCTTATCGTGGCAGCATCTGTAAAATAGAGGTAGTCTTTTTCCATATCGCCACCGCCTGAACAGGCTACCATTGTCACTATCATGAATAAGAGCAGCCCTTTGATATAATTTGTCCTATTAATTTGTTTCATTTTTTACATTATTATTGAAATGTCTCGTTTAAAAAGAATATGAAAGCGATAAACTGAAGGCCGTACCCGTTTTTTTCTTATAGGTATCATCATCTCCCTTTCTAATCTTGACTACATTGTCTCCTTCTCCTTGCTTTTCAAAATAACCCCACTGGTAATTTTCGTCGAAACCATATATCCACTCATAACTGTCTTCCCAGTAATCGGTTTTCGAATCATAATCGTCTCTTATTTTATAGGTATAACCCCCGTTGGTAAAAAAATGATACGGAGTATTAAGAATGTTGGAAATATTGAGCTTTAACTTTAAGTCTTTATTTCTAAGAAAGTTATAACTTATTTGCGCGTCCATTTGATCGCGTTCTCTTTCAAACTCAACAAGGCGGGGGTCGCCGCTGGTTGCAAATGTTTTATTTCCCATGTGGTTGAAAGCCAGATTTATGCCCAGCCTTTCGTCTTGATATTGAATGCCGAAGTTGTAAAGTATGGGTACCTGTCCATACAGGGGCCTTTTCATTTTCAACAGCTTTTCAATACGTATGCTGTATCCGTTTCCGTTATGGTCGGAACCGATATACTCTTTTTCAAAAAAACGTGCCTGCACCTCAGACTTTTGGAGGGTGAGGTTACCATAGATATAGATGTTACTCAACGGTTGAAAACCGGGGTATAGGAACGACAGGTTTTTCCTCGCGTCAAACTCCCATCCTGTTACTTTAGCCGATTTGGAGTTCTGTGTAAGCACTTTTGTCTTTTGGCTGGTGTCAAAAATACCCCGGTACAGCTCCACCGGATTGTCAAAGTCTTTTTTGAAATAGCCCACCGACAGTACTTCACCGGGGGTGGGGAACCATTCTATTTTAGCGTCGTAGTGAGTAATTTTTGTAGAAAGTACCCCTTCGTTAATTTGGTAAGTACCCCATTCAGGATTAAAACGCGTGAATTTCGAGTTCTCAATCAATCCGGGTCTCACCACCGATTTGGCATAAGATCCCCGAATATTGAGATTCTTCAACGGAGTGAGGGTCAAGGCTGTCGAGGGGAGGTAGTGCCATTTCACTTCATCGGCTTCCACATCCGTCCTTTCGGACACTACCCTGCCGGTTTCAGGGTTTACAAAGTAGCTCTTGGGCATGTTTTTCTGTTTTTCCGGGTCCACGTAAGTGTAGGAATTGCTTCCTTCAGAGTATATGCCATCATATTCATACGATTCAACGCGTAGACCCCATACAAGTCTAAACCAATTGGTCAGGCGGTTGTCCATCATCCCGAAGTAAGCGATGTTGGTGTTTTTCCCTTCATACCGTTGTAAATCCCATAGCTGGGGAAAGTAGAACACATCCTCTTTAGGCTCTTTCATGTCCAGGTCAATAGCCCAGATAGGCAGGTTGTCATATTTATTATTAAATCCTTTTCTTCCTATCGGCAGTTGTGACCACTTGAATTTACCGTGGCGCTCCAGGGATTGTATTCCCGCTTTAATCCTCTGTGATTTGTTGAGCATCTTGAATTCGTATGACAAGGATGCCTCGGCGCTCCAGTTGGTTTCATCATAAAAATATTGCGACCTTTTTAACCAGGGGACATAAGATTGTGCTTCTCCCGTGTGGAAACCGGCCAACACATATTTGTAAAACATGTCGTCGTCGTTGAACTTGAATACCGGTTTATCGTCCCAGCTGTTTAATCCGGGTAAGTTGGTGAATTTTATGGGAACGAGGTATGCTTCAACGGCATCTAACTCGTTGTTCAACACTTTCCCGCGGGCTGCCGCCCAGGTAAACGTAAAGTTTTTGAGGAATCGATGTTCCCCTTCCAGTTTATTTTGCAGCAAATCTAAAAATTTAGGGCTGTCAAACTCCCTGATGACGGGGTAAATTTTTCCATACATCTCCACAGACATGTCCTCTCCTGTACCCACAATCCGGTAAAATGTGTTGTTGAACATGCGCGAATACATGTTTTTTGTAAAAATGGAGTGATTCTCCGTTTGCCATCCACCGTTTAGCAGTACCGCCCATGTTGTATTGAACTTGTAGTTCTTGGCATTGTTTTCATAATATTGTTTTTCCGTCTCAAAATCGTAAAGGTTGGTACCCATCTTGTCAAACGGGCCGCGCTCGTAATGAAGGATGTCTTCTATCGATTGTTCGTTACGGTATGTCAAGGCGCCTACAAAGCCTAGCCGGCTCATTTTGGTGCGGCCTAGGTCGTAGCTTCTGCCAATGGAGAAATTGTAGTTTTGTCCGGGCATGGTTTTGTACTTTCGGGTGCCCAGGCGTTCCAAACCTCCAATTTTTTTGTTTTGCTCCCGCACCTGCTCAACAGTGAGTGGAGTAAAGTTTTCCGGTTCAAAATCGAGAAGGAACATGGTATTCATGACCGGGAAAAGTCCCTCGGGAAAATGATCCCTTACCCCGTCGTCCATACCCAGGTAATCCCATTTACCCCTGCCGTATCCCATAAATCGTTTGCCCGTATAATGGGGACTGAACTTGCCCCCGACAGACATTTTAATGAAATTCTCATCGGGCACGGAGATGGTGTTGATCTGCACCAGCCCGCCCCCAAAGCCAAAACTAAGGTCCGGCGTATAACTTTTGGATACCACCACATTATCTATTAAGTCGTTCGGAATAATGTCAAACTCGAAGTCACGCGTTTGCACATCGGTACTGGGTAGTGTCACCCCATCCAATTGCGCCACATTATATCGTTCCGCAATTCCCCTCACAATTACTTTACTGTTATTTACCGTACTCACTCCCGATATACGCTTCAGTACCTCACCCACATTCTTGTCGGGTAGCGTGCTGATTTGTTGCGACGAGATAACGGAGCTTACTTCGGCTTTGGTTTGTTGCAGCTTCAGCATTCCATTGGTGGAGGCTTTGTTGTAGGTAGCTGTGACCACTACCTCTCCCAATTCAGTACTTTCGGTATTTAGAGAAACATCCAAAGGTGTGTTTTTCCCTTCGTTGATCTTCACCCCCGTCACCCGTTGTGTCTGGTAGCCTATGTATCCTATTTCTATGGTGTAGGTACCTGCCGGAAGAGATAATCTGAAATTACCATTTATATCGGAAGCTGTACCTATGGTTTGGTCACTGACCTTCACCGTCGCTCCCGGTAAAACCTCTCCGCTTTCATCCACAATTTTACCCGAAAGGGTCCCTTCCTTTTGTGCGGGAGTTTCGACTACGGAACTTGCGAGTGCAGCTGCTTCTTTTTCCAGAACTGAAAAGTAGTTATCGCGTATTTTTCGATACATCCATCTTGTGTTCTTGAGCGATTCATACAGCCATTCTTCCATGTTATTGGTGTGAGCAGTAAATTCGGGCAGCTGCTCGTCGTTTTTGATTGCTGTTTTGTTGTAGGTAACTACCTGCCCCGTGTTTTTACCTATTTCGTTCATCCGTTCCAACCGGGATATGATTCTTTCGCGTGGGAACTTCATAGACTGTATTTCCGCATGGATACTGCTTATGCTCAATATTGCCCCTGCTGTAAATAGGAAAATGGCCTTTAACACACACTTATTCGTCTTCATTAATAAAACATTGATTATTTAATTAATATAAGTTTATTGTTGCTAATTCTGTATTGAGTTTTGTAAATATCGGCAAGCGCACGGGCCACATCCTTCAGCTCCGTGTTGGTGGTAAAGGCAAAGAACACTTTTTGGTCCGTTGTGATGTGGGCGTCATTGATAATCTCCACATTATAGTATTGTTTCAGACGAAGTGCTATTTCTTTTAACCCCGCCTCGTCCATTACAATGTTCCCTGTACGCCAGTCGGCGGCAGCCGAACCGTCTGTGAGGCCGGAGGTTAAACTGCCCGTTCCGTTATCGAAGGAAACTTTATTATTGGCTTCGAGCACAACTTTTCCGCCGCTCTCCCTGCTTACCTGCACTTGGCCCGTTTTCACACTCACCACCTGTTCTCCCAATTCACGGTAAGCCTTTATGTTGAACGATGTTCCCAACACGCGCGTGCTCAACCCGTCGGCAGTATGTACAATAAAGGGGCGGTGGGTATCTTTGGTTACTTCAAAAAAGGCTTCACCCTCCTCTAACCATACTTCGCGGATCTGTCCGTTAAATTTTCCCTTATGGAGAGATAAGGTGGTTCCCATATTCAGGTGTACTACTGAACCGTCGGCAAGAGTAATTTTCTTCATATTGCTGTCGGTAATGAACTGTTGTACAATTGCGGTTTGTTCTATTAGTTCCGGAGAAGCTGCCTGGTTGGCTTCATTGTTTTTTAGAAGCGGTAAGCTTATGACAACAATTAATGCAATGGCAGCGGCTATTCCACCGTATTGAATCCAGGAGAGTGATGTGCTTTTTCTGTGTGGAAAGATTTCAATATTCATTCGCCCGGCTACGTTTCTTAATAGGCGTTTTACACTTTTTTCTACTTCTTTATCGGAAAGTGTATTGTCGTTCAATTGTTGATGAGCTTCATCTACCCGTTGTTCAACGGCACGGCGTTCTTCAGCCGACAAATTACCTTCCAAATATTTGTCCAACAAGTTCATGAGATCATCATCCAACATTTGCTTCTGCCGGGGCGATAATCTTTTTAAGCGGTTGTCCTTTTTCATTCTGTTTTTTATTGAGTTGCTAGAACCTATTTTTGTGTAATATGAAGCAGAAACAAATCGGCCTCTATACTTATATCGTTTTTCGTTTGGGTTACCTAATGTTAAATTAAATCAAAAGTGATAGTCGATAGAAAAATCCATCTCTCGAGGTAAGATAAACAGTATGAGAGGTACCTTATGAGGGTAGGGAATAACTGATTGAAAACGTAACAGAAACGAAATATTATTCCCATAAACAATTTCTAACTTTGTCGGCGAAAAAGAACAACAAAAGCGTGAAAAGTGATCAGGAATTATTGAAAGCCATTGCCGATAAAGATACTAAGGCGTTCTTGGAATTCTACGACAGACATGCTTCTCGTGTTTATAGGCAGTTGGTGAGTGGTTTCAGAGACAAAGAAGCCGCGGAAGATTTCCTACAGGATTTCTGGGCAAAAGTCTGGATTTCTCCCTCATTTCTGTTGACAAACGAGGAGGGCTCTACAACCCCATTTTTACATTGCTATACATTGCGACGGATTGCCGATTTCCATCGCTCGAGGGTGGCTTGTCAGGAAATTTTACTATCGGCCCCTGTTCACGCAGAGGAATTGACTCCGGCCTATTCTCATGTGCTGGAAGATATGACCATGAAGGAAATAATGACCGAAATTTCGCGTATTGTGGATACATTGCCGGAGAGAGATTGGATGATTTACCAGCTCTATCATCACGAACACCAAAATGTAAAAACCATTGCCGAGCAACTCTCGCTAAGCGAGGGTACGATAAACAACAAGCTATCCTCTATCAGCAAACTGCTGCGCAAAAGATTGAAGCCGGCATATTCGGCTCTTCACTGGGCAGCCATCATGGCGACGTTGCCGGGTATTTTTCCCTGAAATTACAGGTTGTGCTGTTGAATTTGGGGTTTTACCAGGATTTAAATTTAAGAATACTTTATGTGTTTGTTGTCCCGATGCCTAGTATACTAATTCAACTTTTACATCACAATTCTTTTTCACCCATTCCGCATCAAATTCGGAGATTTCGCGACGCTTCCCTTTATAAATATAGTAGGAAGAGGGAGCCGGTTTGGTCTTCACATTCCGATCGATAATCCGAGGCATGCGATTTTCTATCATCACATCCGGACAATCCTGTATTTTGGATAATATGGGGGTTATGTTTTTTGATTTACGGACATATACATGCTTGTAGCAATCATAACATTCTTCAGACAGGATAAGCGTATCCCTTCCGTTAAACATGTATGACATTTTTCTGTCTTTACCGGCAAGTTCTATCATGGGAAGCTTACCTTTGATGAAGATGGAAAAGTCGTTACTCAATTGGAATTTTCCTGCCGGTACCATTTTCCTGTTCTTGTAGTGTAGATAGGTACCATCTTTCTTGAAGGTATAGATCTTACTTAAACCGGTGTTTTTCAGTGCCGTCTTGCCGCCTGTGTATCCGCCCTCGGAGCTTGCCCATTCCCATGTCTGATAGAGTGCATCGTCATTTACGGCATAATTGTCTGCGGGATTACCGGCTTCCATGATTTCCCCGGCACTCCATACACGGTATTTTATTTCATAGCCCGCAGGCACATATACCACTACCGGAACCTGACTGTTGTATTCAATCATCAGAGGCCTGGCCGTCACAAACTCCTCGTGGTTGCTATTTTCCGGGCATCCCATTCGGGTAGCCCATACATCGCCGGTAGTAGTAAACGTATAATATTTAAAGCCTGATCCTTCCAATGTCTCTTCTTCTATAATCCCGTTTAGTCCGTGATGATTACAGTCCACCATCATATTTTTTCCGGCAATAAGTTCCACTTTGTAATCCCTTTCGTTTTTAGGATCTGCTTTTGCCGGTAACTTGATTACGACCTGTTTTTGATTCGACTGGGCCGCAGGAAAATCTTCTGTTGTGATTTTGTTGTTTCCGTCATTATTTCCTGACAGATTTTGTGCTGGAACTGATGTAGACAGCAAAAGGCTACAGGACAGCATGATTAAATTCCTTGTTCTCATAATTTTATGTTTTTATTGACTCTTTTTTTAAAGAAGTATGTGATTTTTAGTTGATCATATAGTTCAACGGTTTTCTTTGTAAATTGTTTCTGATATACTTTGGTTTATAGTTCTAATCTCTTTATTTAAAAAATCTTGCATGGATGTTTGTTATCTTTTGTGAAAACAGGAGTTTGTAAATTGCCCGATTGTTCAATATACTTTTAATGGGATAGAGTAGCAGGGTATATGTTTGTTGTTTTCAGTTCTATAGAAATGCATCTGAGGTGAAAGTCGGCTTCATAGTATTTACATCGTTGAAATGTAAAAAAGCCGATAAGGTGATTTGTCAATTTAAAAAAGGATAGTAGAACCGATGGTTCCGGCAGTTATGATGCAGGGAAAAGAGTGGAACATAAGACCAAAAATACGGATATTGAGACGTGGAATTTAATTATTGCCAAGATGGATTCGATAGATTTTTGGAATGGGAAACTGGTGAGTCAGTTTCAGGAAGACGACGAAGAATATCAATTTCAACTTGAACGGCCGCGCGAATGTCAATTGATAAAGGAAGGCATTGATGTCGAAAAAATAAGAGCCGCCGCCGAAAAAGAACGTATTGAAATGGAAAAGCAAAAAATGGATGAAAAAGAGTGAGATGTTGTCTGCTGACAGAGATTCCGTTAAGTTGATTCAATGGCTACCTGAAGGAAATTGTTGCTTGTTGAATCAGTCACGAAAAATTGCTCATCAACAATACCAACTGAAGGGGAATTATTATTGAAGGGTTTGATTTCAAGCCGAAAGTAAAATAAAGTTACTAACTTTGCTGGTCGAAAAAAGGTTTTGTTTAGATAATATTTTTATGAAACAAAGTAAAGTGTCGGTGATTGTTCCTGTGTATAATATGGAAAAGTATCTGGCTGCAAGCCTCGAGTCGGTGTTGAAGTCGGATTATGCTGAATTTGAGGTAATTGTTATTGACGATGGTTCTACAGATCAATCTTTGGCCATTGCAAATCAATTAGCTGAAAAGGATGGCCGTATACGTGTATATTCTCAACCGAACAGTGGAGTTTCTGCTGCCAGAAACCTGGGAATTGAAATGGCTGATGGTACTTACATTCTTCCGGTAGATGCAGATGATTTGATTGCCTATAATTACATCTCGGCTGCCGTTAAGGTATTGGATGCAAACCCGAATGTTAAAGTTGTAAGCAGAGAGGCTCATTTTTTTGGAAATAAGAGTGGACGATGGGTTTTTAAACCTTTTAGTCTGGACTTGCTTTGTCGGAGGAATATTATTGATGTCTGCTCAATGTACAGAAAGTCCGACTGGAAGTTGGTGGGCGGATATTGTCGGGAAATACCGGGTCGTGAAGACTGGGATTTCTGGTTGTCGATTTTTGAGCATGGAGGAGATTTTGTTCGGCTACCATTAGTTGGTTTATATTATCGTATTCGAAAACAATCGAAGAGAATCACTGATCGAAAAAATGACAAGGAAGTTATTGATATTCTGAATAAAAGACATAAACCTCTTTTTTTTCAGGTATTGGGAGGTAAATTACATTATCAGCGTACATACTCGAAATTGATAAACAAGATTATAAGTATTTTCTTTCCCCATAATGTTTTTGTAAAGACTGAAAATATATATCTGCAGAAGCTTGTTTATGGAGTTAACATAGAAGGTGATGCGAAGAAATTACTAAGAATGAATAAGGAAGAGGTGAGATATATTACTTTCAAAGAAAAACGCATTCACGTTCCTGGCTCAAAAATAAAAAAATCATTAGCCAGAGAATACTTTAATCCATTGGATCCAAGTCATATCGGATATTATGAGAAGCAAGTTTCGACCCGTAAAATGATAAGTTATCTGGTTCTTACTACAACTGATCTTGAGGGTAGTATACGCATTGCATAAAATTTTGAGAAATAAATAATACTTGGAATGATGATAATGACAAACAATGTAGAAGTTCTAACAGTTCATTATAAAACCCCGGATCTTATATATAGACAATATAATTCGGTGAGAAAGATTTATCCTACAATCCCTTATCGGATTATTGATGGTAGTGATGATGGACAGTTTTATTTTGAAGATTTAGAAAAGGAAGATAAAAATATAAAAGTTGAGCGACTTGGATATAATATTCACCACGGACCAGGTATGCATTATGGTATTACGACTTCTTTTTATGACTTTCTTTTGATAATGGATAGCGATGTGTATATAAAAAAAGAAATAATTAATGATATGTATAATCATTATAAAGGATATGCAGTAGGAAAGGAGTTGATGGTAGATAAAAAGGGCCTGGAAAAGGATCAACACAAAAAGTATTGGTGGAAAAGTTTTAACAAAATTAAATATCCATATATTCATCCATCTTGCATATTGATTAATAAAAATGCATATTTACAATTCAAACAGTTTAAAAAACATGGAGCTCCTTGTATTGATGCTATGATTGATATTTTTAATAAAAACAAAACAGACATTCTTTCTTCATTTAATCTAGAAGGATATATTGAATTAGAAGAGAAAGGAACAAGAAAAAGATGGGGAATAAATCTAAAATAGTATCGATTCTAATATTTAGTTGGTTATAAGGGGGGTAGTAGATAATGTGTAATATATTTGGCATAATTAAACCATTTGCCTACTTTTGTGTCTTATCCGTGATAAAGATGCGTTCTTTCACAATATGGGGTTGACCGGTTTTGACAGCGGGTAGAAGAGGTTTGTAAGCATGCAGTGCGTTGTCGGTTTGCACTTTAATCTCAAACGACAAAACAATTAACTGGCAATAACAATTACGCTCTTGCTGCTTAATCGAAGTACAGTAGATTAAAGCTTAATCCCGTCACATGTGGCGGGACAAGACATCACCCGGAAGCTCTGGCTTCGAAGCGTTCCGATCAGGTGGTGCAGATAAATCGGAGATAGGATGGGAGAGGCTTCGGCTCCTTTCCGAAACTAAGAAGATAAGGATTGAGTTTGGTGGCTTCAGTCGCGCTCTTTCCCGACAAATAAAATGAAGCTAAGCATGTAGAAAGCAAATTGCTTCCTCGTTTGGACGAGGGTTCGAATCCCTCCAACTCCACAAATATTTGTAACGCTTTTATTATCAATACTTTAAAACTGCTTAATTGTCTATAACTTGTCTGCCAGACATTTATAGACAATTATTTTATACGATTAGGCCAAAGAGAATTATTATTTTCCAAAATTAAAGAATGCGGAAGGCTATAATGAGCGCCGATTGCCGCATGTTTGCCTGAAGAGGTTTAAAGAACATTACCTTCTTCGGCTGTTTCCGCTGCCTCTGTTTCCCTGTTCACTTCGGAAGTTGGTTACTTCCTTCTGAATGAAGTTTTTTTCAGCTTGTTGTGCCCGGTAAAGTTTTTCCGGGCTGAGAACTTTTTCGAATTTGGTGGCATATTCTTTGTCGAGTGCGGCTTCCCTGATCTTAATCTCAACATCATCGTCGAGCATTCTTCTGTATTCTTCGTCGGAAATGTTGCTGTTGTCCTTAATCCGTTGTACTTTATCCCTATGGAGTTTATGGAGTTCAAATTTCTTTTGTGTGAGCTCGCTGTTCAACGGGAAATATTTTACAGCTTCGGCTTGCGTGAGCCCTGCTTCTTTCCGGATAAATTCCATCTTCCTTTTTTCGTAATCAGCCATGTCCATCTTTCTGTTTTGAGCCGATAAGGAAGAGAAGAATAGGGGAAGCATGCACATAGACAGCAGCAAAATAATACCTTTTCTCATGACAAAATCTTATTAAAGAGGTCTGTTACGATTTTAGTTCAAATAATACTGATTATACATGTAATCATAGTAGCCATCGTCTACTATTTGTTCTTCGAGAAACTGATAAAACTCTTCCTCGGTAACATGTACGGTAGACCAATAATTATCAGCAGCCTGCGGTATACTGGCCGGCTTAACAGTTGTGGACTGTTCCGTTGTAATTTGCCCCCCGTCACTATTCCGGGTCAGAAAATTAATGGTAATATAAATTCCCACAAACATAGCAGCCAGATAAACCCATGGTTTTACCTTATCCCACAGCGACACAGTACGAGGTTCAACGTACTCCTTTTCGGGCAGCCTGCTCATTATCTCTTCATTGAGTTGCGCGAAATAATTTTCAGGTACTTTAAAGGGGTTTTTTGTCTTATCTATTTCTTGTAATTTGTGAATATTTGTTTTCATACCTTTCTCTATTGCGCTGTACTGATGAGTAGACTCGGAGATATCTAAAAGGTTTAATTGGGTTCACCCAAAATCTTTTCGATTTTCTTAACGGCATGATGATAGGATGCTTTGAGCGCTCCCACAGACGTACCGAGAATGTCTGACATCTCTTCGTATTTCATTTCTTCAAAGTATTTCATTTGAAAAACAAGGCGTTGCTTGTCGGGAAGAGTAAGGATGGCTTTTTGTAACATTTTTTGTGCTTCGTCGCCATCAAAATATTCGTCGCTCTCAATGATGTTGAGTAGAAACGCGTCGTCATCGTCGATGGAAATGTTATTCTGGCTTCGTTTTTTATTCAGGAAGGTGATGCTTTCGTTTATGGCAATCCGATAAAGCCAAGTGGTGAGTTTGGCTTCTCCCCTGAAATTTTCGAGGTTGGTCCACGCTTTGATAAAAACATCCTGAAGTATATCGTTAGCATCGTCGTGAGAAAGCACCATCTTTCGTATCTGCCAGTACAACCTCTCGCTGTATTCAGATACCAGACGGCCAAACCCTTTACGGCTTGTAAGCGGATCGTGCAACTCTTCCAGTAGTTTTTCCTCGTCAATCATTTCCTTATGTTCGGACTGCAACGCAAATGTACCTAATTTATTTAATTTGTGTATCAGATATTGTCGCCATTTTCAAACCAAAGCACGAAATTCTCCGCTGCTTCGGTGTTCTGCTGCCACCACTCCAAAGATTCGGGATAGTAAGATACACTGATGTAACGGCAGAAAGTGTCGTAATAGTTGGATAGTTCGATGTGCGAAAAAAACGGAACATAAAAGGTCCAGAAAATACCATGTCTGGAAGTGCTGAGACTCTCTTTCTGGAGCACCTTCATGATTGCCCGGTTCACAAGCTTGAATTGCATAAATTCATCCTCTTCAGCGGGTGTGGACTGCAACGAGTCGAGGGTGGAGGTGATGGCCTGATAGACAAGAATACGATTAAGTCCATCTGCCGTCGACAAAGGGGGGATCTCTTCCGGATGCAGCAATGTACCCGCCTCATTACGCAGCATCTGCTGCTGAATGAAAGAGCGTTCCACCGGCTTGCCCGTTTTTTTTATGCGCATTGTCTGCAGCATCTCTTCAAACGCATTTTTCGATCTCTTGCTGTCGGGCTCCAGCAAAAGAAACATTTGCATAGAGAGGATACTTTGTACCCAAAGCCCTTTGTCGTTCAGCGCGTAGGCATACAACAAAAAAGCGCCGCTGTGCGATTTGTCGAGATCGATAGCCTTTTTAATATGTTTGAGCGTGTTATCCACATCGCCCTTGTTATAGTAATTTACGGCCATGTTGAAGTGAAGCAGATACTCATCTCCATACCTGATCAATCCCTCCTGCAAAAGGGCCAGGGCATCATCCACCTGTCCCATTTCCACCAAAGCTTCACTTTTTACGGCGTAGGCGCCCGGAGAAAGTTGCTTGTCGTTAGTGTTGATCACTGCGGTACTGAACTCCAAAGCTTTTTGAAAATCTTTCAATGCAAGGTAAGACAGCGCTATTTCGTAGGTAGCTTGTGCACAGTTTGGCTGGAGTTTCAATGCTGCATTATATTTATCGATGGCCTGCATGTATTCTCCCTGATCGTGTAATGTTACACCTTCCTGAATCAGTTTCTTTACTTCGGGTTCCTGCCCATATCCATATTCCGGAAATATGAAGGAGATGATAAATAGCGTAATGGATAGTAATATTCTCATATCATTTTTTTGACTGTATGTTTTCATGACGCCGAATAATCAGAAGTCGACATCAACAGTGATGCCACAGCGTGAAAACGGTGATTATTTTTGACGGATAAAAGTAGGACAAAAAAACCAATGCGGGGCTTATATTCTATAAAATAGCCATTTTTTGTAACATTTATAAACAATTTATGGGCCGAAGAAAGGGATTTTTACTTTTTTTCGGGTAGCTATTGTTTTTTTGGGAAGTGTTTTTTTATTCGATTCCCGGAAAGTTGCCTACTTTTGTATCGGGTATAACGAGACGAAATTTGAAAAACCTATAGAATGAAATATATACATGTGCAGTTTACTTGCGATCCGGATTCGGAAATAGTGAAGGATGTACTGGCTGCCACGTTGGCTGATGTTGGATTTGAGACATTCGTGCAAGTTCCTGGCGGATTGGATGCCTATGTCCCGGCGTCTCTTTTTTCCAAACAAAAAGTATCGGAACTCCTTGCCTATTTACCCGTGAAGGCCGATATAAGCTGGTTGCACCACGAGCTGGAAGATAAAAACTGGAACGAAGAGTGGGAACGCCACTATTTTCAACCGATCGTGATTGGCGATGAGTGTTGTATTCACAGTTCTTTCCATCAGCCGGAAAAAAAATACAGATACGACATCATGATCGATCCCAAAATGGCATTTGGTACGGGGCATCACCAGACAACCGGATTGATCCTGAAGGAGATCCTGTCCCTGGATATGCAGTACAAAACCGTACTTGACATGGGGTGCGGAACAGCTGTGCTGGCCATACTTGCTTCCATGAGAAGAGCAACATCGGTCACCGCAATCGATATTGATGAATGGGCCTGTAATAATGCACACGAGAACGTGCAGTTAAATGGCGTTGACAATATCCGGGTGCTGCTCGGAGGAGCCGAGCTGCTGGGTGATTCTACTTTTGATGTGATCTTAGCTAATATAAACAGAAACATTCTCTTACGCGACATCCCTCTCTATGATAAGGTGCTGAACAGAGGTGGCCAGATCATTATGAGTGGTTTTTACCGGGAGGATATCCCGGCTATACGTACCAAAGGAGAAGAGGAGGGATGGACCTATCTCCGTTTTACGGAAATGGATCAATGGGTGGCGGTGACCTTTATGAAATGAGAAAGAACTAGATTTTATCCCTTCTCAATACCAGTTTTTGCCAGTAATAAAGGAGTGGATTGGTTTTCTTGAGATTTTTCCAGGGACGGCTGCTATGTGGGTAATGCAGTACTGGTGTATCGGTGAGTACGTAATTAGACATTCCTAACTCCAGCGCTTTGTGAGAGATGAAAACATCGAACCATGTTTTTCCCTTGTTGAGAAGCTGAAAGTCAAATTTAGAAAGTAAATCGTTGCTTAACAGTGTACAACAGAAACTGATTCTTTTGGGCGATTTAATGCTGCCAAATGCGTAGTTTTTGGCATAGAGATAGGGATAATTGAAGTTTTCTGTCTCGTCAGTAGTAACTGCGCCCAACATAGCCGTATTGGGTAACAGGTGTGCTCTTTCCTGCATTGTTTGCAACGTGTCGGGTTGAATAACCACGTCTGATTCAACGATGACCAGATGGGCGTCGTCCGCCAGTGCCTTCTGCTGGGCAAGCTGCAGTACCAGTAAGTAGTTTGGTGAAGGGTGTTGTGTAAGACTACTCAGATGGACCAGTTCGAAATTAAATCTTTCCTTTGCCTCTAAAAGTGCCTCTATCGTTTCCTCATCACTGAAGTCATCGTATACCGTATATCGTAATTCTGTTGCCATGCGCGAAGTGCAAACACTTTCTATTGTACGGAGTGTTGTTTTAACAGAATTTTTGACTGGCGTGATTACATGTAGCTTCTTCATCTTCATCCGGACTCATTTTTTTACGCTGCAAAAGTACATGAAATTTCTTGATTCTTTCCTTTGGTAATGAATATTGTTGAGAAGCGATGATTTTTTTGACCTTTTGAAAGTTTTTTTAATTCGACGAATTAGCGCTATCTTTGCGGCAACTTAATACACACATTTAGGTTATTGAAAAAATGAATTGGTTAGTGGAATTAATTACCGGGTCTGGAATTGCGCATTCAATTCTGGTGCTTGCGTTGGTGATCTCTGTAGGGCTTTTGCTGGGAAAAATAAAAATTTTTGGCATCTCGCTCGGGACAACATGGATTCTGTTTTTTGGGATTTTTTTGGGGCATCTTGGCTTGGAAATTGACGTAAATGTGTTGCATTTCCTAAAAGAATTTGGTCTGATCCTGTTTATTTTTTCAATCGGTATGCAGGTGGGACCCAGCTTCTTCTCTTCGTTTAAGCAGGGGGGGGTTACCCTTAATCTGCTGGCTACAGGAGTGGTGCTCCTGGGGGTGGTTACAACCTATGTTATTCATACCATCACCGGAATACCCATTGCCACCATGGTCGGGATTCTTTCCGGTGCAGTCACCAACACTCCGGGACTGGGAGCTGCCCAGCAGACTTACACTGATGTGACGGGAGCAACTGACCCCACCATTGCCACTGCCTACGCCGTGGCCTATCCTCTGGGAGTGGTCGGCATAATCTTGTCCATTGTGTTGTTTCGGTTTATTTTTAAAATTAACTTCGCCAAGGAGAACAGTGAGCTGGACGACAAAAATGAGTCCAAACTAACCGAAGCACACATGTTTTCGTTACAGGTGGAAAACCCTTCCATCTTTGGTAAAGATATACGGGATATTAAACATCTCATACAAAAAGAATTTGTTATTTCCCGGTTGTTGCAGGAACGGACTCAGGCGTTGGTAGTACCACAGACAAATACGGTATTGAATGAGGGCGATAAAATTCTGGTCGTTTCCAACCTGAAAAATATTGATGCAATTGAAGCTTTTATAGGCCACCGTATTGATATGAACAGAGAGGATTGGAACAAACTGGATTCGCAGCTTGTTTCGCGCAGAATCTCCATTACGAAGTCGGCCATCAATGGACGTTCTATCGGAAACCTGCGGCTGAGAAATCTTTTCGGAGTAAATATCACCCGTGTAAACCGTGCCGGAGTGGACCTGATTGCCGATTCAAGACTGCAGCTTCAGTTGGGCGACCGGGTGACTGTGGTGGGGTCTGAAGAGTCTATCCTTAATGTGGAGAAGTTTCTGGGCAACTCGCTCAAGCGTCTGAGAGAACCGAATCTCATCTCTATCTTCATTGGAATTGCCGTGGGAGTCATCGTGGGAAGCATCCCTTTCATGATTCCGGGTATCCCGCAACCGGTGAAACTGGGACTTGCCGGTGGACCGCTGATCGTGGCCATTCTACTCAGCAAATTCGGACCTAAATATAAGCTGGTGACCTACACCACCATGAGCGCCAACCTGATGCTGCGTGAGATAGGTATTGCCATCTTCCTGGCCTGCGTAGGGCTGGGAGCCGGTGGAAACTTTGTGGAAACTGTTGTCAATGGCGGATACACATGGATTGGCTATGGCGTGATCATCACCGTTGTCCCTCTTTTGATCATTGGCACCATCGGACGAAAAGTATGTAAGCTGAACTATTTCACGCTGATGGGGCTGATTGCGGGAAGCATGACCGATCCGCCGGCGTTGTCATATGCCAACGCAACTGCCGGGAATGATATACCCGCCGTGAGCTATGCCACCGTATATCCGCTGACTATGTTTCTCAGGGTCATCACTGCACAATTGCTGATTCTTATCTTCCTGTAAAAGAAACAGGTTTGACAGCTCTGTGAGAGCATTTCTGCCGCAATCGATTGCACGGCATTCTGCTGAAAAGAAACCGTTTTCTGTTCCTTTCGTTTGTAAATTATTGTAGATTTGCCTGTGATCTATCAATTTAATACACAACATCATTGAAAAACGTATATCGTGTATAATGATCTAAACGAAAGTATCTGAATGGCTCTTCTAATATTTCAACTCAACTACCATACCACTTGGGGACAACAGGTTTGTCTCTGTGGATCTGTTCCGGAATTGGGACAGTTCGATGAGTCAAATGCAATCGTCCTTTCCAACGAGGGCGATAATTGGTTCGCAGATGTACATGTGCCGGAAACAAAAGTTATTCATTACTATTATTTCATCCGACAAGGTGCATCTGTCGTTCGCCGTGAGTGGGGTGCTAACCGAAAGTTGCATATCATCAAGGGGGAAAAAAAATTCCTCATTCAGGATCTTTGGAAAAATAAACCCTATCACGCATATCTCTATTCGTCTGTTTTTGCCGGGAGCATCTTCCGTCATGCGAAGATGCCCCTCTCTTTAAGATATTATGCCCATTCGGTGGTGTTGAATTTAATTTGCCCCTATGTGCAGAAAGATCAGATGGTTTGTTTGAGCGGTAACTGTGAGGCTTTAGGAAATTGGAATCCGGTACTGGCGAAACCGCTGTCTTATCTGGATGACGGTGAGTGGCAGATTGTGCTGGATGCAAAAAAAATGCCTTCTTCCTGCGAGTACAAGTTTATAATCATGGATAAAGCCACCGGAGAAATTAGGCATTGGGAAGACGGTGGTAATCGGATTCTTCTTGCGGAAAAGGCTTATGAAAATGGTACTGTCTTTGTGGAAATGGCTTTGCAATACCGTTATGACCACTTTAGCTATAAAGGAACAGGTACCTCCGTTCCTGTTTTTTCGTTGAAGACAAACGAGAGTTTTGGAATTGGTGAATTCACCGATCTTTATAAGATGATCGACTGGGCATCCCTTACAAGACAGCAGCTGATTCAATTGCTTCCTGTGAACGATACCACCGCCTCCAGGACCTGGCGTGACTCATATCCCTACAGCGCCATCTCCATTTATGCACTTCATCCAATCTACTTGGGGTGCAGGTCGCACCCACTGAAAGACAGGAAGAAGATGAAAATCTATATCCGGGAGGCAGCACGATTGAACAGCCTGCCGGAGGTAGATTATGAGAAAGTGTTGAAATTGAAGGCGGATTACTGTCGAGATCTGTTTCTGGAGTGTGGCGAGAGAGTCTTGTCGTCTGCCGAATATTTGGCTTTCTATGAGAAAAATAGCCACTGGCTTTTCCCGTATGCCTGTTATTGTTACCTGCGCGACAGAAATGACACTGCCAACTTCAGGGATTGGGGCGAGTTCAGCAGTTACGACGAACATCGATTGTTGCGGATGACCAAAATTTACCCGGAGGCAGAAAAAGAGATTCACTACTGGCATTTTGTACAATACCTGCTTCACGAACAGTTTTCAGGCGTAAAGAAGTATGCCCGGGAAAAGGGTGTTACCCTGAAAGGCGATATTCCAATTGGCATCAGCCGGAACAGCATCGACGCATGGACGGCTCCTTCTCTTTTCAATATGGATACCCAGAGTGGCGCTCCTCCCGATGACTTTTCTTACCTGGGCCAGAATTGGGGTTTCCCCACGTATAACTGGCATGCGATGGCCGAAGATGGGTATGCATGGTGGATTAGCCGCTTTCGCAAAATGTCCGACTACTTTGATGCATACAGAATCGATCATATCCTGGGCTTTTTCCGTATATGGGAGATACCGCTCCAGGCTGTACAGGGTTTACTCGGGTATTTTAGTCCCGCATTGCCATACTGGGCGGAAGAGATAAACCGTGCCGGCATCCCGTTCGACGAGGAACGAATGGTAGAACCGTTCATTCATGAACATTTTCTGCCTGAAATCTTCGGTGACTATGCAGACGAGGTGAAAGACAGGTATCTGGATGTGTCGGGATGGCAGACGTTCAGGTTGAAATCATTTTGCGATACGCAACAGAAAATAAGCCAGTTGTTTACCGATCCGATGGACGAAAAAAGCAGATGCGTCCACGACGGACTCCTTTCGCTTTGCACAGAGGTACTTTTTATACGGGACCAGCATGATCAAAACAGGTTTCATCCGCGTATCACAGCGCAATATACCCATTCGTACCGATACCTGGATGACCCTGTGAAAGATGCTTTCAATCGGCTATACGATGATTTCTTTTATCATAAACACAACTACTTCTGGCGCGAGCAGGCAATGCGGAAACTTCCCATACTGCTTTCTTCAACCACGATGATGGCATGTGGTGAAGATCTCGGGATGGTGCCCGATTGTGTACCCTCGGTAATGAGTGAACTGCAGATGCTGAGTCTGGAGATTCAACGCATGCCCAAAGATTCAAAGACGTTGTTCACTGATCTGCATGCGCTGCCTTATCTTTCGGTATGCACAACATCTACTCACGACATGTCGCCTATTCGAGCATGGTGGACCGAAAACAGAGAGGTGACACAACGTTATTATAACGAAATTCTGCACCATGAAGGCGAAGCTCCCGAAGAATGCAGCGCAGCACTCTGCAGGGAGATCCTTACAAGTCATTTGCAATCAACGGCAATGTGGGTAATATTGCCCTGGCAGGACTGGATGTCGGCCGACGAAAAGCTGCGTAACCCAAATGCTGATGCTGAACGAATAAACGTACCGGCTAACCCTGCACACTACTGGCGTTATAGAATGCACCTTTCGCTGGATGATTTGCTGAAAGAAACGTCTTTCAATAAGATGATTGCAGAGATGAACGTGCGGTGATCTTACGAAAAAACCACAAAAAAAGGATTGCGCCACTTCGGCCAATCCTTTTTTATATATTCAGGATAGTGTCTGTTTTATGCTTTTCCAGCGCTACCCAGTACTTTTTCTGTCTTGTGCATGTACAGCTTTTTCAGCTCCTCGCGAGCAGGCCCCAGGTATTTACGGGGATCAAACTCGGCCGGATTCTTGGCGAACACTTCGCGTACAGCTGCTGTCATAGCCAGACGACCGTCAGAGTCGATGTTTATCTTGCATACGGCCGATTTGGCAGCTTTGCGCAGCTCCTCTTCCGGAATGCCGATGGAGTCGTTCAGTTTACCGCCATACTTGTTAATGGTTTCCACATATTGTTGGGGCACAGAAGACGAGCCGTGAAGCACGATGGGGAATCCGGGAATACGTTTCTCAATCTCTTCGAGAATATCGAAACGAAGGGGGGGAGGTACCAGCACACCATCTTCGTTGCGGGTGCACTGATCCGGGGTGAACTTGAATGCACCGTGTGAAGTGCCGATAGAGATGGCCAGTGAGTCGACACCGGTGCGCGACACAAAGTCGACTACTTCATCGGGTTCAGTATAGGTGTGGTGTTCTGCCTGAACATCGTCTTCAATACCAGCCAGTACGCCCAGCTCTCCTTCCACAGTCACATCGTATTGATGAGCGTAATCAACCACTTTCTTTGTCAAGGCGACGTTTTCTTCGTAAGGAAGATGCGAGCCGTCGATCATTACAGATGAGAAACCACTTTCGATACAGTCTTTGCAAAGTTCGAAGCTGTCACCGTGGTCGAGGTGAAGCACGATGGGGATTTCATAACCCAGTTCTTTGGCATATTGAACGGCTCCCTGGGCCATGTAGCGCAATAAAGTCTGATTGGCATATTTACGTGCACCGCTGGATACCTGGAGGATCACAGGCGATTTCGTTTCCACACAGGCGGAAATAATGGCCTGCATTTGTTCCATGTTGTTGAAATTAAAAGCGGGGATGGCATAGCCGCCGTCTATTGCTTTTTTGAACAACTCTTTAGAGTTTACTAAACCCAAATCTTTATAACTTACCATTGTGCAAATTGTTTTATTTTCAGATAATCTAAATACCATACAAAAATACGATTTTATCTGTAAACTACAAAAAATGTTTCGACTTTATCACAAGTGGTAGAGTTTATCAGATTTGATTGATTGGTCATCTTCTTTGCTTTTTTGATAAAATAACCGACGTTGATTCTGGAATTTTTCAACAGGAAACATAATTTTATATTTTTTTTGTGCTATTTTTGTTTTAGAAACATTGCAGTTCTTTTTATAATATCTAAAACGTATCATGATGACCATTGGAATACCCAAAGAGATTAAAGTACAGGAGGGCAGGGTTGCAATGACTCCCGCGGGAGTGTATGAACTTACCCGCAGAGGACACATCGTATGTGTGCAAAAGAATGCCGGCCTGGAAAGCAATCTGCCGGACGAACGGTACGTGAAAGCGGGAGCCGAAATACTCAACACGATTGAGGAAATATATGCGCGTGCCGATATGATCGTGAAAGTAAAGGAACCGCAGGAAAGTGAGTTTTCCCTGATCAGAAAAAAACAAATTCTATTCACTTTCTTTCACTTCGCTTCCGACCAAATATTGACGGAAGCGATGGTTCGAAGCGGGGCTGTGTGCATTGCATATGAGACTGTGATGGACAGCAACGGGGGGTTGCCTCTGCTTACTCCCATGAGTGAAGTGGCGGGACGCCTCTCTGTGCAGCAGGGAGCTAAATACCTTGAGAGGCCACAGGGTGGAAAGGGAGTGCTGTTGGGAGGTGTTCCGGGTGTGAAGCCTGCCGATGTAGTCATTATCGGTGCAGGTGTGGTGGGATCCAACGCGGCGATGATGGCTTCCGGGCTGGGCGCGAAAGTAAAGATTCTCGACATTAATTTAAACCGGCTTCGTTACCTTTCGGAAATAATGCCTGCCAACGTGGAGACTGTTTATTCTACCAAAATGGCAATTTCAGAATTGGCGAAAACTGCCGACCTTGTTATCGGAGCCACCTTGCAGGTAGGCATGAAAGCCCCTCACCTTGTAACCCGTGAGATGCTGAAAGAGATGACGCCCGGTACAGTGATTATCGATGTTTCTGTAGATCAGGGGGGATGCTTCGAAACCACACATCCCACAACCCATGTGAATCCTACCTATGTGGTGGACGGAATTATTCATTACTGTGTGGCGAACATTCCTGGAGCTGTTCCTGTGACCTCTACCCGTGCCCTCACAAACGCGACCATGCCTTATGTGATTACCCTGGCTGAAAATGGATGGCAAAAAGCCTGCATGAGCCATCCCGATCTGAAACAGGGTTTGAATATCGTAGAAGGAGATGTGGTATTCAAGGGGGTTGCCGATTCGCTGAATCTTCCTTACAAAGAATGGAGAAATTGATCGGAATAAATAAATGGAGGCAAAATTTAAAGAAATATTTCAAGAATGTCTTGTTTTCTTTTGCTGATAATGAAAATTTAATTTTCTTTGCTTATCCTTATTTATAATATTTATAAATAACCATAATTCATAGTTTACAATGGAAAAAAACAATCAGGATAACCAGATCCAGATAGAATTGAGCGATGAGATTGCTCAGGGAATATATTCCAATCTGGCTGTCATTTCACATTCAACCTCCGAGTTTGTCATCGATTTCATCCGGATTGTGCCGGGTGTCCCCAAGGCAAAAGTCAAATCAAGGATTATTCTCACACCCGAACACACCAAACGGTTGTTTGTGGCATTGAAAGATAATATCGACAAGTTTGAACAACAAAACGGAGCCATCCGCCTGCAGGCAGAGCCGGGTTTCCTGCCTCCTATTGGGGGGATTGGAGAGGCCTGACCGCGGGATCTATTAAATCACAGCAGCAATGGAAATAGAAATCATGAGACCCGTGGTAAAGTTTAACTGGTTTAAAATGTTCTGGGACGGTTTCACAAATATGAACCGCTTAAGCAAAACACTGTGGATTGTGGCAATCGTGAAACTGATTATCATGTACTTCATCTTGAGGCCTTTCTTTTTTCCCAATGTCCTGGATACTACCTACGATAACGATGCAGATAAAGCAAAACATGTACGCACCGAACTATTGGAAAAGGCCTCGGGAGCGGAATAACAACAACCTGCAATATTAAACAAGTTTAATCTGAAGAATATATGGATCTATTAAGTGCATCTGCAGTAAATTGGTCAAGGGCACAGTTTGCGCTCACTGCCAGCTATCACTGGCTATTTGTTCCCCTCACCATTGGACTGGCGCTCATCATGGCAATCATGGAGAGCATCTATGTGAAAACAGGAGACGAGAAATGGAAGCATACAAGCAAGTTTTGGCAAAAGATTTTTGGAATTAACTTTGCCATAGGTGTGGCTACGGGCATTATTCTGGAGTTTCAGTTCGGCACAAACTGGTCGAATTACAGTTGGTTTGTGGGAGATATATTTGGTGCTCCCCTTGCCATTGAAGGGATCATCGCCTTTTTTCTGGAAGCCACCTTCATATCAATCATGTTTTTCGGCTGGAACAGGGTGAGCCGCAAAACTCACCTTTTATCAACCTGGCTTGTTTTTGTGGGATCCTCCCTATCGGCTTTCTGGATACTGGTAGCCAATGCCTGGATGCAGTACCCCGTAGGAATGGAGTTCAACCCGGAAACAGTGCGGAACGAAATGGTTGACTTTTGGGCAGTGGCTCTGTCTCCCGTAGCTTATAACAAGTTTTTGCATACCACCTTCTCCTGCTGGGCTGTCGGTGGCTCCTTTGTTGCTGGCGTGGCGAGCTGGTACCTTCTGAAAAAGAGACACACCGACTTTGCTATTCAAAGTCTCAGAATTGGCTCGCTCGTGGGGCTGGTCGCTTTTGTGATGCTTGCCATAACCGGCGATGGATCAGCCTATCATGTGGCGCAAAAGCAACCAATGAAGCTTGCAGCCATGGAAGGATTGTACGAAGGTAAAGAAGGTGCCGGACTGGTGGCAGTAGGCATGCTGAATCCTGCCAAGACTGCTTATAATGATGAAGTGGATCCTTATATATTCAAACTGGAAATACCCAAGCTCCTCTCCCTGCTGGGGTATCGAAACATCAATGCTTTTGTACCTGGGGTAAAAGATATTGTGGATGGGGGATACCCCCTGGCCGACGGTACCACAGCGCTGTCGTTTGAAGAACGCAAGGTGCGTGGCAAGAAAGCCATTCAGGCTTTGGCCGATTACCAGGTCGCCAGAGAGGAAGGCCGCGACGCCGATGCTGCCAACCACGAAATCATCTTAAGAGAAAACTATGCCCATTTCGGATACGGTTACCTCGAAACAGGGGAGGAACTGATTCCAAATATTCCGCTCACCTTTTACAGCTTCCATCTGATGGTGATGATCGGATTCTTTTATATTCTACTGTTTCTTGTGATATTCTACTATCTGTACAGGAAAAATATGAGCAGGACCCGGTGGCTCCAGTATGTGGCATTGTGGAGCATCCCTTTGTCGTACATCGCGGGTCAGCTTGGGTGGGTGGTTGCCGAGGTGGGGCGCCAGCCGTGGACCATTCAGGATATATTGCCGGTAAATGCTGCTGTATCAGCTGTTTCGGGGGAAAATGTGATGACTACCTTTATCTTGTTTGCTGTTCTTTTTACGGGGTTGCTTGTAGCCGAAGTGACCATCATGGTGAAACAAATTAAAAAAGGACCCGAAGTTGCTGAATATGAAAAAGTTGAAAATTGAAAATATGGAACTTACTAAATAAACAACGCAATGATAACATACGATTTTTTACAAAAATACTGGTGGTTTATTATGTCATTCCTTGGGGGGCTTCTGGTGTTCCTGCTTTTTGTGCAGGGGGGGCAGTCGATGCTCGGATCTCTCTCAAGAAAGGAAGATGAAAAGAAACTGCTGATCAATGCGCTGGGGCGTAAATGGGAATATACATTTACAACTTTGGTGACGTTTGGCGGCGCCTTTTTTGCCTCGTTTCCCTTATTTTATTCTACCAGCTTCGGCGGTGCTTACTGGGCCTGGATGATCCTGCTTTTCTGCTTTGTGCTGCAGGCAGTTTCGTATGAGTTTCAGTCGAAGCCCGGAAATATATTTGGTCCCAATGTGTACCGTGCCTTTCTCTTTGTGAACGGGGTATTGGGTACTTTTCTGCTGGGTGTGCTGGTAGCTACTTTCTTCACCGGCTCCGAGTTTACCGTGGGCAAAGGAAATATTGCCGGTCTGGGCACGTCGGGCATTGTAATCAGCCAATGGCAAAACCCGCTGCACGGACTGGAGTTACTTGGTAACCTCCGCAACCTCTGCATGGGGATCGCTATTTTGTTTCTGGCCCGAACACTGGCCAGTCTCTTTTTTGTGAACCGACTCAATCATGAAGTGCTGGAAAAAAGGTCACGTAAGTTTGTGTTGTACAATGGGTTGCCTTTTGTGCTGTTTTTCCTTGTTTTTCTGATTTGGACGCTTCTGGGAAAGGGATATGCCGTGGATCCTGTTACAAAAATCGTTTCACTCGAAGAGATGAAATACCTGCAGAATTTTCTCGATATGCCGTGGGTGATGGCGTTGTTCATTTTGGGTGTTTTGGCTGTTTTGTGTGGGATCTTTCTGACGGTCTTCAATCAGCGGTTCAAAAAAGGTATTTGGCTTACCGGCGCCGGAACAGTCGTTACCGTAACCATGCTACTTCTGGTGGCCGGCTATAACAATACGGCTTACTATCCGTCGTCTGCCGACCTGCAGAGTTCGCTAACGCTCCAAAACTCCTCGTCCAGTGAATTTACTCTTTCTGCCATGACGGTGGTGTCGCTCTTTGTACCGGTCGTAATTGCTTATATCGTATATGCCTGGGGCGCTCTGGAAAAAAAGAAGCTGGGGCTGGATGAACTGGATACCGACGGAAAAGCTTATTGAGCAGATTCTTATAATACGTATTGCATCTGTTCTTTGCAGAATACTGATGCAAAATTTCAAAAGAGAGGGATGCAACAAGAATGTACCCTCTTTTTGTGGAATTTTATCACAAATGCGCAGATGTCCCGATAAAATGCGTAATTTTGTGGTTTATTTGTTTCGTATATGAGGGGAATAAAGAAAAAAAATGCTTACTTACTACCTGCTTTAGTTTTGCTGATCGTCGCATGTAACAGCAAAGGACGCAGCATGTTTCGCGCAGAAAACAACGTTGATTTTGATACAGTCAGGGTGAGCGAAAGGTACCATCTTGAAGGAGATACATCAAAACCTTTCTGTGACATACGTGTGGAATTTATTTATCCGGCAAGCAGTTCCAAAATCAACGTCGACACACTTCAGCGGTTCTTCGTGAAACATATGTTCGGAACACCCTACGATACGTTGACACCCGCTCAGGCGGTAGATGGTTATGTGAACAGTTTTAAAGAGAACTATAGTGCCGATGCTGCGACCTACAGGGAAAGTGCTAAGGACATGATGGAGCTTAACGAGCTGATTCCCGGCATTGATTTATCGGACAGTGAACATGCTATGAAAGATGTTTTCTACTCTTATTACGAGAACCTGTCCGACTCTGTCGTTTACAATCAATACGGAATCATTGCCTTTCAGGTGAAGCAGTCAAACAACAAGGGGGGGGCTACCTCCTACAATTCATACCGTAACTATGTGATCAATTTAAATACCGGTAATAGGGTGACCGAAAGCGACCTATTCAATGCCGGTTACGATTCTGCTTTGCAAAGTCTCATTGTCACTTCCCTGCTGGACCAGAATAATGTGAAAACAGTTTCTGAACTTGAAGACCTTGGTTTCTTCGGGATTCAGGAGATTGTCCCCAACAAAAATTTCCTGTTAAACGAAAAGGGAATCATTTATACCTTTAACAAGGGGGAGTACTCGGCATATCAACTTGATGCCCCACAGGTTTTTATCCCCTATGGAGCCATCCGATCCCTCTTGAAAGAAAATACCATAGTACATAAACTGGCCGAATTACAGTGAACGATATCGAAACTTATTTTCCCAACCTCACAGCACTGCAAAAGCAACAGTTTGATGCACTGCCTGGCTTGTATGCCGATTGGAATGCCAAAATCAATGTGATTTCCCGAAAAGATATCGGCAACCTTACCCTGCACCATGTATTGCATTCGCTGGCCATTGCACGGTATATCTCTTTTGTACCAGGTACCCGTATTATGGATGTGGGTACAGGTGGTGGATTTCCCGGGATACCGCTTGCTATATTTTTTCCTGAGATTCACTTCTTGCTGCTTGATAGTATCGGGAAAAAAATCAAGGTTGCAGAAGCTATCGCAAAAGAAATCGGACTGTCAAACGTGGAGGTGAAGCACGCACGTGTGGAGAACGAAAAGAATAAGTACCATTTTATCGTGAGCCGGGCAGTCATGGTGTTGCCGGAACTGGTCAGAGTCACACGCAAAAATATAACCACGGAACAGATAAACGCCCTTCCAAACGGTATCATCTGCCTGAAGGGAGGAGATCTTACAGCCGAGATTCAGCCTTTTAAAAGAATGGCCGATGAGATCTCCCTTTCCAAATACTTCGCTGAACCCTTCTTCCAGACAAAGAAATTAGTATACGTCTCTCTGAGTTGATCATTTTATCTTCGGCCTAATCCGGATTAATCCAAAAGAAAGTGCTATTTTTGTTCTTTCTATAACGCAACTTAACGCCATTTGATGAAGATTAAAATATTTGAATTCAATCCTTTGGGCGTAAATACTTATGTTCTCTCCGACGCATCCAAAGAGTGCGTTGTGATTGATGCAGCCTGTTTTTATGCCGATGAAAGGGAATTATTGCTCAACTATATCCTTGATCACGATTTTGTGGTGAAGCACGTTATCAACACCCACTTGCATTTTGATCACCTTTTTGGTGTCAACATGCTGGCATCGCAGTTTGGAATTACATTGTCCTGCCATCAGGCAGATGAATTTCTTCTTGAAAATATTCCTGCGCAGCTAAAGTTGTTCGGACTTCCAAACGTGAATACCGATTTCAAACCCGATATAGGAAGGTATCTGCATGAGGGTGATCGGATTCATTTTGGTACCCAGATCCTCGAGGTGATTCATCTGCCAGGACATTCGCCCGGAAGCGTGGTGTTTTATCATAAGGCCGAAGGTGTCTTGTTCAGCGGTGATGCACTTTTTCACTCCGGGATAGGACGTACAGACCTCGCCGGAGGGGACTATGATTTGCTGGTAAAGGGAATTCAGACGAAGCTCTTCTCGCTACCGGAAGAAACCAGGGTATATGCAGGCCATGGCCCGGCAACCACTATCGGGTATGAGAAAGAACACAACCCTTTTGTGGGAGAAGGATAATGACCAGGCAGGGATTCACCTCCGAAACAAAGAGATTAACAAAAGGTTACAATCATATCGTTCATTATGTTGAAAATGGAACAGTTTAAAAATCGTCATGTCGGTCTCTCCGAAGCCGAAAAAAAAATGATGCTCGAATCACTCGGAGTCAATTCGATGGAAGAGCTGATTGATCAGACAATTCCTTCCGATATCCGTTTATCGGAACCTTTGTCACTACCTGCACCGTTATCGGAACATGAATATGCAGAAGAGATCGCGCATATTGCCTCTCAAAATCAGCTGTTTACCTCTTATATAGGAATGGGGTGGTACGATACCATCACCCCGGCAGCCATATATCGCAACGTATTCGAAAATCCTGTCTGGTACACCTCTTACACACCCTATCAGGCAGAGATATCGCAGGGGAGGTTGGAAGCACTGTTAAACTTTCAGACTGTGGTGAGTGAACTGACCGCACTTCCTCTGGCCAACAGTTCTTTGTTGGATGAAGCTACCGCTGCCGCCGAAGCGGCTACCATGATGTATGGACTACGCAGCAGGGATCAGATAAAAAATAACGAGAAGACTTTGTTTGTGGATGAACGAATCTTTCCGCAAACACTGTCGGTATTGAAAACACGCATGCACTATGCAGGGATAGAAGTGATTACGGGCGATTGCAAAACTTTGACTTTCGATCAGCATTATTTTGGAATGATTCTGCAATACCCTGATGGCGATGGAAATGTGGATGATTACCGTGAATTGGTGAAAAAAGCACACGAGGCAGGTTGCAAGGTGGCTGTGGCAACCGATTTAATGGCGTTGGTACTGCTCACGCCTCCCGGAGAATGGGGCGCCGATATTGCTTTTGGCAGCAGTCAACGCTTTGGCATTCCCATGTTTTACGGTGGCCCCTCGGCTGCTTTCTTTGCTACGAGGGAAGAGTATAAGCGGTCCATGCCAGGACGCATCATAGGCATTTCAAAAGATGCTTACGGCAAAGAAGCATATCGCATGGCACTTCAAACACGCGAGCAGCATATTAAACGGGAAAAAGCCACTTCCAACATTTGCACGGCTCAGGCACTGCTGGCAACCATGTCGTCGTTTTATGCGGTTTATCACGGACCGGAAGGATTGAAAAAGATTGCCCGCCGCATCCACTCAATTGCTTCTCATGTGGGCGATGAACTGAGAGAGATGGGCTTTAAACAGTTGAACAGAAGCTTCTTTGATACCTTAAGAATTGAATTGCCCGACAATATTTCCGTGCAGGACATCCGGGAAAATGCAGAGATGAGATCCATCAACCTGCGTTATTACAACAACGGTGAAGTCGGCATCAGTATTGATGAGACTACCAACAATTACCGGGTGCATGAGCTACTCGCTGTTTTTGCCATGGCTGCCGGCAGCTCTAAGGTGTTTATGATTGATGAGTTGCCCCTGAAAATAACGTTGAAAGAGTCACAGCTCCGAAAATCGGACTTCCTGACGCACCCCTCGTTTAACAGTTATCATACGGAAACCGAACTGATGCGCTACATCAAGCGGCTGGAACGAAAAGATATCTCGCTGGCGCATTCCATGATTTCTCTCGGCTCTTGCACGATGAAACTGAATGCTGCATCCGAATTGCTACCTCTGGGATTGCCCGGTTTCCAGCGCATGCATCCCTTTGTTCCGGAAGAACAGGCTTCAGGCTACAGGCAGATGATCGATGAGCTGGAAAATATGCTTGCAGAGATTACGGGTTTTGCTGCTACCAGCCTGCAGCCTAACTCCGGAGCTGCCGGAGAGTATAGTGGACTGATTACCATTGGGGCCTACCTCGAAAGCAAGGGGGAAGGACATCGCAAGGTGGTACTTATCCCGGCATCGGCACACGGCACTAACCCTGCCAGCGCCGCTCAGGCAGGGTTTACCCCGGTAACGGTTGCAAGTGATATGAAAGGAAATGTAGACATGGAGGACCTGCGCAACAAGATTTCCCAACATCGGGATGATCTGGCAGCTTACATGATAACCTATCCTTCCACACACGGTATCTTCGAAACGGAGATCAGAGAAATGTGTCGACTCATCCATGAGGCCGGCGGACAGGTATACATGGACGGAGCCAACATGAACGCACAGGTGGGATATACCAATCCCGGAACCATTGGTGCCGATGTGTGTCACCTGAATCTGCACAAAACCTTTGCTATCCCCCATGGGGGAGGGGGACCCGGTGTGGGTCCTATCTGTGTGGCGGAGCATCTTGCCCCGTTCCTGCCTGGACATCCCGTACAGCTGCCAACCGATAAGAATACCGTATCGGCAGCTGCTTATGGCAGCGCCGGCGTACTGGAGATTACCTATGCCTATATTCGCATGATGGGGGCCGAAGGCTTGAAGGAAGCTACAGCAGCAGCCATACTAAGTGCTAACTATCTGGCCGAAAAACTGAATGACGCTTACGGCATCGTCTACAGGGGTGCCAACGGTCGGGTAGGGCATGAGTTGATTCTCGACTGCCGTGGTCTGAAAGAAGTGTCTGGCATCACCGAAACGGATATCGCAAAGCGGCTGATCGATTATGGCTATCACGCTCCCACATTATCGTTTCCCGTCCACGGCACACTGATGGTAGAGCCCACAGAGAGTGAAAGTCTTGCCGAGTTGGATCGATTTGTGGATACGATGAATCAAATTCACGAGGAGATCATTGAGGTGTCGCGTGGTGAGTACTCGGCCGAGGATAACGTACTGGTAAATGCACCGCATCCTCAGTACGAAGTGACAGCAGACGAATGGAATCATGCTTATCCCAGAAGCAAAGCTGCTTTTCCACTACCTTTTGTTGCGGAGAACAAGTTCTGGGTCAATGTAGCCCGGGTAGACAATGCATATGGCGACCGGAACCTGGTCTCATGCCTCTGCATACAATAAACAGGGCCGGGAAACAGATGAATAGGCAGCGGTGGAGCGGTTGTTCTTAAAACAATCCGGGCAGTTCACCCTGTTCAAAAACAACCAACGGGGAGTTGGAAATATCGTTTCGGAAGGCGTCGGTGATTTCTTTGTTTACTACTGTCAGGATTACCTTTACGCTGTTTTCCATCACATCGGGGTAGGCTCCGGCAAAATGAGTCATCACGGGATGATTTTCCGGGATGGTGGTGTCGATAAGAAATGCATCAATACGATCCATCTCCTGCATCATCTGTTTATAGGAATATTTTACACTTTCTACATTGAAATTATCCGTGCCGAGAATGTCGATCAACTGCTTGATGTGCTGCTCCCTGTTTCCGGTGACAGTGATTACAAAAGTGCCGTTATTGTCGATAAACGAACCACCATAATAGTCGGGATAAAGGTTGGGATCCGATTCCCTCTCCATCCAGTCCTCGCTGAAAGAAATCATCAGCTTCTCGTGTAAGTCCATCGCCGACGGATTGTCTTTGGAATTTGCAGTCACACTGCCAGCGACGGAATCTGACGAGCTGGCTTCACTACGCTGTCGACCCGACTGATTGCAAGAATTGAAAAAGATCCAGCTCATGGATATAAGTAAAAAGAAGGTAGTTGCTTTCATTATAAAGATAAATTGTGTTTGATCACACGTATAACGAAAAAAACGACATTTTGTTTAGAGAAATATCTGAGTTCGCCGCTAAGCTGTTTAATGTCAGATTGAAATAATGGAATGCTTCATTTTTACTTTTTTACTTTTTCCCATTTAGCACTTCTTTCGAATCTTTAACCGTAGAGAATGAACATTCGGGTGGTTTGTGTTTGTTTCAAGAGGGAAAAAATGTTCAATTGAATATTTTTCCTTTTAAGCAAAACTTTATTTTAAATGCAAGACTTTATGAAAACAAATTTTTTTAAAAATGGTTTCCTGGCAGTAGCCTCATTACTGATGTTATGGGGCGTTGTAAGGTGTACAAGCGAGAACGAAAAGCTCACCGATGGAAAAGCAACCATCCAGTTTAAACTGACGGATGCACCTGCTTTGGAATACGACGAAGTGAATATCGATATTCGAGGTGTGCGTGTGGGAGTTGCCAACGACTTTTTTTATGTTGATGACGAAGGCGATGTTGATTCGAGCATGGTGACCTGGGTGGATCTGGATATACCGAACCCTGGCATATACAATCTGTTGGATTTCAGAAATGGGGAGACGGTGTTGTTGGCTAATGGCGATATTCCGGCCGGGAAAATCAGTCAGGTCAGGCTAATCCTCGGCAACCAAAGCAACGTGGTGGTTAATGGGATGGCACATGATCTAAAAACTCCGTCAGCCCAAACCAGCGGCCTGAAATTTAATCTGCACGAAACACTGGTGCCCGACATGGCCTACAGCTTCGTTATTGACTTTGATGCCTCACGATCGGTAATAAAAAGAGGCAATGGGACCTACCTGCTGAAGCCGGTCATTCGTACTTATGCCGATGCATTTGGTGGTACAATCAAAGGAATTGCTTTGCCGGCACGGGAAGATACGGTAGGTGTCAGTTATGTGCAAATTATCAGCGGGGAGGACACGTTGATTTCTCTTCCCGAAGAGAACGGATTGTTCCTGTTCCCCGGTCTAAAACCGGCTCTGTGGAATCTGACTGTCTTCGCAGACACAACCTCCACATACAGGGATACGGTTATCAACGATATTGAAGTAAAGGTTGGAGAGGTGGTTGATCTAGGAATCATCCAATTGAAGAACGACTGATACTTTCCCGGATTTTGAATCCATCTTTTGTTAAATGAAAAAATGGAGCCACTCTCTGGCTCCATTTAATTTATTTTCACATCATCGCATGTACAAACAACGGCATCTTTATTATCTTTGCAAGAGATTTTTTGCCTTTGAGAAGAAATTAAAAAATAATTAATACTGAATACAGATGAAAAGATTCCATTACGCATTGATTTTGGCAGGCCTGATGGTTTTGGGTACTTCCTGTAAGCCCAAACAGAGTGCATATAAGCAGGTATATGAAGCAGCTAAGGAAAGAGAAATGCAACAAACAGCCTCTCAGCCTACAACGGTGGTAAAAGATGCCAGTCCTCTTCCTCCCGTGGAGGTATCGGTGAGAAAAGAAAAGGTGGAACCGGTATATGCTACCGACGCTGCCGGCTTAAAGAGATACAGTGTGGTGATTGCCTCCTTGAGCGTAAAGTTGAATGCCGAATCATTGAAAGATAGGATGACAAGAGAAGGACATCAGGTAATCTTGGCGCAAAATGAACAAGGCATGTACCGCGTTATTGTGGCCAGCTACGACGATAAGCAGGAAGCCGTAGCGAAAAGAGGAGAGATTTACAGCATCTATTCGGCAAAAGGAGATACCGATTACCTGAGAAGAACTTATGGTGTTCCTTTTAATGACCTTTGGATTCTGGAAAGACAATATTAAATTAAAAAGGTTGTGCGGGATCAGGCGGAAACCGGACTATGTGAAAAGTTGTTTAACTAACCGTTCCCGTACTAGAATAAAAAGCTGCCTTTTACTGAAAAAGAGGCAGCTTTTTTAGTTGGCATATTATGAAAGTACAATTTTTGGGCACGGGGACATCTACGGGAGTTCCGCAAATAGGTTGCCACTGTGCTGTATGCCGTTCTACTGACATGCGCGATAAACGGCTGCGTGCATCCGTTAGAATTGAAGTGAAGGGAAAGGTACTGGTGATTGATTGTACGCCCGATTTCCGTCAGCAGATGCTCCCACTCCCGTTTGCGAAGATCGACGGAATGTTATTCACGCATGAGCATTACGATCATGTTGGCGGCATCGACGACCTGCGCCCTTTTTCTGTTTTTGGCTCGGTGGAACTGTTTATGGAAGAGCAGCTGGAGCATACCATCAGAGAGCGAATGCCTTATTGTTTCGCCCCGATCCGCTATGGCGGTGTGCCGGATATCACCATCCGGAGGATCAGCGATAAAACCTCTTTTTTTGTCGACGGTGTTGAAGTGATTCCCATCCGTGTGATGCACTACAAGTTACCGATTCTAGGATACCGTATAGGTGACTTTGTCTATCTGACAGATGTGAAAACCATTCCCGAGACAGAGTTTGAGAAGTTAAAAGATGTGGACACGTTGGTGATCAGTGCACTCAGAAAAAAAGAACATATTTCTCACCAAACGCTTCAGCAGGCCTTGCAAATGGTAAACAACATCAGGCCCAAAAAGGCTTATTTTACCCACATGAGCCACGAAATGGGTTTGCACGAGGAAGTTGAGCGGGAGCTGCCTCCTCATGTTATGCTGGCGCACGATGGCCTGGAGATAACTCTGTAATCCTTCCTGCAGACACATTGTTTTGCTGCTTGCTTTGTACCCAGTTTACCGGCTCGGGAGGCCTCCTGCGAAAGTGGCTGTCTTTGCGTTTTTTTAACCAAACAAAGTGCAGCGTTTTGGAAAAAAGCCGTCTTTTTCATAAAAGAGAATGTTTTATCTGCTTAGATTCGTATATTTGTATGTAAATCTTCGATAATCAGTTGAAAAAATGCGGGTAATCATTAAACTATTGCTTTCAAACAAGGTCAAAGGAACTGATTAGATATAATAATTGATAAGTACTATATAAAAGGGGAGAAACTATGAAAACGAATAAAATTTTACTTACCGTTTTGCTGACAGCAGTACCTCTCTTCGGTTTCGCCCAGGAATGGGATGATATCTATGCTGATCCAACGCGAAATGAGCCGGTGAGGGTTCAGAAAAAGCAGCAAGAACCACAAAAAAAGAAAGTGGTGATTGTTCAGGGTGATGCTTCGAACATGGAGGTGATGGCCAACGGCAGAGATGTGGACGAATATAATCGCCGGGGCAAGAAGGATTCTTTGTCGGGAGAGCAGGCCTTTTCCGGCAATACAGAAGATTACACGGATTACAAGTATACTGACCGGATTGTGCGATTTCATGATCCGGAATCAAGCATAAAAATTACCGGTGCCGACGAAGTGATTGTCTACGTGGGTGACGAACTGTATGATAATTATAACAATCGCGGATGGGATACCAACATCTATTTTGGTATGGGGTGGGGATCTCCTTACTATCCATGGTATGACCCTTGGTACGATCCCTGGTTTTATAGCGGCTGGTACAGCCCGTGGTACTACAGTCGCTGGTATGATCCCTGGTTTTACGGCTATGGTAGCTGGTATGGTTGGGGCAGCCCCTGGCGCTATAGCAGATGGTATTCACCCTGGTACTATGGCGGTTGGGCTGATCCCTGGTACTATGGATACGGCGGATACTGGGGAGGCGGTTATAACCACGGCTTCTATGATGGTTATTACAGTAGCCTGAGCCATAACCGTTCCGGCAGAAGTTCGGGTGCCTACAGGACCAGCTCGGCCAACAGGAGCACTTCAACAACCCGAATTTCAGGAAGGTCATCTATTGCATCTGGTACGCGCAGTGGTTTATCGGGCAGAACAGCCAATACACGTACCACAGTATCGGGCAGAACAGGCATCACAAATTCACGGAGTGATGTATCGGATAGAAACGCAACAACGGCACCCAGAACAAGAATTATTGATAATTCTGGCAGAACCCATGACTCCAGAACGGGGCGCGTGATCGATCGCACAGGAACCACAAGCCGTTCAGGTTCCATCGACAGAGTTACGCAGCCAGGCAGGTCCGGAACATATAACAGCAGTAGAAATGCGACACGCAGCTACGAAAGAAGTACCACCACGCCGACAAGGAACCGATCGACCTATGAGAGAAGTACCACACCCAGCAGAAGCAGCGGTACTTACTCCGAACCATCCAGAAGCTCGGGTACTCCCAGAAGTTCCACTTACTCTACACCCAGCCGTAGCTCCTCGTCCAGCGGCTCCTTCGGCGGCAGTAGCAGAAGTTCAAGCTCAAGCTCCGGCAGCAGCGGACGTTCCAGTGGAAGCCGCAGATAAGAACAGGCAACAAAGGCTGTCTCAGAGATACCTGAAGGTGTCGAATGAGCCAGTCTTTTCCAATGCATACCAATAAAATCATAATAGCGACAGATATGAAAAAAATCACTTGCATACTTTCCATATTTCTCATCGGGTCAGTTTCTCTTTTTGCGCAGTCGGAGGTAGATGCATTGCGTTTTTCCCGCGAAGATCTTCATGGAACTGCACGAGCCATGTCCATGGGGGGCGCTTTCGGAGCACTGGGTGGAGATCAGACTGCGATATCCATCAATCCAGCCGGAATTGCGGTTTATCGCAGCTCGGAGGTGGTCGGTACGTTGAACCTTTCACAGGAAAGATCGGGCGCAGGCAGTCAGGACGCTAACAAAACACGTTTCGACATGGACAACCTAGGCTTTGTGGGTTATTTTCCCATGAGAAACGATGTTTTCCCCCTCTTGAACTTCGGTTTTTCCTACAATAGGCTGAAGTCATTCGATAAAAACATTTCAGGTGTAGGGCCTGCCGCCAGCACAATGATCGATTATATTGCCGACAGGAGCGCCGGTGTTGATCCATCGAAACTGGAGATAGGGGACAACCTTCCCGATCCTTTTGTTACGCAACCCTGGCTCGCTGTGTTGGGGTTTAACTCCAAACTGATTAAACCAGTCAACAATGGAACCCGGTACGATCCGGTGAATACTTTCGGTGAGACAGCTATCGGAGAGATACGTACAAAAGAAAGAGGTCATGTTGATAACTATGATTTTACGGTGGGAACCACTATAAGCCATGTGCTGAACCTGGGACTCTCACTCTCCATAAAGGATATTTCCTACAGTCTTGAATCGGATTATCTGGAAGATTTTGACAAAGGTGGATATACGCTCACCAACTGGGTCACCACCAGCGGCGCCGGAGTGAGTGCCAAGCTGGGCGCAATCTACAGGCCGGTAAATTTTCTCAGGCTTGGCTTTGCCTGGCACACTCCCACTTTGTACGCACTGACGGAAACCTATGAAGCCCAGATAGACGACAACATGGGAGCATATGTGACAGATACTGATTATGAACCGGGGCAAACCTATTCGGCCGTATTTACGAACGATTACGATCTGAAAACACCTGGGAAGATCGTTGCCAGCATTGCCGGTGTATTCGGGAACAATTTTATAGCCAGTATGGATTATGAACTGGTGGATTACAGCCGCATGAAGCTGAAGGTGCCTTCCGGTTCGAAGGACGATCCAGGCTGGTACGATATCGACAACGAATATATCTCGATGGATTTCCGCTCCGCATCTACCGTCAAGGCAGGACTTGAGTACCGCTTTACACCGCAGTTCTCGGGACGTCTCGGTTATGCCTGGATGCAGAATCCCTACGAGAGAACCTTTAGAGAAAGCGGGGATGCATATATCCCCAACTCCAACACGGTCTACAGGATGGAGGGTGACGCCAACTACCTTACAGGGGGAATTGGATACCGTTTCAACAGGAACTTCTTCCTCGATTTTGCGGTAGTGTATAAAACCCAAACCGATGACCTCTATCCTTTCCCGAACCTGTGGACGGAGAACAGGGAGGAGCTGGTGATCGATGCCAGTCCCTTTACGCTGAAAAATAGTTCTATCAGAGGGTTGATTACCCTGGGATATAAGTTTTGATTCACGAAAGGTATATTAAAAACAGCGAGCCGGGAAGACACTTCCCGGCTATTTTTTTGGCATTATCCCGTAAAAAAATTAACTTTGTATCCATTACAAGTTAAAATAAAAACCGCATGTCACAAGAAAAAGCGTATCTGTCAGCCGACAACAAAAGAAAAGTCACTACACACCGCCTGCAGGAAATGAAGCAGCGGGGTGAAAAAATTTCCATGCTGACCGCCTATGACTATTCGATGGCGTCGGTGATTGACCATGCTGGAATGGACGTGATCCTTGTGGGTGATTCGGCCTCCAATGTGATGGCAGGAAATACAACTACCCTGCCAATGACAGTTGACCAGATGATCTATCACGGTAAATCGGTGATGAACGGCGTAAAACGAGCCATGGTGGTGATTGATATGCCATTTGGAAGTTATCAAGGGAATCCGGTTGAGGCTGTTTCCAACGCCGTGAAGATAATGAAGGAAACACAAGCCGATTGTCTCAAGCTGGAAGGAGGAAGGGAGATCCTTGAATCGGTTCAACGTATTCTGAGTGCAGGCATTCCCATTATGGGACATCTCGGGTTGATGCCGCAGTCCATTAACAAATACGGGACTTATGCGGTAAGGGCACAAGATGAGGCCGAAGCCTCCAAGTTACTGGACGATGCACATCTGCTGCAGGAGGCGGGCTGCTGTTCCATCGTACTGGAGAAAATTCCGGCCGAGCTGGCAAAGAGGGTGGCTGCTGAACTTGCGATTCCGGTGATCGGCATTGGGGCAGGTCCTTATGTGGACGGGCAGGTTTTGGTTATGCACGATATGCTGGGCATTAATAAAGGTTTTTCACCCCGCTTTTTGCGCCGATACGCCAATCTGTTCGACCAGATTGAGTCGGCTGTCCAGCAATATATCAGCGATGTAAAATCGTCGGACTTCCCGTCAAAGGAAGAAAGCTATTGATGAGACGAGATTGAGATTTGACCTCTGAGTCATAGTTCGCTGTAATCCGGAATTTCGGTGAGAAACTTGTACGACAAGTCCTGATAATCCAATTGGTAGCAATAATGTTGCATGCCGTTGGACACCACAATATGTTGTACCCGCAACACGCTGTTGTAGCGCGCTACCTGATCGAATACCTGCTGGGTAACCGGGACATTGGGCTCTTTGTATTCCAGGATCATGACCGGCTCAAGCTGCCTGTTGTATACCACCGTATCGCAACGCCGGGTAAGGCTGTGTAGCTTCAGGGAAATTTCGTTGGCAATAAGGGATGCCGGATAACCCTTTTCTGAAATCAAATAATGAACAAAGTGTTGGCGTACCCACTCCTCGGGCGTCAGTATTAGATATTTTCGCCGCAGGGGATCGAAAATTTCAAAACCATCGCCTTTTTTTCGGATTTTTGCTTCGTAAGAGGGAAGATTTAACGCGTACATATTGTATCTTTGTTTGTAGAACAGGGTTTCCACAGCACAAAAATAACGCTTTTTTATGAGAACAAAACAAGAAATTGTGGAGAATTGGCTTCCCCGATACACCAAGCGGCCGTTGCAGGAGTTTACAAAATTTATTCTGTTGACCAATTTCCAGAAGTATGTGGAGATTTTCGCAAATCATTTCAACGTGCCTGTAGTGGGAGCTGATGCGAATATGCCCAATGCTTCGGCCAATGGGATCACCATCATTAACTTTGGCATGGGTAGTGCCAATGCTGCGACCATCATGGATCTGCTCAGCGCGATTGCCCCTACGGCCGTATTGTTTCTGGGCAAATGTGGCGGATTGAAAGCAAGGAGCGAACTGGGCGACTATATTCTGCCTATCGCTGCCATTAGAGGCGAGGGGACGTCGAATGACTATTTCCCTCCTGAGGTTCCATCGCTGCCGGCTTTCAGCCTTTTGCGTGCTGTTTCATCCAACATTCGGGATTTTGGAAGGGATTACTGGACCGGTACGGTTTATACCACCAATCGCAGGGTATGGGAGTACGACGACGAGTTTAAGAGCTATTTGAGGCAGGTGCGCGTGATGGCGGTCGATATGGAAACGGCAACGCTCTTCACGTGTGGATTTGCCAATCACATATCTACAGGGGCGCTTCTTCTGGTGTCTGATCAGCCGCTTATTTCTACCGGCGTAAAAACAGAGAAGAGTGATCAGCATGTCACCGAAAACTTTGTGGAGGAACATGTGAAAATAGGCATCAAGTCGCTCTCTTCCATTATGAATAATGGTTCTACGATCAAGCACCTCAGGTTCGATTGGTGAAAAATAACTGTTAATTAAAATTGTTTGTACTCAATGGCAGCATCCAAACATACTTTCGACACTATCCGCAATGATATCCTGCAACGCCGTTTTAAACCAGTCTATCTGTTCATGGGCGACGAGGCCTACTTTATGGATGCTCTTACAGAGCTTCTTCATGAGACAGTGCTTACGGAAACGGAGAAAGACTTTAACCTGCTTACGTTCTACGGCGTTGATTCCGACACGAATGTGATCATCTCCTCGGCTCGCCGTTACCCGATGATGGCCGAGCATCAGCTCATTATTGTCAGGGAGGCCCAGAATCTGGATAACCTGGAATTGCTGGAACATTACCTGAAAAATCCGATGCCGACTACCATACTGGTTATCAACTATAAGCACGGAACTGTTGACAGACGCAAAGCCTGGGTAAAGCAGGCCGACAAAACAGGCATTGTTTTTGAATCGAAAAAGTTATACGATAACCAGATTCCGTCGTTTATTACCGCATACTTCAAAGAGAGAAAAATTGGCATTGATGAAAAATCGGCACGGATGCTGGCCGATTATGTAGGGAACGACATTAGTAAACTAATTCCTCAGTTACAGAAGCTTGAGGTGTCCCTGCCGGAAGGATTTCACCGGGTAACCTCCGAGTTGATTGAAAGAAACGTCGGGATCAGCAAGGATTACAATACTTTTGAATTGCAAAATGCCATCATCCGAAAGGATGTACTTACCGCCAACCGGATTGTAAATTACTTTGAGAAAAACCCGAAAGATAACCCAATTATGGCCACACTGGCCGTATTGTTTAACTATTTCAGCAACCTGCTGGAGTGCTTCTGGTTGCCGCGAAAAGACGAACAAAGCATTATGGCTGCATTAAACTTGCGCTCAAACTACTTCGTACGTGACTATGTCATCGGTTTGAAAAACTACAATGCCAACAAAGTGATGGAAATCATCTCCGATCTGAGAACGTTCGATGCCCGTTCAAAGGGGGTGGACAATATATCGGCATCACAGGGAGAGCTGCTGAAGGAACTGGTATATAGAATCCTGCACTAAGCCAGGGAAACACTACTCTTCTGTAATCCAGCGGACAATCTTATCGCTTAATGGGCTCTCTTTGGGCATCACCACATTCACAAGTTCCCCTTGCTCGTTGAGCAGAAATTTTTGAAAATTCCAGGTAACCTCCTGATCGAGCACTCCGTTTTCCGATTTCTGAGTAAGCCATTTGTAAAGTGGAGCCTGGTCCTTTCCTTTCACGCTCACCTTCTCCATCATCGGAAAGGTTACTCCGTAGTTGGTTGTGCAAAACTCTTTGATTGCTTGGTTGTTGCCCGGCTCCTGGTTGTTAAAATTGTTTGCAGGAAAACCGATCACCACAAAATTTTGGTTACCATACCGCTCATACAATGCCTGCAAATCTTCGTATTGGGGAGTAAATCCGCACTTGGAGGCTACATTTACCACCAGAACTTTCTTTCCTTTCAACGATGCCAGATCGAACTGTTTACCGTCGATATCTTTTACCGTAAAGTCGTGCAACGTCTTGAACCTTTCCGTATCTCCTTTGTCTTCCGTTTGCTGTATAACTTTCTTGCTGTCCATATTCTGTAGTCTGTGTTTTTGTTGTCCGTTGCATTGTACAGAAAGCAGTACCAAAAGAACAATTAATGTGCTGATGACGTAAATGGGTTTCATATGAATTATTTTTTAAGAAAACTCTCAATTTAAAACAGCAATAAATGACAATCTGTTCATTTCTGAGTGAGATATAATTATCAGGATCAAATTTCATACAGGAAAAAACAGATAAAAGATTCTGTTTATCAATAGAATATTCTTTTTTTAACTCGATGAGTGCATCCTATTTTTTGGCTCTCAATACTGTGACCCGATTTATTCGTAATATAAGGCATTTAGTGAATTTACATTTGGAATTCTAATTTAATCGGACACGAACGATTCAAACAAGTTACATTTCTATATTTCCCACCCGTTTAGACTTCACTACAAATGTGTATTTCTGAATAGATACATATGTATTTGATAAGTCTCCACATTTGTAGTATGTGTTTGTATATTAAATTATATACGTCGCACATTTCTATATTTAACCGTTTAACATAATATTTCAAGTGTTATCATATTTATATATGTCTATAAATCAATCAAATATTCATTATATTTTAAGATTAAGTTCATATTTTAAAGATAAAACGGAAAGATTTTGCGTCGAAAAGTTAAAAAAAACGGTATTAAGTATACTAATATGCTGTATATCAATATGATTAAACGTAATTATAAAGTATTAATTATGTACTTATTGGATTTGTTTCATCTGATCGTTTTCTATTTGGCTACAAATGTATCAATATTGAATACGTTTGTGATTTACAAATATAAATCACATTTCTTTTCATTTGTGAATAATTTCTTATACATTTGTATTGTTACTTTTGTAATAAATACACATCCCTAACCGGTCATTAAAGAGCAAGTGTGATGAAAGATCGTATAAAGCTAATCATGGAAAAGGAAAATCTGACTCCGGCCAAGTTTGCAGACAGGTTACAAATAAACAGGGCAGTTATTTCCCATATTCTGAACGGCAGGAATAATCCCAGCCTCGATGTCGTGACAAAAATTCTTGACGATATGCACTACATTAATCCGGAGTGGTTGTTAAAAGGAACAGGCAGCATGTATAAAGACGGATTTGATGCCGGTGAACTGCCGGTGGAGCCTGATTTATTCCGTCAGGGTGCGATAAATCAAAGCCAGGAGGCTGCGCCTGTCGAAAAATCGCCGGAAACAGCGCTTAAACCGTCTGTTTTAATGCCGGAAAGTGCGGAATATAAACAACTTGAGCCACCAAAAACAGAGTCGAAAAAGATTAGTCAAATAATTATTTATTACAGCGACAACACTTTTGAGACTTTCACTCCTCCGGCAAAGTACGGAAGCGATAAATAATTTTTTCACGCTCTCCGGAATGTTTCTATATTTGTCTGACTCTTTTCTTCCGAGTGTCCAAAAGAAAGTTGCCAGATGAAAGAGAATACGTTCGAAAAGAGAACGGGAACCGTCCCTAAACGCTCCTTGCAGCTCATTGATGCCATCGTACTCATTTTGGGTATCGTTATTGGCGTCGGAATTTTCAGGACGCCACAGGTGGTAGCTGTCAATTCACCGAATGAATATTGGTTCCTGGGAATTTGGGCCGCTGGAGGTTTTTTATCGTTGATTGGCACGCTCTGCTATGCAGAACTCTGTTCAGCTTTCCCCAGTGTAGGCGGAGACTATCATTTTCTTAAGATGGCTTTCGGAAAGAGATTTTCTTTTCTTTATGCCTGGGCACGCATCACAGTAATCCAAACAGGGTCTATTGCTATGCTCGCTTATATTGCCGGTGATTATCTTTCCAGGCTCATTCATCCTGCTACGTTCTCTTCGCCATGCTTTGCAGCTGTCATCGTGTTGCTGCTAACCTTTATCAACGTGTTGGGAATCCAGTTTGGTACCGGTACCCAGAAATTATTAACAATCCTCCAGATGGCTGGGATATTGATTATTATCGTGGTCGGTATTTTTGTCGAACCGATCATTGACACAAGGCGGGTGGAAATGCCAGTTACAGAATCCTCTGCGACAGGCTCACTTAGTCTGGCATTTATTTTTGTCCTGCTCACATTTGGCGGCTGGAACGAGGCGGCCTATGTTTCTTCAGAATTAAAAACCGGCTCCAGGAAAATGGCCTTTGTGATGATAACCAGCATCCTGCTAATTACGCTGATTTATCTGCTCATTAACCTTTCCTTTTTGAATGCTCTGGGTTTGAAGCGCATCGGCGATTCCGATGCGGTAGGGATGGAAATGATGAAACAGACATTCGGCAAAAAGGGTGCTGTATTGATCGGCATACTGATTATTTTGTCAGCACTGACTTCCCTGAATACCACCATTTTTACCGGATCAAGGTCGGGATATGCGTTGGGTAAGGATTTTACACCATTGGCATTTCTGGGAAAGTGGAACGCAGAAAAATCGGCCCCCATCAACTCTCTCCTGCTGCAAGGAGCCATAGCCATCCTGCTTATATGCTTCGGTGCATTTATGCGTGATGGTTTTGAAGCCATGGTAAACTTTACAGCTCCTGTATTTTGGTTTTTCTTTTTCTGCATTGGGCTTAGTGTGATGGTGTTACGAAAAAAAATGCGGGATGTCACTCGCCCGTTCAAAATACCACTTTATCCTGTAACGCCTATCCTGTTTATGGGTTCCTGCCTCTATATGTTATATGCAAGCCTTACGGTGACCGGGCTGGGTGCTTTGTTGGGCGTGATCATTTTGCTGGCTGGTTGGACCGTTTCTGCGATACGGTTGTGAAGTGGTAAAAGCGTTTGTTTAATGTAAATTTCGCCTGCCTGCCTCTTATTTGGAAATTATGATGTATTTTTGTACTTCAAAAAGAGAGGTTACTGATGAAAGTACGCGATTTTAAGATTCGTTCCAACACAAAGTTAAACGACCGGAATCATCTGTTAAAGATTACTTCCGTTGACAATGAGCCACTTCCGGAAATGTATCCGGGGCAGTTTGTACAGATTCTGGTCGCCAACTCCCCGCAGGTATTCCTTCGCAGGCCCATTTCCATCAATTTCGTGGTTAAAGAGGATAATGAAATCTGGCTTTTGATTCAGCGCGTTGGAGAAGGGAGCAATAAAATATGCGCCTTATCCGCCGGAGAGACCGTAAACATTATATTCCCGCTGGGGAGTTCATTTTCACTGCCCGACGAAAAGGGCAACTTCCTGCTGATTGGCGGAGGGGTGGGGACGGCTCCGTTACTTTTTTTGGGGAAAATGATGAGGGAAAAGGAATTTGAACCTGATTTTTTGTTGGGGGGACGTTCAGAGAACGATATTCTACAGCGGCCTGATTTTGAGCTTTTTGGAACAGTTTACAGTACGACTGAAGACGGATCGCTGGGTGAGAAAGGATTTGTAACCCAGCACTCAATATTGCAAAAAAAGAAATATGATTTTATTTATACCTGCGGACCAAAACCAATGATGGTGGCGGTGGCACGATATGCTAAGGAGAACGGGATTACTTGTGAAGTATCGCTCGAAAACCTCATGGCATGCGGCTTCGGAGCTTGTCTGTGCTGTATCGAGAAAACCGTAAGAGGGAATGTGTGTGCCTGTACTGAAGGGCCTGTATTTAACATCAACGAACTCACATGGCTAGATTAGATGTACGTATCGGAAATTTACAATTGAAAAATCCGGTGATGACTGCCTCGGGCACTTTTGGCTACGGGACAGAATATAGTGATTTTATTGATTTGGGCCGTCTTGGTGGTGTTTTTGTGAAAGGAACGACCTTGGAGCCAAGGCAAGGGAATGACTACCCGAGAATGGCGGAAACACCTTCGGGGATGCTCAATTCAGTGGGGCTGCAAAACAAGGGAGTGGATTATTTTGTGGAACATCTATACCCGATCATAAAGGATTATGACACCCACATGATCGTGAATGTATCGGGATCTACTGTGGAAGATTATGTAGCTTGTGCGGAGAAGCTGGCAGACCTTGAGAAGATGCCGGCGATCGAGTTGAATATTTCCTGTCCCAATGTGAAAGAAGGCGGAATGGCATTTGGCACTTCTTGCAAATCGGCAGCACAGGTTACGCGTGAAGTACGCAAGGTATTTCCCAAGACAATGATTGTGAAATTATCGCCTAACGTGACTGATATTACGGAAATAGCCCGTGCCGTGGAAGCTGAGGGAGCCGACGCCGTTTCACTGGTAAACACATTTCTTGGCATGGCACTCGATGTGGAGAGCAGAAGTCCCAAACTCTCCACCATCACTGGCGGATTGTCAGGCCCCTGCATCAAACCTATTGCCGTACGCATGGTCTGGCAGGTTTATCAGGCTGTACGGGTTCCCATCATCGGAATGGGGGGAATTTGCACCTGGCAGGATGCCATTGAGTTCATTTTGGCCGGATCCACTGCTATTCAGGTCGGCACCTTCAATTTTGTCGATCCCGAAGCATCGGTAAAAATTGTGGAGGGCATTGATGCTTATCTAGACCGGCATAAGATAGCTTCTGTAGAAGACCTTGTGGGACAGATAAATTATGTCTGAATGCGAAAATGCTAAGCATGTGTGTGTTATTTGGGAAAAATGTTTTTTTTTCTCCTGAATACTATCATAATGCAAATTTAACTCCGCCCATTTTTGACAAAATGGATATATTTGGTAACTTTGCAGCTTAATATTGAAATCAGATTGTAAAACGTATGTCTCAACTACAAATCCCTTCCGGTTACAAACCGTTGCTGAATTTAAAGCAGACAGAATTGGGTATAAAACATATCAAAGATTTTTTTCAGGTAAACCTTTCTTCAGAACTGCGTTTGCGCAGGGTTACGGCGCCACTTTTCGTAGAAAGCGGTACCGGCATAAACGACGACTTGAATGGTATAGAGCGGCCTGTGCATTTTCCCATCAAAGACATGGGAGATAAACAAGCGGAGATTGTCCACTCTCTGGCAAAATGGAAACGGCTGACCCTTGCTGATTACGGAATTGAAGAAGGTTTTGGCATTTATACGGACATGAATGCCATCCGTGCCGATGAGGAGCTGGATAATCTGCATTCATTGTATGTGGACCAGTGGGACTGGGAAATGGTGATTGGCGAGCAAAACCGGAGTGTGGACTATCTGAAACAGATCGTGTGTCGTATCTACGCAGCCATGCTGCGTACCGAATACCTGGTCTTCGAATTGTTTCCTGCAATTACTCCTCAACTGCCCGGCGAAATTACTTTTATCCATTCCGAAGAATTGCTCCAGAAGTATCCCGGCATGGACGACAAGCAACGTGAAGATGCCATCACCCAAGCGCATGGAGCAGTGTTTGTGATCGGTATCGGTGCTCCCCTTTCCAACGGGTTACCTCACGATGGCCGGGCACCTGATTATGACGATTGGAGTTCGATGAACGCCGATGGCTATCTGGGGCTGAACGGCGATTTGCTTGTATGGAACCCGGTTTTGGAAAAAGCCATGGAACTCTCATCGATGGGTATCCGTGTTGATTCCGTTTCGCTGAAGCGCCAGCTTAAAGCCCGGAACAAAGAAGATCGGCTTTCACTTTATTTTCATAAAAGGCTGATAAACAATGAGTTGCCGCTATCTATCGGGGGAGGTATTGGGCAGTCGCGTTTGTGTATGTATTATCTTCGTAAAGCACATATAGGGGAAATCCAGGCCAGCCTGTGGCCGCAGGAGATGCGGGAATCTGCTAAGGCTCAAGGTGTTTTTTTATTATGAACGACGTTGTAAACAATACCCCGATCCTTCTTCAGAAAAGAAGGATTTTTTTTTTAATGGAAATTGTTTTTGTATTTTAGCATTCTCAATAAATATTACAAAGCATGGATGTGAAGATCGAGTTGAGCTGGAAGGCTCATCTACAGGAAGAATTTCGTAAGCCCTATTTTGAAAGACTGACCGATTTCGTACGACAGGAATATGCCAAAAAAATAGTATATCCTCCCGCCAGGCTGATTTTCAACGCTTTCGACCGTTGTCCCTTTGACAAAGTAAAGGTGGTGATTGTGGGTCAGGATCCGTATCACGAGCCGGGGCAAGCACACGGATTGTGTTTCTCCGTGACCGATAAGGTTGCTGTACCGCCATCGCTTCAGAATATTTACAAGGAGATACAAGACGATTTGGGAAAACCTGTTCCCCGTTCCGGTAATCTGGAAAGATGGGCTATGCAGGGAGTCTTATTGTTGAATGCCACGCTTACCGTGCAAGCACATCGTGCGGGATCACACCAGGGAAAGGGATGGGAAGAATTTACCGATGCTGCCATCCGGCATCTTGCCCTCGAGCGTGAACATCTTGTTTTTATTCTGTGGGGTGCTTACGCACAGCGAAAAGGAGCGGAAATAGATGCGAATAGGCATTTAATATTGAAGTCTCCACACCCTTCGCCGTTATCTGCTTATCGTGGATTCTTTGGTAATAAGCACTTTAGCCGGACGAACGACTATTTACAGGCTCACGGAAAAGAACCCATTGACTGGTAGGAGAATGTCCCGGTAGACATTGACACATTGTGGAAATGGCCGGCTTAACCGACACTTCCTTCGAGGCTGATCTGCAGCAATTTTTGTGCTTCAACAGCAAACTCCATCGGCAACTTGTTGACTACCTCCTTCACATATCCATTTACAATAAGCCCGATAGCCTCTTCTTCTCCCAGCCCGCGTTGATTGCAGTAGAAAACCTGATCCTCGCTGATCTTTGAGGTAGTAGCTTCATGTTCCAGCACAGCTGTCGGATTCTGGATGTCGGTATAGGGAAAAGTATGCGCCCCGCAATGATCGGTAAGCAGCAGGCTGTCACATTGAGAGTGGTTACGTGCATTTTCTGCTTTTTTGGTTACTTTTACCAGGCCGCGATAGCTGTTCTGGCTGCTACCTGCTGATATCCCTTTGGAGACGATGCGGCTGCGTGTGTTCTTACCCAGATGAATCATCTTGGTGCCTGTATCTGCTTGTTGAAAGTGGTTGGTCACCGCCACCGAATAAAACTCGCCCACCGAATTGTCTCCAGCCAGTATACAGGAAGGATACTTCCAGGTGATGGCCGATCCGGTCTCTACCTGTGTCCAGGATATTTTGGAGTTAAAACCTTTGCAGATGCCTCTTTTGGTGACGAAGTTGTATACACCGCCCTTGCCATGTTTATCGCCCGGATACCAATTTTGTACCGTTGAGTATTTTACTTCGGCATTGTCGAGTGCAATGATCTCCACAATAGCTGCATGCAGTTGATTTTCGTCGCGCATGGGAGCTGTACACCCCTCAAGGTAACTCACGTAGGAGTCGTCGTCGGCCACAATCAGGGTTCGCTCAAATTGTCCTGTGTTGGCGGCATTGATACGAAAGTAGGTCGAAAGCTCCATCGGGCAGCGAACGCCTTTTGGGATATAGACAAACGATCCATCACTGAACACCGCAGAATTCAAAGCGGCGTAGAAATTATCTTTGTAGGGAACAACCGTTCCCATATACTTCTTTACCAGGTCGGGGTGATGTTTCACTGCTTCGCTGAACGAGCTGAAGATAATGCCTTTTTCGGCCAGTACCTCTTTAAACGTGGTTTTGATGGAGACGCTGTCCATCACTGCATCGACGGCAACGCCTGTGAGCTGTTTCTGTTCCTCAAGCGGGATACCAAGTCTTTCAAAGGTCTTAAGCAATTCCGGATCTACCTCGTCGAGACTTTTGGGCGACTTTTTTTTCGTGGGATCGGCGTAATAAATAATATTCTGAAAGTCGATTGCCGGGATTTGCAAATGTGCCCAATCGGGCAATTTCAACGTCAGCCAGTGACGGTAAGCCTTCAGGCGAAAATCAAGCAGCCACTCCGGCTCTTCTTTCTTCGATGAAATCAACCGGATGACATCTTCGTTCAATCCTTTTTCAATCACTTCGGTTTCTACGTTGGTAGTGAACCCGTATTTATAGTCTTGTGTGGTTAAGTCGTTTAATATTTGATCTTGATCCAATTCCTGCATAATTATTTTTGTATTGTGGCCTGTGTGGCCCGTTTTATTGAGACAGGCTTATGAATGCCTCCCCGTTCAAGTAACAACCGGTTTGCTGTTTTTGTTGTGCAAAGATAATGCTTTTTCATCAATTTATTCTATAGCCGAAAGGGATAGCGCTGGATGAACAATCAACTTACCCTGCATGTTAATAGGTAGTAAATCAAAATATAAACAATTAATAGTATATGAAAAAAGGAACTTTTTTATTTGTCGCCCTTTTTATTGGTCTTGGGCTGATGGCTCAAACACAATATAAAATAGATCCAGCTCATTCCTCCGTGAATTTCAAAGTGAAGCACATGGGAATCACGTTTGTGAACGGCAAGTTTGAAAAATTCGACGGTGGGATTATCGGAAATATCAACAAGATGGAGGATGCCCGCGTTTTTTTTAATGTAGAGGTAGGCAGTGTGAATACCAGTGTGCCTATGCGGGACGATCATCTCAGGAGTACCGATTTCTTTGAAGTGGAGAAATATCCTTCCATGACCTTTGAGAGTACACGCATTGAGAAAGTGAACGACCAAAAATATAAACTGCATGGCAAGATGCAGATCAAAGATGTGACCAAGGATGTTACATTTGATGTGATGCACGGCGGAGTGGTGAAGGCAGAGGATGGTACGGAGACCGTTGGATTTATTGCCAAAAATAAAATTAACCGCATTGATTATCACGTAGCCTACGATCCTGATGGGTTGGGAATAGGCAAGGAGGTTGCGATCATACTTTACCTTGAATTCAAGAGTGCAGGCGGCATGTAACGGATATGAGTCCAATCAGGTGAGTTGCAATGATAAGCAGTTAACTCATACGTAAACAGGGAGAATCCGGCAAACTGACTCCCTTTTTTTTGATGTAAAGCGACTCAAAATTTATCTGTATGCAACCCAAGCGAAGAGAGGTGGCACTATTTTTCAGATAAAAAGTAACGTGAAATAACTCCTCCGGGCAACAAGATGTCCTGCAAATCAGTATAGGGTATTGCTACATCGATTACTCCCATGGAATAGGGAGCGATCTCATACTGATTGTAACTGTAATGAATTCCTTCGTTGTTGAGCCAGAAGTTGTTGTTGGGCACAATATCTTCAATAGTGAAAAAACCTTTGTCTAAGAGAGAGTCGGGTTCGTTTACGCGGTAAGAATGCATGAGTCCCTGCACAATTTTCTCCCTAAGAGGTTTGTAGTAATCCGGTACAAAGAGATCTTCTTCCGACAAAGTAACCAATTCATTCAGATCGATATTGGTATAGGTAATCCTGTGGGATCCGTGTGCACCGCCCTCATAATCGTTGTATGTTACCGCATAACTTAATATCGATTCGTTTTGAAACAATATTTTGTTGCTGTTGTTCATGTAATACCAGTACCAGACTGGCATTTCTCCTTTCAGCCGATTTTTGTCTTCGTAATAGGCGTTGGAAAGTGATCGATACCGCTGGCTATAGTCTTCCACAAACTTTTTCACCGCTTCTCCCGGAGGTATACTATCGTACTGTCTGTCCCCGAAAAAGGTTCCCTGAAATATTTGTTGTAAGCGGAACAGGCTTTCCTGATTTCTGAATTTTGAAGGATAGGTGAACGCAATTCTTATTTCGGCAAAGGGCAATGTCGTATCTGATGTCTGGAGCAACGGAATCTGTTGCTGTACAACAATGCTGTCGAAATGGATATCCGAAGATCTGCCCGATGCGGCACCTCCGGTGCATGAACTCCACAAGCCGGCTCCAAGGAGGAGGTACGCGGCAAAATAGAGGGATCGGAACTCTCTTATCGTCATCAACATGGATGCAAACGGTTTAAATGTTCGTTTCATAGATTAAACTTTTTTTATTTTCATTGTGCCGCTATGTGTAAATGGCGTTCAAGCATATTTCAGCCGATAATTTACTGAATGATTTGTCTGATTGCGCCCAGTTCCGGGTAAAAGAAAACCTTGATAGGTTGCTTCATATTGTCGAACATTTTCCTGGTGAGTACGTCCTGTGAACCGTATTGTACGACATCGGCTTCCATGCTCCTAATAATTTCGTTTCTGAACTCAATGGTCAGTTCCGCTTTACCGGGAACATTATACACCAGTCCTTCAGTGAACTTCGTCTCCAACCGCTTCACGTCGCGTTCCGGCAATTGAAGCCTTACCTCGGGTGTCTTGTTCTGAAGCGACAATAGAATGGGTTCTCCGGCAAGATTATCTGCATCCACCGGGCCCAGCTTTTCGGAGATTCGGGCAATAACCATTTTGTCAATATCGTCAACATCGGGCACCACAGTATAAGTTCGAACGAAGTACTCGGTCTGCAAGCTCCCTGCAAAGAGTTCAGTCAATGCTCTTTCCTGCAGGTCTATTTCATCCATCACCACCTTGTAGGCATTTCCATCGGGTGGCATGCTCTCAGCCTCCCCCGTGAGTATGTCTGTGCGGCTTTGGCGAAGGTCGAAAATCTGCCGGGCAACCAGCTCTGCCTGTTTGGCGATGGATCCGGCCATCAGTGCTTCCTGAGAAAGGAACCGGCGTGGGTTTACGGCAGGTCTATTTCCCTGGGGAAGCGACGTACCTTCGGATACTATGGAAGTAGGTTCGGCATTGACGGCGACAATCAATCCATCCTCGCGGAGGTAAACATAGGGTTCGAAGGTCTTGGATTGAAACTGCACCATGTATGAATTGGTTTTATCGGGAATGCCTCTGTTTTTTACGGATACATCTTCCAGGGTGAAGACAACTCTGTTTTCGGTGACAGGATCATCTATCCCCAGGTAACGTTGAGCGTACGGATAGAAATCGCCCCGTTGATAGATACTCTTTTTTACCAGGATTGTGATTTCAAACGATGTTTTCGGGAGGGAATAGATTACGCCATAGTCGTTGGCCTTAATGGCATTTACACGGGTCGTCTTTTGCGCCTGCATGGCGGTGAATGCCAAAATAAAGGCAGGTAGGATAAAATATTTTGTACTCATCATTTTCAAATTTACCTTGTTCTCTATAATTTATTCCGACTTTGAAAACACTCAGTTGTTCTCAAAATCGGTGAAGTCAAAAAAAGCGGGTGCAATGAGCAAATGACGCGTGCTGCACAAATCAGTGTGCCGACTGGAATTGAGTCAGAAAACGCACATCGTTCTCAGAAAACATCCGCAAATCTTTCACCTGATATTTAAGATTGGTGATGCGTTCTATGCCCATACCCAACGCATAACCTGAATAAATTTTGCTATCGATGCCACAGTTTTCCAGCACATTCGGATCTACCATGCCACACCCCAGAATTTCCACCCATCCTGTATGTTTGCAGAAAGGACACCCTTTACCTCCACAGATATTGCAGGAGATATCCATCTCTGCACTTGGCTCCGTAAATGGGAAATAAGAAGGGCGTAACCGGATACTGGTATGCTCGCCAAACATCTCTTTGGCGAAAAACAGAAGAGCCTGTTTCAGGTCGGCAAACGACACATCCTTGTCGATATACAAAGCTTCCACCTGATGAAAGAAACAGTGGGCACGGTATGAGATTGCTTCATTCCTGTAGACGCGGCCGGGACAGATGATGCGAATGGGGGGGGCTTTTTTTTCCATCACCCGTGTCTGTACAGACGATGTATGTGTACGCAACACAATCTGGGGATCATTCTGAATAAAGAAAGTATCCTGCATATCGCGTGCGGGATGATCTTCCGCGAAATTTAATGACGAGAACACATGCCAGTCGTCCTCCACCTCCGGACCCTCAGCAATAGAAAAACCAAGCCGTTTGAAGATATCGCAGATCTCTTCTTTGACAATCGATATCGGATGTCGTGTCCCCAGCGAAACAGGATATGCAGTGCGGGAGAGATCGACCTCCGTCGAGGTTGAAATGTTGTGTTCGAACTGTTCTTTGAGCGTTTGGATTTTCTCTGTCGCTTTCTGTTTCAATGAGTTCACTCGCATGCCCATTTCCCTTTTCTGGTCGGCAGGTACAGTACGAAAATCGTCCATCAGTGTGGAAATGATTCCCTTCTTACTGAGGTATTTGATGCGTGCGGCCTCAAGTTCATCGGGTGTGGAAACTGTCAATTGCTCTATTTCTGAAAGAAGAGCCTCAATCTTTTCTATCATTATGCTATATCACTTATCCATTTATTACTAGCACAAAAGTACACTTTTTATGGCAATTTATGCCTGTTTTCGGGTAAAGAATTAATTTCGTACATTTGTTTTATTATACTGATTGCTGAAAAAAGATGCTTGACACAATACGCTCATTTATAGAGAGGGAAAAAATGCTTTCTCCCAGTGCTTCTGTCATCGTAGGCCTGAGCGGGGGAATGGACTCCATGGCATTGCTCGACATACTCACGTTGTTAGGCTACCGGTGTATGGCAGCCCATTGTAACTTTCATCTCCGGGGGGAGGAATCGGATAGAGATTTCGAGTTTGTTAGAAAGTGGTGTAAAAGTGTCGACATCCCCTTTATTTATGTCGATTTCGATACCCGGCAGTATGCTTCCGATAAAAAGATATCCATCGAAATGGCTGCACGTGAACTGCGTTACCGCTGGTTTGAGATGATGCGCAGGCAATACGAAGCTGAGGCCATCGCCGTGGCACATCACAAAGATGACTCGGTGGAGACAGTGTTGATGAATCTTATCCGGGGCACCGGTATCAAAGGACTGACCGGTATTTCACCCAGGAACAACAGGGTAATACGTCCGTTGTTATGTCTGTCGCGCGAAGAGATAGTCCGATATATGGAATCACGCGACATCCCCTCTATATTTGACAGCACCAATAATGACGATGTATTTTGGAGGAATGCCCTCCGCCTGCGTATTATTCCCAAACTTGAGGAGATGAATCCTGCCGTGAAGGAAGCAATTTACCGCACAGCACAAAACGTGGCGGAAGCAGAAAAAGTATACAGTGCTTCGGTACAGGAGTCAATTGATGCTGTTTTCCAACATGACAGAATCGATATTCGGGCATTACGAAAAACGGTTTCCCCGCAATCCATCCTGTTCGAGTTGCTCTCGCCGTTAGGTTTCAAACCCTCTTCTATTCATGATATCACTCAAAGCATGGATGCTGCACCGGGAAAGGTCTTCTTTGGCGGGGCGTATCGGGTGATGAAAGACCGAGACTGTTTCATAATTGACCGGATGCCGGATACCAAAACCGTGGAGCAAACATTTTTGATTGAGCCACAAACCAAAGAGATAACGTCACCGATACATCTCACCATCCGCACCGTGCAGACACCGGTTTGCATCCAGAAAAACAAACATTTGCTTTATGCCGACTATGACCGGCTTAAGTTCCCGTTGTTTCTCCGAAAGTGGCAGCGAGGCGATTGGTTTATTCCTTTTGGCATGAAAGGCAGAAAGAAGATAAGTGATTATTTCACGAACCGCAAGTTCAGCCTGAAAGATAAGGAGAATGCGTGGGTACTTCTTTCGGGAGATGAAATTGTGTGGATTGTGGGAGAACGTTCCGACGACCGGTTCAAAATTACGGAGAGCACAAGAAACGTTTTCCATGTTTTATACGAAGAGGGAAAATAACGTTTTTTTTGTTCGCAGGAAAACTTTTTTCCGCTTTTGTGCAGCTTTTTTTCCGCTTTCGCATCTAATAGTAAAACCTAACTGAGACTTTTTTGTTATTAAAGATAAATAAATATTGATCATGAGAAAAAACAGTACAATAAAAGACATTGTGATGCTCGGTGCGTTTGCCGGGTTTGCTTATTACATTTCGCGCTACTATCGCCAGAAAAAACAAAAAGAGAGAGAATTGCGCGAAACACTCCACTTTCAGCTATTTTAAGTTTACAAAAGACTCCGGGATATCTCGTTTTTTTGTATCTTTGCGGACGTAAAGAAAGTTAAACGTTTTCGTGATTTTTTTTTATGCTCACACTAAAAGTTATCAACGATAATCCCGAAGAGGTAGTACGACGCCTGTCGAAAAAACATTTCGATGCACATGAGATCGTTGCCCAGATAATTGCCTCTGATGATCTTAGGCGGAGTACGCAGACATCTCTTGACACGCTCCTGGGAGAGGTCAATGCGCTGTCAAGGTCCATTGGGGCACTCATGAAAGAGGGAAAAAAGAAGGAAGCCTCTGCCGCCCGGGAGAAGGTAGTAGCATTGAAAGAGTCTTCCAGACAACTGGATGAGACTCTAAAAGAGGCAGAGGCTAGAATCGAGCAGCTGCTGGTTACTGTGCCCAATCTTCCTCACGAGTCGGTCCCCGAAGGAAAGGGAGCGGAAGATAACATGGTGGAAAGAAGTGGCGGAGTGATGCCGGTACTGTCCGACGATGCGCTTCCTCATTGGGAACTGGCAAAAAAATATGACCTTATCGACTTTGAGCTGGGAGTAAAAATCACCGGTGCGGGTTTTCCTGTCTACAAAGGGAAGGGAGCACGTCTGCAGCGTTCGTTAATCAATTTCTTTTTGGATAGTGCACGCGATGCCGGATTTCTGGAGGTGCAGCCGCCTTATGTGGTAAACAGCGACTCTGGCTTCGGCACCGGCCAGCTTCCAGACAAAGAGGGACAGATGTATCATGTGGGATTGGACGACCTTTATCTGATTCCGACCGCAGAGGTGCCGGTAACCAACATGTATCGCGATGTGATTCTTGACGAGAAAGAGTTGCCGGTAAAGAATACGGCCTATTCGGCATGTTTCCGCCGGGAAGCAGGCTCCTATGGCAAGGATGTGCGCGGGCTGAATCGCCTGCATCAGTTTGACAAAGTAGAGATTGTCTGCATCGAGAAGCCGGAAAATTCTTATGAACGGCTGGATGAGATGGTCCGGTATGTACAGACACTGGTGGAAAAGTTGGAACTTCCCTGGCGCATACTTCGTCTTTGCGGCGGTGACATAAGTTTTACCTCGGCGCTTACATTCGATTTTGAAGTATATTCTGCCGCGCAACAGCGATGGCTGGAAGTGAGTTCTGTTTCTAATTTCGAAAGCTTTCAGGCAAATCGGTTGAAATGCCGTTACCGCGATGCAGACCGCAAAACACAACTCTGCCATACGCTCAATGGCAGTGCCCTTGCCTTACCCCGTATCATGGCAGCATTGCTGGAAAATAACCAGACTCCTGCGGGAATACGTATCCCGGAAGTGCTTGTCCCTTATTGTGGGTTTACATCAATTTGATTCTGTTACGCCTTTACGGGTCAGCATCTTTAGCAACTGGAGGATTGCCAGGTTGGCTGTACGCTCGATGTTCTCTTCCCGGTTACTGCCAACCCGGTATTCAACGGAAAGTTGCTCGTCACCATTTTGTGTGCATATCCAGACTGTTCCGACCGGTTTCTCCTTAGTTCCTCCTTCGGGGCCCATGATGCCGGAGACAGCTATGCTGCATCCGGTCTTCAGTTTGTTTGCTACATTCCTGGCCATCTGTTCGACCACTTCCCGGCTCACCACGCCAAATTTTCCGATCGCGCTTTTCTCTACACCCAGCACGTCCTCTTTGATACGGTTATCGTACGATACAATGCTGCCTTCAAAATAGTCTGAAGCGCCGGGGATAGCGGTTATACGATGCGCAATGAATCCTCCCGTGCAGCTTTCGGCAGTGGACACCCTGAGCTGTAGCTTGCGCAGCTTATCACCGAGGAGTGCCTCCGCTGTTTTTTCGCTTCTGGCAACAAACTCGTCACCAAGAAGCATTTTCAGCTTGCGCCCCAGTTGTTTCATCTCCTGTTCATGTTCTGCACCCCAGGCAGATAATCGCAGCCTGATAAATCCGAAAGAGGGAAGGTAGGCTAGTGAAAAGCCTGTAGGAAGCATGGTTTCAAATCCCGCAAGACGTGTAGCCAGAGACGATTCGGTAATACCTGATACCAAGTAAGTGCGACGTAGGTATTGTTTTACCTGAAACTGTTTTTGCAGGCGTGGAATAATGTCGTCACGCATAGTCATTTTCATTTCAAAGGGTACGCCCGGCATGGAGACCAACACCTTTTCCTCTTTGTTGAACCAGAGGATGGGAGCGGTACCGGCCTTATTCTGAATCACAGTGGCACTGACCGGGACATATGCCTGTTTCCGGGTGAGCTGATTTAACAGAAGATTTCTTTTCAAAAAGACCGATTCAATATTTTGCAGAACCTCGTCGTTAAACTCCAGGGCAGTATGGAAGTACCGACAAAGCGTATGTTTTGTGATATCATCGTTTGTCGGTCCCACACCTCCGGTGAGCAGCAAAATATCGGCCCGTCCGAAAGCAACCTCTATTGCCTGCATGATGTTGTCACTATGGTCTCCCACAGTGGTAATGGCTGTGATGACGAAACCATGCTGCGTCAGCTCACGTCCCATCCAGGCTGCATTGCTGTTCACAACCTGCCCGATAAGTAATTCGTCACCAATGGTAATAATCTCAATTCTCATGTTTATTTTTTCGATACGTTAAAACGACCACAATTTAACAGATAATCCTGATAAAAGAAAAAAGAAACCTATTTATTTTTTTATTTTAAAGGATTGTGCTATCTTTGCCATCCGAAAATTGAGACGAAAATAATAAAACATATGAAGAAAGAAATTCATCCCAACAATTACCGCCCGGTAGTTTTCAAAGATATGTCGAACGAAGAGATCTTTATCTCCCGCTCTACAATCAATGCGAGGGAAACTATTGAAATAGATGGCGTTACTTATCCGTTGGTAAAACTTGAGATCACAAGTGCTTCCCATCCTTTCTATACCGGAAAACAAAAACTGGTAGATACTGCAGGACGTGTGGATAAGTTCATGAACCGTTACGGAAACCGTAACAAGAAAAAATAAAATTTTCCTGAAAAAAGGTATTGAAATGAAACGGCGGTCATTACAGATCGCCGTTTTTTCGTTTTATGAGTATGAATTTAGCACAATTTTGTCTATTTTTGTCACGCGATGGTTCATGAAATAAAAGAAATTCAATGAAACGATTAATACCGGCAGTACTGCTCCTGCTACTTACGCTCGCCGTTTCCCCCGCACCCGCCCAGGTGCAGCTGAGTGATAGTGCAAAAATAAGTCTGCTTACCGCTTCTCCCTGGCACGGGGCCGTATATGCGCTGTTTGGCCATACGGCCATCTTTGTACAAGACGATTCAACGGGTGTGAATGCCGTCTTCAATTACGGTTATTTTGATTCTTCGCAACCCAACTTCATCTACCACTTTGTTAGGGGAGAGACAGACTATATTCTGGGAGTTACCTCTTTTCAGGATTTTTTGTCGGAATATGCACACAGAGGCCAGCAGGTAATAGCGCAGGAATTGAATCTGTCTCCTGACAAAAAACAACAGCTCTACGAAGCCCTCTCTGTTAACGCCTTGCCGGAAAACCGGGAATATCGATACAATTATTTTTACGACAATTGCGCTACCCGTCCACGGGATATGGTGGAACATTATGCGGATGGCCTCATCCAATATTCTCCCACACCTCAGGAGCAAACATATCGTGATCTGGTGAAGGAGTGCGTAGTAGGATACCCCTGGCTGCATTTCGGCATCGACCTGATCATTGGGAATGACGCAGACAGGACCATCGATGTGAGAGAGAAGATGTTTATTCCCCGTTATCTGATGGACTCTTTTAATGATGCCTCCGTACAAAAGAACGATACATTACGCTTTTCGCTGGTACAACAGAAGGAAATCGTACTGGAGCCCAATAGCGAAACAAACAGTCCAAAAGCGGTCAGCAAGTTTACCCCACTAGCTGCAGCTATTTTACTGCTTTTGCTTACCCTGTTTATCAGCCTGACTCAGCTGTTCAAGCTCAGCCCAACGAAGCTTACCCTGTTTTATGATACCATCTTGTTTGGTATTGCCGGTCTGGGAGGAGGAATTCTTTTTTTTATGATGTTTTTTTCCGCACACCCTGCGATGCGTCCCAACTGGAATTTTGTCTGGTTAAACCTTTTTGCACTTATCGCGGCCTTTTTATTTTGGGTAAAATCGGCAAAGAACGTCGTTTATTTCTATCAAATCATTAACTTTGCAGTCCTAACGCTTTTTCTATTATTATGGTGGTTGATACCGCAAACATTACCGGCAGCTACTATCCCATTCTCAATGAGTCTGTGGCTCAGATCGGGCACAAACATACTTATTTGGAGAAAAATGAAATTAAAAAACAAGCGATTCAGATCGAGCAGATATCTCAAAGCGGGATGGGGACAGTGAATCGGTAAATGATGTGTACGTATAATGATCAGGGTATTATCTTCTTTGGTGGCTTTCTTTTCGATTACCGCACTATGTGCACAGAATCCTGCGGGAGAAGTGCCCAAGTTGGTTGTGGGAATTACTATCGATCAGCTCCGTGGCGATTATCTGGAGATGTTTCGCCATACTTTCGGACAGAAAGGATTTAATAGGCTGCTTGCCAATGGGTTGGTGTACAGCAATGTGCATTACGACTTTCCGAATCTTGACAAAGCCTCTACCATTACCACCATTTTTACCGGAGCCAATCCTTCTTATCACGGTATCACTGCTGAAAAAAAGTATATCGTTGCACAGAACCGGGAGGAATTCTCCTTTTTCGACGATAACTATTTGGGAAATTTCACTACCGACAAGCGGTCGCCACTCCCCATAAAAGTGTCCACCCTTGCCGATGAACTGAAGATCGCCTCGGGCGGTCAGTCCGATATTTATGCTTTTGCGCCCGACGCCTCGCAGGCGCTGGCTTCAGGCGGGCATGCTGCCAGCGGTGCATACTGGATTGAAGATGTTACCGGCAAATGGGCTACCACAACCTTTTACAAAAACAAACAGCCGATAGTAGATCAGTATAACCGCAGCGCCCAGTCACTCACGAATACAATCGGCAGCATTACCTGGCGACCTGCTATCGATATAGCGCGTTACAATGCTTTCCCCTATACTAAAAACCGGTATAATTTTCAGCATTACTTCGGACTAGACAAGAAAGACAATATACGTTTGTTCAAACAGTCGCCCTATGTGAACAGGGAGGTGGCTGAGATGGCAATCAAGGTGTTGGAATCCAGTTCTCTCGGGCAGAGAATGAATCCTGACTACCTGGCTCTCACTTTTTATGCAGGGAACTACGAGAAGGCTCTTGATAAAAATTACTCGGTAGAGATTCAGGATACCTACTATTGTCTCGATCAGGAGCTTGGCAAATTGCTCGATGCCATTGAGGCAACAGTGGGAATTAAAAACACACTGATCTTCGTGGTTTCTACTGGCTACTTCAACGAGCAGGAGACCCTTCCCGAAGGGATGGTTACGTCGGGCGGTGATTTTCATCCGGACCGGAGCCAGGCACTTCTTAATATGTACCTGATGGCACTTTATGGCCGGGAGCAATGGATCAAGAAATACTACAACTGCCAGATCTTTTTTGACAGGAAGCTTCTGGAAGACAAAAAGATTGACTTAGTTGAGTTTCAGCAAAAAGCAGCCGAGTTTCTTGTCCAATCTGCAGGTGTGCAGGATGTGATCACCTCGCACCAGATGCTCCACGGTGCATACAACGAAAATGTACAATATTACCGGAACGGGTATTACAAAGGAGTATCGGGCGATCTTTTTCTGGAATTACAGCCGGGCTGGAAGGTGATTGAGCCACAGTCGTCCGATTCATACCGGGTACGGTACAATGCAGTTGTCTCTCCGGTAATCTTTTTTGGCAGCAACATTAAACCGCAAAAGGTTGAACGAACCATTGAAGCAACAGAAATAGCGCCCAGCGTGGCTTATCGTTTGCGTATCAGAGCTCCCAACGCAGCCGGCGGAGAGATTCTGAAAGAACTGTTTTGATACAGAAAACACATTTATATCGAAATCATTCAATATGGGAGGCAACAGATGCATCCCGCAATAAAAGAACAACATACAGAATATGGGATTCAACGACATTATTTCAAAAATATTTGGAAACAAGGCTCAGCGCGACCTGAACGAAATAAATCCGGTCGTTAAGCGAATAAAAGAAGCTTATACCGCCATTGAACAACTCTCTAACGACGACCTTCGTGAAAAAACGAAAGAGCTCGAAAAACATATCCGGGAGCAGGTCGCAGAGGAGAGAGCACAGATTGAGAAGTTAAAGGCCGGCATGGAAGAGATTGACCTGGACGACCGTGAAGCCGTATGGAACCAGGTCGATAAGCTAGAAAAAGATATTACCGAGAAATATGAGAAGGTGTTGAGCGAGATACTGCCCGATGCTTTCTCTATCATGAAAGAGACTGCCCGCCGTTTCACCGAAAACGAAGAGATCGTGGTCACAGCAACCAGTTTCGACCGTGATCTGGCTGCCACGCATGATTTTGTCCGTATTGAAGGAGAGAAGGCAATCTATCAGAATCATTGGGTCGCCGGAGGAAACGAGATTACCTGGGACATGATTCACTACGATGTACAGCTCTTTGGCGGTGTGGTGCTTCATCAGGGTAAAATAGCCGAGATGGCTACGGGAGAAGGTAAAACGCTGGTCGCCACCCTTCCCGTATTTTTAAATGCACTTACTCACGAGGGGGTGCATGTGGTGACCGTGAACGATTATCTTTCGAAGCGTGACTCCGAGTGGATGGGGCCTATGTACATGTTTCACGGTCTATCTGTCGATTGCATCGATAAGCACGAGCCCAACTCCGATGCACGTCGCAAGGCATACGAGGCGGATATCACCTTTGGAACCAACAATGAGTTTGGCTTTGATTATCTCCGTGACAACATGGCTGTCTCCCCCAAAGATCTGGTACAAAGGAAGCACAATTATGCCATTGTGGACGAGGTGGACTCGGTGCTGATTGACGATGCACGGACACCGTTGATCATTTCAGGCCCGGTACCCAAGGGCGATGACCAGCTGTTCGACCTGTTCCGTCCCCGCGTGGAGGTAATTGTGAAAGCGCAGCGCGACCTCACTACCCGCCTGCTTGCCGAGGCGAAAGTGAAGATGGCTTCATCCGATCCCAAAGAACAGGAAGAGGGTGCTTTATTGCTTTTTCGTTCCTACAAGGGAATGCCGAAGTACCAACCGTTGATTAAGTTTCTTAGCGAGCAGGGTGTCAAAGCTGCCATGCTCAAGACCGAAGCATTTTATATGCAGGAGCAGATGCGCAATATGCACATCGTGACCGATCCGCTCTATTTCGTAATCGACGAAAAGCTCCACAGCATTGAGCTGACCGACAAGGGAATCGACATGCTGACCGGAAAATCGGATGATCCGCAATTTTTCATTCTTCCCGACATTGCTTCGCAACTGTCGGATCTGGAACACTCGGCCGGTACCGACGAGGAGAAAGCCGCAAGGAAAGACGAACTACTGCAAAACTTTGCCATTAAATCGGAACGGGTACATACGGTGAATCAGCTGCTCAAAGCCTATACTCTGTTTGAGAAGGACGATGAGTATGTTGTGATCGACAACAAGGTGAAGATTGTCGATGAACAAACAGGGCGTGTTATGGAAGGACGTCGTTATTCCGATGGTCTTCATCAGGCTATCGAAGCAAAGGAACGCGTGAAAGTAGAGGCTGCAACGCAGACATTTGCCACCATCACCCTGCAGAATTTCTTCCGGATGTATAGTAAGCTTGCAGGAATGACCGGTACTGCCGAGACCGAAGCAGGTGAGTTTTGGGATATCTACAAACTGGACGTGGTGGTTATCCCCACCAACAAGCCAATTATCCGCGACGATCAGAACGACCGCATCTATAAGACGAAACGCGAAAAATATACCGCAGTTATTGAGGAGATAGAAAAGCTTATTGGCGCCGGGCGACCGGTATTGGTGGGAACTACCTCCGTAGAGATCTCCGAGTTACTGAGCCGCATGCTTGCGTTGCGGAAAATAAAGCACAATGTGCTGAATGCCAAACTCCATCAGCGTGAAGCAGAAATTGTGGCGCACGCAGGACAGAGTGGTGTGGTGACCATTGCTACCAACATGGCCGGTCGCGGTACCGACATCAAACTGTCTCCCGATGTAAAAGCCGCGGGAGGGTTAGCCATTATCGGTACGGAACGTCACGAATCGCGGCGTGTGGACCGTCAGCTGCGTGGTCGTGCCGGTCGTCAGGGAGACCCGGGCTCATCTGTTTTCTTCGTTTCGCTTGAAGATGACCTAATGCGACTCTTTGCCACAGAACGCATTGCCGGATTGATGGACAAGATGGGCTTCAAAGAGGGCGATGTTCTGGAACACAGCATGTTGAGCAAATCAGTGGAGCGTGCCCAAAAGAAAGTGGAAGAAAACAATTTTGGTATTCGCAAGCGTTTGCTGGAGTATGATGATGTAATGAACTCGCAGCGGGAAGTGATCTACAAACGTCGCCGCCACGCTCTGATGGGAGAACGCATTGACAATGACGTGGCCAGCATGATCTCGGAAACAGCCCGCAACATTGTGGAGTCAAATGAAGATGATTACCAGAGCATGAAACTCGACCTTCTTCGGGTAATGGCACTTGAAGTTCCTTTTAAGGAGCAGGATATGAAGGGCCTGAAAGAAGAGGAGCAGGTAGAGGCTGTTACTGCCAAAGCTTTTGAAGCATTCAAACGTAAGACCGAGAGATTGGCCGAGGTAGCCCAGCCGGTCATAAAACAGGTCTATGAGAACCAGGGAGCTATGTACGAGAATATTCTCATTCCCATTACCGACGGGAAAAGAGTATATAATATTTCCTGCAACCTGAAAGAAGCCTATGAAACAAGTTCCAGAGCATTGGTGAAAGCTTTTGAAAAATCGATTCTCCTACATACCATCGACGAAGATTGGAAAGAGCATCTCCGCGAAATGGATGAATTGCGCCAATCTGTTCAGAATGCCAGTTACGAGCAAAAGGATCCACTCCTGATCTATAAGCTGGAATCGTTTAGCCTTTTCCGGGAAATGATCAACGATGTGAATTCGAAAGCTGTCTCCATTCTCATGCGTGGCCAGATACCGGTGCAGGATCCGGCCAGCGTTCGCCGGGCCGCCCCGGAGCAAAAGACCGATTACAGTCGGTATCGGACCCAAAAAGAAGATTCGGACGGCATGGTACCCGGAAAAGGGGAAAATAGTGCGGCTCAGCAACCGCGACAACCCCAGAAACTGGAACCAATCCGCGTAGAGAAAAAGGTAGGCCGAAACGATCCCTGTCCTTGTGGTAGTGGTAAAAAATACAAAAGCTGTCACGGAAAATAAGCCACATAAAAAAGATTAAAACAGAGAGCAAATGTCTCTCTGTTTTTTGTTAAATCCAAAGAAAAGCCGTATCTTAGTGTAATCAAACGGCACACTCTTTAAGAGATGTATTTGCCTATTAATGAGCTACATACAAAAAGTTATTGAAGAGAATTATCACATTTTAATATGATTGATCAGGAAGACAGAATCATCAAGATTAATATCGAAGATGAAATGAAATCATCGTACATCGATTATTCGATGTCCGTGATCGTTTCCCGCGCGTTGCCCGATGTGCGGGATGGATTTAAACCAGTACACCGGCGTATTTTATTTGGTATGTCGGAGCTGGGCAATACTCCCGATAAGCCCCACAAGAAGTCTGCCAGAATTGTCGGTGAGGTATTGGGTAAGTACCACCCGCACGGTGATTCATCTGTATATGGCGCCATGGTTCGACTGGCACAGGACTGGAGCATGCGCTATACTCTGGTGGACGGACAGGGAAATATGGGTAGTGTGGATGGAGACAGTCCCGCCGCCATGCGATATACCGAAGCAAGACTGAATAAGCTTGCCGAAGAGATGTTGCGGGATATCGACAAGGAGACGGTCGATTTTCAATATAACTTTGATGATACACTGCAGGAGCCGACTGTCCTCCCCACGCGCATTCCCAATCTGTTGATGAACGGTTCTTCCGGTATTGCTGTAGGGATGGCCACCAATATGGCGCCGCACAACCTTACAGAATGTGTGGATGGCATCATCGCTTACATCGATGATAACGATATCGATACCAAAGGATTGATGCAGTATATCAAGGCTCCAGACTTTCCTACCGGAGCCTATATTTATGGATATAAAGGCGTTGAGGAGGCATTCGAGACGGGCAGGGGGCGCATTGTAATGCGCGGAAAAGCAGAGATAGAGTCGGGGAAGACACACGATAAGATCATCATTTCTGAAATTCCCTACCTGGTAAACAAAGCCGATTTTATCAAACATGTTGCCGATCTGGTCACCGAGAAGAGGATCGAAGGAATATCCAACATCAACGATGAGTCAGACAGAGACGGTATGCGTATTGTGGTGGATATCAAACGAGACGGCAATGCAAACATTGTCCTCAATAAGTTATACAAACTGACTGCGCTGCAATCTTCGTTCAGTGTTAACAATATTGCGCTAGTGAAAGGACGCCCCGAACTGCTGAACCTCAAAAGGATAATTGAGCTCTTTGTGGAGCACCGTCACGATGTGGTCATCCGGCGTACCCGCTACGAATTGCGAAAGGCGGAGGAGCGTGCTCACATTCTTGAGGGGTTGATCATTGCTTCCGACAATATCGACGAGGTGATTGCCATCATCCGGGGATCCTCTACGCCCCAGGAGGCCATACAGCGTTTGATGGAGCGATTTTCGCTCAGCGATATTCAATCGCGTGCGATTGTGGAGATGCGATTAAGGCAGTTGACTGGTCTTGAGCAGAATAAGCTCCATGCTGAATACGACGAGATACAGAAACTGATTGCCCACCTGAACTCTATCCTGAACGACGAAGGAATGCGCATGCAGGTGATCAAGGATGAGCTGATTGAAATCCGTGAAAAATATGGCGACAAGCGCCGCTCGGAGATCATCTACGCATCGGAAGAAATGAATCCGGAAGATTTTTACGCCGACGATGAAATGGTGATTACCATTTCCCATATGGGCTATATCAAGCGTACCCCGCTTACGGACTTCCATACCCAAAACAGAGGAGGGGTAGGTGCCAGAGGAACCGATACGCGGGAAGAAGATTTCGTGGAGTATATCTACCCGGCCACTACACACAACTACATGCTTTTCTTTACCCAAAAGGGTAAATGTTACTGGCTGCGTGTATTTGAAATCCCCGAAGGTACCAAAAACTCCAAGGGCCGGGCGATTCAAAACCTGTTGAATATTGATCCGGACGACAGCGTTACTGCTTTTGTGCGGGTAGATACGCTCACTGACCAGGATTACATCAACTCTCACTACCTGCTGTTCTGCACCAAAGAGGGTATTGTGAAAAAGACGTTGCTTGAAGCCTATTCCAGGCCCAGACAGAACGGTGTGAATGCCATTACCATCCGGGAAGAAGACCAGGTGATATCGGTACGATTAACGGACGGTAAACAGCATGTGATCCTGGCGAACCGTAACGGTCGGGCTATCCGCTTTCAAGAAGATGATGTGCGCCCAATGGGACGAACTGCTACAGGTGTGCGGGGAATGACTCTCGATGAAGACGGGGAAGATTGCGTGATCGGCATGATTTGTATGGAACCCAATTCGGAGAATACCATTATGGTGGTTTCAGAACAGGGGTATGGCAAAAGATCGCGGCTCGATGACGAAGATGGTGAGGCGGTCTATCGAATCACCCGCAGAGGAGGAAAAGGTGTTAAGACACTGAATGTTACGGAAAAAACAGGTAAATTGGTAGCCATAAAGAGTGTATCAGACGATAATGATTTAATGATAATTAACAAATCAGGAATTACCATACGTCTGAATATTTCCGATATTCGCATCATGGGACGAGCTACTCAAGGAGTACGCCTTATTAATTTGGAAAAAAGAAACGATGAGATAGCCTCTGTTTGCAAGGTAAATTCGGAAGTTTTGGATGAGGAAGCTCCATCTGAAGATGCTAACGGCAATCAAGATGATTTCGATAGTGAAGAATAAATTTCCATTTTAAACTTTTTGCAATCTTTCAGTCAAAGTCAATAACAAACGAAAATTGAAACCAAATGCTTGCAGTGAGTTTCAATAGACATTCAAGAAAAGAATAAACAAAATCGTATTAAATAACATCAATTTAATCACATTAAAAAATGAGTAAAATGAGAAAAATCTTATTCCTTACTATGATTGCCGTTCTTTCAGCAGGGAGTATCTTTGCACAAAAGTCGGCATTAAAAGATGCTAAAAGAGCATTGGGCCGTGACGATTTAAACGAAGCTCGTACGCTGATCAAGCAAGCATCCACTCATCCGGAGACTGCAAACGATCCGGAAACATGGAAAGTAATGGGCGATATAGGCAACAAGGCTTTTGATAACCAAAGAACAAATGCCATGCTCGGTAAACAAGCGAACGACAAGGTCATGTACGACGGTCTCTACGACTCTTATGAGCCATACCTGAAAGCAGACTCACTGGGTGAACTTCCCGATGCAAAAGGCAAGGTTAAGAATAAGTTCCGGAAAGACATTGCAGGTATTCTCCGTGCCAACCATCCTTTTTACATAAATGGTGGAGTTTATTACAACGAACAAAAGAATTACAACAAAGCAACCGATTTCTTCCAAATCTACTGGGATATTCCTTCATTGCCGATGTATGAGGGACAGGCGGATGCTTTCGTCAAGGACAGCACTTTCCAGACAATCAAATATTATGCCATCATCACCGCCATTCAGGCTGAAGACCACAAAAGGGCGCTGAGTATGTTGGAACGAGCTGCCAAAGAACCTTTCATTGAAAACAGTGCATACAAAGAAAGCGACATTTACGAATTGATGGCCAGCGAATATGTAAGCTTGGGGGATACTGCCAAGTACCTCGAAACGTTGAATTTCGGAGCCGAAAGATTTCCATCCAGCAAGTATTTCATTCCCAACCTTATCAACGTATTTATTCGCCAGGGAGATACCCAAAAAGCAATGAATTATCTTGATCAGGCAATTAACAACGACCCATCCAATGCATGTGATCTCAACAGTGTAAAAGGTGCATTATTGGCTGAGAAGGGCGATTATGCCGCTGCAGAGGCCGAGTATAACAAGGCACTGACACAAGATCCCAACTGCGAAAGAGCACTCGAGGCTATCGCTGTGAACTATATTCTTCAGGCTCAGGATCTAAAGGAAAAAACGGCCATGCTGTCCGACAGACAACAACAGGTCGCCAACGATAAAATTACCATTGAGCTTTATCAAAAATCATTGCCTTCGTTGGAAAAATATGCAACACTGTTGAGAGGTCGCAACGCCGAAAAGCATGAACTCGAATCCGCATTACTCAAATTACGCAACGTTTATTACAATCTGAGCAGTATGGGTGTTGACAAAGCTTCGGAACTTGAAGCAGTAGAAAAAGAATTGAATCTCTGATTTGACGTCCAGATTCATTTCATAGAAAATTATAGTAAGAGAAGAGCGATATCGGTCCGGTATCGCTCTTCATTCACAATAGGGATGACTGCATGATCAAATCTGGAATTTATTGGTCGAAATGAATATTTTGATTAAACATAATAGTAATTATAGGAATTCAAGTTTGCTTTTTTCATTCAACAAAGTCCCCGGTTGAATGGTATATTTATTATCTTTGCACAAAATTACACAAACTGCAACTTCTGTAGCGCATAATATTTGCATACATTGAATAAATCAGCAACAATGAGCAACCAACGATACAATCAGCGTGGAGTTTCCGCATCGAAAGAAGATGTACACAACGCCATTAAAAACATTGATAAAGGTATTTTTCCAAAGGCATTTTGTAAAATTATTCCGGATCACCTGGGTAATGACCCGGAATATTGCAACATCATGCATGCAGACGGCGCTGGTACGAAATCGTCACTTGCTTACGTCTATTGGCGGGAAACAGGCGATCTTTCCGTTTGGAAAGGTATTGCCCAGGATGCGTTGATCATGAATGTGGACGACCTTCTTTGTGTGGGTGCTACGGACAATATACTGGTTTCTTCCACCATCGGTAGAAATAAAAAGCTGATACCCGGAGAAGTAATTTCCACCGTCATCAACGCCACCAACGAGCTGTGTGAAGAACTTTCGTCACTTGGACTGAACATTTACCCCACTGGTGGAGAAACAGCCGATGTGGGTGATCTGGTGCGGACAATTATTGTGGACAGTACGGTCGCATGTCGTATGAAACGTTCCGATGTAATTGACAACGGTAACATACAGGCTGGAGATGTGATCGTAGGGCTTTCCTCATCGGGACAGGCTACCTACGAAAAAGAATATAACGGCGGTATGGGTAGCAACGGGCTCACCTCGGCGCGTCACGATGTATTTGCCAATTATCTGGCACAGAAATATCCGGAAAGCTACGATACCTCCATACCAGCAGATCTGGTATATTCGGGAAACCTTCATCTCACGGACGAGATTGAAGAGCTGGGATTGGAAGCGGGGAAACTAGTACTCTCCCCCACCCGCACCTATGCACCAGTTATAATACAGATAATCAAAGAGTTGAGAAAACATATTCACGGAATGATTCACTGTTCAGGTGGTGCACAAACCAAAATTTTACACTTCCTGGGCAATAATTTGAAAGTGGTAAAGAATCGTCTATTCCCTGTCCCTACTCTGTTCGATCTGATCCAAAAACAGTCCGGAACCGATTGGAAGGAGATGTACAAAGTATTCAACATGGGACACCGGATGGAACTATATCTTCCCGAAGAGCATGCACAGCGTGTGATTGAAATTTCAAAGTCGTTTCATGTAGATGCACGGATTGTGGGACATGTGGAGAAATCGCATGTGCGGGAACTGGTGATCGAAAGCGAATTCGGCCGTTTTAAATTTCTTTAAAAAGCTTCAGATTCAATCTATGTCAGACAACTCACTTTTGGATAAATTACAACATCTTGTCACCCGCTTCGAGGAAGTAGCCACACTGATTGCCGATCCGGCCGTGATATCGGACATGGATCGTTACGTAAAACTGAACAAAGAGTACAGTGAACTACAAAAGATTGCAGCTGTGCGCAATCGGTACAAAAGTGCACTTGACAGTATTGCAGAAGCTAGATATATACTTGATAACGAATCCGATACAGATCTCCGCCAGCTAGCCAACGAGGAACTTGCATTGAACACCGCTTCGTTGCCCCAACTGGAAGAGCAGATTAAGTTGTTACTCATTCCCGCCGATCCTGAGGATGCGAAAAACGTGATTATGGAAATCCGGGGGGGGACCGGAGGCGATGAAGCAGCCATTTTTGCCGGCGATCTTTACAAGATGTATACCCGCTACTGCGAAAGTAAAGGCTGGAAAACGGAACTGGTCAGTTTTACCGAAGGGACTTCCGGTGGCTATAAGGAAATTATATTTACAATTACAGGCAGCGATGTATACGGTACGTTAAAATATGAGTCGGGTGTACATCGCGTGCAACGGGTGCCACAGACAGAAACACAGGGAAGAGTGCATACTTCGGCTTCAACGGTGGCCGTACTGCCTGAAGCGGAAGAGTTTGATGTGGAACTCAATCCGGCCGATATCGATTTCCATACAGCACGTTCCAGTGGTGCCGGGGGACAGAATGTGAACAAAGTGGAAACAAAGGTGCAGCTGACGCACAAACCCACCGGCATAGTAGTTGTATGTCAGCAGGCCCGCTCGCAATTACAAAATAGGGAGCTGGCGATGCAAATGCTACGCACAAAACTATACGACATGGAGCTTTCCAAACGGCAGGGCGACATCGCATCCCGAAGGAAGACCATGGTGTCCACAGGAGATCGGTCCGCCAAAATCCGCACTTACAATTATCCACAGGGACGCATCACTGATCATCGCATCAACTACACCATCTACAATCTTGCAGCTTTTATGGATGGCGACATCCAGGCTGTGATTGATCAGCTGATGGTGAGTGAAAACGCGGAAAGAATGAAGGAAGCCGATTTATAATTCCTTTAAGTTTTCAACAACATGATATCACCCATCGCCCCATGGCATTTTTCAATACCTCGTCGGCAAGTACAACCGATCTGATTTATCTGTTTTCTCCAAAAAAAGGAGATAAAATTGTATCGGTATAAAATATTCTGGACGAAAATTCTGACAACTCCGCAATCATTCCCGATGCCTGGCACCTGGAAATAATTGAGGTATCAAACTGAAAATATGACAAAACAACAACTTTTTGAAGAGATACAAAAAAAGCAATCTTTCCTCTGCGTAGGACTCGACAGCGACATTAAAAAAATTCCCGAACATCTGCTCGATGCCGATGACCCGCTCTACACCTTCAACAAAGGCATCATTGATGCTACCGCTCCCTATTGTGTAGCCTACAAACCTAATCTGGCCTTTTATGAAAGCATGGGCTTGAAGGGATGGCTGGCTTTTGAAAAAACAGTGGCTTATATCCGGCAACGCTACCCTCAACATTTTGTTATTGCAGATGCCAAGCGGGGAGATATTGGGAATACCAGCGAGATGTACGCCCGTTCCTTTTTCGACCAAATGAAGCTGGATGCTGTTACTGTGGCACCCTACATGGGCGAGGACAGCGTGAAGCCCTTCTTGCTTTATCCACAGCGGTGGGTGATTCTGCTGGCACTTACCAGCAACAAGGGATCATATGACTTTCAGCTGACGGCCGACGATAAGGGAGAACGCCTTTTTGAGAAGGTGTTGCGGGTTTCCCGTGAATGGGCTACCGACGAGCAAATGATGTACGTGGTGGGCGCTACGCAAGGCAAACTGTTTGAAGAGGTGCGAAGGATCGTGCCCGGTCATTTTCTCCTGGTACCCGGTGTGGGTGCGCAGGGAGGATCTCTTGAAGAAGTATGCCATTATGGGATGAATAAGGAATGTGGACTGCTGGTGAATTCATCACGGGGGGTCATTTATGCTGACTCCGGAGAGAACTACGCCATCGCCGCCGGGGAAGAAGCGCGCAAGCTTCAACAGGAAATGAAAGAGATGCTTGATAAATATTTGAAGTTCACCGACTCATGACGCCAAAACACAAACTAATGCAGGCAAATATCCTGTTCCAGAAGGACTGAGCGTCGACTACCATAATGATGAGACGAAAAATAATCAATGATCCGGTATTCGGGTTTATCGGTATACCCAACGAATTTGTATATGAGGTGATACAGCACCCCTTTCTACAACGGCTGAACCGTATCAAACAGCTGGGATTGGCTTCTTTTGTCTACCCGGGAGCCCAGCACACGCGTTTTCATCACTCCATAGGGGCTATGTTTCTGATGGACGAGGCACTTAAAACGCTGAAAGAAAAAGGACAACCTATTGCCGAGTCCGAATATAATGGAGCCTTGGCTGCCATTCTGATGCACGACACCGGACACGGTCCTTTCTCCCATGTTCTGGAACATACATTGGTGACACACATCAATCATGAAACCATTTCGTTGTTGCTGATGCAGCAGATGAACAACGAATGGAAAGGAGAGCTGCAGGCAGCCATTGATATTTTTACCGACAATTATCCCAAACGGTTTCTTCATCAACTTGTGAGTGGACAATTGGATGTGGACAGGCTCGATTACCTACGGCGCGACAGTTTTTTCACAGGTGTAAGCGAGGGTAATATTGGATCGGCACGGATCATCAAGATGCTGGAAGTGAAGGACGACAAGTTGGTGGTAGAATCGAAAGGAATTTATTCCATCGAAAACTTTCTCATGTCAAGGAGGCTGATGTACTGGCAGGTCTATCTGCATAAAACAGCTTTGGCAGCAGAGAAGATGATGATAAATACACTTCATCGTGCCCGGGAACTATCCCTGAACGGTGAGAAGCTGTTCGCCTCGCCTGCCCTCTCCTTTTTCTTAAGGAACGAGACCACGATGGCCGACTTCACCGGTAACGGAGAAGCAATGCGTCACTTTATAAGTCTGGATGACAATGATATATGGACTTCGCTAAAGGTGTGGTCCACTCACGATGACAAGGTGTTGTCTGTGTTGAGCGATGCAATGGTAAACCGGAAGCTATTCAAAATTGAAATTACTGAACAACGTACCTCGGAAGAAAAATATACAGCATTGCTGGATGGATACAGAAAGAAATACCGGCTGAGTCCCCACGAAGCTGCCTATTTTCTTTCGTCGGATATTGTGACGACCGATATGTACAGTGAAAAAGATGACAGCATCGATATCCTTTACAAAGACGGTACGGTAAAAGATATTTCCAAAGCATCTGATATGCTGAATATTGAGTTATTATCGAAGAAGGTCGTGAAATATTATTTTGCCTACCTACGCGGGTAATTCCCCCTCTTCGGGCGACGAAACCGCGTCAACAGGTACAGCCGTGTCGCTCTTTGCCGTAGGCACAAAAAACCATACTACCACTGCACCGATTATTCCGAGAGCAAGGATTACCATTCTTATGGATATATTTTGGATGACAACGAACGAGGAGAAAAGCACCATGGTCGTCATAAAAGCAATTACCCCGATCTTTCCTTTGCGTGTTACGCCTTTCCGCCTTTGGTAATTCCTGATCCGGGGACCAAGTAACTTACTGTTCAATAGCCAATTATAGAGCCTGCTTGAACTTCTCGCGTATAGCACGGCCGATAAAAGGGCAAGGGGGGTGACCGGAAGGCCGGGAACAACAATGCCGAGGATGGCAAGCGCCAGGGATATTGTGCCTCCGATAAAATAAAACGCGCGCGCAATCTTGTTCTTTTTAATTTTCAGTTTGCTCTTTTCGTCGTGCAATATTATGGCCGTAACCTCCCGGACCACTGTACCTCTTTTAATTTGTTGATATTTGTCTATTTCTGTCATTCTATTTAGTACCAATACACTGAAGCCTGCAAAGGTAACGAAATAATCAGAAAATACAAATGCTACACTACCCGGGTGCCTCATTATGAATAATCTATTCCATATTTTTTGGACTTAGGGAGAAATCTATTATCTTTGCAGAAATTGTTAAGGTTATAAAAAAACTGTTTGAAAAAGATGGAGTCCACACAAGAAAAGAAAAAGAAAATCCGCCTGCTTTTTGTCTGTCTTGGAAATATATGCCGTTCACCGGCTGCAGAGGGTATTATGAAAAGTATTGTGGAAAAAAATGATCTTCAGGATGTCATAGAAGTGGACTCCGCCGGCACATCGGGCTGGCACGAAGGAGAGTTGCCGGATGAAAGAATGCGCGCTCACGGGGAGAAAAGAAAATATGACTTCTGTAGTCATTCCCGTAAATTTAGAAAAAGCGATTTTGACGATTTCGATTATATCGTCGTAATGGATCAAAACAATTATAACAGTGTGAAAACACTCGCTGACAAACCCGAACAGGTGGAAAAAATTCACCTGATAACACAATTCTCGTTGCAGTATGGGTATTACAACGAAATACCCGATCCTTATTACGGCAATTCATCGGATTTTGAGCTGGTGCTCGATTTGCTGGAAGATGCATGCAAAGGACTACTACAGAGAATAATCAAAGATTATTCTCTGATATAACCCACACAGTTGTTGTTTTTTCGGCCGTGTGAGTTTCACTACCTTTTTTAATACGTCATCCGCGCTTCTGCCCTGCCAGCATTCTCAATCATGGACACAAGCTGATTAAGTGATGGCAGGCGACGGACCAGTTTCTTGTTTTCGTTCACCTCCTGCATTTTTGCATAAAGATTTTCGGCATTTCGGGTCCGAAGTTCTTTTACAGTATCCACACCAACCTCTTCAAGCAGTTCGGCAAACTGAGGACCAATTCCATCAATGCGAAACAAGTCGGCATGATTTGTCCACTTCAGAATCAATTTCTCATCTATACCGGTCTCTTTAGCCAAAGCCGTGCGACCGGTTTTGCTGCTGCATTTCTCAAGCAGTATATCGGCATTTGTAATGCCCGCTTCTTTTAAAATTTTTCCGTACACGGGCCCGATGCCTTCAATTTCTTCAATTTTGTAAATCATGACATTTTTTTTGGTGAAATCATATTGAACATAAACAATCAAATGTACTAAAACCGTTGGTTGCGTAGTCTTTCTTTTCCATAAATTATATCAATGTGTAGAAAAAATCCCTGTTTGCCATGCTGTGTCAATCTAATTGAAGGGATAAAACAACTGACAGAGGAGGTAAACAGGGATCTTCGGGTGCTGCCGCACGCTACAGAGTTGTTATACTACGTATAACGAGCTGATTGACTCGTTGTTGCATACTCTCATGATGGAGTCGGCAAACATGTCTGCTACGGAAAGGATCTTCACTTTTTCCGATCTTTTCGAATAAGGGATGCTATCCGTAAAAATAATTTCTTTCAGATTCGATTGGTCCACTCTTTCTGAAGCCGGATCAGACATCACGGCATGGCTTGCAATGGCTCTCACTGAATTAGCGCCATTCTCCATAATCAGGTTGGCAGCCTTGGTGATGGTGCCGGCTGTATCCACAATATCGTCGATTAGCAACACATCCATTCCCCTCACATCACCAATGATTTGCATATCCGATATTTCGTTCGCTTTTTTGCGGAGCTTGTAACAGATCACCATGGGACAACCCAAAAATTTTGAGTAAGCGCTGGCGCGTTTCGTACCTCCCACGTCGGGCGTGGCAATCACCATGTTGCTCAAATCAAGCTGCTTCATGTACTCAACAAATACCCCCGACGCATAAAGATGGTCTACGGGGACGTTGAAGAAGCCTTGAATTTGGTCGGCATGCAGATCCATGGTTATTAACCGGTTGATTCCGGCAGCTGCCAGCATATCGGCAATTAGCTTTGCGCCGATACTCACGCGTGGTTTATCTTTTCTGTCTTGTCGTGCCCATCCAAAATAGGGTATGACAGCCACGATTGATTTTGCTGAGGCACGTTTTGCCGCATCAATCATCAGCAACAACTCCATCAGGTTATCGGAATTGGGAAAAGTGGATTGAATAAGAAATACCTGTTTGCCACGAATCGATTCTTCGTAAGAAACGGCAAATTCGCCGTCGGCAAAATGTTCAATAATCATGTTACCCAACGGGCAACCTAGGCTGTTGCATACCTTTTCGGCAAAATAACGTGATTTACTACCCGAAAAGATTTTAAAAGGTCTCTCCTGCATGCTTTTAATTTTGAAAACAATAAAAAGTTTTTTACGAGATTATTCTCTTTGAAATCAATAATTTTGATCGAACGAAAGTTTCTACAAAAATACAAAAACTATACGCAATAAATAGATTTTTCTTAAAAAGAAATGCGATATATTTCTCCAGTGCAGGGTGCAAGTTTTATTCTGAAAGGATATTCGAGAGAAAAAAGAATTTCTCTCTGTTCCTTATGCAGGAGAGGAGTCAAAATACCTTCGCCGGTATCTTCTGCATTGAAAAAAGTGAATGCATGGGTGGGAATATTCACGCTACATTCCTGCATATTTCGATCGAAATTAACAACGACAAGCAACAGTGATTTTTGATTGCCTCTTAAAAAAGCAAACAAACGGGTGGAGTCAAAATCCTGATTTTCATAATTAGCGCTCATCAGATCATAAAAAAGTCCACTTGAAAGAGCTTCTTCCTCGTTGCATAATTTGATCAGACGGCAGTAAAAATCGCGCAATTCCCTCTCCTTTTCGCTCAGCAGATTGTCGTTCCATTTGCCGTAATTATTCCATCGGCGAAGAGTGTCTACTGACCAATAGTCGAAGATGGTTGTACGGCCGTTTTTTCCACTGAAACCCTCCTCATCCATACCTCTTTCCCCAAACTCCTGACCGGCATAAACCATCACAGGGTTCCTGTTGATGCAGCAGGTAACAATCATGGCTGCCTTTCCCTTCTCACCCTCTTTCAGAAAATAATCAGATGCCAGTCGTTGCTCGTCGTGATTCTCCAGGAAGTTGAGCATTTTGTGTTGGATATCACCCACCTTATTCAGCGCGAATGTAATGTCGGAAGAGGGTCGATAACCGCACGCCACATCGCGCAATGTATCGTACAGGCCAACCTTATCGTACAGATAATCAAAGGTGTTGTGTTTTAAAAAATCGCGATATGCAGTCGGATTATATATTTCTGCGAGAAAAATAATTCCGGGAAATCTGGTCTTTATCTGAGGGATTACCCATCTCCAAAAAGCCAGCGGAACCATCTCTGCCATATCACAACGAAAGCCGTCAATCTTTTTTTCTGCCCAAAAGAGAAGAATGTCTCTCATTTTCAACCATGTATCGGGGATAGGGTCAAAATGTACCGCTTTCCCGTTCAGGTAATCCACACCGTAATTAAGCTTCACCGTTTCATACCAATCGTATTGAGTCGGTCTGTGAGTGAAACAGTCATTTCCCGTGGCTTTTGCCGGATATTCTTTATAGGTAAATCTGGTCAGTTTCTCCGGAGAGAGTTGAATCTCCAGCTCTTTTTCCGGGAGATAATAGTAGTTGTTTTTGGGTGAAAAACCGACGAGTGAATTGTCTTTTTCCCCGAAATCAGGAATTCCTTCAGGTTTACAGACCGACCGATAGTTCCGTGCCACATGATTGGGCACATAGTCCATAATCACCTTTAATCCGGCTTTGTGCGTACGATAAACCAAATTCTCAAACTCTAGCATCCTTTGTGGAATGTTCGTTGCCAGATCGGGATCCACATCATAATAATCACGCACAGCGTAGGGTGAACCCGCCTTTCCCTTGATGATTTCCGGATATTCTGCCGGAATGCCGAAACCGGTGTAATCCGTTGCCGAAGCGTGCGCTATAATACCAATGTACCACACATGGGTATATCCGCTCTCTTTTATTTTTTTCAGTACATCCTGGGAAATATCGTCAAATTTTCCACAACCATTTTCTTCGATAGTGCCGCTGTACTTGTTTTCCGTAGCACTATTTCCGAATAATCTGGGTAGTAACTGATATATAAAAAGTTTATTGTAGTGCATACGTTTTTTATGATTTACCTCCTCTGAAACGATCAATCTGAGTACTTATTTTTTTTGTCAGTTGGTAATGTTTGTGGCACTTTTCAACGATCCTCCACGATTCTTTTTCGCTCATTTTCAGGGCAGCATAGTGATACCCGGCTTCCATAATTATCTTCTGATTATTTAGGTCGAACATCGAAAACTTTTCTATTCCCTGCGGTTCGATCAGGACATCGCAGTATGTTTTGTCGAACAGGGTGTTTGAATTGGACATCAGGTTAAACGTCCTCTCCATCATGGTCCTGATATTATTTTTTCCGGCAGGGGGTAACATTAACGATACATTTACACCAATTACATACCTGCATTTCTTTCGGATTACCGAAACAGGGAAATTCTTCAATAGGCCTCCGTCAACATATTGTACGCCGTGGATATGCTGTGGGGAAAAGACAACGGGTACAGAACAGGATGCCACCACGGCATCCACCAGATCGTCGCCATTGGAAAAAACAACGGTAGTTGCTCTGTTCCAGTCGGTAGCTACGGCACAAAATGGCATCTGAAGCTCCTCGAACCGTCTGGCTCTCAGGTTCTTCTTCAGAAAGCTGTGCAATCCTGTGCTCTTCAAAAAACCGGTTTTGGGTATTGTAAGCTCAACAAACTCTCTAAACTCTCTCTTGCGAAAGAGATCGGCAATTTCTTCGGGATGGTACCCGTCAGCATAAAATACTCCGGCAAGTGCCCCTGCGCTGGTCCCGGCAATGATATCGGGCTTTAATTCGCATTTTTCCAACACGCGTAACGCTCCCAGATGGGCAAAACCTTTAGCCCCTCCTCCACTGAGAGCGTAACCCAGAAAATAATCATAATTATTACCAAAGAGAGCCATAATGAGAAATTCTTCTAGACCTTAAGACACAAATATGCAATTTTTTTCTTTATATTTTTCGCTTTCCTGGCCGGGATCATCAATTTTTACAAATATTAATATTTCACAAACGAGTCACTCTTTCCGGCAAGAAAACATACAAAGCCTACTCCACAGACTGCATCCGGTCCAGTTCCTCTTTTAATCGACGAATGGTTTTTCCAAAAATCGGATGAACCATATCGGGGGCTATTTCACACAAAGGTGTTAGTACGAAATCGCGCGTATGAAATGCAGGATGCGGTATGGTGAGTTCGGGTGTGTCAACAATTAAATCGCCCGCCATGATCAGGTCAATATCGATGATTCTGTCAGCATAACAGCCATTTATGCTTTTTTTAGACCTACCCATCTCTATTTCAATGGATTGAGATATTGCGAATAGGGTAAATATGTCAATATTCAGAACTACTTCGCATACACAGTTGACAAAGTTATGCTCTGAATGAAACCCTACGGGTTTAGTTACATAAAAAGCGGATAGGGAAGTTATTCTTCCCACCCGCTCTTCAATCTTATCGAGTGCAATTTCGATGTTTTGCTGTTTATCTCCCAGATTGGAACCCAAGGCCAAAATTACGGAAAGTGCCATAGGGTTTTAATCCACAATCAACATTGCGTCACCGTATGCTCCGAACTGATATTTTTCCTTGATGGCTACTTCATAAGTATCCATGATCGTTTCATAGCCTCCAAATGCACACGCCATCATCAACAGTGTGGAATAGGGTAAATGAAAATTGGTGATCAGGCTGTTCGTGAGTGTAAATTCATAGGGTGGAAAAATAAATTTATTGGTCCATCCCTCCCGGGGCTTTAAATGCCCATCGGTACTCACAGTGGTTTCCACTGCACGAAGGACGGAAGTACCCACAGCACAGATGTTTCGATCTTCGTCTTTGGCTTTGTTCACTTTCTTACACAATTCTGAGGTGATGATCATCTGTTCTGACTCCATCTTATGTTTTGTCAGATCCTCCACATCGATCATACGATAAGCCCCAAGTCCATTATGAAGCGTGAGAAAACCGAATTCGATATCTCTGATTTCCATTCTTTTCATCAACTCGCGACTGAAATGCAAACCTGCTGCAGGGGCGACAACTGCGCCCTCTTTTTGCGCAAAGATATTTTGATATCTGTCCACATCTTCTGGCATTGCTTCGCGTGAAAGATACTCCGGTATGGGTGTTTCACCGATGGCGAACAGTTGCTTTTTGAACTCATCGTAAGGCCCGTCGTACAGGAATCGTAGTGTCCGCCCACGCGACGTGGTATTATCGATAACCTCTGCCACCAACTCTTCATTTTCACCGAAATAGAGCTTATTTCCAATACGGATTTTTCGGGCAGGATTCACCAAAACATCCCATAAATGTTGATCAGGATTGAGCTCTCTCAATAAGAACACTTCTATTTTTGCTCCTGTTTTCTCTTTATTCCCATAAAGTCGTGCGGGAAAAACCTTGGTGTCGTTGAAGATGAAAAAATCTTTCGGTTTGAAGTACTCAAGCAGATCCTTGAACACCTTGTGTTCCAATTCACCGGTTTTTCTGTGTACAACCAGAAGACGTGCTTCATCACGATGTGTAGCAGGGTACTTCGCAATGAGCTCCTCCGGCAAATTAAATTTGAATTGTGAAAGTTTCATATGATTATTGTATTTTCTTCTATAAAATGATCTATCTCGTCCATTTTTAGGCACTTGTCCAATGTAGTCTCTCCCACTCTTGTGCGTGTCAGTCCAGTCAGATGGGCACCCGAATGCAACGCTTCGCCTATATCCCTGGCAAGTGCTCTGATATAAGTACCTTTGCTACACACCACACGAAGGGTAATGTCCGGCAGATCGTAAAAAATTAATTCGATATCATCTATAACCAATAATTTGGGTTTTAGTTCAACATCCTCATTTTTGCGCGCAAATTCATATGCTCTTCTCCCTTCAACCTTCACGGCAGAGAAGAGAGGCGGTACCTGTTCAATTGTACCTCTAAACCTTTGAAGGACCTCATTAACCAACTCTTTGGTGATATGAGAGGTTGGATATTCGGCGTCAATCGCTGTTTCCAGATCAAACGAAGGCGTCGTTGCCCCCAACCGGATCTGCGCGATGTATTCTTTTGTCAGTGCCTGTAACGTTTCTATCTGTTTAGTCTTTTTTCCTGTGCAGATAGTCATCACACCCGTTGCAAGCGGATCGAGCGTACCTGCATGTCCTACCTTCAACTTTTTTATCTTCAGCTTCTGGCATAATTTTGCACGGACAACCCGCACCACCCGGAATGATGTCCAGTGAAGCGGTTTGTCGATATGTATAATTTCTCCTTCTATAAAATCCATTGACTACATGCTTACGTTGGCACCGGAAAGGATGAGGACAAGCAAAACGGAACCTACTATGATCCGATAGATTCCAAACACCCTGAATCCATATCTGGTAAGGAAATCGATAAAAAATTTGATTGCAAAAACAGCCACGATAAACGCCACCATATTCCCGATAAGCAGCAATGTGACATTGTCTTTCAACATCGCGCTACTCACCGGGTCTTTCATCAGTTGAAACAGTTTGTATCCTGCTGCGGCAGCCATGGTCGGCACAGCCAGGAAGAAAGAGAACTCGGCAGCACTCTTCCGAGTAAGCCTGGTTCCCATACCGCCGACAATGGTTGCCATGGAGCGGGAAACACCTGGAATCATTGCGATACATTGGAAAAAGCCGATCTTGAGAGCACGCTGCCAGCTCATCGACTGATCCTGAACCGGCTTATTGAACCATTTATCGACATACAACATAAAGATACCGCCCAGTACCAGCATCACGGCAACCACCGTAACACTTTCGAGCAGCCTATCGATATAATCACCCATCAGCAAACCTATTACTCCTGCAGGTATGACTGCAATAAAAAGTTTCCAGTAAAAATCGAACTTGTATAGAAGTCGTTTCAGAATTATCCACCCTTTTTTACCGGGCGGCACACCATTTAATGCCTGCTTATCGAATACAACAATTTCATTCAGGCGGAAGAAACGATTCCAGTACAGGACCACCACAGACAGGATTGCCCCAAACTGGATGATGACGGTAAAAGCTTTCACAAAAGGAGTACTCTCTATACCCAGTAGTTCCTGGGTGATAATCATGTGGCCGGTGGATGAAACGGGAAGGAACTCTGTAAGCCCCTCTACTACAGCAATAACAATTGCCTCAATGATGTTCATGAAGTTGTTGTTTTGGACAGATGGATGCCAGAATTATTGATTATCACCTTTTGCTCTGACTTTCGAAGGATAGAGAATGCCCACGATCATCAGCACGAATCCGGCAAGACAAACCAAGGGTGCAGCTTTTATCCTTCTGGCACTGAAAATGTCGGGTTCAAATCCATTCTCAAAAGAGCTGGAAGGACCAGTCATCAATAGAAAACCGACAATTATTAAAAGAATAGCAATCCCGCAAATGATCAGATTTGTTGTGCTGAGAGCAAAATTTTTTTGTGACATATCGTATGAATGTTTTATACGTAATAAAGTTGGTCGGTTTGCATTTTTAGATACCTGTTTACCGCAAATGCTGTGGCTGTGGTGGTAATGAATACACCGAGCAAAATGACAACCCCGAATATAATTCCCAGGTCGACAACCGATACGATGGGATGTATCGACACATATTCCCGGTTGAAATAGGCAATCATCAACCAAATGATACCATCTGCGATGATCCCGGCTATAATCCCGGTATAAACATTGTTCACCACAAATGGTTTTCTGATAAAGGCCGATGTAGCACCCACCAGCTTCATAGTGTGAATCAAAAACCTTTTGGAGTAAATGCTTAAACGAATGGTGTTGCGGATAAGCGTAAAGGAGATAAATAACAGGATGGCTGCGAGGATCAGCAACACCGTCATCACTTTGGAAAGATTGTTGTTTATGAGATCAATCGCTTCCTGCTGATAAAGCATGTCGGTTACATTGTGATCCTGTCTGATAACCGTGCTGATCATCCGGATGCTATCGTTATTCGCATACTGGGCATGAAGAAAAATCTCAATGCAGTCCTGTGCGGGATTGTAGCCCAGCAGCTCTTCAGGATCTTCACCCAAATCGCTGATCAGTTGGTCTTTGGCTTCCTGTTTACTGATAAAACGTGACGATTTAACGAAGGGTTGTGCATCGAGATTTTTGCGTATTTCGTTGATCCGGGCATCGCTCACATCGGACGAAAGCATCACATTGAAGCTCATATTTTCCTTCATATAATCCGACAAACCATTTCCCATAAAGAGAATCAGCACAGTCAGTCCCAACAACACCAGAACCAGTGAGATACTGATTGTGGATGTTATTTTTGCATTTAAGAATCTGGCGACGGATACTTTTTTCTTGTTCGACATACGATCTTCGGATAAACGAAAGGCAAAAAATTGAGAAAGCGCACTTACTCCAAAATTAACCGCAAAGTAATAAAAAAACTCGCAGAAAAAGAGACATAAGGGGAAATATTAAGGCAAAAAAACGTAATTTATAGATTCCCTACATTTTCTTCAACAACTTTTTTCTCCAGCAGTTTGCTTCGAATGATGGATGCCACGATGGAAACTGCAATAAGTGTCACAATAATCAGAAGGGATGTGGTTGTGGCAATATAAAATGAAGATCCGTTTTCGTGTGCATAATGATTGATGGTCATCTTACTTCCGATGAAGATGAGTATGGCACTAAGTGCATACTTTAAATAATAGAAATAATCCATCACACCTCTCAGGGCGAAATAAAGAGAACGCAGACCCAAAATGGCAAAAATATTGGATGTATAGACAATGAACATGTTGGTCGATACTGCGAGCACGGCCGGAATAGAATCGATTGCAAAGACGAGATCGGTCATTTCAATAACCAGCAATGCAAGAAAAAAAGGTGTTGCAACCTTCTTCCCGTCGATTCTTTTAAAAAACGTTGGCTCCGACATGTCGTCAGTCATGGGGAAAACCCTGCGAATGAATTTCACAAAAGGGTTTTGATTCATATCTTTGATTTGGCCTTCCTGTTCATTCTCCTTTGTCCGCACTTGGTCCACGACCATCTTTATACCGGTAATTACGAGAAATCCGCCAAAGATATACATGATCCATGCGAATCGTTCGATCAGGGTGATGCCAGCAAAGATGAATATTGCCCGAAAGATCAACGCGCCCAAAATACCCCAGAAGAGTACGTCGTGCTGATATCTGGGATGAATTTTAAAGGATGAGAAAATAAGGATGAAGACAAAAAGATTATCAATACTCAATGATTTCTCAATGACGTACGCTGTGAAAAATTCCAGGGCAGGCTCTTTCCCAAATACAAAATAGATGAAGACGTTGAAAAAAAGTGCCAGAGAGATCCAGAATAGACTCAGCCACAAGGCTTTTTTCACATTTACTACTTCTCCCTTTTTGTGGAAAACGAACATGTCGAGTGCCAGCAGGACAATGATGAGGATGATAAACCCTATCCAAAATGCAGAATCAATGACCATCTGTGAGGCATGATTATGCGAAAGTAAATTAAGTAATGAAACGAACATATTAATATTTAACCTAAAACAAAATTATTTACGCGGAAACGCCATCGACTCATTGAATTCCATACGATTAAAAAAAGTGAATCGTATAAAATTTCGAACGATAAACATCTTTATAACCTAAAAGTTCATAAAAAAGTGAGGATTTACCTCTATCGTGGCTGAATCAATTATCTGGGAGAGGCTTCAGATTTAACTCACTTGCTTTTTTCAGCAGAAATTTGTACGCAGCACTGTGTTCATTGGGAATCACACCGTCAAGAATAGCTTCCTTAATGGCTGATTTCAACAAGCCCACCTCGCGCCCCGGCGGGAGACCAAACAGATCCATAATCTCCTGCCCATCGACGGGAGGTTGAAAATTGCGTACACGATCTTTCTCCTCTATCTCCAACAATTTTTTTCGCACAATTTTGAAGTTGTTCATAAACCGCTTCACTTTCTCCGGGTTTTTGGAGGTAATATCGGCTTCACAAAGTGTCATCAGATCGTCAATGTCATCACCCGCATCAAAAAGCAACCTACGTACAGCAGAATCCGTCACCTCCTCTTCCACCAGCTGCATGGGACGCATGTGTAGCGACACCATTTTTTGGATATATTTCATTTTTTCGTTTTGGGGAAGCTTCATTCGTCTGAATATTTTTGGAATCATTTTTTCACCAATGAAGTTATGGTTGTAGAATGTCCACCCCAGTTTCGGATCCCAGCGCTTTGTGACGGGCTTCGCAATATCGTGCAACAAGGCAGACCATCGCAGCCAGAGGTTGTCGGTTTGGCGGGAAATATTATCGAGCACGATGAGAGTATGCTGAAAATTGTCTTTATGCCCTACCCCGTCTTTCGTTTCAGCTCCTTTTAGTGCGGATAGTTCCGGAAAAATAATATCCAGCAGGCCTGTCTTTTCGAGAAGGTTAAGACCGATAGAAGGTTTTGGTGACAGAATGATTTTGTTGAGCTCGTCCGTGATGCGTTCCATGGAAACAATCTGAATGCGCTTCTTATTTTGCCCGATTGCATCGAATGTATCGGGGTGAATGTCAAAGCCCAGCTGGGAGGCAAAACGAACGGCCCGCATCATACGCAGCGGATCGTCGCTAAAAGTGATGTCAGGGTCGAGAGGGGTACGAATAATCAAATCCTCCAGATCCTGGATGCCGTTAAAGGGATCAAGCAACTCCCCATAGCGATCGTTGTTCAGACAAAAAGCCATGGCGTTGATGGTAAAGTCCCGCCTTTTCTGGTCATCCTCCAGTGTACCGTTTTCTACGATCGGCTTCCGCGAATCATGACTGTATGATTCTTTCCGGGCACCCACAAATTCAATTTCAAGATCTTTGAACTTCAGTTGTGCAGTACCAAAGTTTTTAAACACCGTCAAATGCGTCTGCCTGCCCAGCTCTCTCGCAACAGCTTCGGCCAATGCGATTCCCTTACCCACGGCCACCACATCTATATCCTTTGAAGGACGGCGCAAAAAGAAATCGCGCACATAGCCTCCAATCAGAAAGCATGGCAGTTTATTTTCATCTGCCACACGTGAAATAAGCTTTAATACAGGAATATTTAAATAAGACTGAATCTCCTCTTGGGATATCTCCATATACATCTTCACTACAGCTACTTATCTGTTATAAATTACAAATTTACAATAAATGGGCTTTAAAACGTCCATTTTGCCGATATATTTTGTAAATTTGCAATATAAAGATGAGTAGAAGGTAATTTTTGTAAGATAAATTTTCTTTTGCAATGCGCTTTTTTATTCGATTCTCCTTGTTGTCGTTTTTATTGCTGACTTTTTTCTCCTGTTCAGGAAAGAAAAGAGATGCAAAAACTTATTTAACGGAAGCCGAACAGGCATACAATGAATCGAACTATATACTTGCCAAGTTGAAGATTGACAGCATTAAGATCCTTTATCCTAAATCTTTTAATGAGATTAAAGAGGGGTTTGCCCTGATGCAGGATATACGACTTGCAGAAAACAGAAGGAACATCCTTTTTTGCGATTCCATGTTACGGGAAAATTACAATCAGTTGAGCGAGGTACTCACACGCTTCGATTATGTACGGGACGATCGTTATCAGGAATTTGGCGAATACTATCCAAAAATTTATCCCTATCAATCGTCGTTGAACAAAAATGGTCTCCGTTCAGGCGTTGGCGAAAAGGGTTTTTTTTTCATCGAGAGTATCTTATCGGGAACTCCTATTAAGCACAGTAAAATAAAAGTATCCACGAAAGAAGGCAGTTTTGCCGAAACGCTAGCCGTCACTTCCGACGGATTCAACTACCGTTTTCGGACAAGTGACAAAACCTACGAGATTGTCCGGTATACTGGGAACAACGAAAACGGAGTAGCCCGTTTCATTTATAGTTTCCCCCATGAACCAATCCGGGTGACTTTTATTGGAAACAGAACCATCTCCATGACGTTGGACGATGCTGCCAAACAAGGTATAGCCCAATCTTTTGAACTATCCACGCTGCTGCTCAACATCGAGCAGTTGAAATTTGAAAAGGAGAAGAGTGAAACATTGATTCGTTATCTGGAGAGTAAAGTAGATAATTGAGAATCATTATAATTTAGCACATTCACAAACACACATTCACAAACAAATGAAAAGAACTACATTCGCTGCAATCGCTCTTGTTTTTATTTTGGCAAGTTGCGACAATTTAGGAGAAAACATCGGCTCCGACAACAACTATTTGTCCTTTGATGGAAAGAAGACATCCATCCGGTATGGAAAGTCTTTTCGCACGGGCGACAGCTTCACGTTCCAATTGTATACCGACAGCCAAGGGGCTGCAGGCGATAATTTTATGGAATTGACTTTTCCTGCCACGCTGACAGACACCATATTCACAATCCCTTTGGCACAAGGCGAATGGCAGGTAAATGGTGCCGTAAACGGCATGACCTATTCTGGTAACAGTTCGGGTAGAACTGCTTTTCAAAGTGCCAACGTACAAATTAAAGTTTTGGACGGTACAGGTATCAGCGATTTGAAGATTTCTCTTGCATTACCTGATAACCGATGTGTTACCGGTTTTTATAAAGGAACAATTAACGGATTTTAACATGACCGGTAAAGTTTAAATTATTTGTATTTTCTACTTTGCTGACTATTTCGCACCAAAAAAGGCACTCCAGATAAATGGGGTGCCTTTTTTGGTGCATCATCTGTATAATGCACACATCTATGAAATATGTGCAATCCGGGAACAATTAATACTAAAAATTGTTTGAATAATATTCTTTTGAAAAATTGAATCGGGTGTATAAGGTAAAATCAATTTTAATCGTTGTGAGTTGTGATAAATAAAATATTAATAGCAAATCGGGGAGAAATAGCTATTCGTGTAATGCGTACATGTAAAGAAATGGGTATTCGTACTGTGGCAGTCTATTCCGAGGTCGACCGTACTTCACGCCACGTTACATATGCCGACGAAGCGGTATGCATAGGTTTGGCCTCCTCTCAGGAAAGTTATCTCCGAGCAGATAAAATTATCAGTGCAGCAAAGCAGTTTCAAGCCGATGCCATTCATCCTGGTTATGGTTTTTTGAGTGAGAATGCCGATTTTGCACGACGCTGCAAGGCAGAAGGTATCATTTTTATTGGTCCTTCGGCAGAGAGCATCGAGGCAATGGGCGATAAGATCTCTGCCCGCCGGAAGATGCTGGAAGCAAAAGTCCCTGTCGTTCCTGGCACCTCAGAAGATATGAAGCCAAGGGACCTGTTTCGGGTATGTCGGAAAATAGGATTTCCTGTCATTATCAAAGCAACAGCAGGAGGTGGAGGTAAAGGGATGCGACTGGTTTACGAAGAAAAACAGTTGCAGGAAGCTTACGATGCCGCGAAATCGGAAGCATTGGCTTCGTTTGGAAATGATTCTGTTTATATCGAAAAATACATTGAGTCGCCCCACCACATAGAAATTCAGTTTCTGGGCGATTCTTACGGAAATGTGATTCACCTGTTCGACCGGGAATGTTCGGTACAGCGTCGTCACCAAAAGATCGTTGAGGAGAGTCCCTCCCCTTTTATCGATGAGAAAACCCGTATGGCAATGGGATCCATCGCCGTCAGAGCAGCGAAGTCCATTGGTTATACCGGGGCAGGAACTATCGAGTTTCTGGTAGATGGGGAAATGAACTTCTACTTTCTCGAAATGAACACACGCCTTCAGGTGGAACATCCCATTACGGAAGAGGTATTGGGTATAGACCTGGTGAAGGAGCAAATCCATATAGCCAACGGGAAGAAATTGCGCTTAACCCAGAAGAGATTGCACCAAAGGGGGCATGCGATCGAGTGCCGTATATATGCAGAAGATCCCGATAATAATTTCGCCCCTTCGCCCGGCATTATTCGTCATATTCAAACTCCCGAAGGGATTGGTGTACGGGTAGACAGTCACATTTACAATGGGTACGAAATACCGGTCTATTACGATGCAATGATTGGCAAACTGATCGTATGGGCTACCAGCCGTGTATATGCACTGGAGCGGATGCGCCGTGTACTCTACGAATATAAGATCACGGGGGTAAAAACCAACATCGATTATCTCCGACGAATTATGGATACACGAGATTTTGTAAAGGGTAATTATACAACGCATTTTATCGAAGACAACAGCAAGAAGCTGCAGAAAAGCGCCGGCATTGACAATGAAATAGAGGATATGGCCACTATTGCTGCCTATATTGACTATATTGTAAACAGCAATGACGTGCCTTCAGCCTCGCCCATTGATAACCTTCCAATAAGTCGGTGGCGTGCTTTTGGCAAACAAAAGGGAGTATTGAGGATTTAATCTTCTTATCAGCAAACATATATTAACATGAAGGCAAAGATAGGCAACAGGATGTGCGAAGTGGAGCTGTTATCGAAAGATGGAAATAAGGTGGAAATATCTGTCGACGGAAAAGTATATAATATCGACGTGGTAATGTCTGAGAACGGGTTTTGCTCCATTCTGCACGAAGGGCGTTCCTATAATGCAGAATCTGTGAGGCATTCGGATGGCAAATATACAATCACCACCAATTTTCGTTATTTTGATATCGAACTTTCCCATCCACAGAAAAAATATGTAAGAGGACGACAACCGGCAACTGAAGAAGCACAGGAAACGATTGCTTCTCCCATGCCGGGAAAGATCATAAAAATAATGGTTTCCGAAGAGATGGAAGTAAAACAGGGTGATCCGCTCATTGTGGTGGAAGCCATGAAAATGCAGAGTACCTATACGGCAGCTCAAAATGCCATTGTGGAAAAAATTCACGTGGAAGAAGGCGATTCCGTAATTCGGGATCAGACACTCATCACATTCAAAACAACGTAACAATAGCAACGATGACATTACAGGAAATATATGAGGACTTTGAGGAAAAAAACCGTGTAGCCGAGGCAGGCGGAGGTGAAAAAGCAGTTGAGAAGCAAAAAGAGGCAGGTAAACTGACAGCACGCGAAAGAATCAACATACTGCTGGATGATAGTACATTTGTGGAGATTGATAAACTGGTACTTCACGAAACACATCAATACAATATGCAAAACAAGCGCATCCCAGGGGATGGCGTAGTATGTGGTTATGGAAAAATTGACGGTCGTCTTGTTTACGTATATGCGTATGATTTTACCGTATTTGGGGGATCTCTTGGGCGGTCAAACGCCAATAAGATTGTCAAAGTACAAAAGTTGGCACTAAAAAACGGAGCTCCGGTCATTGCGTTGAACGACTCAGGCGGAGCACGTATACAGGAAGGTGTGACGGCCCTCAGTGGTTATTCCGACATTTTTTATCAAAATATTAAATCATCGGGTGTGGTTCCCCAGATCTCAGCGATCTTGGGTCCATGTGCGGGTGGCGCCTGTTATTCTCCGGCATTGACCGATTTTATCTTTATGGTAAAAGAGAAAAGCTACATGTTTGTTACCGGTCCTGATGTTGTAAAAACAGTAACCCACGAAACATTGACTAAGGAGGAGTTGGGTGGCGCCGGTGTTCACTCGGTCAAAAGCGGAGTAGCTCATTTTGTGGGAAACGACGAAGAAGAGACACTGATGATGATCAGGGAGTTGCTGAGTTTTCTCCCCTCCAATAATATGGAAGACCCTCCTTTGGTTCCTACCCGGGACAACATCTATCGTGAATCACCCGGGCTGCAGACACTGATTCCCGAAGACTCAAATCTTCCTTATGACATAAAGAAGCTCATTGAAGAGATAGCCGACGAGAATTACTTCTTTGAGATTATGCCGCAGTTCGCACAAAACATGGTAATTGGCTTTGCACGCCTCGGAGGTCGTCCCGTGGGGATCGTAGCAAATCAGCCGGCTTATCTGGCTGGAGTACTTGATATTGATGCTTCGGATAAGGCGGCACGATTTATCCGGTTCTGCGACTGCTTCGATATTCCGATTATATCTTTTGTGGATGTACCCGGATTCCTTCCCGGTCGCGATCAGGAACACAACGGCATCATCCGACACGGCGCCAAGATTGTGTATGCCTATGTGGAAGCCACCGTACCTAAAATCACGCTCATCACACGAAAGGCATACGGTGGTGCCTACGTGGTCATGTCTTCCAAGGAGTCGGGAGCTGATGTGAATTTTGCCTACCCGAATACCGAGATCGCCGTGATGGGCGCTGCGGGAGCCGTGAATATCCTTTACCGTTCTTCCGGCGAGGTGGAGAAACAGCATGCCGTGAATGAATACAGCCATTTTTTTTCAAATCCCTACCGTGCAGCGGAAAAAGGATATATTGATGAGATCATCCTGCCCAAAGACACCCGTTTCAAGTTAATTCAGGCATTGGAAATGACGGCCAACAAAACAGAATCAAATCCCCCTAAGAAGCACGGAAACATGCCGTTATGAAACCGAAACATCGTGGATTCGAAAATTGACAGAAAACGGCTTGATTTCCGGTGAATTTTGTTTGCTGTTTTTTTAATTGCCGTTTTTGTGAATACCTTTGTCAAAGTTTGAAGCTTTGACAAAGGTAAATATTTTCCTCCTCAGACCGGGAATTACTCTTTTATCGTGTTAAAACTTATACCTCTCATATGCAAATCGTATGCGCCGGCAATCTCGGCAGATGCTTCGCCTAACCAACCGTTTTCTTTGTCCACGCCGTTATATACTTTCACAAAATCGATACCGGGAAGGTTGGCAGGTTTGCCCTCTTTGTCTATTGCCCAATCGATGTCGATTCCGGCATTTTCTGAGTGGTTGGGGTAATTATCGGCATAGCCGTAGCGGAAAGCATAAAGCACGTAATAGCTACCTTGTCCACTTTCGTCAATACCATTATCGGCAAGGCGGATACCTTTGTAGGTGATCTTGTCTTCTTTTATCCATCCCGGATAGTAACTCTGCTTGTGGAACCCATTCTTTACTTTGTAACCTTCCTGTCCTTGGTTGTCTGTCCAATAAATATAATTTTTTATAGGTGCTTCGTCATCGTTAACAGGACGGTAAAATGTCATTTCGTAATCGCGGAAAGTGCGCACGTCGTTTTTATTGTTCACAGCCATTTCATACCACGACTCATTCTCTGCAGTAAAATTTCCGCTGCCTTTAATTTCGTACCACTCATTGTCGTCGGGTTTTCCGTTTTTATTTTTATCGTAAGCCACCATAATAACCGCCGGTTCACAGCTACCGCCAAAAGGTGCATCGGGACGGGGATTGGCTGCTGCGCCAAAAGCATTTCCGTTGATGGTGAAATCGCGTTTACCTGAAACATTGGCTATGGTGTGGTCAAAACCAAACGTAACGTATCCCCCCCAGCCGCCGAGGGTAATCATTGTGGCATTTTCACCCACCAAATGAGAGGCAGTTTTGGCAACCATATCGTCGTGCGTGTCGCCTTCATCATATTTGGGTAGTTTGTTTACAAATTGTCCGGGAGCGGGCAAATAGTCAAACACGTGCGAAATGTAGGGCGATTGCACTTTTTCTCCGGCACGAACCAGTATCATATATCCGTCTTCCAACCCGTCGGGTGTGATAGCTTTGATGGTATAACGTCCGGTTTTTGCCGAGATGAACTGAGGCACTTCCGTTTCGGAATATTCCAATCGGTATAAATCGCTCGATGCTTTGATTACTTGCCACTCTATGTTTTGTATTCCTTCCAAACTCCTGGGCGTTTCCAGCGGTAAAACAGTATTTGTTAATGCGTTTATGGGGGTGAAGTTGCCCACTTCAATGGAGATTACTTTTTGTGCCATTCCGCTCGATGATGCGGCGCGAAACACCAACGTGTGCGTTCCGGCTACCGATGGCGCGGTAAAGGTGTAGGTGGCGGCAGTACTTTCTTCCACTCCGTTAAGGAGCCACGTATAGGTGGCATCGGGTGCATTTTCTACGGTGGGTTTCAGTTCCAACGTTTGTTTCACGGTGGCGATGTATTCGCTTTCGAGTCCCGAAATAACGGGAACAATACCCACTTCGGCTTCTTTGGTACAGCTTGCAGCGAAAAGTACCGCAAGTAAGATGTATAATGTGTATTTGTTGATTGATTTCATTTTATTAATAGGAATTAAAAGATTATTCTACTCGTATCATATGTGTTTGTCTAAGATTTGGCCCACATATAAAATTCTACCCTCTTTCATATTGGCATCTTCCACTACCTGAGGTGTTACAGAAAAGTTTTTCTCAAACGGATATACTATTTTTCGTACTCTTACAAAGTTTATTCCGATAAGCGAAACACGTTCCCCTTTTTCGTTTACCGCGTCATCAATATCAATGTTCAGTTTTTGATTGAATGAGTTGCCACCAGTAACATCACGTGTTATGCGTTTTCCTTTCCGGGTAATGACGCTTGGCCAGCCGTCTAGTTTTATTACTTCTTTCCTTTCTTTATCGATCATAAAATATCCGGGGAAGAACCCTTTGGTGGATACGTCGCCACTGTTTGTAATGGAACTTGATAATCTTTTACTGTAATGAACCTCTCCCAATTGCTGCTCAGCTTGATTATCTTTCCATTCAAAATAAGTATTAAGGCTCATTTCGTCTGTTTCAACACGGTCATACGTGAAGGTGATTTCATAATTAGCCATATCTTCCTTACCCCAATCGTGGTTTTTAATTTCGTACCATTCGTCTTCATCCGGCTTTCCGTTTTTATTCTTGTCGTATGCCACAAAAACCTGCGGTAGATCAAATTGCGAAAACTTCGCACTAATTTCCAAGTCTGTTTTTCCTTTTATGTTGGCTACTGTATGATCAAATTCAAAAGTGGCGTATCCTCCCCAGGAACCAAGATGAATACCGTTAGCGGGGCTTCCTTTTCTTATCTCTGTTGCTTTATTTATAAAGTCGTTGTATGCTAAGGGAAATTCGTTTCGATTCCACATCGTTTCTCCACCAATAAGCGACCAGTCAAGCCCGTTTGCCGGAGCCGGATAATACTCTAATAGCGTGTAAGCGCTCTGTTTATAGTCTGCCTCTTCCACCTTCACAAAAGTTGTTGTAGTTACGGATTGTTTTCCAGCAGATACGGTGAGTTTCAGTTCGTAGTCGCCGGGGTTAACTTCAATAAAATTGATGTTTTTTTCTTTTCCTATAACGGCGTCGTAAAGCATCCATTCGTACTTGTAGTCGTTGCGTTCGGGACCGGTTATTTTGGGCGTGATTTCAAGCACATTACTTTTGGAAGTGGTGTAAATGGGTTTGTCGAACGAAATTTCGATGGGTGCTTCCACCTCTATTTTAAACGCCTCGTCGGCTGCCCCACCTTTGTTGCTCGCCTTGAAAATCACAACAAACATGCCGGGCTGTGTGGCAACAAAGGTGTAGTTGGTGGTGGCATCGGCAATTTTTTTCCCGTTCAGCGTCCACTCGTAATTATTCCCTTTCAGGTTTTTGACGCTGGGAGCCAGCGTTATTTTGTCGCCTATGTTTAACAGGTAGTCGCTGGTTTCGATTCCCGAAATATCGGGAGCCAAAATCTCTTCCTTACACGCGGTAAAGAGCATCGCCGTGAATAGTATGGCGAAAAGAATCTTCTGTTTCATTTTGCTTTTGAGTTTATGAGTTAATGAATTTGTTTAAAGGATTTATTATTTATTTGGTTCAGCGTATATTTCATAATCAAATGCATTTTCTTTGGGGGCGAACTTCAACAAAACAATGGTTGATGTGGAAGTAATCCAGATGCTTTGTGGTTGCGCATTTTCTATTTTGTTATTGAACAGTGTCTGATATTTCTTCCGCAATAAATCGGTATTCTCGATCGTGTAGATTGGATTGGAATATAACCGAGTAATGTAGTCGGAAAGAGTTTTTCCCTTTCCGGATGAAGTGTCTCTCAAAAAAAAACGTATTCCAGGTATATTATTATGGAAAGTTTTTAAGATGGCAAATTCCGTATTTTCCGATAAAGCGTCTTGAAACCCTTCCGTATGATCTCCCTGTTTGGTTATATCTATCCAGTTATAACCCAAAAAATCTTTTTTATCGGTAATCTGTATGCTCACTGTATCGCTATAAATTACCGCATTATTTTTGTATCCGAGCAGGCAGGTCTTGTACTCGTCGGGTAAAAAGAAATTATGCCCCCATTGGAATGTAAAGTTTGCAGAATTACTTTCGGAATCGGAGGAATAACTGAAAACCTTTCGGGTTTTCTCTAAATTTATCACTTTCCACACAATGGAATCGTATGATGCTGATAAGGTAAAGATGTTCATAAAAGGAAAATCATCGCCATCTATTGATATGCTAAACGTTACCATCTCAAAAATATTCTGTTCTTTATAAGATGCTTTCAGTTTTGGTTTAATTAAATCTTGAGTTGCTGTTTCCGTATCTTCATTCTCTCTAATTTCTTCAGTTTCGGGTTCTTTTTCTGCATTGTCTATGACCTCGTTGTGTTTTGAACAAGACGAAATCAATAGTAAAGCCAAAAGGAGGTGAATAGTTGTTTTCATATATGTCTGTCTTATAGGGCTATTTCTTTTTTATTTACTTGGCACCAGCACAAAATGCGCTGGAATTTGCCCCGCCTCCAATTCCCACTTCTTTCGCCCGCCGGCGGTGAAGCAGTAGAGCGCGCCGGGAGTAACGTAGTTCCCGGCATCGGTAATGTAAATATCTTTGTTTACGGGGTTTACCATAATGCCGTAGGGCTTTTCAATCCGTTTGTCGGTTCCGTCTGTAATGATGTTGCGGGTGATAATTTCGTGTGTCCGCGTATCTACAATGCTGTAGGTGATTTCCCAGTCGTGGGTAATGTAGCTGAACTCCGTTCCGTAGACGTAGAGTAAATCATCGTCAATCCAGTAGTTGGTGGCGGCAATGGGTATGGTGTCGGTTACTTCTCCCTTTTGCCGGTCAATGAAAAACAGGCAGGCAGGCAATTTCTTGTAATCGCCGCGTGAACTTACCCACAGGTTACCTCGGCTGTCGGCTTTTATGCGTTCGAGGTTGTAGGCTACATCGATACGTTTTTCTTCTTTAAAGGTGGCTATATCTATAACCGAAACGGTGCGTTCGTAACCCGATGTGCTTCCCGCACCCATATATCCGCCTGAGTTGGCAACATAAATTTTGTTGTTTACAATTTCCAGCTCATCGGGCTGAAAGCCCACCATGCACCTGTTCACCTCTTTCAGCGTGGCTGTATCTACTTTTGCCACAAAGCCGCGCTGTTCGTAATTGGGATCTATCACTACCGGTCCAGCGTACGAAGTAACATAGGCATACCCCCCGTGAAACTTGATAAAGCGGCAATTGGGTATTTCTATTTGTGTAATGCGCTTGGTGGTTGCCACGTCCATCACCTCCACCTTGTTGGATACATTGATAACGGCGTAGAGTTTACTGCCATAAAGTTGCAAGTCGTTGCCCACATCACCCATCTCTTTGGGAACGGTGGGGTTGCGTTCGGCATAGATGTTTTTTTTGTAAACGGCGGTGGCAAAGTCGTAATAATCCAACGTAGCTTTGTTGTTACCCATATTGCCCTCATTGAGGAGGTAGAATCCCCAATATCCGTCAATGTGTTCGGGAAAGCCGCTAAAAATAGCTTCCGAGAGAATCACTTCCATATCATCGCGACAGGAGGAGAAAAATACTAACAGAACAATCGCCAGAAAGGCAATTTTGCGTTTTCTTGCCTCTTTTTCTTTTGATCTTCCTTTTTCGGTTTTCGGTCTTTTGTTTTCCGCCTTCATCATATTTCTACAGTAATTGAAAGTTTATAGTTTCTTTGGGGCATAGGGTAATTAAGCACCACTTCGTAGTCCTGGTTCAGCAGGTTGTTTATTTCCAATGCCGTTCGCAGATTGATTTTCCGTACCGTAAATTTCTTGCTCACCGTCATATCGTTGGTGTACCAAGGCTGCTCATACTCGGTGGGGATGTTTGCCGAGCTATGGTATCGTTCGCCCACGTATATAAAACTGTAATTCAACTGCCACGATTTGTAATCGAGGCTTCCCACTACCGAACCGTTGTGCCACGGTATGTAGGCTATTTGTCCGCCCCACGTGCTTGCTTGTAAAACAGAGCTTTTGCGTTTGGTAAAATCCTGCGCTTTTTGATAGGTGTATGTGAGACGAAGATTGAAAAACAGGTCTTTAAGTGGTTCAACGGTCGCCGATGTGGCTACATCCACGCCACGAATCTCCACGTATCCCAAGTTCATCATCATCCATCGGTATTGTCCGCTGCCTTTGGGTACGGCTACAATTTTATCGGTAACTTCGTTGTAATAGGCATCGGCTTGAAGTTCCCACTGCTTAATGATGTTTTTCTCATGCATTTTTTCGTACCTGAATCCTGCATTATATTGGTGTGTAAACTCCGGCTTTAATTGAATGTTGCCGATATCGGTATAATAAAGGTCATTAAACGTGGGCATCCTGAAGATGTGCTTGTAGAAAGCCCTGATGTTGAAGTTTTTGCTTTTGAAAGGTTTGTAGGATATAAAGAACGCGGGAGTAAACTCTTGTTTATTGGGTGCGGCTTTCGCGTTGTCACCGGCGACGGTGTTTCCCGAACTTATTCGTTCTCGTACAAAAGTTGCCAGCATGCTTCCCTGCATTTTCACTTTGCCCAGGTCGGCCGCACTTGCCAAAGCAACGAGCGTGGTAACCCGTTTCGGGAAAACAAAACCGTCCAAATCGGATATGAGTGCATTGTATTGCATATCTGCAGATAGCACGGCATCCCATTTGTTGGTAACGTTATATCGGTTTGCCACGGAAAAATAGGTCTCTTGTTGTTTAAACGTGTTGTCGATAAGCATCAGTGTGGTGTCGGGATTAAGGTAGCGCATATAATCGTAGGCATATTTGGCATTTACCAACAGATCGTATTTTGGTGTAACGCTTTTCTGAAAAACACCTTGCATGAAGAAGCTACGATCCCATTGCCGCTGAGAATTTTTCCACCGGTTATTCACGATAGCTCCGGGTATGCCGCGTTCCGAATCGTAGAAATAGGTTTTCACTCTCCAATATCCTTTCGGAATTGTTCCGAACACTCCTCCTTCAAACTGGGAGGAAATGATATCGCCATTTTCTCTCACAGCGGTGGTGTCGTACATTACCGTGCCGGTATTGGGGAAAATGCGTCGATAACGATACCTGTATTTTCCCGACGAGTTGATATGCTCACCGTTGATGGAAGCACTTAGGTTGTCATTGATTTTGTATTCGTATAACAGGGAAGGATTGACCAGGTTGAAAGAACCGCCTTTAACTGAAGTATGCAGGTTGTATCGTTTGTTTCCCTCGAAATGCGGGGTGCGCGAACGGAGATAAATTGTAGCAGACGATCCGAAATCTTTTCCCGGCTGAAAGATATTGCTTTTTTGTCCGTTGTAAAGCGATATCTCTTCTATGTTTTCCAATGAGAATTTACCCAAGTCTATTTGTCCGTTCTGTGCGTTTCCCAACTGAATGCCATCGTAAAAAACCCCCACGTGATGGGTTCCCATACTTCGTACGTTCACGGTTTTCAGCCCCCCGATGCCACCGTAATCTTTAAGCTGTACACCTGAAAAAAAGCGTATGGCATCAGCAACCGAAAAAGAACTCAGTTTTTTGAGTTGTTCGCCCGACAGTTTTTGTACGGGAATTACTTCTTTCATCAGAGGACTTCCGTAAACCACAAACTCGTCGAGCTGAAGAAACATCGCCGTTGAGTCGCTGAAAGATTGAGGGTGATCGGTCTTTGCCGCTGGCTGCTGCCGGTTATCCAAGCTGCTTTGACCATATAAGTTTGCTGTCATGATCAGCAAACCGATAACAGCCAAACGTGTGGGTTTCTTACATAGATTCATTTTACCGAAAATTATGCTTCCGGAAAGTGAGAGGTATTGAGTAAAATTAACGCACGTATGAAGTGGTTCTTTGTAAAAGTAGAGTGACCAAAATAATAAAATAGAAAAAACTGCCGTGGTGCGCGTTTTAGTACTTCAAGCTCCAATTCCCCGAAAGCTATGAAACATTTTTATTTTGGCAGGTCTTCTGACTTACTCCCGTGTCTGAACGCCTTCCCGTACCCGTTACAGGGACAGTGGCAATTGAGGTAGTTGTTCGGCACATAAGCGGAGCTTACAGCAGCGGGTCTGTTCAGGATTTACACCTGATTCCCTTTTCATTATTCACCACGAAGAATGTAGGTGGCGAATAACACCAAAATGTGAAGTTACAAAGGTAGAAAAGATATTTTACAATTCGACATTTTTTTAGATTAAAGATGTTAACATTAATTTACTCCAACTGTAACTATCTCCAGTTATTATTTCAACTTGACTACTTATGAAGGTGTGGCGAACGAGGTGAATCCAAAAACAGGTCCCGGATTCATTTTTCGATCAATGTATATCCAAAAAGACATTTCGGAAGTTTAAAATGACTTTGGAATTTTCCAAAAAGTAAAATTAATATTTTTATTTTTTGGAAAAGTTTTCCCGTATAAAACATTTAACTCAGAAATACAGATAGATATGATAATTTATTGTGTTTGTTAATAACTTTATTTGCAAATAAATTGTAGTAAAAAAAATAAATAATTACCTTTGTTGTTCATTTGGTTTTTTATTCACGCAACCACCATACGCCGCGAATAAGATTAAAAGGGAATGCCGTGCAAGTCGGCAACAGTTCCCGCTGCTGTAAGCTCTTTTTGAATAAGCTTCGTGCACTACTCATCACCACTGGCAATTCACAGCTCTCAATGTGGGAGCTTTCTAACAAAGCCGGGAAGGACGCGCGAAGAAGGAGTAAGTCAGAAGACCTGCCAGATGTGTTTGCACTTTTTGATCTCTTTCGGGTAAAAGGAGAATCGAAAATAGAGACAATGCTGCCTTTATATTTCTTGTAGTCCGGTCAATTGCCTTCCAAAAGGCAATCCTGTTCCCGAATCGAAAAGTGTGCCCCTATTGATCTGTGTGTATAATATTAAAAAAATATCATCGTATGGGAAATAAGGAAATTCAGATTGTGAAGCGGGACGGAAAACAGGTTCCCTTCTCCATCAAGAAGATTGAAAACGCCATTGCCAAAGCATTTCTGTCGGTCGGCACGTTTGCTACCGAAGATGACTTCATCTCTATTCTTTCTCGCCTTCACATCTCCGATGGCATGACGGTGGAAGAGATCCAGAACCAGGTTGAGACAGCATTAATGGCAGAAAGATACTTTGCCGTGGCCAAGTCGTATATGCTCTACCGGCAGAAGCATGCCGAGACGAGGGAGGTCCGCAACAAGATGAACTTCCTGATCAACTACTGTGAGGCACAGAATGCGGCGACCGGGAGCAAATATGACGCGAATGCCAACGTGGAGAAGAAAAATATTGCCACGCTTATTGGGGAGCTACCCAAGAAAAACTTTATCGACCTCAACCGCAAGTTAATCACGGACCGCATGAAGGAGATGTATGGCAAAGAGCTGTCAGACAAGTATATGGATCTTCTGAACAAGCATTTCATCTACAAGAATGATGAGACCAGCCTGGCCAACTATTGTGCCAGCATCACCATGTACCCCTGGCTGCTCAACGGCACTCTTTCCATCGGCGGTAACTCCACCCCACCCACCAACCTGAAGTCGTTTTGCGGCGGATTCATCAATATGGTGTTCATGGTGTCGAGCATGTTGAGCGGCGCCTGCGCCACACCCGAATTTCTGATGTACCTCGATTATTTTGTCCGCAGAGAGTATGGAGACAACTATTACAGGCGGAGCCGGGAGGTGGTTGATCTCTCCTTGCGGAAGCGAGACATCGACAAGGTGATTACCGACTGTTTTGAGCAGATCGTCTACTCCATCAACCAACCCACCGGTGCGCGCAACTTCCAGGCAGTCTTTTGGAATATATCCTATTACGACCGGTATTACTTCGAGAGCCTGTTCGGTGAGTTTCTGTTCCCCGACGGAACTCGCCCCGTCTGGGAATCGGTCAGCTGGCTGCAGAAACGATTTATGAAGTGGTTTAACCACGAGCGTACCAAAACGGTGCTAACCTTTCCGGTGGAGACGATGGCGCTGCTCTCGAAAGATGGCGACCTGATGGACCCGGAGTACGCAGACTTCACCGCCGGGATGTATGCCGAGGGACACTCCTTCTTCACTTATATGAGCGACAATGCCGATTCGCTGGCCAGCTGCTGCCGTCTGCGCAATGAGATACAGGACAACGGATTCAGCTATACGCTGGGCGCGGGGGGTGTTTCCACCGGTTCCAAAAGCGTGCTGACCATCAATCTGAACCGCTGTATCCAGTTTGCAACACGCTCAGGCGAGCCCTACGCACGCTTTCTTGAAGAGGTGGTGGACCTGGTACACAAGGCACAGATCGCATACAATGAGAATCTGAAGATGTTTCACAGGAAAGGAATGTTGCCTCTTTTTGATGCGGGCTACATCAACATGGATCGTCAATACCTGACCATCGGAGTGAACGGGCTGGTGGAGGCTGCCGAATCGCTGGGAATCAAGATCAATCCCAATCCCCACTACGTGGCTTTTGTGCAGGAGATCCTGGGCATTATCGAGCGGTATAATAAAAAATACCGATCGAAAGAACTGATGTTCAATTGTGAGATGATCCCGGCAGAAAACGTGGGTGTGAAGCATGCCAAATGGGATAAGGAGGATGGATACCAGGTGTCACGCGACTGTTACAACAGTTATTTTTATCGGGTGGAAGACTCGTCGCTGAACGTGATCGATAAATTTCGTCTGCATGGGCGGGATTACATTGCTCACCTGACCGGCGGATCGGCTTTGCACATGAACCTGGAGGAGCATCTCTCCCGGACGCAGTATCGCCATCTCTTGCGTGTGGCTGCCCTGGAAGGGTGCAACTATTTCACCTTCAACATTCCCAATACCGTGTGTAACACTTGCGGCACCATCGACAAACGTTACCTGACCCATTGCCCGGAATGTGGGTCGGAGAATGTGGATTACCTCACCCGTGTGATCGGATATATGAAACGGGTAAGCAATTTCTCACTCCCCCGCCAGCAGGAAGCGGCTTCCCGTTATTACGGCAAACCGGAGAAAGAGAGGGAGTTGTTGTCATGCTGAGGTTTGTGGATTACGATATCTTGTTTCAGGAGATCCCCGATGAGGTAACCCTGGCGATCAACCTGTCGGGATGTCCCTACCGATGTAAGGGGTGTCACAGTCCCCAGCTGCAAACCGATATCGGGGAGGAACTGAACGAAACCTCTCTTGCTCAGCTACTCGGGCGGTATGGAGAAGCCGTCACCTGCCTCTGCTTCATGGGGGGGGATGCAGATCCGGAAGGTGTCTGCCGACTGGCAACCTATGTTCGGAAGTACCGTACAGGAGCCATTCATACCGCTTGGTACTCCGGCAGCAATCAGTTATATGATACGGCCCGTTTCTGTTTTGATTATGTGAAAATCGGTCCCTACATCGAGGTATTGGGTGGACTGGACCGGCGAGGCAGCAACCAGCGGTTGTACCGCCTCCAAGAAGGCCGTCTCACTGATATCACCGATCGGCTGCAGCGATAATATTTGTATGCAGGAAAGAAAAAACTCATGTGATTCCATTTTTTTTCGTACCTTTGCTGTCAGAAAATTGGTGTAACGTGTTTCATTCTTAATCCTGGGCACGTTATGAAAAGGGAATCAGGTGTAAATCCTGAACAGACCCGCTGCTGTAAGCTCCGCTTATGTGCCGAACAACTACCTCAATTGCCACTGTCCCTGTAACGGGTACGGGAAGGCGTTCAGACACGGGAGTAAGTCAGAAGACCTGCCAATAATTTACAGAACAGTTACATGGCTTTCGGGGATTAAAGCTTGAAAACGACACGCAACAGAATCATTTTTTTTTACGTGTTTCATTTTCATCAGGCTTTACCGGAATAAAATTCGGTATCGATGAGGTTATTTTTACAATCACTCTTTTTATGGGGTTGTGCGGCATTATGTACACCGGCTGCAACCCCTGCACAGTCGGTTTCCGACACCATCGGACTACCCGAGGTAATCGTCATCGAGCGTTTCACCGACCGGAAGATTCAATCCACGGCACCTCGGAACATCTTTACCGGGGAACAGATTGGACAGCTCAACGCCCTGCAGCTCTCCGATGTGGTGAAGCACCTGCCAGGTGTAACCATCCGTGATTACGGCGGTATCGGGGGACTGAAGACCATCTCGGTGCGGAGCCTGGGAGCACACCACACGGTGGTGAGTTACAACGGCATTGTCCTCTCCGATCAGCAGACGGGGCAGATCGACATCGGCCGTTTTTCGCTCGATAACGTAGAGCTCCTGACGCTGCACAACGGACAGGATGACCGCATCTTCAGGCCAGCACGTACTTTTTCCGCCGCATCGGCACTGGAGATCACCACCGCAGCTCCCCACTTTGCCGGCAACGAGAGAATGAATGGCAAAACTACCCTACGAGGCGGCTCTTTCGGACTCTTCAACCCCTCGTTTTTGGTCAACAGCCGCCTCTCAGGGCGTGTGACGGCCTCCCTCAGCAGTGAATGGATGCGATCACGTGGCAACTATCCCTATTTGCTGCGTTACGGCGCCTCCGCAGGAGACAGTGCCTCGCGTGAGCGGCGCATCAACGGCGATGTGGAAAATCTGCGACTGGAATCGTCGCTGCATGCACAATTCTCAGACCGTAGCCGGGGCGATCTACGTCTCTATTACTACACCTCGGAGCGAGGACTGCCAGGTGCCACCATTTTTTACAACACGCTCCACAATGCCGGTCAGCGCCTGTGGGACCGTAACTTCTTCCTGCAAGGACATTACCAACATGCTTTTTCCCGCAAATGGGAGATGCAGACAGACGGCAAATACCAGCAGAGTTACCTTCGCTACCTCGACCCTACCTATCTGGGTGCAGAGGGTAAGGTGGAGGATATTTTTACCCAGCATGAGCATTACGGCTCACTGTCTGTCCTCTACCGGGCTTTTCCCAACCTCTCATTCTCCATTTCGGGCGACCTGATATCGGCAACAATGCATGCCAACCGGCAGGGATTTGTCACCCCCACCCGGCTCACCTCCTACACGATGGTGGCTGCCAGGTGGGTGAATGAACAGCTGCTGGCCACCGCCAGCCTTCTTCGCACCCAGACCTTTGAGTCTGCAGAAAATGGAACGGCAGGCACAAACCGCAACCGTCTCTCCCCCTACCTCAGTGCATCCTTCAAGCCCTTTCAGAACCACGATCTGCGCCTGCGGGCCTTTTATAAGAAAAGCTTCCGGCTCCCCACCTTCAATGATCTCTACTACCCGCAGGTGGGGACGCGCAAGCTGTTGCCGGAAGATGCGGAACAATATAATATCGGAGTCACCTACGGCAATTCTACCGGGAATCACATGCCACAGGTGACGGTTACGGCCGATGCCTATCACAACCGGGTGGAGAACAAGATCGTGGCCTTTCCCACCGGTAACCTACACCAGTGGGCCATGATCAACGTGGGCAAGGTGATCATCAATGGAGCCGATTTTTCGCTGGAGAGCGAAACGGCAATGACAGAGAAGATGGTGTTGCACGCCGGCGCCAGCTACACCTGGCAGCGAGCTGCCGACCGTACCGACCGACAGCAGGTCAACTACGGACACCAGCTCCCTTACACTCCCCGTCATTCGGGGGCAGCCCGTGCAGCGCTGGAATTTTACCGGATGCAGCTATCCTACACGCTGATCTGGTCGGGTTCGCGTTACAGTAACGGCTACAACGATACAGCCTACCGTATGAAAGGATATGCCGATCACAGCATCTCCCTTCAGAAAGAGTTTTCAACCCACCTGGGGAGGCTTGTGCTTGTTGGCGAGGTGCTGAACCTCATCGGCAGGAACTACGAGATTGTACGGAACTACCCCATGCCGGGCCGTTCCTACAGAGGAACGCTTATCATTCACTTTTAAATAATTCTATGCAATGAACAAAAAAAGAGTTTATCTTTATCCGATGCTCTTTGCAGCAGTGCTGCTCTGGAGCTGTGCCAATAACGACAATCCCGGAGAAGAAATTCCCGGGAATGGCAAAGCGCTACTTATCCTCAACGAGGGCGGCATGGGCATGAACAATGCCACGGTGGCACGTTATGACCTTGAAAAGGAGAGTCTCAACCCTTCGTATTTCCTGGGTATAAACAAAAGAGGGCTGGGCGATGTGGCCAATGATATGCTGCAGTATGGATCGAAGATTTATATCGCGGTGAGCAAATCGGGGACCGTGGAAGTGGTGGAAGCTGCCACCGGTAAATCAATCCGCCAGATCATGATGGAAACAGTCAGTGGAGTGAGCAAGGAGCCGCGTCGCATTGCCGCTTACGGCGGCAAGATATACATCACCTCCTTCGATGATACAGTTACCCGTATCGACACCCTCTCCTTAGCTATCGACGGGTCGGTGACGGTGGGAATGGACCCGGAGGGGATCGCCATCCATGGCAACAAGATCTACGTGGCCAACTCGGGGGGACTGAACTGGAAAAACGGGTACGATAATACCCTCTCGGTGGTTGACCTCACCACATTGACCGAGGAGAAAAAGATAGAGGTGGGTACCAATCCCGGTGCAGTGCAGGCGGATAGTCAGGGAGACATCTACCTCTCGGTAACCGGCAACTACGGTGACGAGCCGGGTACCTTCAAGGTAATCCGCTCAGGTAAAGGTACAGTCGAAACCATCGCCGGCATCGATGCGCCGCAGAAGTTCGTGATCAGCGGCAATAAAGCCTATATCATCACCGGTTCCTACGGTGAACCCAACAAGCTGGTCGTCTACGACTGCCTGAAAGAGGAGATCGTGAGCCACAGCTTTATCAGCGATGGTACCGTGATCCCGATTATGAACAATGTCTCTGTCGATCCTTCCTCCGGAGATCTCTTCATCGCATCCACCGACTACGTGCATCCAGGCGATCTCTACTGCCTTGATAAGGCAGGCAGGATGAGGTACCGTCTTTCTGCGGTGGGCATGAACCCCTCCGTGGTGCTGGTACAAAATTGAAAAAAGCTGCACAACAGGATTCTGTCAGCAGCTTCTCTCTACTTTTTATTATTTTGATAGAAAGGCATTCCAAGTGATTGGCGTGCCTTTTGTTTTTGTCACCAACGATATTACCGGCTGTGCGTCCGGGTGTCATACTCCACCGAAGCACCGTCCCTGCTCGCGGAAAACGGGACAAATCCCTCTTTCCTTTTCAGATAGAATATTTCCGTCTCGTCTTTCGAATCACGGACAATCTCCAGCAATTCAAAGCCCTCTTTGCTGAGCATGTTTAAAACGGCAATCATGCCGTTGAACGAGATTGCACGACGGCGGTCGTCGGTGATCTGTGGAACACGTCCACCATTACCCCAATCAACCCTCACTGTAATCTTTGAGCTTAACAACGGGCCCGAATCAGACCAGATGCGGATATAGTCGGCGTCGAGCTCACTGATTGGTGTTTCATTCACATACTGAGCCCTGGCAAGCGAAATGCTGCCAATGGCAAAAAGAGCAAAAAGAAGAATTTTAGCTTTCATCGTTTCGGTTTCTTAATTGGTTATATTGCAGGTTGCCTAAGATAAAATTCACATTCACATTCACATTCCGGTTCCAGATTATTCTAATCCAGCTTCAATACTGCAAGGAAAGCTTTTTGAGGCACCTCTACGTTGCCCACCTGCTTCATCCGCTTCTTTCCCTCCTTCTGTTTCTCAAGCAGCTTTCTCTTACGAGAGATATCGCCACCGTAACATTTGGCTGTCACATCCTTGCGTACCGCCTTCACTGTCTCGCGGGCGATAATCTTGGCACCAATAGCCGCCTGTATGGCAATATCAAACTGCTGACGAGGAATCAGCTCTTTCAACTTCTCACACATACGCCGTCCGAAGCTCTGCGCATTATCGAAATGGGTAAGCGTGGAAAGTGCGTCCACCGGCTCTCCGTTCAGCAGGATATCCAGTTTCACGAGTTTGGAAGGACGGTAGTCATGCATGTGGTAATCGAACGAAGCATATCCCTTTGAGATGCTCTTCAGTTTATCGTAAAAATCGATTACAATCTCCCCCAGGGGAATGTCGTAAATGATTTCCACCCTGTCGCCGGAAATATAATCCTGCTTGATCAGCACTCCTCGTTTTCCAAGACAGAGCGTCATGATAGGTCCTATATAGGTGGTGTTGGTGATGACCGATGCCCGGATGAACGGTTCCTCGATACGTTCGATAAGTGTGGGATCAGGCAAGCCACTTGGATTGTGCACCTCTTTCATTGTGCCCTTCTTGTCGTATATGCGGTACGATACGTTCGGAACGGTGGTGATCACATCCATGTTAAATTCGCGCTCGAGCCGCTCTTGGATGATCTCCATATGGAGCAATCCCAAAAAGCCGCATCGGAAACCAAAGCCCAGTGCTACCGACGATTCCGGTTGAAAGGTAAGCGAGGCATCGTTTAGCTGCAGCTTCTCCAGCGATGCACGGAGATTCTCGAAATCCTCACTTTCGATGGGATAGACGCCCGCGAAAACCATCGGCTTCACCTCTTCAAATCCCTCGATGCTTTTTGGTGCCGGTCGCTTCACATGGGTGATGGTATCTCCCACCTTCACCTCTTTTGAAGTTTTGATGCCGGAAATGATGTATCCCACATCGCCACAGAGCACTTCATCGCGTGGAGACATCGTCAGGCGCAGGATGCCTACTTCATCGGCTTCGTACTCTTTTCCGGTGTTGATGAACTTCACGAGGTCGCCTTTGCGAATGCTGCCGTTCACAACCTTGAAATAGGCAATGATGCCCCGGAAGGAGTTGAAGACGGAGTCGAATATCAACGCCTGCAGTGGCGCATCAGGATCGCCCTGCGGTGCGGGAACGCGCTCTATGATGGCCCGAAGGATCTCTTCGATTCCGATTCCCGTTTTTCCGCTGGCACGGATAATCTCCTCCCGCGGCGTGCCCAGTAACTCCACGATCTGGTCTTCTACCTCGTCGGGCATGGCACTGTCCAGGTCAATCTTATTGAGGATGGGAATGATTTCCAGATCATGCTCGATGGCCATGTAGACATTCGAAATTGTTTGTGCCTGTATGCCCTGTGCGGCATCCACCACCAGCAAAGCTCCCTCACAGGCAGCGATGGAGCGTGACACCTCGTAGGAGAAGTCCACGTGTCCCGGCGTATCAATCAGGTTGAGGGTGTATTTTTCCCCCTCAAATTCATAATCCATCTGAATGGCATGACTCTTGATGGTAATTCCCCTTTCTCGCTCCAGGTCCATGCTGTCGAGTACCTGTGACTGAAGCTCCTTGCCTTCAACGGTCTTGGTAAACTCCAGCAGGCGGTCGGCCAGTGTACTCTTGCCGTGGTCTATATGGGCAATGATGCAAAAATTGCGTATTCTCTTCATTATTCTTTAAAACTCAGCATTATTGGGTGTACGTGGAAACGGGATCACATCGCGGATATTGGCCATTCCGGTAATGAAAAGCATCAGCCTTTCAAATCCGAGTCCAAAGCCTGCGTGAGGTGCCGTACCAAACTTGCGTGTTTCCAGGTACCACCAGATGGGTTCTTTGCTCATGCCAGTCTCTTCCACCCTGTGTAAAAGCTTGTCGTAATCGGCTTCACGCTCCGATCCACCAATGATCTCACCGATTTTGGGGAAGAGCACATCCATGGCGCGAACAGTTTTACCGTCGTCGTTTTGTTTCATATAGAACGACTTGATCTCCTTCGGATAGTCTGTAAGGATTACGGGACGCTTAAAATGCTTTTCAACCAGATAACGTTCGTGCTCCGATTGTAGGTCGGCTCCCCAGTAGACCGGAAACTCAAATTTCTGGGCCGATTCCTCCAGGATCTTCACTCCTTCGGTGTAGGTGAGCCGGACAAAATCATTTTCCACCACAAATTTAAGCCTGTCTATCAGCTCATTGTCGTACATCTTTGCAAGGAATTCAATGTCTTCCATACAATGATCGAGGGCATACTGTATCAGATATTTCAGAAACTCCTCCGCCAGATCCATATTGTCGTTATTGTCGAAGAAAGCCACCTCTGGTTCAATCATCCAGAACTCGGCGAGATGTCGTGGCGTATTTGAGTTCTCGGCACGGAAGGTAGGTCCAAAAGTATAGATGGCACCCAGCGCCATTGCTCCCAGTTCGCCTTCGAGCTGTCCCGACACGGTGAGGTTGGTCTGCATTCCGAAAAAATCATGCGAGAAGTCTGTTTTTCCCTGTTCATCCCGGGGCGGATTGTCTGCATCGAGGGTAGTTACCCCAAACATGGATCCGGCTCCTTCTGCGTCCGAAGCTGTGATAATGGGAGTGTGGAAATAGTAAAATCCCTTATCGTTGAAGAATTTATGAATGGCGTACGACATATGGTGGCGCATCCGGAAGATGGCGCCGAAAGTATTTGTTCGTGGCCGTAAGTGAGCGATTTCACGAAGAAACTCCAGTGAATGTCCTTTCTTCTGCAGCGGATATACCGCAGGGTCTGCCTCGCCAAAGATCTCTATTTCCGTGGCTTGTATCTCCACCGACTGTCCTTGTCCCTGTGACTCTACCAATGTCCCGTTCACATTGAGACATGCACCAGTGGTTATGGGCTTAAGGAACTCTTCACCAAACCGCGATATATCAATCACAATCTGAATGTTTTTGATAGTGGAGCCGTCGTTAAGTGCGACAAATCCCACGTTTTTGTTCCCTCTGCGGGTGCGCACCCACCCCTTAATGTTTACTTCGTCGCCGAAGCTGGTAAGCTGTAAAGCTTCTGAAATTTTTATTCGTTTTAGTTGTTTCATAATCAACGCCATATCCCATCAGGGAGACATGCAGTATTTACGTCCTTCCTGCTTTACCGAAGGAATTAATGATAAATAAATAGTTAACCGTCATTCGGGGGTTGCCCTGCAAGCCATGGGTTGCAGGGCATAGCCTATGAATGAATATTAATCGAACGCTCCCATGCGAAGCATGTTTACTTCTTGTTCTGTGAGGTAACGCCATTTCCCGCGGGATAACTTTTTCTTGGTCAGCCCGGCAAAATAGACCCTATCCAGTTTCAATACGCGGTATCCCAGCTTCTCGAACATACGACGTACTATGCGGTTCTTGCCAGAGTGAATCTCAATGCCCACCTGTGTCAGGTCATCTTCCGTCACATAACTGATAGCATCGGCGTGAATCTCACCATCTTCCAACTCAATCCCATCCGCAATAGCCTGCATATGTTCCATTGCTACAGGTTTGTCAAGCCATACCTGATATATTTTCCGTTTTTCGTACTTCGGATGTGTTAATTTTGAAGCGAGGTCTCCGTCGTTGGTAAGTAGGAGAACACCCGTTGTAGCCCTGTCGAGCCGTCCCACCGGATAGATTCTTTCGGAGCAGGCGCTTTTAACCAGCTCCATCACCGTTTTGCGGTTCTCAGGGTCGTCGGTCGTCGTTACAAAGCCTTTTGGTTTATTCAGAAGGACGTAGACCTTGCTCTCCAGCGTTACCGGCTGATTGTGGAACATCACCTCATCGGCACGGGTAATCTTGGTTCCCAATTCCATCACAATTTCACCGTTCACCTTTACCACACCTGCCTGGATAAACTCATCCGCTTCACGGCGTGAGCATACACCTGCATTGGCAAGGTACTTGTTGAGACGGATCGGAGCATTGGGATCGGCATTCTCTTTGTACTTAATCTGCTTGAATGGTTTTTTCTTTTTCAGCTTTTTGGGACCGCTTAGAGGTTGATTACTCCTGTTCTGAGGTTGATTTCCCCAGCTGCGGTTGCCATAGTTTCCAGCGGGTGTCCGTTGCTGTGACTGTACACGTTCCCCCACTCTCGGGCGACGTTTACGGGGGCCTCCTTCGCCCTCTCCATAGGAACTTCTTTGTTGTGAATCTCCCCAATTCTGATTGTAGGAACGATCCTGTGTGTTGTAGGGGCGTTCCTGTGTACGATATCCTTCCTGATGTGTTCTTCGCTCATATCCCTGATTTCTGTTGGATGAATCATAATTCTGATTTCTGTGTGGCGAAGCGTGTCTCTCATTGCCCGCGCTGCTAAAACTCCTTCTCGGGCGCGATTCTTCGTTGTTTGTTGTCATGTTGCTTTCATTTTGTTTGAATAATAAAACCTCACGGTTTTTTTGTTTTTCTTTGTTTACCCTAAAACACGCCGGTGGTTATCTGTAAAAGTGGAATAACCAAACCGGATTCTCCATAAAAACTTAATTCCTGCTCACTTAAATTCCTGTGTAACTTTGTGGTGTAATTTCTTTTAACTCCTGTTTCACCCGATCATCCACCTCTAATCTGTCAATAAACTCTGAAATAAGCTCTTTTGTTATATGCCTGTTGGTTCGTGTAAGACCTTTCAGCGCCTCATAAGGTTTCGGATATCCCTCTCGTCTCAATATGGTTTGAATACCTTCGGCAACCACTGCCCAGTTATTCTCCAAATCCCGCTCAATAGCTTCACTGTTTAATAACAATTTACCCAGCCCTTTTGTTGTACTTTTCAGGGCAATTATTCCGTGTGCGAGAGGCATTCCGATATTCCGGATCACGGTAGAGTCTGTGAGGTCACGCTGCAAGCGTGAAATGGGTAATTTTGCGGCCAGGTGCTCGAGAAGTGCATTGGCTATTCCTAGATTTCCTTCGGCATTTTCAAAGTCAATGGGGTTCACCTTGTGTGGCATAGCCGATGAGCCCACTTCACCCTCTTTGATCTTCTGTTTAAAATACTCCATGGAGATATACTGCCACATGTCGCGGTTGAAATCAGTGAGGATTGTGTGGATCCGTTTCATTGCATCGAACGAAGCAGCCAGAGTATCGTAGTTGGATATCTGCGTGGTGTATTCTTCCCTGTGAAGATTCAGCTTTTGCCGCAGGAAGTCTTCGGCAAATTTTTTCCAGTCGGTGTGCGGGTAAGCCACACGATGTGCGTTAAAATTACCAGTGGCACCGCCAAATTTCGCTTTTGCGGGAATGTGTTTTAACACCTCTGTCTGGTTGGCAAGCCTGTAAGCAAACACCTTCATCTCCTTTCCCAGTCTGGTGGGCGAAGCCGGCTGTCCGTGGGTACGGGCCAGCATGGGAATATCCTTCCATTCTTCAGCATATGCCTCAATTTGTGCAATCACTTTCTCAAGTTCCGGAATGTACACCATTTGCAGCGCTTCCTGCCACATCATGGGAGTGGACGTATTGTTGATATCCTGCGACGTCAGTCCGAAGTGAATAAACTCTTTATAGGCGGATAGATCCAGCTGATCGAATTTATCTTTCAGAAAATACTCCACAGCCTTCACGTCGTGGTTGGTGATGTTTTCGATTTCCTTGATTCTGAGTGCATCTTCTTCCGCAAAGTTGTGGTATATCGCTCTCAGTTCATCGAATTTACGCCTGTCCACTTTCTCAAGCGAGGGGATTCCAGCTTCACAGAGTGCAATAAAATACTCCACCTCTACCCTCACCCGGTATTTGATTAATGCGTATTCCGAAAAAAAGCCGGCAAGTTCGTCGGTCTTATCCCTGTACCGTCCGTCTATGGGCGAGATAGCTGTCAGTTTGTTTAAGTTCATTGTTTTGTCGCGCAAGGCGGGTTTTAAATGGATTCCTGAATGGCGGGAAATCACTTTACTGCTCATTCATTTTTTCTTTGTAGCTGTGTTCTCTATAAAAAGAATGTAACTCCCCTATTTTTACGTTACAAAAATAGTGATAATAATAGAGGTTGAAAAATATTTAGAAAATTATTTGCGAAATATTTTGTGGAAATATAAAAAGAGCCTATCTTTGCATCGCTTTTCAGGAAAACAACTACTCATAGAGATGGGAAAATAAGAAAAGCAAAGTGTAAAATTGGGGCGATTAGCTCAGCTGGTTCAGAGCGCCTGCCTTACAAGCAGGATGTCGGCGGTTCGAATCCGTCATCGCCCACCCAGCTCCAT
>ENA-UOOR01000110-UOOR01000110.1-fermentation-metagenome-genome-assembly--contig:-NODE-110-length-116399-cov-6.884171_pt1 | contig 116399 bp, 86 predicted proteins | sample MGYA00245780_ERZ724029 | MGnify/ENA primary metagenome ERZ724029 (study PRJEB28704, sample SAMN03018315) | fermentation metagenome | biome: anthropogenic terrestrial biome; feature: soil...
GTTTGCCTCGGGCGAGGGCACCGGGACGAAGGCGCCGCGCAGGCACGAGGCGAGCTTGGGCGTCGCGCGACCGAGGAGCGCCTCGGCGGCCCCAGGCTCGGCGAGCAGCGCGAAGCGAAGCCCGCGGTGGGCCTGGATGAGGGCGACCGCGCCCTCGGCCGCGGGCACGAGCCAGTCGGGATCGGACCGGTCGGACCCGGGCCGGTCGGAGAAGAAGGCGACGGGCCGTGCGGGCAGGTTGAGATCGGCGACGGCGGCGAGCGCGACCTCGACAGGGAAGGGCAGCGACAGTCCGGGTTGGCGCTCGAAATCGAGGGCCCAGCGCAGGACCGCCTCGCGGGTCGGGGCACGGGTTGCCGGGAGCCAGGGATCGATGCAGGCGAGGTAGTCGGCGTCGGTGGCCCGGCGCAGGCGCGCGCGCAGCCGGGGCGGGTCCTCCTGCCTCTCGACGGCGAGACGCTCGAGCGCGACCGCGAGCAGTGCGTCCCTGCCGGCGCGGTCGAGCCAGAGCGCGGCCATGAATCGAGGCGACGGGCAGGCGAGCGGGGAGAGGAGGAATCCGGCGCGGCGCGCGGCTGCCGAGGTCGCCTCGCTTCGACCTACGAAGACGAGCAGCGGCGAGGAGGCCGGCGTGCGCGCAAGGAGTGGATCCTGAAAGTCGATCACCGCTGCTCCCGAAGTACCCGACCCCTAGTCCTCCCCGCGCGCCGGGGAAACCGCGGACGATGCCGGTTGCTGGGAGTTGTGGACTAGGTGGCAGAAGCCGCGCGCGCAGAAATCTTGCGCGGCCTCGCGGGGACGAGCCGGGAAGAGCTCTGGTGGCAGCATCCAGCGGGCAAGCAACCCCCGGCGCAGCTCAAGGCAGCGCCTCTTCGCACGCCGGACGAGACAGAGACCCTCGTGGCGGGGGCAGCGCCGGCCGACGGCGGGGATCGCTCGAGCTCCAGGAGGTGCTCATCGCGCGCGGGCGCGGGTCGCAGCTCTCCCTTGAGAGAGCCGCGAGGAGGGACAGGCGGCGCCTCGGCGGCAGCGGGCGGTCGTGAGCAGGGACCGCCGGCCCGCCGCTGCGCGTCGGAGGTCGGAGTGCCGAAGGGGCTCAAGAGGTGTCGGGAAATCCCCTCGATCTCGGCCCGCCCCCTCCGGTCACCTCGAGCGAAGTCGGGCCCTTCGACTCCACTCTCGCCGCTCGCGCCTCGGGAGGCACACTCAGGGTGAGCGGAAGCGGACCGAGTCGAAGAAGGATTGGCTCGACGCCTCTTCAGTGCAGCACGGCCTCTTCTTCGAGTGGCGCCGGCTCCTCGGCCCGAGGCAACGGCTCGGCATCGGGTGGCGCTCGAGCACCCAGCCGCCCACGAACCAGATGAGGCCGGCCACGCCGGCCATGAAGACGGTGTCGCCGACGAAGCGCGCCCACCGCAGGTTCTGCATCAGCGGCTGCTGGGGGAAATCGGCGCTGCGCGCGAACTCAGCCTCTTCAGCAGTTTTTCTGCGCTGAACAAGCCTCTCCTCCATCGCGCGGGCGAGCTTCTGCGCGAGCTGCCTGGCAGCTTCATGGGCGCGAACCCGCTCATCAGGCGGTCATGGCCAGACGGGTCTCGAGCAGGCTCAGGTCGATGGCCAGCTCGCTCGCTCTGCGTTCGGCCACCTGTCGTTCAGGCGTCTTGGATTCGCCGGCCATGCTCAATGCTCAGCTCGTGTTCCTGCCTACTCTAGCCGGCGTTCTTCGAGACGGCAGTTCCCTCAGCTCCCGGGCCTCGAGCCTCCGGCCACAGGCGCTACCGAGCGACGACGCGCAGCTCGACGCGGCGGTTCTTGGCGCGCTCATCCAGCGTGTCGTTGGAAACGACTGGTTTGTCAGGACCGAACCCCACTGCGCTCAGCCGGTCGGCAGCCACGCTTCCCTTGTCGACGAGCCAGCTTCGCACTGCCTCGGCGCGCAGCCCGGAAAGCTCGAGGTTGAGCTCGCGCGGGCCGCTGGAGTCGGTGTGACCCTCGATGCTCAGCCGTATCGCGGGCCGCTCGCGCAGAATGGCGGCCGCCGTCTCCAGGGTCTCTTCGCTGGCCGGCTCGATGATTGCCGTCCCGAGGGCGAACTGAATCTGCTGGCGAATCTCGATGGCGTCCTTGCGCAGCTCGGCCTTGGCGGGGCAGCCGTTCGCCTTCGGATCGCTGCTCAGACCGCCGGCTTCCTCCGGGCAGGCGTCCTCGACGTCGGCCACCCCGTCAGCGTCGCTGTCGACCGCCGGCGGCGGTGGGGGCGGACAGCCTTGGAGCTCGGGCGTCCCGGGCTGGTCGGGACAGGCGTCGTGCGAGTCGGCGATCGAATCGCCGTCGGCGTCCGGCGGCGGGCAGCCGCGGTGCTCGGAGAGCCCGGCGACCTCGGGGCAGGCGTCTTCGGCATCCGGGACGCTGTCGGCGTCGCTGTCGAGCGGGCAGCCGTCGGGGGCTCGACCCGCGGTCATCGGGCAGCTATCCCGGGCGTCGGCCACCCCGTCGCCGTCACTGTCCGGCGGACAGCCGTGACGGGAGCGGTCGGCGTTGGCCGGCCCAGCCTCGGCTGCGCACGCGTCGTCGGCGTCGGGGATGCCGTCGGAGTCGGTGTCCGGCGGACAGCCCTCGGGCTTCGGCCCGGCGCGATGCGGGCAGCGGTCCTGGGCATCGGACACCTCGTCGCCGTCCGCGTCGGGGCCCAGGCAGCGTCGGCCCGGCTCCCAGGTCAGGCTCGCCAACCCCCGGAAGGCGGCCGCGCCGGGCGCACGTGAAAGTGCCGTGCCCACGCCAGCCCCGACCACGAGCTGGTACGGAAGGCACAGGTGGGCACCGACGAGCGCCTCGACCGGGCTCTCGCCGTCTGCAAAGGCGGTCGAACCGGAGATCTCCGGGCCGACCTGTAGCTGGCCGTCGAGAAACAGCGCGGCCGCCGCGGCCGAGTAGGTCAGGGCGCTGCCGACCTTGCCGATTCCGACGTCGCGGCCGTCGCGCAGCAGCGCTCCCAAGGCCGCGGAGTAGAGGTAGCGACCCTGGACACGGCCGCTGGCGACGAGACGCGGATGGCCGCGCACCGCGCCATCGCCGGCGAAGTTCTCGCGCGAGCCGGTCGGCAGCCAGAGGTCGGCCTGCAGGCCTACGGAGTAGAGGTCGTCGGTCTTGCCGAGGAGGTTGACGCGCGCGCCCAAACGCATGTCGGCAAGCCGGGCGCTGCGAACCGATCCGGAGGCGATGAACGCCCCGTCGCCACTCTGCGCCGCGGCGAAAGGAAGTCCCAGCCCGACCCTGACTCGATCGAACAGCGCGACCGAGGCGTCGAGGTGCAGGTAGAGCTGGTTGCGCACCAGCTCACCATCCGCCAGCGGCTCTCCGGTGTTCGCGTCGAGCACGCGCAGGGCGCCGTAGGCGTAGTTGAAGGTCAGCTTGGCGGCCGGGCGCAGATGGCCTTCGACGCTGGCCTCAGGGGTGGCGAAGAAGCGATCGCCCGCCCAGCTCGGGTCGTGGTTCTGGGCCGCGAAACCCTCGACGCGCGGCTGGGCGAAGGCGGGGACGGCAAGCAGCGAGAGCAGGAAGACCGACAGGGTTCGGAGGTGCATGACTTCTCTCCCGTCTTCGGCCCATCCGCGGGCGCAAAGGCGTGGCTATGGGGAGGAGACCTGGCCCGCTCCGCCGCCCTCGAGAGGGCGGCGGACGCGGTCCGGCGAGGGGCTCTCGCTCAGCTCCGCCGGCGACGACGGCCCAGCAGGCCGAGCAGACCGAGCAGCGCCAAGCTCACCGAGCTGACCTCGCCGCCGCCCATGCTGCAGGCGAGCCCGCCGCTCAGCTCGGGCTCCCGGCACTCGCCCTCCTGGCAGGTGCCGCTGCCGCACTCGCTGTCGGACTCGCACTGCATCCGGTCGCTCTTCTGATGTCGGCAGACTCCGCTGGTGCAGTAGTAGCCGCTCGCGCAGTCGAGGTCCTCGGCGCAGGCCCCGCCACAGGCGCTGCTGACCGGCTTGAGGCTGTAGCCACGCGTCGATTCTTCTGGCTGACAGGCGAAGCAGTCGTTGGCCGGATCGAGCGCGCCTTCGGCGATGCACGCGTTGCTGATGAGGCAGCCCTCTGCCAGCCGGTGCTCGCAGGTCCCGCCCTGAGCGCAGAGGTCCTGCGTGCAGCTCAGGCCGTCGGAGGGGCATGGGAAGCCCTCGACCCGGTCGGTCCAGGCCGACTCGCTGTTGCGCGGGTCGCAGACCTGGCACGGGTTGTCGGGATTGGGAGAGCCGCTGTCGTAGATGGCCTCGCCGATGGTGCACTGGCCGGTGAGCGGATGGGTGCACACGCCGGCCCCGTCGCAGACGTCCAAGGTGTTGGCGAGGCCGTCGTCGGAACACTCCAGACCGGCGGAGCGCGGACTGTAGCCCTGTGCGTCGAGCCTGGGGTCGCAGGCGCGGCAGTCGTTCTCCGGGGAGAGCTCGCCGGCGGCGACGCAGGCGCCGTCGATCAGGCAGCTCTCGGCGAGCGTGTGCAGACAGGCACCGGCTCCGTCGCAGACATCCCGGGTACAGGCGAGACCATCCGAGGCGCAGGGGAATCCGGCCACCAGGTTCGTCCAGGCCGAAACGCTCGCCGACGGGTCGCACGATTGGCACGGATTGTCCGGGTTGGCCGCGCCGCTCAGGAACAGCTCTCCGCCGATCACGCACTCGCCCTTGAGCGGATGGACGCACAGGCCGGCGCCGTCGCAGACGTCGACGGTGTTCTCCTCGCCGTCGTCGATGCAGACGATCCCTTGCAGCATCGGGCTCCAGGCGCTGGTCGAAAGCGCCGGGTTGCACTCGGTGCAGGGGTTGCTCGGCGCCTCAGCCCGCTCGCCGACGCAGGTCCCGTTGATGAGGCAGCCATTGACGAGCGAATGCTCGCAGCGACCGGCTCCGTCGCAGACGTCGAGGGTGCACGAGAGGCCATCCGAGGAGCACGGGTAGCCCGCGACGCGATCGGTCCAGGCGGTCACGCTCGAGGCGGGCTGGCAGGACTGGCAGGGGTTGTCCGGGTTGGCGCTGCCCGCGCGCCAGGTCTGACCGTCGATGGAGCATTCGCCGGCGAGCGGGTGGGTGCACCGCGCCATCCCGTCGCAGACATCGAGCGTGTTCTCCTCGCCGTCATCGGCGCAGCCGACGCCCTGAGCCCGCGGGCTGTGGCTCGAGGTGGAGAGGGACGGGAGGCAGGCCTTGCAGTCGTTCCGAGGGTCGAGGGCGCCCGCGCCCACGCAGGCGCCGTCGATGAGGCAGCCGATGAAGAGCCGGTGCTCGCAGCTTCCGGCGCCGTCGCAGACGTCCTCGGTGCAGGCAAGCTCGTCCGAGGGGCAGGGGAAGCCTTCGAGGCGATTCGTCCAGGCGGTCGCGTTGCTCCCCGGATCACAGGACTGGCAGGGATTCTCGGGATTGGCGCTGCCCGCGTCGTAGACGGTCCCATCGATGGAGCACTGTCCCTTGAGCGGGTGGACGCAGGCCGCGGCGCCGTCGCAGTGGTCGAGGGTGTTGGCCAGCCCGTCGTCGCTGCAAGCCAGGCCGCGGGCGCGGTCGGAGTAGGCGCCGGTGGCGAGCGCCGGGTTGCAGTCGCGGCACTCGTTCTCGGGGTCGAGCGCGCCGGCGGGCACGCAGGCCGAGTCGATGAGGCAACCGGCGTAGAGCGTGTGCTCGCAGAGGCCGGCGCCGTCGCAGGCGTCGAGCGTGCAGGACCGCTCGTCGGAGGCGCACGGGAAGCCCGCCACGCGGTCGGTCCAGCCCTCGAAGCTCGCGAGCGGATCGCAGGCCTGGCACGAGTTCTCCGGGTTGGCGGCGCCGCCCGCGTAGATCTGTCCGTCGATGAGGCAGCGGTTCTTCAGTGGATGGACGCACAGCGCCGCGCCGTCGCAGACGTCGTCGGTCATCTCCGAGCTGTCATCGGCGCAGACGAGGCCGCGGGCGCTTGCGCTGTAGCTGCTGAGCGAGAGGGCCGGAATGCACTCGAGGCAGTCGTTGGCCGGGGAGCGCTCGCGCTCGGCGACACAGGCCTCCTCAATCAGGCACCCCTCGGCTATCGGGTGCGTGCAGCTCCCGGCGCCGTCGCAGACGTCGAGGGTGCAGGTGTGCTCGTCTTGCGGACAGGCGAATCCGGGCAAGCGGAGGCTCCAGCCGGTGGCGTTGGAGGCGGGGTTGCAGTACGCGCAGGCGTTCTCGGGATCGGGGTCTTCGGCGGCGAAGACCTGCCCACCGACGATGCACGAGGGAGCGATGCTCTGGCTGAGCGCAGCCGAGGCGCTCGGCAGGTGGCTCTGGCTGCCGAGGTAGCGGGCCGACAGCTCGTGCGACCCGATCTCGAGGTCGTCGAGGACCATCACCGTCCGCCCGTCTTCGAGCTCGGAGGTGCCGAGGCTCTCCTCGCCGTCGAACAGCTCGACCAGGCCGGCTGGCACGCCCGCGCCCGGCGCCTGTGCGAGCACCTCGATGGCGAGGGTGAGCGCTTGGCCATAGAGCGCAGGCTCGAGATCCGAACGAAGCGTCGTCGCAGTGCTCGCCTGCTCGACGAGGTGGGCGACCGGCTCGGAGCCCGCGGCAAGGTGGTTGGTATCTCCGGAGAAGAGCGCGGTCAGGGCGTGCTCGCCCGCATCCAGCCAGGCTTCTTCGATCGAGGCGGCGCCGGCCACATCGACGGCCGCGGAGCCAAGAGCGCGCGTCCCAGCGAAGAAGTCGACGACGCCGGTAGGCACCGCGCCGCTGGGCGAGGTGACCGAGGCGGTGAGGGTGACCGGCTCGCCGTAGCGCGATGAGTTGGGAGAGGAGGCGATCAGCAGCGAGGTCGGGGCCGGGTCGACGACCTGGCCGCCGACGAGCTGGGCGCTGGAGGCGAGGTAGCTGTCGTCGCCGGAGTAGATCGCTTCGATCGAGTGGGTGCCTACCTCGGGGCTGGCGACAGGTGGGCTGCTCGCAAATCCGTCGACGAGCTTGGCTGGCGCTCCGATGGCCTGGTTGTCCACGAAGAACTGCACGGTTCCGGTGGTGCCGGCCGGCGAGACGGCGGCCCCGAAGGTGAGCAGGTCGCCGAAGGTACTCGGGTTGCTTGCCGAGGAGACTACGAGCGAGGAGGCGGCCTTCTCGACGACTTGGTCGACGACGAGGGTGGCGCTCGAAGCGAGGTAGCTCTCGTCGCCCGAGTAGCTCACGGTCACCACGTGCGTGCCGACCGTGAGCGACGAGATGGCCGGGCTGGTGGCGCTGCCGTCGAGGAGCGAGAGCGGTGCGCCGAAGTCCGCGCCGTCGATCTGGAACTGCACGGTGCCATTCGCCGAGGCGGGACTGACGGTCGCGGAAAAGCTGACCGGGTTCGAGAAGACCGAGGGGTTGGCCGAGGAGGCGACCACGAGGGTCGAGCCCGCCCTTTCGACGAGCTGATCGCCCGCGAGGCCGGCACTCGAGGCGAGGTAGCTGTGGTCGCCCGAGTAGAGCGCGGTCACGGCGTGCGCGCCGACCGAGAGCGAGGAGATGGCCGGGCTGGTGGCGCTGCCGTCGACGAGCGAGATCGGTGTGCCGAAGTCCGCGCCGTCGATCTGGAACTGCACCGATCCGCTCGCCGTCGCCGGACTGACCGTCGCGGTGAAGCTGACCGGGCTCGAGAAGACCGAGGGGTTGGCCGAGGAGGCGACGCTCAGGGACGAGCCGGCCTTCTCGACGATCTGATCGCCGGCAAGGCCCGCGCTCGAGGCGAGGTAGATGGCGTCGCCCGAGTAGAGCGCGGTCACGGCATGCACGCCGACCGAGAGCGACGAGATCGCCGGGCTGGTGGCACTGCCGCCGACGAGGGCGACCGGCGCGCCGAAGTCCATCCCGTCGATTTGGAACTGCACCTCGCCGCTCGCCGAGGCGGGGCTCACGGTGGCGCTGAAGCTCACCGGGCTCGAATAGGTCGACGGGTTGGCGGAAGAGGCGACGAGCACGCCCGAGGCGGCTCGATCGACTCGCTGACCCCCGGCCAGCTCGCCGCTCGAGCCGAGGAAGCGCTCGTCCCCGGAGTAGACCGCCTCAACCGAGTGAGCTCCGACCGCTGGGCCGTCGACGAACGAGCTGCGCGCGTAGCCGTCGATCACGTCGACCGGCAGCCCGATGGGCTCACCGTCGAGGAAGAACAGGATGATTCCGCTCGCGAGGGCTGGAGTTACGCTCGCCTCGAAGGCGAGTTGCTCGCCGAAGGTCGAGGGGTTGTTCAGGGACGAGACCGAGACGCGGGTGAGTGCCCTGTCGACCGTCTGTCCCCCGGAGAGCGTTCCGGTCGAGCCCTCGTGGCTGGCGTCGCCCGAATAGAGCGCGGACACCGAGTGGTTGCCGCTGGCTAAGGTGCTGATCGCCATGCTCGTTGCCCTGCCGCCAAAGAGCGGGACCGGCGCGCCGTGGTTGGCGCCGTCGATCTGGAACTGCACCGTTCCCCCGGCGGCCCCCGGGCTGATCTCTGCGGTGAAGGAGATCGGCTGGCCGAAGCTCGACGGGTTCGCCGACGAGAAGAGCCCGACCGAGGTGACCGCCTTGTTGACCGCGCCGCTCAAGCTCACCGTCCGCGTCACCAGGACCGGGTCGATGATCGGGACGTTGAGGCTGCCGTTGTAGGAGCTTGGCGAGCTCGCCGAGAAAGTGGCGGTCACCGCGCAGCTCGCCCCGTTGGCCAGGGTCACGCCCGAACAGCCGTCGGCCGTCTTGCCGAAGGGAGCGACGGCGGCAACGGTGCCGAAGGTCACCGCGCTCCCGCTGCTGTTGGTGACGGTGAGCGCCCACTCGGCGGAGCCTCCCGGCGCGATGGACCCGAAGTCGATGCTCGCCGGGCTGATCGCGAGGTTGACGTTGACCACGGTCAGGGTGGTGCTGGCACTGCCGCTGGCCTGTCCGCTGGCATCGAGGGTGACCGCGCTCGAGCCGCTCGCGCCGGCCGGGACCTCAACCCGTACGTTGGCGATGAGGGAGCTGTTGGCCGGGACGGTGACGCTGGAGCCGTCGACCACCGTGGCAGGCCAGCCGCTCGCCGTCGAGGCCGCGAGCGTCAGGCTCATCCCCGAGTTGCCGAGGTTCTGGACCGTGAATGGCAGGATGACCGTCGAGCCCGGCACCGCGTTCTGATTGCCCGGGGCCACCATCTGCAAGGCGCCTCCCGGGGTCCAGATTTCAAAGGCTTCGATCGTCCAGCTTGCTCCCGGAGGCAGGTTCTCGCGGTCCCACTGCAGAAAATAGCCGGCGTCGACGTAGTTGGGATTGACCGTGCTCGGCAAGTCCGCGCGGCTGCCTGCGAGCCGAGATCCCTGGTAGAAGTACCCTTCGAAGTAGCGGCTCGCGGGCGTGGCGGGGTTGGCATAAAAGCCCATGATTCCCCAATCGGCGTAGAGCGTGTTGCGGATGTAGATCATGCTCTTGGTTTCGTCGTAGAAGCCGGTCGCCAAGTCCTGGCCGCCAAAGTAGGCGTCGCCGCCGTGATACAGGCGCGCTGCCGAGAAGCTGGTCGAGCCGTCGTTGGTGAGCGTCCATTTCTTGGTGATGAAGCGCTCGCCCATCTTGTGCGTGAACCGCTGGGTGAGCCGGACGCCCGAGCTGCCGAGGCTCGTGACGGTGACGATCTCGGTGACGCCTGACCCGAGGTTGTTGGTGGTGTTGCTCACCGGGTTCATCACGGTGATGTCGCTGTTCCAGACATAGCCGGCACCGTGGCCGGTCCAGGTGCCGCCCGAGTTGAGCCAGACCACGGTGTCCCAGGAGTTTTCGCCGAAGTACTGGTGGACGTACGGGTCGCTCGGGCCTGCGCGCGTCGAGGGCTTGACGAAGACGGCGGGACGAGCCCTGTCGTCGACGACCATCTTTACGAGGTCCCCGCTGTAGATCTGGGTGGCCGCCGCGGCAGTCGCGCTCAGGCCGAGCGCGCAGGCCAGCACCAGGAAGGAGACCGACCGTTGTGGGAGCTTGGGCGGCCTCTCTCGTTCGACACCCGAGCTCTTTTTCTCCTGTCCCGTCGTCTTCGCGCGCATGTGGTCTCCCTAGAGTCGCCGCGCGCAAGTAGCTGCTGCGCGACGGGCAAAAGCGGCCTCCCGAGAGCGCGACCGTGTGAGCGGCCAGCGCTGAGCGAAGGGCCCGAACGCGCGGGCATCCGTGGCCTGCTTGGGATTGCCCCCGCAGTGTCGGGCAGTGCACGGTCTGCGCCATCAAGGCGAGCCCGCGGTTGCCGAGCGGCCGACGCGGGGCTCGCGCCCGCGGCGGTGGGGTCGGTGCTACCCTCTCGAGCGTCCAGCTTGAGACCCGCGAGGCGGGTCTCAGGCCAGGCCGTTGGGCTCGAGCACGCGGGAAACCGAGAGGATCTGCGCGAGTCGAACGCTCCGGACCGCTCGATGGGTCAGCTTTGCCCCGTGAGGCCTCGGTCACCCCACCATCGGGTCAGGACCAACCCCGAGGCGAGGTGCCGCTGGCTCCTCCGCATGGCTTGGGAGAGCGGGGGCAGGTCGGGGACGCACCCGCAGCCATCTTGGACGAGTGCCCGGGCACGCGGCGCGATGCCTCGCGGCCCTGTTGCCCCGATCGCCGCGGGCCGCGACGGCACACCGAGCCGCTGGGCAGAGCCCCATCGCCGCGCGCGAGCGGCACACAAACCCTGCCGGAGCGAAAACCGGGACCCCGGAACGTCCCATCCCCGTGCGCCAGCGACCAAGGGAGCGCCCGGGCTGACGATCCGCGCTGCCGGTGATGCGCTTGTCATTCCTGGTGCCAACGGCGGGTCCGCTCAAGAGGTGTCGGGAGACCTTCTTGAACTCGGCCCGCCTCCCGTTCGCCCCGAGCATCGCACCAGGCCCTTGGCCGGCTGCGTCGCATGAACGAACAGCCGATTGCCGTTGAACCACCGCGCGCGAGCAAGAGAAAGTCCCCCCTCCCGCGCTTGCGCGGGAAGAGGGGATTTAGGGAGTCGCAACCGGTCGATGAAGAGGCATCCCTTCGACTCGACCCTCGTGCCCAACCTCGAGGAACATCGCGGGCTGTTGGTCAGGAGCGTAAGCCGAACCTGCGAGGTCGAAGTCCGGCCCTTCGACTCGCGTTCGCGCGTCGGGAGCTACGCTCAAGGTGAGCGGAACCGGGAGAGAGTCGAAGAAGGATTTCTCGACGGATCCTTCAGTCGCAAATGCCGGACACACAGCGCCACGGCGCGGAAGCTGTTGCTGGAGCGGAACGCGCCCGAGGCCCGAGCGCTCGTTCAGACGTCCCCGCCGACGCCGAAGATGCACCAGCTCGGCTTGGGCGAGGTGACGACGAAAGCGACCTCGGCCTCGCTTCCGGCGTGCGCCGAGGTATCGAGCTCCTTGACCCGAAGGCCGCGCCCGGAGACCTCCTCCTCGAACACCACCTGGCCGTCGACGAGCACCTTGAAGCGCAGCGACGCGTCGGCCCGCGCCTTGTCGGCGAAGCCGTAGCGCACCTTCAGCGTGTCGCCGAGCGGCACCTTCGAGTACTCGAGCACGCGCTCCTGGCCGTTCGGGTGCGGGTGGAGGACGAGCAGCTTCTCCTCGCGCCCGTCGTACTCGAGCTTCTCGTGCAGCGCGCGGCCGGTCATGAACCAGTCGTTGTTGTCGAAGTGGCTGCACTCCCAGCGCTCGACCTGGTTGTTGAAGTAGTCGCAAGGCTTGTCGCCCAGGCGCACCGAGGCGAAGGGGAGGTTGCGGTAGAAGTAGTCGCCCTCGTCGACGATCGCGCGGCGGACAAGGCCCGCGGCGACCAGGATCACGGCGAGCAGGATGACGCTCAGCCGGCCCCAGCGCACGCGCTTGCGCTGGAACTCCTCCTCGAACGGCGCGCCGGTCGGCGAGAGGAGCACGGCCAGCGGCGCGACCGCCATCGCGAGCTGCGGGAGGTTGAACTCGAGCCGGTACCAGGTGTACGGCGCGTGGAAGGCGATGGGGAGGGCGATGCACCAGGCGAGGACGAGCGCCTCGCGCCAGCGCTTGACGGCGAGCAGGAGCAGGCCGGCGAGTCCGGCGAAGAAGAGCGGGAAGTGGCCGAGGAAACCCTCGCGGCCGAAGAGCACCGTCTTCAGCCCCGGCAGGATGCGCGAGAAGTGGAAGTCGGCCGAGTGCGAGTGCATGCCGAGCTTGCCGGCCTCGCGCACGAGGATGCGGTCGTAGCCAGTGTTGAACGGCGAGGCGTACATGTACCAGTTGAGCCCGAGGTAGAAGGCGGCCGGGACGGCGGCGGCGACGCAGAAGCGCAGGGCGCCGCGCCAGTCCTTGCGCAGCAGGAAGACGAGCAGCAAGGCCGGGCCGTAGAGGACGTTGGTCGCCTTGGCGAAGACGCCGATGCCGAGCAGCGCGCCGGCCAGCAACGCCTTGCGGAGGAGCGCCGCGTCGAGCGCGGCGAGGATGAGCACGGTGTAGAAGACGTCGTTGTTGAAGCCCCAGACCCGGTCGTGGACCCAAGGGGTGGCGAGGAAGGCGATGGTCGCCGCCAGCGCCGCGGGCCGGGGCGCGACGCGCGAGGCGATCCGCCAGGCGAGCAGTGCCATCAGCACGAAGCCGACGAACTGGAAGACGAGCGTTCCCATCGGACCGAAGGCCCAGACGAAGGGCGCGGCCACGATCGGCATCAGGATCGGGTGCTTGGGCCACCACTCGCCGTTGCGCCCGAGGGCGATGTTGCTCCAGGCCGCGTCGACGTTGCGGTTCCAGCCGAGGTCCTGGTCGTACCAGGAATGCGGATGCAGGCTCTCCTGGCGCAGCGAGCCGTCGTCGAGCAGGCCGCGCACCACGTTCATGTAGAAGGCGCCGTCGCCGAAGAGCCACTTGTTGGGCAGCCAGTGCGAGCGGATGGAGAGCGCGCCGAGGATCACCGCGACGAGCAAGACCGGGATCCAGAAGCGGCGCGTCGGCTCGCCGCCCGAGTCGGTCGAGGGGCGCGGCTCGGCGCGCGGTCCGCTGGCGCGGGCCATCATCTCCTCGAAGTCCGGGAGCTCCGAGCGGGCGGGCACGCTCATCGCCGGCCTTCGTCACGCGCGCCCCACAGCGGCGGCGAGGGCTGGCCCGGTCGCGGGAGGTAGCGCTGCTCGAGGAATTGGAAGGTGCCCTCGTCACGCCTCTGGCGCGCAGGGTTTTCCGGCCGCACCGAGGCGTGGCCTCCGGCGATCACCGCGACGACCGCGAGCGCGGCGAGCGCCGACCCCTTCCACCGCTCTGCCGGCAGGAGCATCGCCGCGGCGATCACGGCCGAGGCCACTATCGCGAGCACCGCCGGCAGGCCCGCCCAGGGATTGGGCACGCCGATGAGCGAGAGCAGGTTGTGCGGCAGGTAGCCCTTGCCGATGAACGGCAGCGCGACCTGGTAGAGCGCGTTGGTCAGCGAGTCGGGGATGTAGTTGAGGAAGGTCATCGCCGAGGTGGCGAGGATCGAGAGCGCGACGAGCCCGGCGCTCAGGCCGGCGAGCGCGACGCGAGCGCGCGCGGCCTGGATGAAGAGGCCGGCGGGCAGCAAGAGGAAGGGCACCAGGCTCGTCAGATGGCGCGGGCCGGTGGTCCAGCCCCACGAGTCGTAGGTGAAGCTGCTGGTGAAGTAGGTGTAGAGCGCGAGGACCGCGAGGCCCAGGGCGAGCTCGGGCCGATGCTCGCGGGTCCAGAAGCGCGGCGCGAAGCCGGGCAGCGCGAGCAGCAGGAAGGGCGAGAGGGCGAAGAGCCCGCGCAGCGGCGAGAAGAACGAGAGGGCGAAGGCGCGCGCGTCGGGCAGCTTGATGCCGAGGAAGCCGCCGACGTGCCAGCCCTGGTAGGCCGCGTCGTTGAGGTACTTGTAGCCGGTGGCCAAGGGGCTGCCGAAGGCCGCGTGGTGGTACCAGGCGAGCGCCAGGGCGAGCGGGAGGACGCCGGCGAGGCCGAGGGCGGCGGCGCGCAGGCGGCCGCGGGCGCCGCCCGGCGCGGTGAGGACCCCGTAGATCGCGAGCGGGACCAGGCCGAGCGCGCCGGTGTACTCGGCGGCGACGGTCAGCCCGGCGAAGAGCCCGGCGACCAGGTAGCCCCAGGCCGGCCACTCGCCGCGCCGGGCGCGCCAGAGCGCGTAGAAGCTCACGAAGACCATCACCGCGGTGGTCTGGTGGCTCATGAAGAGCTCGGAGTAGCTGAAGGCGAGGGTGCCGAGCGCGTAGGCGACGGTCACCGCGTCGGCGACCCGCGGCTCGAGCTTGGCGCGCAGGAAGCGGCGCACGAGCACGAGGAGCAGGACTCCGGGCAGGACCGTGCAGAAGAAGCGGGCGAAGAAGACGAGCGGCACCTCGGGGACCGGGCCGAAGAAGGCCTTGAGCGCCGCGTAGACCGGCACCGCCATGAAGGAGAGCAGGGGCGACTTGGACGGAAAGTAGTGCTGTTCGCCAAAGCGCTTTTGGCCGCGGACCGCGGGGCAGGCGCGGCGCTCCTCGATGTTGTCTTGGGCGTCGCGCGCCACCGCGACGCAGGACAGGTCGCCGACGTAGCCGTGCTCGCGAAGGACGCGGTTGATCTCAAGGGTGCCGTGGTCGACCAGCGCGCGGGTCTGGTGGAGCCGGCACAGCTCGTTCGGGCTTCGCAGCTCCGGCAGGTAGGGGAAGATGTAGAGGTAGGCGAACGCGGGGAGCAGCAGCGCCCAGTGCGCCCGGAGAAAGCTCAAGGATTTCGCGCGAAAGCGTCCGAAGCGTCCCAAGGTGGACAGCAAAATCGCCGACCCGCGTCCGGGTGTCAACGCGCCTTGAGCCCCAGCGGGTGAGCGCCCGGGGGCTGGGCAGGTCCAAGCAACTCGAGCCCCATCCGTTGCGCCGACGCGCGTTTCGAGGGCGGGTCGAAGGGCGCTATTGGCTGTAATTACAGGTGGTTACAAGTCAGTATCGGAGCCCCGGGAAGGGGTCTGCAGAGCGATAGGATGGCCCAGGAGAGGCTGTTCGGCTGCCCGCCCTATTAAAGCAAGCCTGGCGACCCCCAATCGCTCTACGGGCCAGCCAGGGGCCTTCTCGGGCCGATCCGGCCTCCCAAAGATGCCCGAACCGCCCCTCTCCCGGCGAAAGCAGAGCGCGCGGTCAGGAGGAGGCGCTGCTCTCTCCGCCGGGCTGCGCGGCGGCGCTCTCGGCCTCCGGGGGGGCCTCGAAGGGCTCGAGCAGCGCGCGGGTGACCGCCTCCTCGTCGCAGGCGTGGGCGAGGATGGTGATCTGGTCCCAGCCCTCGAGCCGGGTGTTGCCCTTGGGGCTGAGCACTTGGCGGCCGCGGCTGATCAGGGTGATCACCGCGCCGGCGGGCAGCTTCAGGTCGCGGATGAGCGGTCCCTTGGCCTCCCCGGGGTCAGGCAGGTCGACGACGAAGAGGTCGAGGTCGCTCTCGGCCATGGTGATGAGCTCGAGCGAGTGCGCCGGGCTCGGCCGCGAGGGCAGGGAGAGGCCGAGCAGGCGGGCGACCGGCCCGAGCGTCGAGCCCTGCACGGCGACCGAGAGCAGGACGACGAAGCAGACGAGGTTGAAGACCTCGCTTCCGCTGGCCAGGCCCGCGGCCGCCGGATAGGTGGCGAGGACGACGGGGACCGCGCCGCGCAGGCCCGCCCAGGCGATGAAGGTCCGGTCGCGCCAGGGCAGGTGCATCCCCAGGGTGCCCAGGAAGACCGCCAGGGGGCGGGAGACGAAGGTGAGCACCGCGAACAGCACCACGCCCTTCCACCACAGGTCGACCCATTGGTGCGGAAAGACGAGCAGGCCCATCATCACGAACATGCCGATGTTGGCGATGCTGGAGAGGGCGGCCGAGAAGCTGAACACGGCCTGCTTGTGGACGAAGGGCCGGTTGCCCATGACGTAGCCGGCGACGAAGACGGCGAGGATGCCGCTGGCCTCGACGAGCTCGGCGACGCTGAAGATGAACAGGACCACCCCGAGGAACAGCACGTAGTAGTGCTGCCGGTCCTGCGGGTTGAGGCGGCTGAAGAGGGCGGTGGTCGCGCGCCCGAGCAGGTAGCCGATGAGCGGGCCGACGATGAACTTCCAGGCGAACGAGGCCACGATCCCAATGCCGAGCTGGGCGCCGGAGGCGATCGCTTCGACCGCCAGGGCGGTCAGCAGGATGGCCATCGGGTCGTTGGCGGCGCTCTCGATCTCCACGGTGGAGGCGACCTGACGCTGCAGGGGCTTGCGGCGCAGGATCGAGAAGATGGCCGCGGCGTCGGTCGAGGAGACGATCACCGACAGCAGCAGCGCCAGCTCGAACGGCCAGTCGAGCAACAGGCGCAGGACGATGAAGCTGAAGAGCGCGGTGAGGATGACGCCCCAGGTGGCCAGGCCGCCTGCCGGGAGCGCCACCGCGCGAAAGTCGCCGCGCTTGGTGCTGAAGCCGCCGTGGAAAAGGATGAAGACCAGGGCGAGGTTGGCCACGCTGCTGGTCAGTTGGATGTTGCTGAAATCATAGAGGCCCAGCACGTCGCTGCCGAAGACGATGCCCAGCCCCAGCGCCACCAGAATCACCGGGACGCTCCAGCGCTCGAGGAACACGGCGGCGAGGACCACGGCGATAAGAAGGCTGGCGATGACGAGCAGCGTGGAGATCAACGGCTATTCCCTTGAATGGCAGGCGGGCGAACGCGCGTAAGAGCCCTTCTGATACGAGAAGAAGGGCGAGCCAAGCAAGCTTTCGCGGCCGCCTCGTGAAGAAAAGTCGGCGCTGGAGCCTGGCTCGGGTTGGAAGTGACGCTTTTCGAGTATTACCGAAACAACCGAGGGCGGGGCTCGTTCCTGGAGGCTTGCGGTTGCTCGCGCAGCTCCGAGGGTTCTCGGCACTGCCCGGCGCCCTTCGCGGCCGAGAACCCGCCGGTTGGTCGGGCTGGTTTCGCGGGCGGCAAGAGCGCGCTGCGCCGGTGAGCCTCGCTGCCGGGGGGCGGCGGGCGGGCGAGCATCGCCCTCTCTCGGGCTTTGGCCGGGCGAAGAGCCGCGTCGCGGGCGACGGACAGACCGGTGGCTCGCCCAAGGCGCAAAGCGCACGCGGCTCGTGTGGGCCGCGTGTGACGGGCCCTCGAAGCGCGGGAAAAGCGGTGGGGCGGGGCAAGCCGGCAAGGGCGTGGAGTAGCGTCCCAAGCTCCCGCGGGCCGCTTCGACCCGTCGCCGCTGCCGGAGCCCCGGCCGCCTCCGCGGCGCCGACGGGCCGGGCGAGCCAGACCCGAGGGCACGCCATGCCTTGCGGCCGCCCGGCGCGGGCTGTGCGTTCGTTCAGGCAAAGGTCCGCTCATGAGCCCACAGCCGCGCCAACTGGTGCTCCCGTTCGCAGCCCGGGCGCCCGCGCCGGGCCGGCCGGGAGGCGTGGCGCTCGAGCGCCGAGGCGGCGTCGAGCTCGTGGAGATGACCTGCCGGTCCATCCTGAACTGGGTCCAGGGCAGCCGCGCCTCCGACTTCTACTCCATCAACCCGTATCGCGGCTGCGAGCACGCCTGCGCCTACTGCTATGCCCGCTACACGCACGAATTCCTCGACCAGCCGGGCAGCGCCGACTTCGAGCGGCGGGTCTACGTCAAGGTCAACGTGCCCGAGGTCCTCGTCCACGACCTGAGGCACGCGAAGGTCTACGAGCACGGCATCAGCTTTGGCAGCGCGACCGATCCGTACCAGCCGGCCGAGCACCGCTTTCGGCTGACGCGCCGGCTGCTCGAGGGGCTGCTGCCCTTTCGCGGCTTCTCGCTCTCCATCGTCACCAAGAGCGCGCTCGTCGAGCGCGACGTCGAGCTGCTCGCCGAGCTGGCCTCGCGCCACGAGCTCGCCGTGCTCTTCTCCTGCATGACGACCGATCCGGTCCTGCAGCGCGCGCTCGAGCCGCGCGCCTCGGCGCCCGAGCGGCGCTTGCAGGCGATGGCCCGGCTGTCGGCGGCCGGGGTTCACACCGAGCTGCTCGTCGCCCCGCTCATGCCGGGGCTCAACGACGGAGAAGAGGCGCTCGGGCGCCTGTGCCGCCGCGCGCGCGAGGCCGGCGCGGTCTCGGTCTTCGGCCAGGCGCTCTTCCTGTTCGAGGCCTCGCGCCGGCGCTTCTTCTCATGGCTCGAGCAGCACCGCCCCGAGCTTACCGAGCCGTACCGGCGCGCCTTCGCCCGCTCGAGGGAGCTTGACCGCGAGGTGCGCGACGAGCTGAGCGACAGGCTCACTCGCGCCGCCGCCGCCGCGGGCCTTGGCGCGGGGCGGCGCACGGTCCGATAGACCGGCCTGCGGCGAGCAGACGCGCGCCCGGCGCCTGTAGCCGGGCTTTGGCCGATCCGGCCGGTGGTAGCATGGCCGCACCTTTTCCGAGCGCGCCTTCTGCCGGTGCGCAGCCAGGGGACTGTATGCAGCGCGCGCGTCGTCAGAGAGCAGTGTCGGTCGGACTGCTGGCCCTTCTCGCCTGTGGCGACGAGCGGGTGACCCGCTTGCCGCCGCAGATAGTCGTCGAGCAGGAGCAGGTCGACTTTGGCATGGTCCGCGTCGGCAAGCCCTCCGAGCTGCCGGTCAAGGTGCTCAGCAAGTCGCGCTCGAGCCTGGCCATCCTCGCGGTCAGGCTCGAGGACCTCCCGGGCGCGCCCGGCGGCGCCGACAGCTTCTCGGTCGCCGCCCAGCCCGACAGCGTCGAGGGCGGCAGCGAGGCGACGGTCCTCGTCCGCTTTACGCCCGCGGCCCGCGGCGAGTTCAAGGCGCTGCTCCTCATCGAGAGCGACGACCCCGACCCCGAGGACTCGCGCAAGCAGGTCACCCTCCTTGGCCGCGGGGGCAAGCCCAAGGTGCGCGTGCTGCCCGAATGCACCAACCCCTGCGCCTCCTTCGGCGTGATCCCCGATCCCCCGTCGATCGACTTCGGCCTGCGCGGGCCGCTGCGCCTGGACCCCCGCGGCCAGCTCGTCGACGAGCCGGTCTGGCCGACGGTGACGGTGCTCAGCGAGGGGGAGCTGCCACTCGAGCTGGTGCGCCTGGCCTTCGACGGCGACGACGCCTTTCGGGTCAAGCGGCCGCCGGAGGCCGGCCTCGTGGTCGAGGCGGGGCCGGGCGAGTCGTTCGAGCTGGTCTTCGACCCGCGCCAGCGACAGGACTCCTACCGCGCCGACCTGCTCGTCGTCACCGACGACATCGATCGCCCCGAGGTCCGCGTCCGCCTCACCGGGCGGCGCCCGCCGAACCTGGCGCCGACGGCCTGTGCAGCCATCGTCGAGGCGCGCCAGCCCGACGGCTCAGTCGACTACCCGCGCGACGAGCAGGGCGCCTACAGCTTCGGCGCGCCGGTCGCCGTGCGGCCGGGAGAGGGCGGTCTGGTGATGCTCTCGGCCTTCTCCGATCATTTCGCGCCGGGGCTGCATCCGGACGAGGTGGTGCGAGGCGACTTGTCGGCCTGTTCGACCGATCCCGAGGACGGGCGGCTTTTGCTGAGCTACGAGTGGAGCGTCGTCGAGAAGCCCGAGGGCTCAGCGGCGCAGTTGCTCGGCGGCCCGACGCCCGAGCCCTCCTTCCGCCCGGACCGGGCCGGCCACTACGCGCTGGAGCTTCGGGTCACCGACACCGAGGGCGCCAGCGCCACCGCACAGGTCGCCTTCGAGGCGCTGCCGCAACGCGACCTCGTGGTCGAGCTCTCGTGGGCCGGCCAGCCGGGCATCGACCTCGATCTCCACCTCGTCAAGCCGGGGCCCTGCGGCAACAAGCCCGACTGCCTGTTCGACAGGCGGGGCGACGTGAACGGCTTCTCCTGGACCAGGGCCGAGGGCGACTTCGACTGGGGCGAGCCGGGAGAGGGCTACGACGACCCACGGCTCGAGTTCGACGACCAGGGCGACGAGGGGCTCGTCGAGAGCGTGAGCCTCAACCGGCCTGAGAACGACCCGGCATGCGCGGCGCGAAGCTGCACCTACGACGTCTTCGTCCACTACTTCAAGGATTGGCGGGCCGAGTCGCCGTCGGCGCCCGAGTGCCCGGGCAGGCCCTGCCATCAGGCGGACGCCTGCGGCTGCGGGGCGACGAGCGCGGGCCCGGGGGCGGTCTGCGTCTCCGGCCGCTGCGTCCAGCCGGCGAGGCCAGAGGTGAAGGTCTTCGTCCGGCAGCTCCCCGACGCGCCCGAGGCGGCGCTCGTCGTCCCGCTGCCGCCCGACGAGCTGACCGTCGGCGGGCCGTGTTTCGTGTGGCACGCCGCGCGGATAGCGTGGCCGTCGCGCGAGGCCCTCCTCGCCGACCCTGCCGCGGCGGTGGAGGTCCAAGAAGTCGGAGCGCAGGGCGCTCGCTCGTACCTCTATTACGGCTCGCTCGCGCCGCGCTCGTTCTCGTGCGCGCCCAACACGCCGCAGGGCACGCCGGAGAGCGAGGTGACGTACGTGTCGGGCATCGTGCCGGTGTACGAGTAGCCGCGAACGGGCAGCCCCAGCGGCGCAGCGCGCGCGCGTTCGCCGCGAGATGCGGTATGTAGGCCTCTTCGTAGATTTCGCGAAGGAGAGGCCATGGCGCGCTGGGCGCTCATCACGGGCGAAAAGGGTCAACGCAAGGCGGAGCTTGCGCTCCAGGTCGCCGGAGGGCTCCGGTCGAAGGGCGTGCGCGTCGCCGGGGTCGTCCAGCTCGGCTCCAAGGACCCGGCCTCGGAGCAGAAGCGCTATGAGCTGCAGCGCGTCTCGAACGGGGAGCGCGTCTTCCTTGCTCTCGAAGGCGTAGTCCCCAAGGGGCCGACCGAGGAGCTCTTCTGCAGCCTCGCTTTTCGCAACGACGCCTTCGACCTCGCCTGCCGCTGGGTACGCGAGGACGCCTCGGAGGCCGAGGTCCTCGTCATCGGCGAGGTGAGCAAGCTCGAGATCGGCGACAAGGGGCACGCGGCCAGCCTGAAGTGGGCGCTGGGGCTCGACGACTCGAAGGTCGTGCTCATCACCGCTCGGGCGAGCCAGCTCTTCTACGTGATGGAGAAGTTCGGGCTGCAGGACGATCCGGTCGCCGCTCTCGAGATGCCCGGGACGGACGCGGACCGCGACGCGCTGGTCGAGGATCTCGTCGAGGCGGTCAAGAACCGGTAGGCCGCAGCGCAGACGGATCTGGCCACCGCTCGGGCTCGCGACGGCAAGGCCGCCCGGCGTCGGCCGTCGCGGCGGAGGGCTGCGGTTGGCAAGCGAGCCGGCTACGGGGCAGCAGCCGCCTGCGGAGCGGGCACAGGCTCGGCAGCCGGCACCGAGGCCACAGGCGTTGGCGCTGGCGCCTTGTCGGGCTCGAGCATCCGGTCGTAGCGCGCCCGGGTGGCCTCGAAGGCCGGCACCTGCGAGGCCTCGAGCCGCGCCCGGTAGGTCTGGTGGACCTCGTACGGATCGAGCACTTTGCCGGCCGCGTTCTCGAGTTGGTAGTGCAGGTGAGGCGCCGTCGAGTGGCCGGTGTTGCCCGAGCGCGCGACGAGTTGCCCTGCCCGATAGGTCTTGCCGACGGCGAGGTCCTTCGGCAATTCGTCGAGGTGCAGGAAGATGATCCGCCGGCTCTTCGAGTCGCGGAACTCCAGGCAATTGCCGTTGCCGCGGAAGCGCCAGTTCTTTCGGGTCAGGTGCGCGTCGAAGGGCATCTTCACCGGCGATCCCACCGGAGTCTTGAAGTCGACGCCCCGGTGCTTGCGCCCGTCGCGCAGGACGCTGGTGACCTGCTGATACTCGTCGATGGGGCCGTGCTCGAGCCGCTCCTCGAGCTCCTCGGCGGTCGGCTGGAAGTAGCGCGGCCATCGGGCGCCTTCCGGCTGGAAGAGGTAGGCGCGGTAGTCGCGCTCGTTCTTGTTGGAGTAGAAGCGCAGTGCGTGGATGAGCGGCTCTTCGCCCGGCGGCAGGTCGTAGATCACGTCGAGCTTGTCGCCCTTGCGCAGGTCGCGCCGGACGTCGACCCACCAGACGAGCAGGCGCGCGGTGACCTGCGAGAGCGGCGCCGCGACGTCGGAGTCGACCGCGTTGCGCATGCTCAGCTCGAGCGCTCCGTCGATGGTGAGCGAGAGGCGTTGCAGGCCCGCTTCCTCGAGGGGATCGGCGGGCGGAGGGGCAGGCGCGGGGGCGACGGCCGGCGCACCGGCGTCGAGGGGCTCGGCCTTGGAGCCGGAGCTGTTGCAGGACGCAGCGGCGACCACCGTCACAAGCAGCGCGAGCTTCTTCAAATGCTCTCTCCTGTTGATAGCTGAACGAACGGGCCCTATCCCCTCGCCGCTAACGCAGCTCGAGTCAAGCCGCTTCGAGCCTAGAGAGCGGGCGCGCGGGCGAACGGTCTTCCAGGGCTCTCGGGGGCAGGAAAGCTGCCATCGGAGGCAGTCGCAAGGCCGCGAGTGTTCGCTTCCAATAACCAGGGGCGGCCCCTAGCACGTGCCGACTTGCCCTCGAACATGCGCCGCCTTCTCGCCCTCGCTCTCGTCTGGTCCTTGCCGGCGTGCAGCCGCACGAAGGGCGAGGAGCGTCCCGAAGCGCCAAGCCCCCGCCCGCCGAGCGCGCAGGAGACGAGGCCGGTCGAGCCGGAGACAGGCGGCGCGCGTTGTCCGCCCGGGCCTGCGGCTCACGCCCTGCAGCGAGCAGTCGGCTTCTACGACGCCGGCGACTTCGAGGAGGCGTTCGCGTGCGCCTCGCTCGCCGCGACGCTCGGGCCGGGCGACCCGGCCGCGCAGTCGGAGCTCGGCGCGGCGCTCGCTGCCCTCGGGCGCTATGAGGCGGCGCGGCTCGCCTATGCGACGGCGCTCGCCTACGACCCCAACTTGCTCGACGCGCTGCTCGGCTCGGCCGAGCTCTATCTGATGAAGCTCGTGCCCACGCGCGGCTACGACGAGCTGGGGCTCGCCTATGCGGCCCGAGGCCGGGTCGAGGCGCGCCGCGCCGACGACAGGCAGCTCGCGGGCCGCTTCGCGCTGCTCGAGGCGGTGGCGCTCAACTCGCTTGGGCAGAGCACCTTGGCCCTGGAGCGCGCCGACGAGGCGCTCGCCGCCGCGGTCGAACCCATCCAGGCGCGAGCCGAGCGGGCCTTCGCGCTCTGGGAGCTGTGCCGGTTCGAGGAGGCAAAGGGCGAGCTCGAGGCGCTGCTCGCCTTCGACGAGTGGGAGGCGGTTGCCCACTTCCAGCTCGGGCAGCTCGCCGAGCGGCAGGGGGACCTGGCGCGCGCGGGGTCCGAGATGGCGCTCGCCCGCGTGCTCGATCCTGAGAGGTATCCGCCGGAGCTGGAGGTGTCGACGGCCGCCCTCGACACGCTCGTCCGTGAGCTCGTCGCCGGGCTGCCCGCCGACATGCGGCGCGATCTCGAGCAGGTCGACGTTGCGACCGAGGAGCTGCCGGACCTCGCCGACCTGACCGCGGCGCAGCCGCCACTCTCGCCCGCGATCGTGGGTCTGTTTCGCGGCCCCCCGCTCGGCGAGCCGTGTTCGCCGAAGGAGCTCGAGCCGGGACCCTGCCGCGCGATTCGCCTGTACCGCAAGAACCTGCTGCGCTCGGTCGGCTCGATGGAGGAGCTGCGGCGGCAGGTGCGCATCACGCTCGTCCACGAGATTGGCCACCTGCGCGGCGAGGACGACCTCGAGCTCGTCGCGCGCGGGCTCGAGTAGCTGGAGACTCTCCCCTTGCCGTCCGCACAGCCGACCGTCACCGCCACGCGGAAGGGCGCTCGACGTCTGCGCAGCGGCATCCCCTGGGTTTTTCCGCGGCGAGGTCGCCGAGGCCGAGGAGGCGCGGTCAAGCGCGATCGTGACGGTGACCGAATCAACGCGGCAACCACATCGGCCAGGCGTTCTGGGCGGCCCGCTCGCCCTGCGCCTGCTCACCCGCGGGCGCGAGCGGGTCGATACGGGTTCTTTTTCGCGAGCGGATCCGAGCCTCACTCGAGCGCCGGGGCGCGCTCTTCCCGAACGACGACGCCTACCGCGTCTTCCACGGGGAGGCGGATCTTTTGCCGGGGCTCTTCGTCGACCGCTACGCCGACGGGCTCACCGTTCAGCTCATCTCCGATGGGGATGGAGGCGCGGCGCTCCGAGATCGTGACCGTGCTCGACGAGCTCCTGAAGCCGCGGGTCATCGCCGTGCGCAACGACACCGCCGCGCGCGACTTTCGAGGGGCTCGACGCCGGCGGCGACGCTCGCCTACCGCGAGGGGCCGAACCTCTTCGAGATCGACCTGATGGAGGACCTGAAGACCGGCAGCTTCCTCGATCAGCGCGAAAACCACCTGCGCGTCGCCGAGAAAGCGCGGGGCAGGGCGCGACCTCTTCGGCTATCACGGCGGCTTCGCGCTCTCGCTGGCGCGCCGCTGCCAGAGCGTCGTCGCGGTCGAGCATTGCGAGCCGGCTGCCGAGAAGGCGCGGCGCAACGCCGAGCGCAACGGCCTGGCCAACGTCGAGGTTCGCGCGGCGAACGCCTTTGACGTGCTGCGCCAGCTCGAGGGCGAGGGGGAGCGCTTCGAGATCGTGGTCGTCGACCCGCCGGCGTTCGCCAAGCGCCGCCAGGGGCTGCCCCCGCTGCCGGCGGCCGAGCGCGCCTACAAGGACCTGAACCTGCGCGCGCTGCGGCTGCTCGCGCCGGACGGGGTGCTGGTGAGCTGCTCGTGCTCGGGAAAGCTGACGCTGGAGCGCTTCGGGCAGGTGCTGCAGTCGGCCATCGAAGACGCCAAGCGCCCGGTGCAGATCCTCGAGCGGCGCGGGGCAGGGCGCGACCACCCGGGGCTCGCGGGGCTGCCGGAGACCGAATACCTGAAGTGCTGGTTCTTGCGGGCGCTCTAGCTTGAAGGCGATTCGCCGGGGAAAACGACATGGCCGCATACCGCGTCGGGACTCGGCAGCTCTGCATTGCATCGCTGGACGCACCGCTTGAGGGCTTGGTCCAGACGCCTTTTGCGACGCTCCTGGTCGCCTACGACCTTCGCGAGCGGCAGCAAGCCGGAGGGTGCGACGAATCGTCTACTTGTGCTCGGGAGCGTCGAGCTGTGCGCAGTGGGGCCCGAGGCCGAACAGCTTCATGACGCGCTCGACGCAGTTCTCGAAGCGAGCGGCGCGCTCGAAGTCGTGACTACTTGGCACCAAAGCATTTCGGATGCGTGTGACTACTTCCTCTATGCGGCAGCGGCCGGACGAGCCAACCTGCTGGCCCTGATCGGCGAACACCCTGAGCTTCAGGCGATGCTCGTTGAGCGGGCCCGCGCCCTGTGACGCGGGTCCCGCCTGCGAAGTCGGGAGGCCGGAGATCAGAGCCCGAGCTCGCGCTTGAGCTTCTCGACGAGCTTGAAGTACTCGGTCCGCGAGAAGGGCTGGTTGAGGATGTGGAAGTCCTTCTTCGACAGCCCGACGCAGCCGAAGCAGTAGTTGCAGTCGGACATGTTTCGGCACAGCACCAGGTAGTTGCTGCCCGAGCTCAGCTCCGACTGGACACAGTACGCGCAGCCGTTGCAGGAGCGGCACTCGGAGCAATGGGTGCAGTGGTTACACTCGGTGCAGCCATGGCAGTGGGTGCAGCGATAGCAGGTGACGCACCCGTCGCAGAACATGCACCCGGTGCAGCGCTCGCAGTCAGCGCAGCCGTAGCTGCCGGGATTGCCGGGCTCGCTCGAGGCCTGACGGGCGAGCCGGTTGAACTCCTCGAGGAAGGCCCGCTTGGACATCGGGATGGAGAGCTCTTCGGGGCGCTTCTTGGCGGCTGCTTCCTTGCCCACCGGTCCTCCTGGATGATCGCCTCGGATGGTGCTTGGGCGGCGTGTGCGCCGGTCCGCTTTCGGACAGTGGCCGCGCCAGGATAGCAGAGCCGCCGGCCCCGTACGGTCAGGGCGCGGGCGCCTCGTCGCGCACGACGCGGGCCAGAGCGTGCAGGTCGAGAGCGGCGCAGAAGCGCTCGAGCGCCTCGGTGCCGTCGGCGTTCTCGGCGGCGACGGTGACGAGCAGGCGGTCGGCGACGACCAGGTCGACCTGGGCTCGCCCGGTCAGCTTCTCGAGTTCGACATAGCCGACCGCCGAGGAGGTCAACAGCGGCTTGCCCAGCTTCTCGCTGTTCTCGAACGCCTCGCCGAGCCGGGCCTTGGCCCCGCGGTTGATGTTGGTGTCGACGATACGAAGCTTCAGCTCCCGGGTGCCGTTGGAGTAGCTGCGCTCGATCTCGGAGACGGCGACCTCACCAAACCGGGAGGTAGAGGCCGCCGTCGCTCCGCCGCGATACCCGAGCAGGCTCTCCGGGGCGAACGGGACGAGCTTGCTGAAGTGGATAGTCAGCCCTCGAGAGGGCACGGACGCCGGGCCCTCCAGAGCCGCCGGCGGCTTGCCCGGCCGCTCGCATGCCGGGGAGACGGCCAGGCAGGCGAGGGCGACGGCCGAGAACGCTCCGAAGGCAGCGCGGCCCCTGAATTCTTGATAAACGGTGGCGCGCATGCTCGACCTCTCGAAGCTCAACCCACCTCAGCGCGAAGCGGTCTGTACGATCGAAGGGCCCCTGCTCGTGTTGGCCGGCGCGGGCAGCGGCAAGACCCGCGTCATCGTCCACCGCATCGCCTACATGATCCAGCAGGGCATCGCGCCCAACAACATTCTCGCGGTCACCTTCACCAACAAGGCGGCCGCCGAGATGCGCGAGCGGGTCGGCGAGCTGGTCGGCCGCGCCAACGCGAAGCTGCTCACCGTTTGCACCTTTCACGCCTTCGGGTGCGAGGTGTTGCGGCGCCATCTGTGGCGGCTCGGCTACCCGAAGCGCTTTGCCATCGCCGACGCCTCGGATCAGCTTTCGCTGGTCAAGCGGGCGATGCGCGAGACGAAGATCGACGACCGCAGCTTCGACGCGCGCCGGGTGCTGGCGTTGGTGAGCAAGGCGAAGTGCGCCGGCGTCGTCCCCGAGCCCAAGCCCGAGGGGATGGGCGATGAGTACGACCTGGTCACCGCGGCGGTCTTCCCGCGCTATCAGCTCGCGCTCAAGGCGCAGGGCGCGGTCGACTTCGACGACCTGATCCTGCTGCCCATCCGCCTGCTGCGCGAGCACCCGGAGGTGCGCGAGGAGCTCGTCGAGCGCTACCGCTACCTGCTCGTGGACGAGTATCAGGACACCAACCGCTCGCAGCTCGATCTGCTGGTGATGCTGGCGGGCGAGCGCAAGAACGTGTGCGCGGTGGGCGACGACGACCAGTCGATCTATAGCTGGCGCGGCGCCGAGGTGGACAACATCCTCTCCTTCGACCGGCACTTCCCGAAGGTCAAGGAGGTGCGCCTCGAGCAGAACTACCGCTCGAGCCAGGCCATCCTCGACGCGGCCAACGCGGTCATCGCGGTCAACGAGGCGCGCAAGCCGAAGCGCCTGTGGACCGCGCGCGGCCTGGGCGACCTGGTGCGCGTGGTCGTCTGCCCGAACGACGACGAGGAGGGCCGCTTCATCGCCCGCGAGATCCGCCGCCTGATCGACGAGGGCGCCCGGCCGAGCGCGGTCGCGGTGCTCTACCGGACCAACCTGCAGTCCAAGCCGGTCGAGGAGTCGTTGCGCGGCGAGGAGATTCCCTACGAGGTCGTCGGCGGACAGGAGTTCTTCGACCGCAAGGAGATCAAGGACCTCGTCGCCTACCTGAAGGCCTGCCACAACGCCCACGACGAGGTCTCGCTCCTGCGCATCGTCAACGTCCCGGCCCGGGGAATCGGCGACACGACGATGGAGCGGCTCACCGCCAAGGCGCGCGAGCTGAAGATCTCCATCCCCGAGGCGATGCGCCGCGCCGAGGTGTTCGCCGAGCTGCCCAAGGGCGCCGCGCGCAAGGTGGTCGAGTTCCTCTCGCTCATCGAGCGCTACCGCGCCCGCTTCGAGCAGCGGGAGCCGATCGACAAGGTCACCGCGGATTTGGTCGGCGAGGTCGGGCTGCGCGAGGCGGCCCGCCAGTCGGTGCAGAGCGCGGCGGCCGGGGCGCGCAAGGTGGCTGCGGTCGACGGCTTCCTCGACTCGATCGCGGCCTACGTGCAGCGCGAGAAGAACGCCTCGCTCGACGGGCTGCTCAAGCGCCTCGCCCTCGACGCGCGCGAGGACGACACCGCGCCCGACGGCAGCTACGTGAGCCTGATGAGCCTGCACGCGGCCAAGGGTCTCGAGTGGCCGTACGTGTTCCTCTGCGGCATGGAGGAGGAGCTGCTGCCGCACTCCGGGATGCAGGGCGAGCTGCCGAACCTGCCCGAGGAGCGCAGGCTCGCCTACGTAGGCATCACGCGCGCTCGCGAAAGGCTCTACCTGACGCGCGCGGCGCAGCGGGTCAGGCGCGGCAAGCCGATGCCCAAGGCGGCCTCGCGCTTTCTCGACGACATCCCCTCGGGGCTGCTCGAGGTGGTCGACCACACGGCGATTCCCGCCGGTCCGGCCGGCGAGGCGGAGCGCTCGTTCTTCTCCGCTCTGCGCTCGCGGCTCAAGGCGCGGCCCTGAAGAGGTGTCGAAGAGTCCTTTCGACCGATACCCGGTCGGCCCGAGCCCCTTCGGCAGGTTGAGGAGGCCGAGCTTGCGAGGCCGCAAGTCGAGCCCCTCGACTCCGCCTCCCTCGTTTTTCGGGAGGTTCGCCTCGGGCCTCTCGACTTCGCTCGAGGTGAGACCGGAGGTGGCGAGCCGAGGATAGAGTGGTTTTCCGACACCTCTTGAGCAGATCGAGTGCTACGGCTGGCGGTCAGGGGCTCGTCCTGCGACCGCCCCGCGGCCGTGAGCCCGGCTACTTGTACTTGACGAAGTCGGCGAGCACCTCGCGCACCAGCGTGCCGACCGGCATGCGGTTGCGCTCGGCGATCTCCTTGAGCGCCTCGTAGGTCTCTTCGCTGACGCTGACGGTGAGCACCTTGTCCGAGCCGTCGGTCGTGTGGTTGACCTCGGTGTGCTCGGGTTGGGCCTTGGGCCGCAGCGGAATCGGCGGATTGTCGGGGGCCGGCTCCTCGTATTCGACCACCAGCTCCTGGCCCGGCGGACGCGTGCCGGTCATCAGGCGCTTCTTCTCCTCCTCGAGCTCGTCGGAGAAGAGCTGCTTGAGGAAGTTCGACAAGTGGATGTTCGAGGGGGTGAACTCGTACTGGGACAAGAACTGGTCGACGTCGTACTGCATGTCCCAGGCGGTCTGGTAGCGCTTCTCGCGGTCCTTCTCGAGCGCCTTCATGAGAATGCGCTCGACGGCCTCGGGGATGTCCGCCTTGAAATAGCTGGGGGCGTAGATCTTCCCCTCGGTGATCGACTTGAGGATGGCGACCTCGCTGTCGCCGGTGAAGAGCTTGAAGCCGGTGACCCACTCGTAGAGGACCACGCCGAGCGAGAAGATGTCCGAGCGCGAGTCGAGCGGCTTGCCCATGCACTGCTCGGGCGACATGTAGGAGAGCTTGCCCTTGATCTCTCCGGCGCGCGTCTGCTCGATCTGGTTGGCCGCCTTGGCGATGCCGAAGTCGAGGATCTTCACCGTCCCGTCGAACGACACGAAGATGTTCTCGGGGGTCACGTCGCGGTGGACGATGTTCAGCGCGTTTCCGTAGAGGTCGCACTTCTGATGCGCATAGAAGAGCCCCTCGCAGACCGAGGAGGCGATCTTCAAGGCGTAGACCATCGGGAACGGGATCCCCATCGAGTCGGCCTTGGGGATGATGCGCCGCATGTCGCGCCCGAAGATGTACTCCATGGCGATGAAGTACGCGTCGGCGATCTTCCCGAGGTCGTAGATCTGGACGATGTTCGGGTGGTTGAGCTGTGCGGCGAGCTTGGCTTCGTTGAGGAACATGTTCACGAAGCTCTTCTGGTTCGACAGATGCGGCCGGATGCGCTTGATGACGATGGTCTTCTCGAAGCCCTCGAGCCCGGCCTGACGCGCGAGAAAGATTTCCGCCATTCCGCCGACCGCGATGCGGTCGACCAGGGTGTACTTGCCGAAGCGGCGCGACTCTTTGGCGCGTTCCTCGATGGGCATGGAGATTCTCTCGAGCGCGGGTGAAAAGGTCGGCCAGTATAGAGGAAGCGCTCGTCCGCGCGGTAGGGCCGGGGGCGGTGGGTACGAGTGGCGAGCGATTGGGATGGCGCACGCTCGCTCAGTCGAGCAGCGCGCCCGCGAAGGCGCCCTCGAGCCGCTCGAGCTTGCCTTCGATGCCCGTTGCCAGCTCCAGCACGAAGCGACCGCTGACCCCATCGCCCGGCTGATCGCTATTGGCCTCGAGCTCTAGGAAGCCGGAGACCGCGCGCACCAGGAAGCTGCCGTCGTCGAGGCGCGCCTCGGCCCCTGGCGGCTCGGGCCAGCCATCGAAGGCGGCGGTGCGCGACTCGACGAGCACTTCGGGGCCAGGCTGCGCGCCGACGAGGACGAGCTGGCGACCCTGCGGCCGCTGTGCGAGCGCGATGTGGATCGCCCGCAGCGGGCCCCGCTCGTTCGGCTCGTCGAGCGGGCGCTGCGAGTCGGCGATGAGCACTCGAAACGGGCCGGCCCCGTGGATGCGGGCCGCGCCGGTGAAGTCGAAGGGCGTCTCCCACGGCGCGGTCCGCCGAAACAGGTGGCCGCGCACGCATGCGGTCCCGTCGGTGGCCGAGCCGCAGCCCGCGAGGAGGGAGAGCGCCAGCAGCGCCGCCGCGGACGCGACCAGGGGCCGGCTCACCACGACAGCCCTCCGAACCCGGCCTCGAGCCAGGTTTGCAGCGCGACGGGCGAAGCGCCGATCGCCTGGGGCAGACTCGGCGTCCGCAGCAGCAGGTCGAGGCCAAGAAGCAGCGAGACCGGGCCCAGGCGCCAGTGGACGACCGGGCCGGCCATCCCCGCGTAGGACAAGCCGCCGGGGACGAACCCGCATTGCGGGGCGCCATCACGGCTTGCGCACCAGGCCCAGGAGCGGTCGTAGCCAGCCTGGGCCGCGATTTCGAACAGGACCCGAAAATCGCCCACAAAGGCGACCAGCCGGTAGGCCAGCTTCAAGTGAGAGCCGGCTATCCCCGTGGTGTGCGCGACCTCGTCCTGTGCCCGGAGGCCGATCTGCGAGGCGAGAGTCATCGCAAGCTCGTGCCCTCCCAACTCGAAGGCGCCCGAAAGTACACCTCCGACCGCGCCTCCGCCGGGGCTGCGCAGGGACAGGTCCTGGAATTGGACCCCGCCGGAGAGTCGCAGGCGCCGGGCATCGAAGGTGGGGACGCCCTGCCAGCGCAGCGTGCGCGCGGCCTGGACCTGCGGCACCTCAGGCGCCGAGGCGAGCGGGGGGCCCGCGCCGAGCGAGCCGAGCAGTCCGAGAAGCAGGCAGGACAGCATGCGACATCGAAGCTGGAGGGGAACCGGAGCCCGACGAGCCAGCACACCGCGAGGCGCGTCGGTACCATCGGGGGCAACGATCGCAGACTGCGCCGCCGCCCGGCAAGATGGCCCGCAAGAAAAAGGGCGGCGTCCGCAGACGCCGCCCCAAGAGCCGCAGTGGAGGTCGGCCTACTTGTAGCTGGTGTTGCCGAAGTTGTTGATCATGCGCTTGCGCACCGAGGTGGCCGTGCCGGCCGAACCGGCCTGGGTCACGCGGGCGTTGTTGTTGCCGCCGAGGACGTTCGCCGAGGTGGCGAACAGGGCGCGCAGGTTCTGGCCGAAGACGGAGATGATGCCGATCGCGGCGATGGCGATGAGGGCGACGATGATGATGTACTCGGTCATGCCCTGGCCTTCTTCGCTCCGAATCAGGGTCTTCATGCGGTTCATCATGGCTTCTCTCCTTGAGGCAGTGAGTGGGTGGGCTCTGCGTCTTGTTGCTGAAGCTTGGCTGCTTACGGTTGCAAGTCTGGCCTAGATGCCGGCGGCCGCATATCGGTCATCAGGCGGAGGGGGCCTGCTGCGGCATCCGATGTCGGGAGGATGCTGGGGCCGGGACTGGTTTGGCCGCTGGGCAGGCGCTCGGGCATAATCCGCCGCCTCAGGGAGGCGCCTCTACCTCGCTGAGTTTGGAGCGCTCGATATGTCGCAGGCGGTAGAGAAGGCAGTTGCGCCGCAGCCAGAGGGCGCACATTCGGAGAGGCTCTCAGCGCTGTTTGACGTCTTGCCCCCGGGCGCCGAGGTCTGCGGCCTCGTCTTCGACCCGCGGCTTCGCGTCGCCACGGCATCGAGCGGGTGTGAGGCCTTGTTCGGTCGCGACGTGCGCTCGGCTTCCGTGACCGAGCTCTTCCGCGATTTCCAGGCGCCGAAGGCGGAAGTGGCCACGCTCGATCTGCTCACGCGCTCGGTAGGCCGGCCCAAGCACGTTCGGGTCTTTTGGAAGCAAGCCGCACGGCAGGTCACGGCGCTCGTCATCGATCTCGAGGCGATGTCCAAGGGTGGGCACGCCGTCGCTGCAGCCACTGCCCGTCTGGCCTCCGAGGTGGTTCACGAAGGCCGCAACCCCTTGACCACCATCAAGTTGACGCTCCAGACCCTCGCCCGGTCGCGGCTCGAAGGGCGGCTGCCGAGGAAAGTGGCCCTGGCGATGCGTGAGGTGAGGACCTCGGAGCGCATCTTCAGTGCGCTCTCGGGTCTCGGGCGGGTGTCCGAACCAACCGAGGGGGTAGATCTCGCCGAGGCGCTCGAGGCAGCGGTGTCCGACATGCGCTGCGAACTCGACGAGCGCGGCCTTGGGCTTCGGTGCGAGCTGTCGCTCGGCGAGGTCTCGAGGAGAGTTGACGGAGGCCGGTTGCAGCTCGCGGTCGGTCAGCTCATCGGGTTAGTCGGCCATGGCCTCGAGGCGGGGCAAGTCCGGCTCGCGGCGACGCAGCTCCCCGGGGGCGTGGAAATCCTCGTCGAGGCCGAGCCGGCCCCCTCGCGGCGCCCCAGCGGTGCCGAGCTCTCCATCGAGCTTGTCCGAAAGATTGCCGCCGAGCACGGCGGCGAACTGATCGACTTCGCGCGGGGCTTCCGCTTGACCCTTGCCGCTTGACCGGAGGCCGCGGCCTCCGAGCCCTCCGTGAGCCGAAGCCGCGATCGGAGCAACCTCCCTGAATTCAAGGCGTTTGTCTGCCGCTCCGCCGGCCCCGAGGGCCGCGCGAGGCTGCTCTTCCCCGGTGGCCCCGAGCGAGTCCGGGAATATCACTGAGACGGCGTGCCTGGCTCGCCGCACCGGGGAGGGTGCGCCGCCCGATCGCCAAAGCACACTGCCGTGGCGGCTGGCGCTTCCGGTTCCGCACGCCCGGTGGTAAAGAGGCGGCCCTTCAGGAAGGGCCATGGAGAACCTGCTTCTCGTCGACGACGACCTCAGCCTGCGCGAAACGCTCCGGATGCACTTCGAGGAGATGCGAGAGGGCAGTGCGCAGCGCTACGCGGTGCATACCGCTGGCAGCCTGCGTGAGGCGCGCGCGCTCGCCGAGAAGATCGGCCCCGACCTGATCATCCTCGACATGCAGTTGCCCGACGGCTCCGCGCTCGATGTGCTCCCCGAGCTCAAGGCGGTGGCGGGCGACGCCCCGGTCCTCATCGTCACCGCGCACGCGAACATGGAGACGACGATCCGGGCGATGAAGATGGCGGCTTTTGATTTCTTGCGAAAGCCGTTCGACGACGTGGAGACGCTCGATCGCGCGGTGACGCGCGCCCTGGAGATGCGCCGCCTGTCGCGCCGTGCAGCCGCTCTGCGCGTCGAGGAGCCGCCGCAGCTTGGCGACATCGTCGGCAACAGCCCGCGGATGCAGCAGATCCTCAAGGAGATCGGCAAGGTCGCCGCGAGCCGCGCCTCCGTGCTGATCACCGGCGAGTCGGGCACCGGCAAGGAGCTGATTGCCCGGGTCATCCACAACTACAGCGACGAGAAGCCGCGACCCTTCGTGGGCATCAACTGTTCGGCCATCGTGGACACGCTTCTCGAGAGCGAGCTGTTCGGGCACGAGAAGGGCTCGTTCACCGGGGCCCAATCCGCCAAGCCGGGCAAGTTTGAGCTCGCCGAAAACGGGACCATCTTCCTCGACGAGATCGGCGACATGTCGCTCGCCCTGCAGGCCAAGCTGCTGCGGGTGCTCCAGGAGCGCGAGTTCGAGCGGGTCGGCGGCGTGCGGCGCCTGCGGCTGCGCGCCCGGGTGGTCGCGGCCACCAACCGCGACCTTCCGCAGGAGGTGACGGCGAACCGCTTCCGCGAGGACCTCTACCAAAGGCTCAAGGTGGTCACCATCGAGGTGCCTCCTCTGCGCGAGCGCCGCGAGGACATCCCCGCGCTCGTCCAGAGCCTGCTCGCCAAGATCAACGAGAAGGTCCACAAGCAGGTCAATAACGTCCCGGCCGAGGTGCTCGAGTATCTCTGCATGCTGCCCTGGCCGGGCAACGTGCGCGAGCTCGAGAACGTCTTGACCCGAGCCATCGTGCTCTCTCCCGGCGACGTCCTGCTGCGCGAGCACCTGCCCTCTATCGAGGGCAAGGCGTCGGTGGCCGCCCCTCCGACCGAGGAAGGCTTCCCGACGCTCGAAGAGGCCGAGAGGGTGCACGTTCTGAAGGCGCTCGAGATCACCCGTTGGCACAAGGGCCGAGCTTGCCAGCTCCTTGGCATCAGCCGCCCGACTCTCGAGCGCAAGCTGAAGAAGTACCGCGGAGAGAAGGCGGCCGAGGCGTAGCAGGAGCCGGCGCTCGCCTCTGTCCGCCCGGCTTTTCGCCCGACCCGGGTCGAGCTGCTTAGGGCTGCCGCGGGAGGAGCTGCTCCTCTTGTGCGCGCCGCTGGCGCCCTGGCGCCCGTCTTCGGGGTTCGCGCCGAGGGTCGCGCCGAAGGCAGCCGGATTCCACTTCAGCCGCCTGCTGAACCTCCGCGCCGACTGGTTCCGGCGAGGAAGCGCCGCGGCAGCGAATGCCTGGGCTATTGCGCCCCTCGGCCCGCCTTCTTGCGCAGCCGCAGCGCCGGGATCGAGCCGCCGGATTGGCCGCTGGCAAATGCCAGCTTTGGCGCGGCGCTCCCGGCGGGCGCGGGTGAGCGCGGGGCGGCAAGCGCTTCGCGGTCGTGAGCGGCCGCGCCACTGGCGATGTCGGCTCTCGCTCGGCGGCCAAGAGCGTCGCTCGGCTTTGGGGGCGCGCACGTTTCGTTCTCCAGCCAACGGTCGCCGCCGCGCTGCGGTCGGCTTTTGGACGCATCCTGCAGAAAGCGTTCAATCGAAATCGACGGCATCTGAACGAAACGTTCGGCTGTCAGGAAGCGGTCGGACCGCGGGCACGAAGGTCCGGCATCCGGAAGTGGCCAAGAACAATCAGGTCGCGGGAAAGCCCTCCTCCCGGTCGACCGGTGGCACGGGTTTTGGTGAATGCGCGCCGGTCAACTTTTCAGCGCCTCTGGCAACCAGGGGCATTCACGGGAGAGACAAGGATGAGGCTTCAGAAGACGGTAGGTGGATCGGTCACGACCCCGGCGGCCAAGCCCTTGGGCCCCAACCTGAGCAGCGCGGCGAACATCCTGTCGGCGCCGGCGCTGCCGATCGGCGCCGAGGTGGTCGACTTCCGGGGGTACTTCAAGGTCGAGGTCTTCCCGCACAACGCGGTGATCTACCGGCCCGGCGACTCGTCGGACCGCGTCTACCTGCTCAAGCGCGGGCGGGTGCGCCTGATCCGCACCGGCCGCAACGCGGCCCGCTCGGTGCTGGCCATCCTGCGCGGAGGCGACCTGTTCGGCGAGGTGTCGCTGGGCGAGTCGGGGGCCACCGAGGAGCTCGCCGTCGCCTCGGGCGAGACCGAGGTCTGGTCCATCGAGGGCAGCGAGTTCAAGGACCTGCTCGAGAGCCGCCCGAGCTTGTCGACCGACATCATCCGCGCCCAGAACGAGCGCATCCGCCACATGCGCCGCCGGCTGCTCGGCCTGACGTTCAAGGAGGTCCCGGCGCGCCTGGCCGAAACCCTGCTGACCCTGGGCGAGTCGCTCGGCGAGCGCTGTCCGCACGGGGGCGAGGTCGACCTGCGCGGCGTCACCCAGCAGGACCTCGCCGACCTGGTCGGCGCCTCGCGCTCGTTCGTCTCCACGCTCATCAACGAGATGAAGCGCGACGGCTACCTCGGCAACGTCGGCCGCATCCTCTGCATCCGCGACCAGAAGTCGCTGCGCAAGATCGCCAGCAAGGAGAAGTAGAGGGCTCGTCTCCCCCCTCTCTTCCGAATCGCCCCGCCCCGCGGCAGCAGCGCCGCTCGGCGGGGCGCTGCTTTTCTTGCCGATCGCGCCGGCGAGAGAGTCCCGAGGCGGGGCTCGCCAGCCGGCGGGGCATTCGTTAGCATGCGCACACTCTTTGCCTTCCGACGGCGAGGTGCCGCATGCGGGATCACCTGTACGACCACGTGGACTTCAGGCTGGCCGAGATCGAGCACCGGTACGGCCAGAACGTCCACATCACCGCCAACCCCTTCCTGCTGTCGCAGCTTGCGACCCTGTGTGCCAAGGAGACCGTCCAGCCGGCCATCAACCAACTGGTCGTCTCCATCTACTCCGACCTGGTGAAGACGGTGATCAACGCCGAGTTTCCGCGCAAGCAGGCCTCGGTGCCGACGCGGATGATCGCCACCAACCCTCGGGGCATCTTCCACGGGCAGGTGATCGACCCCCAGGTGCGCGCGGTGACCGTCAACATCGCGCGCGCGGGCACGCTGCCTTCGCAGGTCACCTACGATGTGCTCAACCTCATCCTCGACGCCCGGCTGGTGCGCCAGGACCACATCATCATGAGCCGGATGATCGACGATGCTCAGCACGTCGTGGGCAGCTCGATCGGCGGGGCGAAGATCGGGGGCGACGTCGACGACGCCTTCGTCCTCTTCCCGGACCCGATGGGGGCGACCGGTGGCTCGCTGTCGACCGCCATCAGCGCCTACAAGGAGAAGGTCGCCGGCAAGGCCCGCCGCTATATCTGCCTGCACCTCATCGTCACCCCCGAGTACCTCAAGCGCATGCACGATGAGCACCCCGACGCCGCGGTCTACGCGGTGCGCCTCGATCGCGGCCTGTCGCCTCCGGAGCTCTTCGACACCATCCCGGGCGAGCAGTGGGAGAGGGAGCGAGGGCTCGACGACAAGCAGTACATCGTCCCCGGTGGCGGCGGCTTCGGCGAAGTGCTCAACAACGCCTTCGTCTAGCCCCCGCAGGCGCGGCCGAGTGGTGAGCAGGCGCGCAAGGGCTCGGTCTGACGGGTTCGAGGGTTCGCGAGGGATGGCTTTTTTTGACGATCTCGAGGTGATGTACAGCTCGGCGCAGATCCAGTCGCGGATCGCCGAGCTCGGCGAGCAGATCACCCGCGACTACGCGGGCCTGGAGCTCGCCGTGGTCAGCGTGCTGAAGGGCTCGTACATCTTCTGCGCCGATCTGGTGCGCGCGATAAACCTGCCGCTGTCGGTCGACTTCCTCGGCGTCTCGAGCTACGGCGGCAAGACCGAGACGAGCGGCGTCGTGCGCATCACCTCCGACCTGTCCCGGCCGGTCGAGGGCAAGCACCTGCTCGTCGTCGAGGACATCGTCGACACCGGTCTGACGATGGCCTTTCTTCGCGAGAACCTGAGGACCCGCAGGCCTGCGAGCATCCGAGTCTGCACGCTGCTCGAGAAGCCGAGCCGGGCGCGGGCGCCGGTGGAGATCGACTACAAGGGCTTCGTTATCCCCGACGCCTTCGTCGTCGGGTACGGGCTCGACTATGATGAGCGCTATCGAAACGTGCCGTTCATCGGAGTGATGAAGCGGTAGCGCGCCCCGGACGCGAGGCGCCCGGCGGACGAGCGGGTGGACCGATGTCGGAGCTGCCAAAGGGCCAATACAAGCGGATTTTCTCGGTCCTCTTCCAGTTGACCAAGAAGGTCAACGAGTCGGCTCCCCTGCCCGAACTGCTGCGACTGGTCGCCCAGGCGGCCACCGACCTTACCGGGGCGAGCGCCTGCTCCATCATGCTGCTCGACGAAGCGCGCGCCGAGCTGCTCTCGAAAGCCTCCCACGGCCTGTCACCGGAAGAGGAGGCGAGCATCACCTTTCGCGTCGGCGAGGGGCTCGCCGGCTGGGTCGCGCAGCACGGGGCGCCGGCGCTGGTGCCCGAGGTGGCCGCCGACCCGCGCTTCAAGCTGGTCGACGGGCAGGTGACCTCCATCCGCTCGCTCCTCTCCGTGCCGCTGGTGACCAAGGAGGGCGTCATCGGGGTCATCAGCGCCAGCAGCGAGCGGCCTGCCGCCTTCTGCGAAGACCACGAGGACCTGCTGAGCTACCTGGGCGCCTCCATCGTCAAGGACATCGAGAACGCGCGGCTGTTTCGCCTCTCGATCACCGATACGCTCACCAAGGCCTTCAACCGCCAGTACCTCTACCAACGGCTCCCCGAGGAGATCGAGCGCTCGAAGCGCTACGGCGACCCGCTGAGCGTGGCGCTGTTCGACATCGACCTGTTCAAGACCTTCAACGACACCTTCGGCCATCCGGCCGGCGACTTCGTGCTCAAGGAGGTCGTGCGCCTGGCGCAGGGCCAGATCCGCGAGGTCGACGCGCTCGTGCGCTACGGAGGCGAGGAGTTCCTGCTGCTGTTGCCCTGCACGCCGCTTTCGGGCGGGATGGTCATCGCCGAGCGCTACCGCAAGGCGGTCGAGGCGGCGGCCTTCCCCTGGAGCGACAAGCGGCTGCGGGTCACCGTCTCCATCGGCGTCGCCGCGCTCGAGCCGGACTGCGACGACGACCTGCTGCTCAAGCGCGCCGACGAGGCGCTGTACAAGGCGAAGCAGTCCGGCCGCAACCGGGTCGAGCCCTACGCTCCGCAGTGACGGGCCCCGCGCAAGGCGGCTCCCTTTCCCATCGAGGTCCCCGACGTGAACGACCAGACGAGGCCCACGGGCCGGGTATCCAGGCTCTTCAAGGCGCTGCTGACGTGGACGCTCGTGCTCGGGCTGACCGCGGGGGTGCTCTACCTGCTCTCGGAGCGCAACTCGCGCACCTTCGCGCTCGAGCAGCGCGGGGGCGAGCTGTGGGTGATGCGCGGCCGCATGTTCCCGGTCGGGGTCATCGCCTACGAGCCGGACGACGCGCTGCTCGCCCAGGCCTACGCGCCGCTGCCGGTCGCCAACGACCCTATCGGCGGGCTCGACCTGGCGGTCACCTATTCCGATCGCGACCGGCTGGATCGGGCCCTCTTCTCGGTCCTCAAGGATCTCGTCGAGATCCGCGTCAACCTCGAGGACCCCGGGAAGCTGACCGAGGCGATGCGCCTGCTGCGGCGCGCCGAGCTGCTCGGCGGGGTCACCGAGGAGCAGCGCCGGCAGTTGCGCGACCTGCAGGCGCGCGTCGCCTTCTTCGAGGGACGCGCCCGGCTCGACGAGGCGGTGATCGCCGCGCGCGCCGCCGTCGAGAAGCTCAAGCTCGCCTCCGACAGCTTCAACAAGTACTCCGAGGCCGCCGGTGAGCTGCACGAGCGGGTCGCCGGGCTCGCCGATCAGCTCGCGCGCGCCTCACGCTTGCCGCTCGCCGCCAATCTGGCGCCCGCCACGCAGGAGCCGAAGGCCGCGCCGGTAGAGCTCAAGGCGCCCGCGGACAAGTCAGCCTCGGCGACGCCCGAGAGCGCCCCGCCACCGCCTCCTCCCGCTGCGGAGAAGGAGGCGGCGGCCGAAACTCCTTAGAACCGATAGCCGGCGCCGACGAGCGTGCGGAAGGCGAAGTCGACGTCAGCGTGGTCCTCGCCGATGACGATGTTCGGACCGAAGCGGCTGTCGAAGGTGAGGCTGAGCGCGTCGTTGACCCGGTACTCGGCGCCGAACCCGGGCAGCACCGGCATCAGGAAGGCGAAGCTCTCGGTGAGCTGGAAGCCGATGGGCATCGCGATGCCGGCGTGCACCGACAGGTTCGGCAGCACGAGGAAGCCCGCCACCAGCTCGACCGGCAACGAGAGGCCAAAGCGCGCTTCGACCTCGCGGCGGTTCCAGTAGTTGTAGACCTCGTCGAAGTAGACGAAGAAGCCCGGGCTGACCCGGACGCCGATGTTCAGCTTGGCCTCTTCGACCAGCTCGAGTCTGACGACGCCGTTGAGCTTGAGGCCGGGCATCGTGTGGTACTTGGGAATCCCCTCGAAGCCATAGTTGAAGCCCAGGCTCGCTCCCAGGTCGAGCGTCGAGGAGGCGCCGTGCAGGAAGGTAAAGTCGATGCCCGGCCAGCCGAGCTGCGCCTGCAGCGCGTTGCGCCCCGTGCCGATCGTCGCTCCGCTCAACAGCCAGCTCGCTCGACTCGCCGAGGGAGGGGCGGCACCCTCGGCTGCTGAGGCTGATATGGGGAAGGCGCTCAGGAGCGCCACGACGGCCAAGACTTCCGCGTATCTGCGCACGGTTAGACCTCCTCTGGAGTTGTCGGGAACTGGGCTCCGGGCGCGATGAGGATAGCCAAACCCCGCAAGGCCAGCAAAAAGCAGGAAGGGAGGCCTTCAGATGCCGCGCGATCGCGCGCCTGGCCTATAATCCGGCCCCCTCTCTCCCGGCCCGGCGGCGGCGCGAGCTCCGCCCTCTACGACCTTGGAAAACACCTTCTACAAGGCCCTCGGGGCCAGTGAGCTGTTGCCGAGATACGCCTACCTCGAACCGCTGATCGACGGCGCGCGGATCCTCGAGGTCGGGGCGGTCGCTTCGACCGGCGGACGGTCGGCCGCCTTCCTGCGCGAGCGCGGCGCGCGCCTCGTCCTCGCGGTCGACTCCGAGCCCGAGCTCGTCGAGCGGGCGCAGCGTGCCTGGGCCTCCGACCCCGAGCTGCGGTTTCGCGCCGCGGACCTCGAGGCGCTCGAGCCGGGCAGCTTCGACCTCGTGCTCGTCGCCGATGGCGGGCCCGTCCTCGAGGCCCCCGATGCGCTCGACAGGCTGCGCGCTGTCGCCGGCGAGCGGGGCCGGGTGGTCTTCGCCCTTCGCAACCCCGCCGGAGTCAGCCTCGCCCAGATGGCGGGCGAGCAGGAGGCCGTCGCGCCGGTCACCTACGGGCGCATGCTCGCGCTGCTGCGCGAGCGGTGGGCGTCGGTCGAGGTGCTCACGCAGAGCGCGCTCTTCGCCTATCAGCTCGCGCCAGTGGCGGCGGACGACGAGCTCGAGCTGTCGGTCGACGGCTCGCTCGCCGAAGCCGATGAGGCCGCCTGGCTCGTCGCCGTCTGCGGCCCGGAGAGCGGCGGGCTGGCCGGCGAGCAGAGCATCGTGGCGCTGCCCGGGGCGCCCCTCGCGGTCGCCGCCGGCCGCAGGGCCGAGTTGGCCGAGCGGCTCGCGCTCGCCGAGCGCTCGGCCAAGGGGGCGCGCGCCGACATCGAGCGCGTGCGCGCCGAGCGCGCCGAGCTCGAGCTGCAAAACGTCAAGCTCGCCGACCAGCTTCAAGCCGAGCGCGAGGGCACCTCGCAGCACCGGCGCCGCGCGCGCGAGGCCGAGGCCCGCGCCGAGCTCGCCGAGCAGGAGGCGAGGGGGCTGCGCGAGCGGGTCGCAACGCTCGAGGCGAGCGTGGCCGAGCGGGAGCGCGAGCTTGTCGAGGCACGCGCCCTGATTCGCCCCGAGGTGCCGCCGAGCGAGCTCGAAAAGAGGCTCGCGCTGGAGCGTGAGCGGGCCGAGGCGCTCGAGACGAGCCTCGCGCAGCTCGAGGAGCAGCGCGCGGAGCTGGCCACCGGCCTCGAGGACCAACGGCGCCGGGGTCGGGAGCTCGAAGGCCAGGTGGCCGCGCTGCAGGCGAGCGAGCACGAGGCCGTCGAGGCGCGCGACGCCGAGGCCGAACGGGCCCGCCTCGCGGTCGCCGAGTCGATGACCACGACCGCGCGCGCGAGCGAGATGGCGAGCGCGCTCGAGCTGGCCACCGCGCGGGTTCAAAGGTTGGAGGGCGAGCTCGCCACGGTCACCGCGCTCGAGCGGGCCGCACGCGAGCGCGCCGAGCAGGCCGAAGCCGCGCTCGCCGAGCGCGAGCCGGCCGCTCCGCCGGCCGCCGATCTGCGCGAGAGCCTCGAGTCGGCCGAGCGGCGCGCGCGCGAGGCCGAGGAGGCGTGGGAGGCGGCCGAGAGGGCGCTCGAGGAGGCCCGGGCCCGAATCCAGGACCTCGACGAGGAGGCTCAGGTGCTCGAGGCGAGCCTGGCCGAGGTCGAGGGCGTGGTGGAGGCTCAGGCGGGCGAGCTCGCCCAACTCCGCGCAGACCCGCCGCACGCCGCGGCCTCCGGCGACAAGACTTAGCGCCGCGCCCGCGAGCCGCCCGGCGCGGCTCGCCGGGTCGGTTTCGCAAGATCTGCTGAGCTTCGGGTACTTTCAGGCCCGGAGCTGGTTTCCGAGTTCTGGACCCCAAGGCTCTTTGGCCGGTGGCGATGCGATCGATCCGCTTCTATCTCCTCGGTGCCCTCGCGGCAGGCTTCGTCGTGGCCTGGCTGGTCCTCGGGAGCGGCGACCGGACGGCTGCTCTTCCGGCTGTCGCCGCAACGCCGGACGCGGGCACGAGCGCTCGCGCGCGTGGGGGAAGCTCGGACGAGCGGCTCTCGGCCCGCTCGGCCAGGCGCAGCGCGCTCTCGGGCGTGGTCACCGACGCTGCGGCCAAGCGGGTCGCGGGGGCGAGCGTCGCCGTCCAAGGGCCTATCCGCCTCGAGAGCCGGACGACCCGGGACGGGCGCTTCTCGTTCGAGCGGATGCAGGCGGGCGACTACGTCGTCTTCGCGTCCGAGGGACTGCGGGCCAGCGAGCCTCTCGGTCCCATCCCCCTGGGCGCAGGCGAGGAGCTGCGCGATCTGACGCTCGTCCTCGACGCGGGCGCCGCTCTTTCGGGCACCGTGCGCTCGCTCCCCGATGGCGCGCCCGTCCCCGGGGCCCGAGTGACCGCGGGCGCGGTTGCGACCCAGGCCGACGAACGCGGGGACTATCGGCTGGTGGGCTTGCCGTTCGGAGCGGTCGAGGTCGCCGCGAGCGCCGAGGGTTTTCTCCCGCGCACCTCCGCCGTCGATCTCGCGCAAGGGCGCGAGCGCAGCGGCGCGGACATCCATCTCGAGCGGGGCGCGCGGGTGCGCGGCGTGGTGCGCGCCGCAGGCCTGCCGGTCGGCGGGGTGCAGGTGCTCGCGGCCCGCTACGGCTTCGGCGCGAGGCTCTCCGATCTCACCTCGCTCGGCTACACCGACGGCGAGGGGCGCTACGACGGCTCGGCTCCGCCCGGGCGCGTCGAGCTCGTCGCCCGCGGCGGTGGGTGGGCCGAGTCGCGCAGCAGCGAGCTCGAGCTCGTCGCCGGCGAAGAGAAGGTGGTCGATCTCGAGCTCGGCGAGGGCGGCGCGCTCTTCGGCGCGGTGCGCGACGCGGCGGGAGCCGGGGTCTCGAGCTGCCGGGTGCAGGCCTTCGACTCGGCGCACGGTCGGGTCGTCGGCAGCTCGCTCACCGGTCCGGACGGCGGGTACTGGATAGCGGCCCTGCCGCGCGCGGTTTACGTCGCGGTCGCCGTCTGCGCTTCGGGGCGCGCCGAGGCGAGCGGCATCGCGATCGGCGACGGGGACGAGGTGCGAGCCGACCTGGCGATGGGCGGCGGCTCGCTCGCGGGGACGGTCGTCAATTTGGCGGGCGAGCCTGTCGTCGGCGCGCTCATCTCGGTCAAGCTCGACGGAAGCGCCGCGCCCGCGACGCTGGCCGCCCGAAGCGGCGCCGGGGGAAGGTTCGAGTGCTCTGGGCTCAGCGGCGAGCGCTTCACCGTGGTCGCCGCGGCCGCGAGGGGCGAGACGGAGGCCGAGCGCTCGGGCGTTGCCGCGGGAACCGTCGATCTCGTCTTGCGGCTCGGGTCGGGCGAGCTGCTGGGGCTCGTCGTCGGAGACCGCGGTGCGCCGGTCCCGGATTTCACCGTCTACGCCGAGCCCGAACAGATCGAACAGGGGCGCGCGCGCTCGCAGCGATTCCTCGCGCCGTCCGGGGAGTTTCGGCTCGCCGTCGAGCCCGGGCGCTATGGCGTGAAGGTCGGCGCTCCCGGCTACGCGGCCGCGAGCGTCGCAAACGTCCTCGTCCCGGCCGTCGGAAGCTCGCAGCGGGTGAAAGTGGCGCTGACGCGCGGCTACGAGGTGACGGGGAAGGTCGTCGACAACCAAGGCCAGCCGGTTCCTGGCGCCGCCGTCGCCACCAATCCGAGCATGCTCTGGGCTTTCGGGCGCGCCGCCGCGGTGCCGAGCGGCAGCTACACGACCACAGACGCCGCGGGCGCTTTCCGGCTCACGGGCGTGCCGCCGGGCGACCACGGCTATCTCATCGCCCACAAGGACGGCTATCGGCAGCAGGGCAGGCGCATCTCGGTTCCGCGCGACGCGACGGGAACGGTGCTCGTGCTCACCCCGAGCGAGCGGCAACCGGAGGCCGAGCGCGAATTCGCCGGCGTGGGGATGAGCTTGAGCGCGCGCCAGGGGCAGGTCCTCGTGGTCGAGGTCTTCGAGGCCGGGCCGGCTCGGGCCGCCGGCATCCGCCGCGGCGACGAGATAGTGCGAGTCGATGGAATGCCGGTCGGCTCGCTGCCGCTGGAGGCGGTCGTCCACAGCATCCGCGGGCTCGTCGGGACCACCGTCAGCCTGCTCGTCAGGCGTGAGGGGCGCGACTTCTTGGTGGCGGTGCCGAGGATGTCGATCAAGTTCTAGGCGGCGTCCGTCGGGGCCGGTCCCTCGGAAGAGATCCACGCGCGCGACACCACGCCGTTGCTCGGCGAGACGGCATCGATCGCACTGGCAAGCACGACGCGGACTCTGGCTGCTGGCAGGGCCGATCATCCGGAACGCAAATCGAGACTGAAGCGGTCCGACTACGGCCCTCGCTGCCCGCCGGTCGCCCCTTGGCGCGTCTCGAGCCGTTGTCGTGGCACGACAACAGGTATCTCCGCTGGAACGAGGCGCTGTCGGGCACGACAACGCCTCTGGACACTGGAGCGACGTGCTGTCGGGCCACGACGACGCCTCTGGACACCGGAACGAGGTGCTGTCGTGTCACGACAACGGCTCGGGACAGCGGAACGAGGTGCTGTCGTGCGACGACAACGGCTCTGGACGCGCCAGAGGGCCTCGAGCGCGGCGCGACAGGGCACAATGCCCGCCCAAACGGGGCGTCCAGCGGTGCCCCGGAAACGTCGAGCTCCCCGACTGCGCCTTTCCACGCTCCCGGTCACTCCGAGGCTCGGCGCCATTCTGTCCGGTGATGGGAACGCTTCGACCATTTCGCCCTCCGCTCATCGCGCGAGAGTTGGACGATGCGACCAAAGCTCGAGAGCGTCGAAGGCGAGGGCGCCCGGAGGCCCGAAGCGCGCCGCGGCAGCAACCCGGCGCATGCAGCTTGCTGTCGGCAGCCCGTCGCGAGGGGCTTCGCGCCGCGGCTCGACGGGGCGTAAAGGCTGCTCCGACGCAATGCGGATGACATGATGCTCGCGGGCTTGCGTTTCCCTGGAGGTCACCACTGCTTCGGCTTCTCTCACCGGTTTGTCGCGACTGCGGCAAGACAAGCGACGAGGCCCGGCTCGAGCAGTTCCTCGATTTCCAGCTCTGCCCGGCGTGCATCCGAGAGCGGGAGCGTGCGGTCTTCGCCGCGCTGCCGGGCCGCAGCCGCTCCTCGTCGCGTCCGCAGGCGGAGGCCGCCGCGCCGGAGCCTCCCGTGGCCGCCCATGGGAAAGCCAAGCGTTCCGGCAAAGCGGAGGCCCAGCCGAGCAGGACTCCGCGCGTCCGGAGCCCGACTACGAAGGCGGCGACGAAGCCGGCCGGCTCGAAGAGCCCGAAGGGGAGCCGGAAGACCGCCAAAGCTACAAAGAGGCCGCGAAGACGTTAGCCAGGCGGCCGAGTCCGCCGATTGCTCGATGCTCCGGCTGCGAATCTGCAATCGGAGTCCGAATGTCGCGGGGTGACGAGGCCAGCCCTCGTTGCCAAGGTCTCGGGCTAAGGTGCCGAAGAGCCCCTGTTTCCCCAGCGAGGTTTGACGCCATGACCCGATTCATCAGCGAGATGTCGTACCCCACGACGATCCTCCTGGGCCCCGGCGCGGTGGCTCGGCTCGGTCCCCAGTGCAAACACCTCAGGTTCGACAGGCCGCTGGTCATCACGGACAAGGGGATCGTCGAGTCCGGTGTCGTCGAGCGCGTCGTCGAGCTCCTCAAGGCAGAGGGGCTTCAGCCCGGCCTCTTCGACGGGGTCGTCGCCAACCCGAGCGAAAAGGACGTCGACGCGGCGGTCGAGGCCCAGCTCGCCCACGGCAGCGACTCCATCGTCGCGGTCGGCGGCGGCAGCGTCATCGACACCGCCAAGCTCGTCCGGCTGATGGTGACGCACGAGCCGCCGCTCGCACGCTATGGAGTCGAAGGCGACGGCGGGCTGCTCATCACCGGCAAGGTCTCGCCGATGATCGCCGTGCCCAGCTCGGCGGGCGCCGGCTCGGAGGTCTCGCGGTTCGCGGCGGTGCTCATCGAAGAGACGGGCCGCAAGGTGCTGATTGGCGCCCCTTCGCTCATGCCCGATGTCGCCATCTGCGACCCGGAGCTGACCGTCGGCCTGCCTCCCGGCCCCACGGCCTGGTCCGGCATGGTTGCCTTCTCCCATTGCATCGAGTCTTTCTGCGCGGCCGGGCTGCACCCGCTCGCCGACGCGCTCGCTATCGACGGCATCGCGCGGTGTGCGCGGTCGCTCGTCAAGACCGTCGAGGAGCCGGCGAACATCGGCGCCCGCACCGAGATGATGATCGCCGCCATCGAGGGCGCGGCCGCCTCCGAGAAAGGCCTGGGCGCCTGCAACGCGCTGGCGAACGCCGTCTCGGCGGTCGCGGGCGTCCGGCACGGGCTCGCGACCGCTATCTGCCTGGGGCCGGTGCTCGAGCTCAATCGCCCGGCGATAGGCGGCCGGCTCGCGAAGATGGCGCTCGCGCTCGGCGAGAGCGTCGGCGCGTCGCAGGAGTCTCTGGCCGCGGCGGCCGTCGACCGCGTCCTGCGGCTTACCCGCGAGGCGAACATCCCGTCGGGGCTCAAGGAAGCCGGAATTCTCGAGGAGCAGCTCGCGGGCATCGCCGAGAAGGCGTCCCGGGACGCCTCGCTCGCGACCAATCCGCGCGAGCTGAGCGGCGAGGACATGCTGGTGCTCGTCCGCGACGCGTTCTGAAGATCCGTCGAGAAATCCTCTTCGACTCCGTCCGCCTCCGCTCACCCTGAGCGCAGCTCCCGACGCGCCAGCGCCGGGAGCCGAGTCGAAGGGCCCCGCGACTCCGCCTCTCTCGCTAACCGCGAGGCAACGCTCAGGCCTCTCGACTTCGCTCGAGGTGACCCGAGGGGGGCGAGCCGAGGTGAGGGGGATGTTTGCGACAGACCTCGAGCCCGGCCTAGCCGCGCGGTGGACGCTGGTAGACCACCACCTGCGGGGTCTCGTCCAGGTACAGCCCGTGGACCGGCGTCTGCGTCCCGTAGCTGTTCCAGATCTGCATCTCCACGTCGCGAAACTCGGGCATGTACTGGTAGGCGGCCAGCACCGAGTCCTGCGGCGAGCCGGCGTACTGGATGTCGTCGCGAAGCATCTTCGCCTTCTTGTAGGCGAGGAAAGAGTCCCAGTTGACCTCGTGGAAGAAGACGCGCGCGTTGCGGGGCGCGTGCTCGTTGATCCACGGCAGCACGCCGGTGACGTTGTTCGACCAGTATTGGCGGTGCATCCCCAAGGTCGCCGCCCCCGCGTGACCGCCCGCCAGCTCGTTGTAGAAGCTGGTGCCGTAGGGATGGTTCTGGACCAGCCCGAGCAGCCCCGGCAACAGCACGATGCCGGCGAGCCCAGGGAAGGCCGCGCGGCGCGCCGCGGGCAGCAGCCCCTCGGTCGTCCCCACGACCTGCTCGAGCGCGCGCGCCGCGAGGATCGCCAGGAAGGGCATCGCCGGCATCCAGTGCTTGACCCCGCCGAAGATCGGCACGAAGGGCATCGAGAAAACCACCAGCGAGGCGAAGGCGTTTCCCAGCAGCAGCAGCGAGTCGGTGTCGAGCGGCGAGACGAAGCGCTGCAGCGGCCGATGGATCCAGGTGCCGGCAAAGCGCGCTATCTCGCGCAACGAGCCGCACGCCATCAGCAGGAACAGGGCGATGGGCACGGTGAGCGCCGAGACCACGAAGGCATAGCCGACCGGGAAGGGCGCCTCGACGAGCAGCGTGCCGAGGTACTCCCACGGGTAGTTGATGTGCTTGCCGTGGAAGTTGGCGTACCAGACGAACCGCTCGATGGGCTTGTGCCACAGGTAGGGCCAGTGCAGGTAGAAGAGGGCCGGCCCTATCGTCGCCATCGCCCAGAACGGAGCGAGCGCCTTGGCGAGCCCGCGCCCGCGGCCCTCGCGCCAGGCCTTGGGCGCCTCGGCCAGCAGGAAGTGGATGAGCAGCACTCCGGGGATGATCCAAGAGTTGTGCTTGACCGCGAGCGCGACCCCGTAGGCGACCCCGGTCCACAGCGCCCAGCGACGGTTCGAGAGCGCGCGCCAGTAGCAGTAGACGACGAGCAGCCAGGCCCAGACCATCGGCATGTCGAAGCAGGCCAGGTGCCCGTGGAAGAAGTTGCGCGGGGTGAGCCAGAAGGCCGCCGCGGCGAAGAACCCGCCGCGGCGCGAGACGAGCCGCGCGCCCAGCAGAAAGATGAGCGCCGAGATGAAGCCGGAGACCGCCCAGGCCGGCAGGCGGTAGCCGGCCGCGTCGCGCAGCCACCCCAGCTTCTCGGTGAAGAGCAGGTGCGAGAGCCCGAAGAGCGACTTCATCAGCACCGGGTGCTCGTGGTTGTACTCGAAGCGCCGGACGATGGCCGCGTCCTTGAAAGCGTCGAGCGGCTGCCCGCGCTTGAGCGCCTCCCAGAGATCGACGTACCAGCCGGCGTAGTCGTGGCCGGCGCGGAAGTAGTAGCCCTCGTCGCGTGGAAAACCGACGCTCGACTCGGTCAGGGCGAGCGCGGCGAAGGTGACCAGCGCGAGACCGAGCGCTATCCACAGGTCGCCGCGGCGCGGCGCGCGCGGATCGAGCGGCTCGGGGGCGCGGGCGGGGGCAGGGGTTTGGCTCATGGATAGACCCCCGCGTCGAAGCAGAAGTGGCGCATCGACGCATCGGGCGTCGAGACCTCGAAGCTGACCTTGTGCCTGCCGCCGGCAAACCTCTCGGTGCCCACGGTGCTGCGCCGCTCGCCCGGCTCGCCGGGCGGAACCACGAGGCTCGTGACCAGCTCGCCGTCAACCTTCACCGCGAGCGTGACCGGCTGGTAGCGCTCGGTGCGGAAGGCGATCTGTCCCACGATGCCGGCGAGGACCCGCAGCTCCTTGCCCAGCGGCACGCCGGTGTACTCGACGACGAGCGGCTCGGTGCCCACCGGGTGTGCCCAGAGGCAGCGGTAGGGCTTGAAGGCGATCTCCTTGATCTCGGCGCCGACGTTCAACCAGCCCGCCCGCTTGCACGGATGGCGCTCTCCAGACCTCGGGCAGAGCTCCTCGCTGCCGTCGGCGCGGCGGATGAACACGCGGGCCTGGGCCACCTCGCTGGTGAAGTCGAACGAGGGCGTCTCGACCGCGGAGCTCTCGAAGAGCGCCAGCGAGAGCTTCCCGAAGCGGGTCGGCTCGCCGGCGCGGCGGAACTTCATCGCTTCCAGGCGCTCGAAGGTCTCCTCGCGATCCGAGCGGGGAAGCTCGGGGGCGCTGAGGACGAAGAGACGGTGAAAGGCCGCGAGGTCCTCGCGGGTCGGGTCGCGGCCGAAGTTGAGGACCGGGATGCCCTTGACGTAGAGCCGCGCGCGCTCGGCCCAGTGGGGGTCGAGCAGGACGGCGTCGCCCCGTGATGCCTGCGAAGCGAGGGACTCGGCGAGCTGCTGGTAGTCGGCCTCTGAGGGAAGGGTCGAGGGCAGGCAAAAATAGAAGAGGAGGGAGAGCAGCGCTGCCCCGATGACCAGCGCGGCCTGGGCGCGCAGAAGCCACGTGCGCGTCAGGCGCCAGCGCGGATCCTGAGCGAGGACCGGCTCGCCGGCCGAAAGCGGCTCGACCGCGGGGGCCGGCTCGACCGCGGGGGCCGGCTCGACCGCAGGAGAAGACTGATCTGACAGGGGCTCTGCTGAGTGCGTCTTTGACAACACGGTACCGTCCAAAGGCGCAGAATCAGGCCCGGAATACGCTGTAGAGTCAAGCGCCGAGCGCCCCCATCCCGCCGACGGCCGGCGGGTCGACCTTCGTGACGGCCATCGTGAACCGAAGGACCGGCCTTCGTGTCGGCCCTCCGGTTTCCAGGCGAGCCAGGGGGCCGTCGACTCTCGACCGTCGCTACGTCTTCGCCATCCGGATCCGATGATCGCTCTTGTCCCGGCAGAACGGGCAGAGCACCGGCTCTCCGCTCTGGAAGGGCGGCGACCAGGGCGCGTACATCGAGCAGCGCGGGTCGAGACAGTGGTGCAGCTCCCAGAGGTGGCCCACGTCGTGGACGGCCTGCTTTGCCAGGCGCTTGAGGAGCGGGTCGCCTTCCGGCAAACCGTGCGTGGTCAAGACCGCGCACTCGCCGGCGTACTGGGCAAAGCCGGGCGTCGGCGCTTTGCCGCTCGGCAGGCTGCGCGGCGCGAGCGGCTGGTTGGTGACGTAGAGGATCTTGTCGTCGGCATACGAGGCGACCCGCTCGACCTTCTCGAGCAGCAGCGGGGCGTCGAGCTTGCCCGCCTTGAGCGCCTCGTCGGGCAACTCGACCTCGCCGGCGAACTCGCAACCAAGGCCGTAGGCCTGGTAGAGGATGCGGGTCAACCCGCTCATCAGCTCTTCGTCCAGCGCCTCGAGCGCAACCACGCGGATCACGTTTTCCCCTCGCTTCCGCTACTTCTTCGGCTTGGTCGTAGACTTGGCGGCCTTGGGCTTCGCCGCCGCTTTCTTGGCCGCGGGCTTCTTGGCGGCCGCCTTCTCCGCGGCAGGCTTCTTCGCCGCGGGTTTCTTGGCCGCTGCCTTCTTCGCGGCAGGCTTTTTCGCCGCCGGCTTCTTGGCCGCTGCAGGCTTCTTCGCCGCCGCCGCAGCCTTCTTCGGGCGTCCGCGCTTCGGCTTTTCTTCCTTGTCCTCTTCGGCCGCCTCTTCCTCTTCCGCGGAAGGCTCTTCTTCCTCGGCGGCCTCGCCGGTTCCCTCTTCGGCGTTCTCGATGCCTTCGAGATCCTCCTCCGCGTCGGCGAGGATGGCCGGGTCGGGCTTTTTGCGCTCGACGCCCGGCGGGAAGAGGACGAGGTCGACCGCATCCTCGGCCGAGATCTCGGGCTGCGAGATGGCCGCCGCTATCTCCATGACGAGCAGGTGCCGGGCGCTGTCGTACAGCTCGCGCTCCTTCGGCGGAAGAGGCCGCAGATCGGCCAGGGTCGCCAGGCTCTTGACCACCTGGGCAAGGCCGAGCAGGCCACCTTCGGCCATGCGCTCACCGTGCGTGCGATGGCGCACCTTCCAGTCGAGCTCGGGGCCTTCGACCGGCGCGGCGAGGTAGGCGAAGATCTGCTCGATGTCTGCGGTGTCCGCGACCCGCCGCAGACCTACGCGGGCGAGCCGGCCCTTGGGGACCATGACGACGGCGTCGTCATCCTCGCGCGCGAGCTTGATGAACGTCTCGCGCTGGCCCCCGATGTCCATCTCGGTGGTGCCTACGACCCGGCAGACGCCTTGGTTCGGGTAAACGACCCGATCACCCGCCTTGAGGTCGGCTTCCGCGATGCCCATGTGCAGCACCCCTCCGAAGGAGTCGGCGTGTTGTTACCACCGGGGCGAGAAGAGGGTCAAACGCGATTCTGGCGTCATTCGCCCCGGTTCCAGGTCCGGTTCAGCGCGAGGCGAGCTCCCCGTTGGTCGAGGCGTCGCGCCTGGCCTGCTCGATCATCTTGCCGAGGAGCGCGTGCAGGCGCGCATCGATCTGGGCGTCGAGCTCGGCGCGGTCGACCTCGGATTCGGCCGAGGCGGCCTGCCGGGGAACCCAGGCGATGGCCACGAGGGCGAGAGCAGCGACGGCGACCAACGACATTGCGTTCTTCATGGAATCCCTCCGCGTGCGCTCGGGGGCGCTACAGCTATGTTTGGCTACACGCTATGGCAGCCGGGCAAGCGGTCAATTTTTTGGCTGCCAAGAGGGCGGGCCGGCGTCTTTTCCGTTTGAGCCCGAAGCAATCACCGCACGCGCCTCGAGGGCGGGCGAAGAGGGCGCTGCGGGCGCTCGCAGTGTCGCCGTTGGCGTCGAGCGCTCGGACCGGGATTTGCGCGCCGCGCAAGAAATCGACGCGGGCCGAATCGCTCTCCGGGCCGCGGCCGTCCGTCGAAGGTGCCGGCAGGATCCGTTCTGGTCGGTGGCGAGCGCGGGTGCAATCGGCTACCTTTCGCCCGCCGCTTCGGCCAGGTCTTCTCCGGCGCCAGGTCGCGCGGCGCCGGTGACGAGATGCAGCCCCGACCGCTCAAACGCTTCAAGCGCCTGGTGCGCTACCTGCTTCTGCGCGTGGTGTTCGCGCTCTTCGGCTTGCTGCCTTTGCGCGTGGCGATCTCGCTGGGCGGCGCGCTGGGCCGCTTGGGCTTTCGCCTCGCCGGCCGCGAGCGGCGCAAGTCGCTCGCGTCGCTCGCCATCGCCTTCCCCGAGCTGTCGGAGGCACAGCGCTACGAGCTTGGCCGGCGCTGCTTCGAGCACCTCGGGATGTGCGCGGGCGAGGTCTTCTGCGCCTCGCAGATCGTGCCGCAGCTCGAGCGCTATGTGGAGCTGCCCGCCGAGGACGAAGCGACGCTGCGCGCGGCGGTCGCCGAGGGACGGGGCGTGCTCTACCTCACCGGACACGTCGGCAACTTCGAGCTGATGGCCCGGCGCATCGCGGCGCTCGGCTACCCGAGCAAGGCGATCGCCAAGCCGGCGAGCGATCCGCGGCTGACCGCGTTCATCGGGAAGATGCGCGGGGACGGCAAGGTCGGGATCATCTGGCGCGGGCGCGGTACCGCGGTGCAGCAGATAGAGCAGGGGCTCGCGGCGAACGAGCTGGTCGGCCTGCTCATCGACCAGGACACGCGCTCGCGGGCCCACTTCGTCGACTTCTTCGGGCGCCCGGCCCACACCCCGCGGATCGTCGCCGACCTCGCGTTGAAGCGGGGCGCGGCGGTGGTCGCCGGCTTCGTCTTCCGGCGGCCCGACGGAGGCCATCGCGTCCGGCTCGAGCGGCTCGTCCCGCGGGAGAGCGGCGACTTCGAGGCCGATTCGCGCGCCTTCACCCAGGTGCTCAGCGACGCCATCGAGCGGGCTATCCGCGAGGCGCCGCACGCTTGGGTCTGGATGCACCAGCGCTGGAAGACTCAGCCTCCCGAAGCGACGGCCGTGCCGCCCGCGTCCGATAGGCACGCCGGGACGGAGCCGGACGCGCCGGCGACGATGCGCGCCTCTGGTTGAGGGGCGGAGCCTCGCGGCCGGAGGCGAGAAGTCCCCTCGGCGCAAGGGCGACAGGGCAACCGGGAGAGATCTGGTAGTAGCCTCTTGCTCGCTCGCATCGGTGGGCGACTACAGGGGCGCCGCCATGGACCGCCGATCGAAGTTGACTCTCGCCAAGGTCGTCATCGCGCTTCTCCTGGTGCTCGTCTTGGCGAGCCTGAGCGCGAAGCGCCAGGCGCCCAAGCTGCTGCTGCACGCGGCGTCCCGTGGCTCGATTCCGATGATGCGAGTGCTCGTGCGGCTCGGCGTCGACCCCGCGTCCAACGCCGCCGGCGCTTATCCGCTCTACGCCGCGGTGAGCCACGGCCAGCATGCGGCCGCCAAGCTCCTGCTCGAGGCGGGCAGCCCGGTGGACAGCCTCGAGCCCGACGGGGCGACCCCGCTGATGCGCGCCGCCGCCCTTGGCGACACCCGCGCCGTCGAGCTGCTGCTCGCCCACGGCGCCTCTACGCAGGCGAGGATGGGCTGTGGCAACGCTCTGGACATCGCCCGGGCGAACCGCCAGGACTCCGTCGCCCGGCTGCTCGAGCAGGTCATCGGCGCGCGGCCGACCGCGCCGAGCAGATAGTCGTCTGGCCTTCCGAGTGCGCCCGGCTCGAGAAAGAGCTCCTGAGCGGTCGAGACGGCCGAGCGCAGGAGGGCGCCCGAGCCATCGACGGCAGCGACCGGATTTCGGCCGCCGTCCCGATAGCGCGCGGCATGTGAGGCCAGCCCAGCGCTGGGGCTCGAAATGAGGAGGGCTGCCAGCCAGCGGCCGGCAGCCCCGTGTCAGTTGCAGCTTCTCCCGTGAGGCGAGCCTAGAACAGCGCCGCCGTGTTGCGGCCGACGAGGATCTCGACCTTGCTGTTCTCCTGCGTCGCGGCGCAGTTGGTCAGCACCAGCGTGCCCGTGAAGGTGAAGCCGCCGTTGAGCAGGGCGGTCGAGAAGTCGTAGTCGGCCACTTCTCCGGAGGTCGCGGTGAAGTTGCCGAAGTTCACGCCGTCGAGCGTGAGGTTGAGCAGTTCCACCTTGTCGCAATCTTTCGAGGGGTCGGGACCTCTCGCGGCGATGGTGACCTTGAACGAGTCCATCGACCCGAGGTCGCCGGTGAGCGAGTACTCGAGGGTCTTGACCGAAGCGGCGCCGACGTTCGCCACCAGCTTGGCCCCGAGCCCGGGGGTGTAGACGAAGGAGACCGGGTAGCTGTAGATCGCCGAGCTGGTCGGTGCCCACTGGAAGCCGGTCTGGACGCGGTTGCTGCCCACGCCGACGTCGCCGATCCCCAGGAAGATGTCGTCCCCGACTGCCGAGTTCGCGTCGAAGGAGCGGAAGCGGGCCGCGGCGACCTTGGCCGGCTCGCCGCAGACCACCAGGCAGCCGTTGGCGGGCAGCACGGTGCACTCGGAAGGCAGGCCGTCGAGGCCCTGGGCACAGTTGCAAACACCACTCACGTCAACGCAGCCGCAGTCGAGCCTCAGGATGTCGTTGTCGGTGGGCGGAGGCTGCGGGCAGTGGGCGGGTGGCGGGTTCGCCTTGCAGGGATCGTCGACCTCGACGCAGACGTCGAAGTCGAAGGTCTTGTCGGCGGTCTTGGTGATGCAGACGATTTCGTTCTCGTTGCAGACCCCGGCCTCCAGCTTCTCAACCGAATAGTTGGCGTGCGCCTGGTCGAAAATGTCGTCGATGGCGTAGCAGACGAAGTTGTTGGGATTGCCCGGGGCGTTCATCAGCTCGCCCTTACAATCGAGCTCTGAGTAGATCTCGTAGGTGAAGGTCCAGTCGCCCTTGGGGATGTTCTCCGAGGGGCACAGGTCCTCGATGACGTGGAACAGCGAGCCGTTCACATCGAGCGCCCAGCAGGTGTCTATCGAGTTCAGACACGGGTATTTCAGGTCGGCGCCCGGGACCCTGGTGCCGACGATGCGGACCGAGTTGCCCTGAAAGTTCGGATTGGTGACCAGGTTGATGCTGATTGATGAGAGAGCGCCCTCTTCTGCGCCGCCAGGCTTGCCTCCGGGTCCGCACCCGACGGCTGCTATCGCTATCGCCGCTACTGCTGCCAGAGTCAGTCTCGACATGTAGTCCTCCCCCTCCTCGTTGCTCAGCCGCTTGGCCGTGCGCCGAGGAGCCTCTGCATCCAGCGGGCCGCAGCAAGCCCTCGGCGCTGGAGCAGGGGACCGAGAGCTCGAGGAGGAAACAGGCTTCCCTTCAAGCGACCGGTTCTCTTCTCGCGAGCCGACCAGAGCGAACGAGCAGGCTTTTCGCCGCGATTGCCTGCGACGTAGGCACGGACGCCGGAGCGCCGAGCGCGCAAGGCTTGCGAGGGCGACCGCGAGCCGCGCGCCGACAGCAGGACCGCGAGCCCGATGTGGACCGCGGCCCCGCAACAGGACGGCCGGTTGTCGGCCCGCCTCGTCGAGATCCCGGCCCTCGTCGGGCTCGTCGTTGTTGCGCTCTCGATCAAGCGGCGGTACTTCCCCCCTCGACGCTTCCGGCCAGACGCCGGGCGTGGCCGTCACTTCGGGCGGCGCGCCCGGGTCGCCCCCGGGACGCCGGCGCGAGGATTCCGGATGCTCAGAGTTGAGGTGCTCACCTTCGACGGTTGCCCTCACGCCAGAGCTGCTCTCGAGCCTGTCCGGGACGTCGCTGCCCAGCTCGCGCCCGGCGAGCCGCTCGAGCAGGTGCGCATCAAGACCGATGAGGAGGCCCGGCGCGCGGGCTTCCTCGGCTCGCCGAGCGTGCGCATCGACGGCCGCGACCTCGAGGACCTCGTCGGCGACGGGGGAGCGCTCGGCTCTCGGCGCTATTCGAACGGCGACGGGCTGCCTTCGCGCCCGCTCGTCGAGGCCGGTCTGCTGCGCGCCCTGCGTCCGCGCCACCTCCTGTTCCTGTGCGTCGCCAACTCCGCGCGCAGCCAGCTCGCCAAAGGCCTCGCCCGAGCCCTGGCGCCCGAAGGCGTGCGCGTCTCGTCAGCAGGCTCGGCCCCGAAGTCGGTCAGGCCGGAGGCCGTCGAGGTGCTGCGCGAGGAGGGCATCGACATCTCCAGCCACCGCTCGAAAGCCGTCTCGGAGATCGACTCGGCATCGGTCGACGCGGTGATCCCGCTGCGCGCCGAGGTGGCCTCCCCGCTCTTCCCGGGCAAGGCGCGTCGGCTTCACTGGGCCTTGCCTGATCCTGCGAAGGAGCAGGGCTCCCCCGAGCGACGGCTCGAGGCCTTTCGGCGCGTGCGCGATAGGCTGCGCGTCCGGCTCGAGCGGCTCTTCGCCGAGGCCTGACGGCTCGGCACCCATGCGACAAGAGGAGACGAGAGTGAACGATCCCGAGAAGACGAGGAAGGCAGTGTCCGATTCGTACGCGGCCGCTGTCGCCCGACCTTCAGACGGCTGCTGTGGCGGGGCGCAGAAAGGTGGCTGCTGCGGCGCCGAGCAGAAGGGCGCGAGCGCGCGCATGGGCGGCTATGCCGAAGAGCAGCTCGCCGCGCTTCCCGCGGACGCCGTCGTCAACAGCTTCGGCTGTGGCAACCCCGTCGCGTTCAGCGAGATAGGCGAAGGGGAGACCGTGCTCGACCTCGGTTGCGGCGCGGGCATCGACCTCCTGCTGGCGGCCAAGAAGGTCGGGCCGAGCGGCAAGGTCATCGGCGTGGACATGACCGACGAGATGCTCGCCAAGGCCCGCCAGAACCTTCGTACAGCGGGAGCTGGAAACACCGAGCTGCGCGCCGGGATCATCGAGCGGCTGCCGGTGGCGACCGAGTCGGTCGACTGGGTGATCTCGAACTGCGTCATCAACCTCTCGCCCGAGAAGCAGCGCGTCTTCTCGGAGATCGCGCGGGTGCTCAAGCCGGGCGGACGGATGCTCGTCTCGGACATCGTCGCCGAGGAGCTTCCCGAGGAGGTGCGCACCGACCCCGGGCTCTACGCGGCGTGCATCGCCGGCGCGGTGAGCGAGCGAGAATACTTGCTCGGGCTGCAGACCGCGGGCATGGACGGCGTCGAGGTGCGTGAGCGGCTCGTCTACGACGCGGCGCAGCTCGAGGAGCTGTTCGGGGCGGAAGGGCAGGGCGGCTGCTGCGGCTCCTCGGCCGACTCGTGCGGCTGCGGCGACGGGCGTGCCGCGAAGACCGGCGTGCTGGCAAAGCGGCTGGAAGGCAAGATCTGGAGCGCACGGGTCTTCGCGCGAAAGCCGCTCTAGGCGGGCGCCGACGGTTGCTCCTCGCTCGACTCACCCGCCTCGGCCGCCATCTGCTGGAAGAGTTGCATCGCGTCCTCGTGCGACAGCGCCTGGTCGAGGATCGGCAGCAGCACCTCGTCCTCTTTGCGGAAATGCAGCAGGACGATCGCGCTGAGGCCGTAGAGCATCGCGGGCACTGACGAGAGAGCGGACGCTGGACCCGTGGCCGCGTCGAGGGCCTCGATGCGCCTCTGGATTTCCGAGTGGTCGGCGCTCATCGTCGCCATCGCGCCGGGGGCGCTCATCGCGGCCTCGACCGCCCGGTAGAGCACCTTCTCCTCTGCCAGGGCATGGGGCAGCAAGTGGTGGCGCAGGAAGGCGATCAACCGGCGAAGGCGAGCTCGAGCCACGTCGGGCGGCAGGGTCAGCAATTCGCCTGCCACGCGCTCGAGCTCGCCAAGCTGCGAGAGGAGCGCCCGGTGCTCGGCTCGCAAAGGCTCGGTCGGAAGTGGTTGAGCGACGGTCATCGCGAGACTCTCCTTCCAATCAGACTCAAGGCTACGCACCTCCCCTGAACGATGCTCCGCGCACAGCTCGCTGACTCAGGGGCTCTCTCGGCCGGCTCAGCCAGGCGAGCCTTCGCTCTCGACCGGCCTCCGGTTCAGAGGTCCCGCTGCAAATGGCTTCCCAAGGCTCGAAGCAGCTCGTCAGTGGGCACGAAAGCGAGGTTTGAGGGCCTTTCGGTTGGTTGCGGTACGCGGCGGGCGCGCCCCGCCGTTTCGGCCGAGGACGAGCAGGAGTGGGTCGGAGCGCGCTCGCTGTTCTCCCGACGCGGGCAAGCCCGACTGGCGGTCTGCCGGGCGCAGGGCGACGCGTCGGACCGGCGGCCATCGCCCGCTGCCTGGCGGGGCCGTGGGCCGGCTCTCGGTGCGGAGCTCAACGGCTCCCGAAGCGCTCGCCATGCTTCTCCCACTGCATCCAGCCTTCCGAGCCGAGCAGTTCTGGGGGCACTAACTAACGGGCGTGCGACGTTGAGCCGGGAGCGAGAGGCCAAGGCTTGAAGCGTCGCGGGGGGTAAGACATGCGTCGATTGGTGTTAGCGGCGCTCCTGGGCGCCATGGCTTTTGTGCCGGGTCTGGTTTACGGGCAGGCCGCCCAGGGCGGTCAGCAGGATGCGCAGTTCGGCGGTGGCCAGCAGATGAGCGACCAGCGCCCGACTTCGTTCATGGGAGTCGCCAAGGGCACGGTGCTCCAACTCAACCTGTCGGACGGCGTGGTCGCCATCTCTACGCCGGGCGGACGGATGAACCTGCGGGGGCTCCCGGGCCAGATCTCCGATCTGAACCCTGGCGACCTCGTCGCCTTCACCTACAACAACTACAACGGCGTGCTCTGGCTCTCGTTGGATCAGGGCGCCGGCGGCGGCCTCGGAGGCGCGGGCAACCTGTCGCTCGGCCCAGAGTCCTTCGGGTCGTACGGAATGACGACCGGCTACGTGAACCGGGTCGACAAGAGACAGGGATTCATCGAGGTGCGCGGGGTGCAGTTCAGGACGCACCCTCAGCTTCTCCAGAACGTGATCCCTGGCCAGTTCGTCAACGTCACCTTCGCCGAGATCGGCAACAGGAACTGGGCGGACCAGATAACGCTGGTCGGCTCGGATACCAACTTCGACATCGGCTCGGTGGGGGGGCAGTAGGGCGCGATGCAGTAGCGCGCATCGAGCCGCGAGGTGCCCAGCGCCGTAGGTGAACGGGCGCCGCGAGGTACCTCGACAGACGGAACAAGGCGGGCCTCAGCGCCCGCCTTGTTTCGTTGGCGCCGGCCGAGTCGTCAGCCTCGGGGCCGGCTCTCGAGCGTCTCGTTCATCGCGCCGGTGCGGTAACCCTTCAAATCAAGGCAGACGTAGGCGTAGCCGTGCCCGGCGATCGCCCGCACTATCTGCTCGCGAAGCTTGGGTTCGAGGGCCCGGTCGAGCTCGTCGGCGCCCACTTCGATGCGTGCGAGCGAGCCGTGATCGCGCACTCGAAGGACCCGGAAGCCCAGCGAGCGCAGTGACGCCTCGGCGGCTCCGATGCGCCCGAGCCGTTCGGCGGTGATCTGCTCGCCGTAGGGGATGCGAGAGGCCAGGCAGGCGCAGGCCGGTTCGCTCCAGTTCGGAAGGCCGCGCTCCTTGGCCAAGCGGCGCACCTCCGCCTTGCCGAGACCCAGCTCGGCAAGTGGCGAGCGCACGCCGACCTCCTTGGCAGCCTGGCGGCCAGGCCGGTAGTCGTCGAAGTCATCGACGTTCGAGCCGTCGAGGACGACGGCGTTCCCCTCGGCGGCGGCGAGGGCGAAGAGCTCGTCGAACAGCTCGCGCTTGCAGTGGTAGCAGCGGTCGGGCGGGTTGGCGCGGAAGGTTGGATCGGAGAGCTCGTCCGTCTCGATGACCTGATGGCGGGCCCCGAGCAGCTTGGCGAGCTCGCAGGCGCGCTCGTGCTCGTGGTCCGGATAGGTGGCCGAGACGGCCGTGACGCCCAGCGCGAGATCGCCGAGCGCGTCGTGCGCCGCCGCGAGCAGCAGCGTGCTGTCGACGCCTCCGGAGAACGCCACGACCACGCGTTTCAGCTCCCGAATCCTGTCCTTCAACTGCTCGTACAGCGCGTCCATCCAGCTCTCCTTCCGACCGCCATCGGAGGGCCTCCTCGCTCCGACGACGGGGAAAACGGCTCTCGAGGGCGAGAGCGCTTCGGGCCCGCGAGTCGGTGCATCTGAGCCCGTATGCCCGCAGACATCTAGATCGAACACCGCGCCTGGCGGCGCTTTTCCGACCGGGTCTCTGTCGGTTCCGGCTCGGGACGCAGATCAAGTGGGCCGGGGCGACGTGTCGCGATCGGGCAGCGCGGTCAACGGGGACGCGCGCTCGCGGAAGGATCGATCGCCTCGAGGAAGCCGCACCAACAGCAAGCCCTGGGAGCGCACGTCCACTCGACGCGCGCGCCAGGTTGGGTTGCGCTCGCGATTGTCGCCGGCGGCGAGGCGCTCTTCGCAATCGAATGCAGCGCGAAAAAAGAATGAGGCCGGCTGCCGCTCTCAAGGTAGACAGCCGGCCTCGCTGCGACCGGAAGGGCCGATCCCAGCGTCTTGCTACTTCTTGTGCTTCGCCTGCTGGGCTGTGGCGGCGGCCGCGGGCGTATCGCCACCCTTGGCATGCTTGCAGCCGGCCTTGCCGTCCTTGGCGCACGGGCAGCCTTCGCCGGCCTTGCCGTCCTTGGCGCACGGGCAGCCTTCGCAAGCCTTGCCGTCCTTGGCGCACGGGCAGCCCTCGCAGGCCTTGCCGTCCTTGCAGCCGCAGCCGGCCTTGTCGGCTGCACAGCCGCAGTCCCCCTCGCAGCCGCAGGCTGCTTTCGCGTCGTTGTGGTGCCCATCGTGGCCGGCCTTTGCCTGCTCGGCCTTCATCGCAGCGCGGTGCGGGCAGCCCTCGTGCGCGCCCTCGGCGGCCCACGCGGCGCCGGCGCCTGTGACGAGAAAAGATGCGGCGATCGCCGCGGTCAAAGTCCTCTTCATCGGGTGCTCCTCCTTGTGCCCGCGCCTTGTGCAGACGGTATGCCAGGTGTTGTTGGCTGGACACGGCACTTGGAAGGACATAGAGGGTCGCTCGCACCGGGCTCCAGACTGTGACCGCGGCGGATACGGTGGGCGGGCCGCGGTTACACCCGCGAGCCGCGCCGCTCGCCTCCCAGCCCAGCGCGACCGCAGGGCACCGGTCGTTGAAGCCGGGAAGCGATTTACCGGAAAGACGTTGAGCGATCCGCCCCGCGCGCTTGCAAGGGCCCAGGCAGCCGGCGCCCGGGGAGCCGGAGAACGGCACCATGAGCAAGAAGAGAGGAAGCAGGCCGCCCGCGAGAGAAAGGCACGAGCTGCCGTCCGCCGCCGCGTCGCGCGGGACCGCGCTCGAGCTCGACAGGCACCTGGACGCCGCCGATGAGCAGGGCGTCACCGGGACGCCGACCGTCTTCGTCAACGGCCGCAAGCTCGAGGGCATGCTCGACGCGGAGAACGTCGCCTGCCTTCTGCGCGGTTGATCCCGGAGGCCGAGGATGGACCCGAACAAGCGCGTGCTCGTCGCCATGAGCGGCGGGGTCGACTCGAGCGTCGTCGCCGCCGTGCTGAAGCGCGAAGGGTGGGACGTCTTCGGCGTCACCCTGCAGCTCAACCCTTGCGAGGACCGGGGGCTCGCGCGCTCGTGCTGCGGGGTCGACGCGGCGCTCAACGCGCGTCGCGTCGCCGACCAGCTCGGCATCGAGCACCTGCTGCTCGACTGCCGCCGCGAGTTCTCGCGCCTCGTGCTCGAGCCGGCCTGGCGCGAGTACGCCCGCGGGCGCACCCCGAGCCCCTGCATCCTCTGCAACGAGCGCATCAAGTTCGGCCTGCTCCTCGACAAGGCCCTGGCCCTGGGCGCGAGCCGCGTCGCGACCGGCCACTACGCGCGCGTCGTCGACCGCGAGGGTCGGCTCGCGCTCGCACGGTCGCACGACAAGGCGAAGGACCAGTCGTACTTCCTCTTCGCGCTGGGCCAGTCGCAGCTCGAGCGCACCCTGCTCCCGCTCGGCGAGTTGACGAAGCCCGAGGTGCGCGAGCTCGCCCGAGAGCTCGGGCTGGCGACGGCCGAGCGGCGCGAGAGCCAGGACGCCTGCCTCGGCTCGGGCGCCGAGTTTGCCGAGTCGCTGCGGCTGCGCTTCGACGAGGAGCCGCGCGCCGGTGACCTCGTCGACACCAGCGGCCGGGCTCTCGGACACCACGACGGCCTGCATCGCTTCACCATCGGGCAGCGCCGCGGGCTGGGCGTGGCGCTGGGTAAGCCGGCCTTCGTCTGCGCGATCGACGGGGAAGGTGCGCGCGTCGTCGTCACCACCGAGCCTGGCGACCTGTGGTCCGCGCGGCTCGTGGTGAGGCTGCTCTCCGACGGGTCGTTGCCCCAGCGCTGCGCGGTGCAGATCCGTTCGCGGCACGCGCCGGCGGCCGCGTCAGTCGCAATCGGCGAACCCGGGCTCGCCGAGATCCGTTTCGACGAGCCCCAGCGCGCGGTCGCCCCGGGGCAGGCGGCGGTCTTCTACGAAGGAGACACCGTCGTCGGCGGCGGGTGGATTGAGCGCGCCATCGGTCGTGGTCACGGCCCGACGCAGCCGGGCGGGTGAACCTCAGCGCGCACCGAGCGCTTTCGCCATCGGCGTTCCGCGAGTGAGCCTCCAGTCCAGGAGCGCTCGGCAACTCGAGCCTCGGAATGGCGATGGGCCGGCAGGACGGGCGCGAGTCAGCCTGAACCGAGCAGACCGGTCGGCTCCTCCTGCGGCGCCTGTCGCCGCATGCCGAACCGCTTAGGTTTCCACGAGAGCCTGTGCCTTTCGCATCGACTCGGCGCGGGCTCGTCAGGGGCCAACCAATGGGTCGCGCACGCTTCGCTGTCCTTTCGCTCCTAGCCGCGGTCGCACTCCTCTCGTGCACGCGCGAGCCGTCCGGCTACGGCGGAGCCGGGGCAGCCGGGCCCAACGGGCAATACCGCTGCCCGATGTGTGGCCAGCGATGGGACGGCTACCCTTCGTTCCGCGAGATCCCCTCGCAACTGCCGGCGCCGCAGGCCGAAGGCTGGATCGATCGGTTGCGCGAAGTGCTCAGGCTCGAGGAGCTCTCGAAAGAGCAGTACGTCGCCGACAGCCGCAAGTTCCAGGTGCGCATGCCGTACGCGATGGTCATCCCGCAGGAGGACGACCACATCGCCTGGATCAACCAGCTCTTCTCCGCCTACGGCGTGCCGTCCGACGGCGAGGTCCCCGAGGCTGAGAGGACGGAGACCCTCGAGCAGGCCTATCGGACGGCCATGCAGCTCGAAACCGACCTCGTGCCCAAGTACGAGTGGCTCATCGCGAACGCGAACCAAGAGCAGACGGGCGAGGTCCTCAACACCATCCTCTACGAGACCCGCATGCACTACACGATGTTCGAGCACGCGCTGAGCATGGGCCGCATGCATGGCGGGATGGGGCGCGGCATGGGGCCGGGTCGAGGTCCGGGGATGGGCCCGGGAACTCCTCGGCCGTAGCGAGCAAGGGGAGGGCATCCAATGCGAGAGAACGTCGGCGGCATCGACAGGTGGGCCCGAATCGTCGTCGGCCCGGGGCTGGTGGCGGCCGCCCTGACCGTCCTGGGCGCGCGTGAAGGGCGCTGGCTCGGCCTCGGCACCCTCGTGGCCGGCGCGCTCATCACCGACACCTTCTTCACCCGCGTCTGTCCGGTGAACGAGCTGCTGCACATCGACACCGCCCGCGGCGCGCTCGCCCGCTGACCGGGAGAAGAGCGCGACGCGAGAGCGCCCCGTGAAGCATCCTGTCGGTCAGTTCGGCGCCGCGAAGTCCGCCGGGTGAAGCTCCTCGCGGCGCGACATCGCTCCCGTGCCGCAGCCGCTCTCGACGACCGTATCGCCCGGCTCCAGGGCGGGCCGTCGGATGCCCTCACTCCGCTGTCCCGCCCGTTCACCCCTCAGCCGAGCATGCCGGCCGTCTCCCGGCCTCCGCGCCGGAGACCTGGTTCGCGCGCATTCTTAGTTTTGAGCGGGCGATCGCCGGCCAAGCGGACAGCCCAGCGGTCTCGCGTCAGCGCCCGTCCGCCGTTGGCACCCCGCGCCAGTCGCGGCGAGGAGAAACCGGATGAAGGGGCACGAGCACCCACCGCACGATCCGCACGCGCCCAAGGACGCCGGCGAATACGGCCGCGAGCGCCAGCAGCCTACCGGCCGCGCGCCGGGAAAGCCCGAGCACCCGGCCGAGCACGCCGGCCACCACGAGCTGATGGTCGCCGACTTCCGGCGGCGCTTCTGGGTCTCGCTCATCGTCACGGTGCCCATCCTCGCGCTCTCGCCGATGGTCCAGGGCGCGCTGGGCCTGCGCGAGGCGCTCGCCTTCACCGGCGACCTCTACGTGCTCTGGGTCCTCTCGTCATTCGTCTACTTCTACGGCGGCGAGCCCTTCCTCAAAGGCCTGGCCGACGAGCTCAAGGCGCGCAGCCCGGGCATGATGACGCTGGTGGGCCTGGCGATCACGGTCGCCTACGCCTACAGCAGCGCGGTCGTCTTCGGGGTCCGCGGCGAGGTCTTCTTCTGGGAGCTCGCGACCCTGATCGACGTGATGCTCCTCGGCCACTGGCTCGAGATGAAGTCGGTGATGGGCGCCTCGCGCGCGCTCGAGGAGCTCGCCCGGCTGATGCCCTCCGAGGCCCACCGGCTCGAGCCCGACGGCTCGCTCGAGGACGTCCCGGTCGACAGCCTCGCGCCCGGCGACAAGCTGGTCGTCAAGCCCGGCGAGAAGGTCCCGGCCGACGGTGTGGTCGTCGCCGGCGAGAGCTCGGTGAACGAGGCGATGCTCACCGGCGAGTCCCAGCCGGTCGCCAAGGTGCCGGGCGCCCAGGTCATCGGCGGGGCGATCAACGGCGAAGGGGCGATCACCGTCGAGGTCTCCAGCTCGGCCGAAGGCTCGTTCCTCGCGCAGGTGATCGCTCTGGTCAGACAGGCGCAGCAGAGCAAGTCGCGCACCCAAGACCTCGCCAACCGCGCCGCGTACTGGCTCACGCTCATCGCGCTCAGCGTCGGTGCCGCGACCCTGGCGGCCTGGCTGCTGCTGTCGGGCTTTGGCTTCGAGTTCGCGCTCGAGCGGATGGTGACGGTCATGGTCATCACCTGTCCGCATGCGCTCGGGCTCGCCGCGCCGCTGGTCGTCGCGGTCTCGACCGCGCTCTCGGCCTCGCACGGCCTGCTCGTCCGCGACCGCGCCGCCTTCGAGCGCGCCCGCAACATCCAGGCGATGCTCTTCGACAAGACCGGCACGCTGACCGAGGGCCGCTTCGGGGTCAGCGACGTCGTGCGCCTCGGGGAGCTGCAGCGCGACGAGGCGCTCGCCTACGCGGCCTCGCTCGAGACCTACTCCGAGCACCCGATAGCCAAGGGCATCACCGAGGCGACCGAGGCGCGCCTGCCGGTCGAGGACTTCCTCGCGATTCCCGGCAAGGGCGCGCAGGCGACGGTCGACGGGCGAGAGGTGAAGGTCGTCAGCCCCGGCTACCTGCGCGAGCATGGAATCGAAGCGCGCGACGAAGGGCTCGACGCCCTCGCCGCGCAGGGCAAGACCGTCGTCTACCTGCTCGTCGACGAGCGGCCCGAGGCGGCGATCGCGCTCGCCGACCTCATCCGGCCCGAGGCGCGCGAGGCGATCGTCCGGCTCAAGGGCATGGGCATCCGCTGCATGATGCTCACCGGCGACAACCGCCAGGTCGCCGACCGGGTCGCCCGCGAAATAGGCCTCGACGAGGTCTTCGCCGAGGTGCTGCCCGACAAGAAGGCCGAGAAGGTGAAGGAGGTCCAGGCGCGCGGGCTGATCGTCGCGATGACCGGCGACGGCGTGAACGACGCGCCGGCGCTCGCGCAGGCCGACGTGGGCATCGCCATCGGCGCGGGCACCGACGTCGCGCTCGAGACCGCGGACATCGTGCTCGTCAAGAGCAACCCGCTCGACGTGGTTTCAGTCATCGGGCTGGCCAAGGCGACCTACCGCAAGATGGTCCAGAACCTGGTCTGGGCGACCGGCTACAACCTGGTCGCCATCCCGCTCGCCGCGGGCGTGGCCCACTCGGCGGGCATCCTGCTCAGCCCGGCGCTCGGGGCGGCGCTGATGTCGCTGAGCACGGTGATCGTGGCGATCAACGCGCGGTTCTTGCGGATGCCGGGATAGGGAAAGGCGCTCCCAGTCATCCCGACCCCTTCGACAGCGGCCGGAGTCGCAGAAGCCGCGGTCGTGTTCAACCGCTTCACGGAATGGAGCGAATACGCGACGCGCTCGGCGGCCTACTCCGCGGGATCGTCCTGGAACAGCGCGGTCGACAGATAGCGCTCGCCCGCGTCGGGCAGGATCACCACGATGAGCTTGCCCTTGTTCTCCGGGCGCTGGGCAACTCGCAGAGCCGCAAAGGCGGCCGCGCCCGAGGAGATGCCGCAGGTGATGCCCTCCTCACGATGCAGGCGCCGCGCGAAGTCGAAGGCCTCGTCGTCGGAGACGGTGGCGATCTCGTCGACGAGGTCGAGGTCGAGCACCTCGGGCTTGAAGCCGGCGCCGATGCCCTGAATCTTGTGCGGCCCGGGCTCGGGCGGCTGGCCGCTGCGCAGCGCGGTGAGAACCGGCGAGCCGAGCGGCTCGACGGCCACCGACTGGATGGCCTTGCCTTTCTCCAGCTTGAGGTAGCGGCTCGTGCCGGTGAGCGTGCCGCCGGTGCCCACGGCGGCGACGAGGATGTCTACCTTGCCGTCGGTGTCGTTCCAGATCTCCGGGCCGGTCGTCTTGAAGTGGATCTCGGGGTTCGCGGGGTTCTTGAACTGCTGCGGCATGAAGTGCCGGGCCGGGTCGGAGGCGACGAGCCCTTCGGCCTTGGCGATGGCGCCGGTCATCCCTTTCGCGCCTTCGGTCAGCACGAGGTTCGCCCCGAGCGCGCGCAGCATGCGCCGGCGCTCGACCGACATCGTCTCGGGCATCGTCAGAGTGAGCGGGTAGCCGCGGGCCGCGCAGACCATGGCGAGCGCGATGCCCGTGTTGCCGCTGGTCGGCTCGACGACCGTCACCTCCCGCGAGCCGGGCACCAGCTTGCCGTCCCTCTCTGCCGCCCAGATCATCGCCGCGCCGACGCGGTCCTTGACCGAGTAGGCGGGGTTGCGGCCCTCGATCTTGGCCACCAGCGTCGCGCCCGCTCCCTTCGCTACGCGGTCGAGCTTGACCAACGGGGTGCCACCGACGCTCAAGCTGTTGTCGTCGAAGATGCGGCCCATCGTCTCCATCCCTTTCTGCGCAGTGAGCGCTCGGCCGGGCACGGCGCCAACCCTCGGCCCGCTGCAGCCTCTACGAAACCGAGAGGCCTGGTGGATAAGTCGGGCCTGCGACACCTGTCAACGGCAGGACAGGCCTCGCCTGTCTCCCGGTTCGCTTCGCGGCCACCCTCGCCGCTGTCTCGCCTACGGGGCGAGCCGGTAGAAGAGCCCGAGCACCAGGCCGTAGAGGACGTGGGCGACCAGCGTGCTGACGGGCGTGCGCACGCCGTAGTTGAGCGCGAGGATCCCGGGCGGCTCGAGCAAGGCGGTCGGCTCGGGCTGCCGGTGCTCGCTCGCCATGCGCGGGTGGATGCTCGGCAGCACCGGCATCAGGGCGACGAGCACGAAGAGGCCGTGCAGGAGCCCGAGCACCGCGCCCATCCACCAGGTCGCCTGGTTCCAGGCCTCGAAGGCCAGGGCGTAGAGCGTCGAGAAGACCCAGCCGTTGAGCAGGTGCAGGCCGAAGCCATAGATGGGCGCGCGATCGAGGTTCGCGCTCAGCATGGTGCCCAGCATCACCGGGATGCTCATGCGCGTCAGGCGCAGGCCCTGGCTCGCGGACATGGTCGTCGTGAGCACCAAGGTGGCGGCGAAGCCCCAGAGCAGCACGCTGTGGAAGTTTGGCTGCATCGCCCGGTCGCCTAGCCGCGCGCCCGCTCGATGGCGAGCGCCGCGTTGATGAGCCCGATGTGCGTGAACGCCTGCGGATAGTTGCCCAGCAGGGCGCCGGTCTGCGGATCGATCTGCTCGGAGAAAAGCCCCACGTCGTTCGCGAAGCCGAGCACGCGCTCGAAGGCGCGCTGAGCCGCCTCGAGCTCGCCTCTCCTCGCGAGGTGCTCGGCCGCCCAGAAGCTGCAGATGCCGAAGGCGCCTTCGCCACCGGCGAGCCCGTCGGCCTCCCCGGGCGCATAGCGGTGCCAGAGCCCGTTGTGGCACAGCTCGCGCTCGAGGAAGGCGAAGGTCGAGCGCATCCGCGCCTCGCCTGCGGCGAGGTAGCCCTGGCTTGGCATCAGCAGCAGGCTGGCGTCCGCCTCGACGTGTCCGAAGGCCTGTACGTAGCTGCCGACCTCGGGGGCGAAGCCGTCGGCCTCGATAGAGGCGCGAATCGCCTCGCGCGTCGCCCGGAAGCGCTCGACAGGCATCGGCAGCAGCCCGCGCTCGTCGATGGTCAGGAGCACGTCGAGGGCGCGCCAGCACATCACCTTCGAGTAGACGTGGTGACGGCGCCCCGAGCGCACCTCCCAGATGCCGTCGTCAGGCTCGCTCCAGAGCCTGCAGACGGTCTTTCCGAGCTCGCGCAGCCTCTTGAGCTGGCGGTGCGCGAGCTTGCCGCCGTGCGCCAGATACTCGAAGGCCGCGCCGACGACCTCGCCGTAGACGTCGAGCTGGAGCTGGCGACAAGCGGCGTTGCCGACGCGCACCGGCCGCGAGCCTCGATATCCGGCGAGATCGAGCTCGCGCTCCTCGATTCGGGTCCGGCCGTAGACGTCGTAGAGCACCTGCAGCTCGGGCCAGGTGAGGTTGCTCGTGTGGACGAGCCAGCCGAGAAAGGCGCGCGCCTCGTCGCGGTAGCCAAGCTGCAGCAGCGCACGCATCGTGAGCGAGGCGTCGCGCAGCCAGCAATAGCGGTAGTCCCAGTTGCGCACGCCGCCGATCTCTTCGGGCAGCGAAGTGGTGGCCGCGGCGACGATGGCGCCGGAGGGGGCAAACGCGAGCAGCTTCAAGGCGAGGGCGCTGCGCACCACCTCGGCGCGATAGCGGCCGGTGTACGCACAGCGCTCGGCCCACCTTCGCCACCAGCCGGTGGTCGCTTCGCCGAGCGTCGCGGCCGCCTCGCCGAGCGGCGCAAGGACGACGGGCTCATCGCTCGCGACCGAGAGTCCGAGGAAGCGGCGCTCGCCGGCGCGCAGCAGGGCACGCCCCCTGGCCGTCGTTGAATTCGGGCCCAGGTCGAGCGGAAGCTCGCTGCGAAGCGCCAGGGCCTCGCCGCCGTGGGCACACCAGAGGCCGAGGCTGCCGCAGTCGCTCAGCTTCGGGACGACCGCGCCGTAGGCGAAGCGCGGCTCGAAGAGCACCTCGACCTCGACCTCGCCTTCAAGGCAGCGGAGCTCACGCAGGATGAGGTGGGGCGACTGCAGGCTCCTGCTGTTGGTCTCGACCGACAGAGGCATCAGATCGGTCAATCGCAGCTTGCCCGTCGCGGTCGCGAAGGTGGTCTCCAGCACGTTCGTGCGGTCGAGATAGCGCCGCTCGACGAGAGAGCGGGCGGTTGGGCGGACGGAGAAACGCCCGCCGCGCCGCGCGTCGAGCAGTGCGGCGAAGACCGCCGGCCTGTCGAAGCGCATCGGGCACCACCAATCAATCGAGCCCTCGCGTGAGACCAGGGCGAGGCTCAAGCAGTTGCCGATGGCGGCGAAGTCGCCGATGGGCGGGTACTCGGAGCTGGAGACTGGAGAGCTCACAACGCGTTCTCGTCGAGGGCGGCCTTGCCTGCAAAGTGGCTAGCCGGGGCGAGCGTTTCCAGGCACGGACCCGTTCCGCGCCCCCCGGAGCGAGTCGAGCAACTGTCTCGGAGATCAAGAGCCCGAGCCGGGCCCCCCGGTCACCCCGAGCGTAGGCCGAGCTTGCGAGGCCGAAGTCAAGGGGCCCTTCGACTTCGCCCCCGCCGCTGGCGCGTCGGGGGCTACGCTCAGGGTGAACGGGGTGGTGGCCGAGCGCTGCCCGAGCGCCTGGAATAGCGAGGCTGCGCAGGCCGGTAGCGCTCGCTCGCTGGCGCGCGGTACGGACGAAAGGCAGCCGCGTGGAATGCCGATCGTGACCGAGCAGGTTACACCGTGATAACCGGGGCCTCGCAGGACGAGCCCAAAGTCGGTACGCCCGCGCGCACAGCGCCTCGCGAGCTTGCCGTGTTGGAGCGCACGCTTCGTGCAGGTCACGCGGGGAGCGCTCCTAACGACACGAGCGCGGAACCACCCGATGACCGAGACAGACCATCGGCTCGCCGCGGGTTCCCGACCCGCGCAACCAGAGCCCGCCCCCCGCATCCCAACCGGCGGAATGTGGAGACGACCGCGCGCAGGCTCGGGGACCGCCCGAAGGCTCTTTCTCGCGTTCGGCCTGCTGATAGGCGTCTTCGGCGTCGCCTCGTGGTTCGCGCTCTCGGGGCTCGCCGAGGTGCACGCCAGCATGGCCGCGATGCGCGAGCGCGAGGAGGGCGTGCGGCTCGCGCTCGAGCTCGCCAGCGCGGTGCGCGACCAGTACGCCCACCAGGCCCACACGATCATCATCGGCGACGAGAGCCACCTGGTGATGTACAGCGGCTCCTACGGGCACGTGCTCTCGCTGGCCAACCGCGTACGCGACCGGGTCCAGACCCCGGAGGAGCTGACCCGGGTCGCCGAGATCGAGCGGGCGAGCGGCGAGCTCGACGACCTCTTCCGCGAGCAGATCGTCCCCGCCGTCCTCGCCGGCGAATTCCAGCACGTCCAGCTCGAGCACGACCGGGCGCAGGGGGTCGTCGGCCACATCCAGACCCAGGTCGATCACCTCGTCGCCGGGTTCGAGGCGACGATCCGTGACTTCGAGGCCAACGCCGCCCGGATTCAGCGCTCGACCTACCGCACCACGGTCGCCTCGCTGCTGGCGATGCTCGGCTTGGCCATCGGGATCGGGCTCTACATCGCCCGCTCTATCGCCGTGCCGATCGCGCGCCTGAGCGAGGGCGCCGCGCGGCTGGCCAGCGGCGACCTCGACACACGCCTCGACGACCGCTCGCCCGACGAGTTTGGGGACCTCGCCCGCCAGTTCAACGCGATGACCGCGGCGCTCAAGGAGAACCAGGAGAAGCTGGTGCAGACCGAGAAGCTGGCCGGCATCGGCCGGCTCGCCGCTGGCGTCGCCCACGAGATCAACAACCCGCTCGGCGTCATCCTCGGCTACACGCGACTGCTCGAGAAGAAGGCCGAGGGCCCGCTCGCCGAGGACCTGAGGGTCATCGAGGACGAGACGCTGCGCTGCAAGGAGACCGTCGAAGGCCTGCTCGACCTCTCGCGGCCGGTCAAGACGCAGCCCCAGCCGGTGGAGCTGCGCGAGCTGTGCGACGAGACGGTCGAGCGGCTGCGCGAGGCGCGTCCGCTGGAAGGGGTCGAGATCCGCGTCGAGGGCGCCGGACAGCTCGAGGGGCACCCGCAGAAGCTGCGCCAGGTGCTCTTCAACCTGTTCAAGAACGCGAGCGAGGCCGTCGGCGAGACCGGTTCCATCGAGATCGGCATCCAGGCGCACGGAGCCTGTCCCGAGGGCTACCTCGAGGTCGTCATCAGCGACTCGGGACCGGGGATTCCGGCCGAGACCCGCGCGCATCTCTTCGAGCCGTTCTTCACCACCAAGGCCGACGGCACCGGGCTCGGGCTCGCGGTCTCGCAGGCCATCGCCCACGCCCACGGCGGCCGGATCGACGCGGAGGATGCCGCCTGCGGCGGCGCGCGCTTCCGGTTGACGCTGCCCAAGTCGCCGCACGTCAGGTGCGAGGAGTTGACCCGAAATGGCTAGAGCACGCGTGCTCGTCGTCGACGACAAGGAGAACTTCCTCAAGCTCTTCTCGCGGATCCTCGTCGACGGCTACGACCTGACGACCGCGGGCGACGGCACCCGGGCACTCTCGCTCATCGCCGCGCAGGAGTTTGACGTCGTGGTCACCGACATCCGCATGCCCGGCGCCGACGGCTTCGAGGTGCTGCGCGCGGTCAAGCAGCGCTCGCCGGACACCGAGGTGGTGATGATGACCGCCTACGCCTCGGTGCAGAGCGCGGTCGAGGCGATCAAGCTCGGCGCCTACGACTACCTGCAGAAGCCGTTCGACCCCGACGCGGCCGCGCTCGTAATCGGCCGTGCGCTCGAGCGCAAGCGCCTGCGCGAACAGGCCGCCAGCCTGCGGCGCGAGATCGAGGGCATCTACGGCTTCCATAGCCTGGTCGGCAAGAGCGCGCGGATGCGCGAGGTCTACACCTTGCTCGAGCAGGCCTCGGGGCTCGACATCACCGTGCTCATCAACGGCGAGACGGGCACCGGCAAGGAGCTCGCCGCTCGCGCGGTCCACTACCAGAGCGCGCGCAAGGAGAAGCGCTTCGTGCCGGTCAACTGCGGCGCGCTGCCACAGGAGCTGGTCGAGAGCGAGCTGTTCGGCCACGCCCGCGGCGCCTTCACCGGCGCCACCGGCGCCAAGCCCGGGCTCTTCGAGGAGGCGCAGGGCGGCACGCTCTTCCTCGACGAGATCGGCGAGCTGCCGCTTTCGGTCCAGGTGAAGCTCAACCGCGCCCTGCAGGAGAAAGAGATCCGGAGGGTGGGGGAGAACACGCCGATCAAGGCCGACGTGCGCGTCATCGCCGCGACGCACCGCGACCTGAAGGCCGAGGTGCAGGCCGGCCGCTTCCGCGAGGACCTCTTCTACCGGCTCAACATCTTCCCGGTGCGCATGCCGGCCCTGCGTGAGCGGCGCGAGGACATCCCGCTGCTCGCCGCGCACTTCGTCGACAAGCACGCCAAGGCCTACAAGCGCGAGGTCGAGGGCTTCGAGCCCGAGGCGCTGCGTGCGCTGACCGGCTATCCCTGGCCCGGCAACGTGCGCGAGCTCGAGAACGCGGTCGAGCGGGGGGTCGTCGTCGCGGGCGGCAAGCTCGTCGGACACAAGGACCTGCCCGCCGACGTGCGCGAGACGCAGCAGGGCAGCCTGCCGGCCGAGATGCTCACCGCGATGGCCTACCGCGAGGCGCTCGAGGTCGTCCGGGAGCGCTTCTCCCGCGAGTACTTCTCCGCCCTGCTCGAGGAGACCGGCGGCAACGTGACTCGGGCGGCCGAGCGGGCAGGGATGGAGCGCGAGAGTCTCCACCGGCTGATGAAGCGCCACGGCGTGCGGTCGGAGGATTTCAAGTAACGCGAGCGGCGGTCGGGCAGGGGCTCCGCCCCGTCCGCCGCCCTTCCGACCGAATGTCCGAACGGATGAGAGAACGTTGTTTCGGTGGGCCTACTTGCTTATTGTTTGCGCGCGATGCGGCCGCCTTCCCGGACTCTCTTTCTGGCGATCACGCTCCTGACGGCCTCCGTCCAGGCGGCGACGGCCCTGCATCCGGCGGTCGACATCGAGTGCGCCGACGACTGCCCGAGCTCCGCTGACGAGCACACGAAGGGCTGCGTCTCGCATTGCTCCTGTAGCAGCCATGCGCCGCGCCAGGTCGTCAGCGAGAAGGTCTGGCGCGCGCCCGCGACGGTCGTCGCCGACGCCTTCCAGCCGCTGATTCAGCAGGCGCCCCGTCCGCCGGATCCGAATCGAATCCTCCACGTCCCGAAAGCCTAGCGCCGGCTCCCTGACGGCTGCTGCGGGCTCTCGTGCCGCGGCGCCGGGAAACCGATGCGCGCGTACGGCGCGGTGTGCGGCCCCCTGGCCGCCCCCTCTGCCGTCGCGCCTGGGACTTCATCTCGATTCGGAGGATGGAATGCGCCCGAAGAGCGCTCTCCTGCTTGCCGCAATGCTCGCCGCAGGTGCGTCCGACGCACTTGCCGAGACAGCCGCGCCGCCGACGCTTCGCTGGAGCGACGTCGCGGCGCTCATAGACCATGACCCTCGCATCGGCGAGGCGCGCTTTCGCACCGAAGAGGCTCGCTCGGCGTTCGACCTCGCGCGCATGGCGCCCAACCCGATAGTCGAGCTCCAGGTCGGCCGCACGGTCTCCACCGATCCCGCGCGGCGCCCCGACCTCGGGCTCCAGCTCTCCCTCCCGCTCGACTGGCTCAACGACCGGGGCCTGCGCCTCGACGCCGCCGCGAGCGAGGCTCGCGCGGCCGAGCTCGACGCGCTCGCGGTCCGGCTCGCGACCACCCGCCAGCTCCGCGAGCTGTTCATCCAGCTCGCGGTCGACCAGGCGCGCCTGCGCGAGCTGAAGGTGCTCGAGGCCGACACCGAGCAGCTCGTGCGGCTCGTCAGCCTGCGCGTGGACAAGGGCGAGTCACGCCCGATAGAGAAGCCGCGCGCCGAGGTCGAGCTCGAGAAAGTGCGCCTCGAGCTCGCCACCGTGGCGGCCGACGAGGAGACCTACCGCAAGCAGCTCGCCACCTGGCTCGCCGGGCTTCCAGACTCCGGCTTCAGGGTCGAGGCCGACCTCTCGGAGTTGCCGGACCTGCCGTCGGTCGAGGACGCGATAGCAGAGGCGCTCGGCCAACACCCCGAGCTCAAGGCCGCGCAGGCCCGGCTCGAGACGCGCCAGGCGGAGATCGGCATCGAGCGCCGCAAGCGCCTGCCGCGCTTCGCGCTCAACGCCTACGCGGAGCAGGAGCCGGATCGCCGCGTCTTCGGCGGCGGCATCGGCATCGAAGTCCCGATCTGGAACTGGAGCTCGGCCGGCATCCGCCGCGCCGAGGCCGCCAAGGCCGCCCAGGAGGCGCGGGCCGAATCGGGCGAGCGCGAGCTGCGCGCCCGGGTCATCGAGGCCTGGGGCGCCTGCAAGCGCTCGGGCCTGGTCGCGATGCGCTACGGCACCGAAGTGGTGCCGCGCGTGGAGAAGGCCTCCACGACCCTCGAACGCGCCTACCAGCTCGGCGAGACCGGGCTGCTCGACCTCGTCGACGCTCGGCGCTTGCTGGTAGCGGCCCGCCGTGAACAGCTCGACGCGCAGCTCGAGGCCCAGCTCGAGTGCGCGCGCCTGCAGAACCTGCTCGGAAGGGGGACGCGATGAACAAGCTCCACCTGACCATCCTGATTGGCCTGCTTGCTTCCGGGTGCTCCAAGTCCACGGGTGGCGAGGCGCAGCACGTGGCGCCGAAGCAGGAAGAACACGCCGCGCACGCGGACGAGAAGGCCGGCGAGCACCAGCACGAGCATGGCGAGGAGGAGGGCTCCGATCTCGACAAGCCGGTCGAGGAGCTCTTCTCGGCGCGCTGCGAGCACCAGAGGCCGACCTTCGAGTGCGACGAGTGCCGCTACGAGGTCGGCGTCGTGAAGGCGCCCAAGGCGCTGTTTGACGAGGGCCTGCTGGAGAGGCACGTCGTCGGCGCGCGCGCGCTCGAGAGCGCCGTCGAGCTGACCGGCGAGATCGGCTTCGACGAGAAGCGCATCGCCCACCTCAGCTCGCAGGTCGAGGGCGTGATCCGCAAGGTGCACGTCGGCCTCGGGCAGAGGGTCGAGAAGGGGCAGCCGCTCATCGAGATCCACAGCGTCGCCTTCGGCGAGGCCGAGGGCGAGTACCGCGCCGCGCAGGCCAACTTGCGGCTCGCCGAGCGCGAGCACGCCCGGCAGTCGGGACTGCGCGACGAGGGCATCACCTCGGAGAAGGAGTACCTGAGGGCAGCGCAGGAGCTCGAGGCCGCGAAGATCCGTCTCGACACGGCGGCGGGAAAGCTGGTGCGTCTCGGGCTGCCCGCCTCCGAGCTCGACGCGGTGCGCGAGGGCCGGCGCGAGGCCTCGCTCGTGCTGCGCGCCCCGGCCTCCGGCGTCGTCCTCGCGCTGCACGCGGTGGCCGGCGAGATCGCGCGGCCCGAGGAGTCGCTCGCCACCGTCGGCGACCTGAGCCGGCTCTGGCTGTGGGCCGACCTCTACGAGAACGACCTGGCGCGGGTCGCCGAGAGCCAGGCGCGGGGGAACCTGTCGGCCTCGGTGACCGTCAAGGCCTTCCCCGGCCGCGAGTTCGCCGGCGTGGTCGACTTCGTGGGGCCGACGATGGACCCGGCGACGCGCACGGTGAAGGCCCGCGTGCTCGTCGAGAATCCGGACGGAGGCCTGCGCTCGGGCATGTTCGCCAAGGCCCGGCTCTTCGTGCCCACCGACGCCGAGGTGGTTGCCGTGCCGCGCGCCGCGCTGATGCAGGACGAGGGGCGCTCCTTCGTCTTCGTGCGCCAGCGCGGCGACTACTTCGTGCGCCGGCCGGTGACCCCGGGGCGCGCCTGGGGCGGCTGGGTCGAGCTGGTCGAGGGGCTCGAGGCGGGCAAGGAGATCGCCGCCGACGGCGCCTTCCTCCTCAAGTCGGACGTGCTGCGCTCGAAGATGGGCGCGGGCTGCGCGGACTAGGGAGGGCGACCGATGCGCTTCTACGAATGGTTGCTGAAGAACCGGCTCCTGGTGCTCGCCGCCACGCTGGCGCTCCTCGCCGGCGGCGCGGTCGCCTGGACGCGCCTGCCCATCGACGCCTTCCCCGACGCGACCAACACGCAGGTCATGGTGCTCACCAAGGCGCCGGGCCTGGCCGCGGTGGACGTCGAACAGCGGGTCTCCTATCCCATCGAGCTGGCGATGCGCGGCCTGCCGCGGGTGACGCAGGTGCGCTCGCTCTCGAAGGCCGAGCTCTCGCAGGTGGTGGTCATCTTCGAGGACGGCGCCGACACCTACTGGACCCGGCAGGTCGTCCACGAGCGGCTCGCCGCCGCGCGCGAGGAGCTGCCCGCGGGCATCGAGCCGGAGATGGGCCCCATCAGCACCGGGCTCGGCGAGATCTTCCAGTACACGCTCGAGAGCGACCGGCACTCGCCGACCGAGCTGCGCACGGTCCAGGACTGGATCGTCGCGCCGCTGCTCAAGCCGGTCCCCGGGGTCAACGAGGTGAACAGCTTCGGCGGCTTCGTGAAGCAGTACCAGGTGCTCGTCCACCCGCACAAGCTGCTCGAGTACGGCCTCACGGTGAACGAGGTGACCGAGGCGCTCGAGCGCAACAACGCCAACTCCGGAGGCGGCGTCGTCGTCGAGGGCTGGGAGCAGACCTACCTGCGCGGGGTCGGGCTGCTCGAGGACCTGCCGGACATCGAGCGGGTCGTGCTCAAGGCGAAGGACGGCACCCCGGTCTACGTGCGCGACGTGGCCGAGGTGGTCATCGGCTCGGAGACGCGCCAGGGCGCGGTCTCGCGCGACGGCAAGGGCGAGACGGTCGCGGGCATGGTCATCATGCTCAAGGACTCGAGCTCGCAGCAGGTCGTCAGCCGCGTCAAGAAGACCCTCGAGAGGGCGCAGAAGGTCGTGCCCGAGGGCGTGCGCATCGACGCCTTCTACGACCGCACCTCGCTCATCGAGGCCTGCATCGACACGGTCACCGGCGCGCTCGCCGAGGGCGGCATCTTCGTCATCCTGGTCCTCTTCCTCTTCCTCGCCGAGCTGCGCACCGCGCTCATCGTCGTCTTCAGCCTGCCGCTCACCTTCCTCGTCACCTTCATCGTGATGGGCCGGGCCGGCATCAGCTCGAACCTGATGAGCCTGGGAGGGCTCGCCTTCTCGGTCGGGATGGTGGTCGACGCGTCGATCGTGGTGGTCGAGAACGTGCGCCGACACCTCGCCGAGCGGCGCGAGCGCGACGGCAAGCTGCGGATCGTCGCCGAGGCGGCCGCCGAGGTCGGCAGGCCGGTCGCCTTCTCGGTGCTCATCATCGCCATCATTCTGGTGCCGCTCTTCACGCTGCAGGGCATCGAAGGAAAGATGTTCGGGCCGCTCGCGCAGACGATGCTCATCGCGCTGCTCGTCTCGCTCGTCGTCGGCCTGACCATCGTGCCGGTGCTCTCGAGCTACATCCTGCGGCAAGCGCCGCTGCGCGAGCTCGGCTTCATCCAGCGGCTCCACGCCGGCTACCTGCGGCTGCTCGAGCGCTCGATGCGCAGGCCCGCGGTGACCCTCGGCGTCTCGGTCGCGCTGCTCGCCGGCGCGGTGGCCGCCGTGCCGCTGGTCGGCACCGAGTTCATGCCGCCACTCGACGAGAACGCCATCGCCATCAACGTCGTGCGGCTGCCGAACGCCTCGCTCGACGGCTCGGTCGCGGTCGGCACCTTCATGGAGAAGCGCCTGCGGCGCTTCCCCGAGGTCGAGACCGTGGTCACCAAGACCGGGCGCGCCGAGATCTCCGAGGACCCGATGGGCCCGGAGCAGAACGACGTCTTCGTCATGCTCAAGCCGCGCCGCGAGTGGGGCACCGGGCGCGACAAGGCCGAGCTGGTCGAGGCGATGCAGAAGGAGCTGGGGCAGATCCCCGGGCTGCGGCTTTCGTTCTCGCAGCCCATCGCCTTGCGCGTGAACGAGCTCATCTCCGGCGTGAAGAGCGACCTCGCGGTGAAGGTCTTCGGGGACGACGTGGAGACCCTCAAGGGCTTCGCCGACCGCGTGGCGGCCGCCGTCGGAGGGGTCGAGGGCGCGGCCGACGTGAAGGTCGAGCAGGTCTCGGGGATGAGCCAGTACGACGTGGAGATCGACCGCGAGGCCGCGGCCCGGCACGGCATCGCCATCGCCGACGTGAACGACACCATCGAGGCGGTTGCCGGCAAGCGGGCGACCACGCTCATCGAGGGCGAGCAGCGCTACGCGGTCGTCGTGCGCTTCCCGGAGGAGGTGAGGAGCGACCTCGCGCAGATAGAGCGGCTGCTCGTGCCTGCGCCGGGAGGCGAGCGCGTGCCGCTCTCGCAGATAGCCGAGGTGCGGCTCGTCGAGGCGCCGGCGCGGATCAGCCGCGAGAACGGAACCCGGCGCGTGGTCGTCGAGGCCAACGTGCGTGGCCGCGACCTCGGCACCTTCGTCGATGAGGTGCAGGGGAGGCTCGCGCCGCTCGAGACCGAGCTGCCCTCGGGCTATTGGCTCGACTACGGCGGGCAGTTCGAGAACCAGCAGCGCGCCATGCGCCAGCTCTCCATCGTGGTGCCGATCGCGCTGCTGCTCATCGTGGTGCTGCTCTACATGGCGCTCGGCTCGATGGGCCACTCGCTGCTGGTGCTGCTCAACTTGCCGTTCGCGCTGGTCGGCGGGGTCTTCGCCATCCTCGCCTTCCGGATGCACCTGTCGGTCTCCGCGGCGATAGCCTTCATCGTGCTGCTGGGCGTCGCCGTGCAGAACGGCGTGCTGCTCGTCTCCTTCTTCCTCGAGCTGCGCCGACAGGGGCTGAGCGTCGAGGAGACGGTGCGGCGCGGCTGCGACCTGCGCTTCCGTCCGCTCTTGATGACCGCGCTCACGAGCTTCATCGGGCATATCCCGATGCTCTACGCGACCGGGTCGGGGGCCGACATTCAGAAGCCGCTCGCGGTGGTGGTCAACGGCGGGCTGATCACCTCGACGGTGCTCACGCTGCTCGTGCTGCCGACGGTCTACGCGTTGATCGCCAGGCGTGCGGAGGCTCGACGTGCGAGCACCGACTCGGTCATCGAACCGGTTCCCGAGGCGAGGTAGGGGCGCATGGCAATGCGCCCGGCTTCGCAGGCCGGGGTGCTGCGGGCTGAAGATGGTCCGGCCGATCGCTCTTGCTCAAGGCGAGGGGAGAGGCGCCGCGATCGACGGCCCTCTTACTCGTCTCTCGGACGGCCCGCACTCGTCAGTGCTCGTCGCGGTGCTGGTTGTGCGGGCTCGGGGGGCAACTGTCTCGCGTCCGTGGAACCGCGAAGACTTGTGTCTCCAGATGTCTTGACCGCACGTGCGCACGTGAGAGCCCCCTCCCGCGCGAAGCGGGGGAGGGGGTGTGGGGGTAGGTGCGGGGAGATGTCTCGCGAGAAGAGACGAGGAAGGATGCCCGACGGTCTGAACGCGCAAGACTCTGGCACGGCAGACCGCCAAGGGTTCAGTTGGCCGCGGGCACCGTTGGCCCGGCCCCTCCCCTCCCAAACGGCGCGCACTACCAGCGTGCTCGTCGCCTTCTTGGTTGCGCGGGCCTGGGAGGGGCGATCGCGTGTGCCGGCCTTCTGCCTTCCGGCCTGATCGCACTGCAGTACGCCAGGGCGCCGCAGCGCTTGCGAGCGCTGCCGAACGAGCGAATGGGCCCGCGCCGGCAAACGCGATCGCCTCAGGCGCGCCCTCGATGATCGAGGCGAGCACGGTGGGAGTGCGCGCCGTCTGGGAGAGGAGGGTGAGGGCCTGCGGTCTGCGCGGTGCCTCCGTTGTCACAGGATCCGGCGTGAGCCGTTCGGCACGGCGGTTGGTCCCCCGGACTCAGCGGCCAGCACACGAGGCTGCTCGTCGCGGAGTTGGCGGCGCGGGCTTGGGAGGCGATCGCCCGTGCCTGGTTTCGTGGGGGCGCTCCCGAGCTGAACCGACGCAGCGACGGGACGCCGCGGCAAGAGCAACGCGTCCGGCTGCTCTCTCGGGAAAGGCATCGACGCGGAACTGCTCGGGAAGACGTTGCTGTTGCCAAGCTGGTTCTCGCGCGAGCCGCAAACCAACTCGTTCCCTGGCTCGTTCGGACTCGGGCTTGGCGAGCCAAGTCGCGTTCGGAGCTTTTCGGGCTCGGATTTGGCGCGCGAATTCGAGCTCGGACCCCTTCGAGCTCGGACCTGGCATCCGAATTCGCGGCGTTGGCGCCTTCGGGACGACGGAGTCAACCGCGCTCGCCTCCTCCGGAGCCTCCGGAATGCCCGGGGCCGCTGGCCCTGCCGCTTCTAAGCCTCCGGAACTCCCCGGGCCGCTGGCTCCGCCTCTTCCGGAGCCTCCGGAACTTCCCGGGCCACTGGCCCCGCCTCTTCTGGAGCCTCCGGAACTCCCCGGGCCGCTGGCCCCGCCTCTTCCGGAGCCTCCGGAGCTTCCCGGGCCACTGGCCCCGCCTCTTCCGGAGCCTCCGGAACTCCCCGGGTCGCTGGCCCCGCCTCTTCCGGACCCTCCGGAACGCCCCGGGTCGCCGGCCCCGCCTCTTCCGGACCCTCCGGAACGCGTCGGGCCGCTGGCCCCGCCTCTTCCGGAGCCTCCCGAACTTTCCGGGCCGCTGGCCCTGCCTCTTCCGGACCCTCCGGAACGCTCGGGGCCGCCGGCCCCGCCTGTTCCGGTCCATTCCGGAGGCCAACAAGGGCCGGCAACTCGCGAGCCGGCGCGTTTGGAAGGTGCATCGACGCCGCGGGGAAGCTTCCGGACGGCTCCGCAGCGGGTTCGCGGCGCGCGAAGTCGCGGCTCGGACCCCTGGAATCGGCTCTGGAGCGCCGTCGCTTGGTTGCCGGACGGTTTCGGGACTCGAGCGATGGCGGCCAGGGGCGCGGCGGATGCTTTCGACTGGTCCTACGCGGCGGTGACCTTCGTCTCGCCGTTTTTCGAGCCGGCCTCGGCGCCGCTGTCGGCGGCCGCCTGGCTCACGCTCTCGTCTCCGGCGGCGGCCTTCGCGCCGTTCCGGCGTCGGCGTGCTTGCTGGCGCACGTTGCGCGCGAGTTTCTGCTCGCCGCAAAGCTCCAGGAAGGTCACCAAGAACGTGGAGGCGGCGCTGAACGCGGGGTCGTACTCGGCGATCGCCCTCTTCCTCTCGACACGCGCCAGGTCCACCGCGTCTTGAGCGCGCATCGCGCCCCCGATCGATTCGCGGAGCAGGCCGGCTGGCTCCGCGAGCCGCTGGACGAGCGCCACCGGATCGACCGCTGTCTCGCCGGTGCGGGTCGCCGGCAGCTCTGCCTTCTTGACGTTGGTGGTGACCTCCCGGGCCATCCGGGAGACGCCCACCGGCTCCTCCGGAGTCGGTCCGGCGAAGCCGAGCAGCTTCGCGTAGGGCTCTCCGAAGAAGCCCTCCACCGTCGTTCGCAGCTTCACCAGCAGGTCGTGGCATTCGCGCGTGTGTCGGTCTCGCGACGCGGTCGCCTGCACCTTCTCTGCTCGCAGGGTCTTGAACGCACACTCGGCCTTCTCGACTCGACTCCAGCAGCGCACCGCGTAGCTTGTCGCCACGTCGATGGCCGCGATGAACTTGTCGGCTGCGCCTTCGCCCAACAGCTCGTCGGCGCGCGGGCGGAGGGGAGGCAGGTAGCGCCTCACCGACGATTCGAGGTCCGCGCACGAGGCGAAGCGTTGATTGTAGGTCCGGGTAGACATGGTCTTTCCCCCCTCGGTTGTCAGGAGCGCGGCGACCGGCACCGGGCTCGGACGGCATCGCCGGCGCCACTGCCGGGACGACGGGGGACAGTCTGCCCCGACGGCACGAACGATGGTCAAGCGCGCGATGCCGCCGGCGCTGCCGACGGGAGGGTGGCGCTTGTCCGGCTACCAGATCGGCGGCTTGACCGTGAGGAGCCCCGGGCTCGCGCAACGACTTCTACGGCCGTGCCTGGCATCGCCCGGACGCCCGTCGGAACAAAAACGTCTTCGCGCGGGCACTGTCGGCACTCTCGCGATGCGCTTCGCTCTGTGGTTTCATGAGCGCCCGCATCAAGGATGGAGGGCGCTTTCCATGGCCAAATACGAGGTCTTCATTCCCGCCGCGCTCGCGAGCGAGTTCAACGTCACTCTCAAGGTGGAAGCCGACAACTGGATGGCTGCGCTCAAGAGCGGGCTGTTGAAGCTGGGCGAGGGGGGGACCCAGGTCGTCAACATCATGGTCGACATCATGGACGACAACTCGATCCATGTGACCGACTCTGGCAGCGGCCGCGTCTTCCGGATCAAGGAGCTCGACGAGACTCCCGTGCCTGCGCCGATGGCCGCACCCGTCGCGCAGAGCGCCCCGCCGCCCGCGCCGATGCCGATGGCCTCACCGGTAGCGCAGGCCGCCTCTGCGCCCGCCCCAATACCGCTCGCGACTCCGGTCCCGCTCCCGCCAGCCGCCGCTGCGAACGCCCCGCAAATCGCACGGCAACAGCCCTCGGCATCGCAGGTTTCACCGGCGGCGATGGCCGCCGCGATGGAGGCCGAGGTCGCGACCACCCAGCGGGACTTGCCGGTCCTCGACTTCCCGGTCCCCGCGCCCAAGCCGCTGGCGCCTTTGGCGACCGCGAGGCCGGTCGCTCCTCCTGCGACGCAGGTGAGGCCTGCCGCGCCTGCCTCGAAGCCCGCCGCGCCGTCGCAGCCTGTGTCGCCATCGCCGCCACAGCAGCAGACTCGGCCAGCGACCGCGCCGCCGGTCCAGGATGCGCCGGGGGCCGCCCTGCCCGCCGCTGCTCCGGCCGCACCAGCGCCCGAAACGCGGCCCGGGCCCGCCCAAGCGGTGCGGCGTCTGCCCACGACCAAGGTCGAGCAGGTCGCCGAGCCCTCCAAGCCGGTTGAGGGGCCCATCGGGCGCACCAAGACGCAGCTCCAGCTCGAGGACATCTTCTCTGACCTGTTCGAGCGTACGCAGGACCTGTTTGGCATGGGGGCCGAAGAGGCGCTCAACTACCTGCTCGATCTGGCGATGGAGAAGATCCCCTCCGACGCGGGCTCGGTCTTCGTCTCCGGCCTCGGTGCCTTCGATCTCGATCTGCTCGCCGCGCGGGGGCCGAAGGCCAGGGAGCTCGAGAAGATGAAGCTGAAGGTTCCGATGGGCGTGGGCATCGTCGGCTTCTGCGCGCAGGAGAACGTCAGCGTCGCCATCAGCGATACCGAGCGAGACCCGCGCTTCTACCGCAACGTCAGCGAGAAGCTCGGCTATGCGGCCAAGTCGATCCTCTGTGCCCCCATGGTCTCGAGCGGGCGCACTTTCGGGTGCCTCGAAGTCATCAACAAGAAGGGCACCTCGTACTTCACCGACGCCGAGCTCGCCATCCTCGGATACGTCGCCCACCAGGGCGCCAAGTTCCTCGAGCAGACGCAGTAAGCCCCGGGCAGGCTGCACGCTCGACGGCCGTCCGCAACCTCTGCGGGCGGCCGTTCGTGTTGGTGGAGCTGCCGGTGGCGGCCGCGAAGGCGCCCGCATCCGGAGCGAACGGTGACGCCCAGCCCCCGGCGCTTCGCGTTTCAGCCTTCGTCGAGCTCGCCTGGAACCGAGGCCTCGGCCTTCATCACCTCGCGCAGCACGGTCGTCGCGAACGAGCCCTTGGGGAGCGCGAAGCAGAGCTCGAGGCCAGCGGGGATTTCGGTGACTTCGACGCGGATGGGCAGGCGCAGCGCGCGCCGGCTGCCTTCGGCGTCTCCTTTGAGCCAGGCGAAGGACTCCAGGCTGAGCCCCTGGGCCTCGAGGACGCGCTGCTCGCGTCTCAGGGCTTCGCCTTCTGCTTGCATCATGCGGTGGCCAAAGATGGGGCCAGTGGGCGAGATCTCGAAGCGCCCGACTCTTGGCCCGTCCACCTCAGGCTCGTGCGAGTGGAAGAGCCCGCCCGTCTCGGTCTTCTTCATCAGGTCGCCGTCTATCGCCTGGCCGAAGAGGCCGTCGCGGATGCGCTCGGCGAGGACGCGGTTGAAGAGCAGGGCCTGGTAGGCCGAGACGTAGAGGCGCCTCAGGAACCTGTCGCGCCGGGCGCGGTCGGTCTCGCGGGTCTTGGCGCGCAGCACCAGGTCGTGGCCGTGCGTGGGGTTGGCGCCCTCACGGCCAAACCGCTGCGGGCCGAAGGCGTTCGGCAGCCCCCGCTGCTCGAGGGCCGCGGCTATCGCCTGCGCCCGGGCCAGGGCCTCGGGCCCGGTCTCGAGGAGGCGGATGCGAAACCGGTTCCCGCGCAGGTGCCCGGTCTTGAGCTTGTTCGTGTGCGCGGCCGCCGAGAGCACCTTCCAGCCCTCGCCGGCGAGCTGCGCCGACGGGGCGACGCGGGCGCGGGGCACCGAGAAGAACTGACGGGTGCGCGCGCGCTTGTCCTTGAGCCCGGCGAACCCGACCTCCCGCTCGTCGATGCCCAACGCGCGGGCGAGCTCGCGGGCGACGTCACGGGTGTTGCGGCCGACCTTCTCGACCCAAAGGAAGAGATGCTCGCCCTCGCCCGACGGCATGTAGGCGGGCAGCTCCTCGACCTCGAAGTCCTCGGGGCTCGCCTTCAGGGTCCCGCCACAGCCCGGCAACTCGCCGGTGAGCAGTGGCACCTCGACGACGGGATCGCTCATCAGGCTGAACCTTCGATGGTCGCGAGCAGCTCCTTGACGCGCCGCGAGAGGTCTTCGTCCGCCTGCGGGTCGAGCAGCTCGCCGGTCTCGAAGAGGAGGAAGAACATCAGCTCGGACAGTCCCTCGTGGAGTGTCTTGGCTGCCTCGGCCTTTGGTTGGCCCAGGGCGGCGGCGTTTCGCAGCAGCAGCGTCTCGGGGAGCATCCCGTCGGGCTGGAAGCTCAACCCGGACAGCACGGGAGTCTTCGCCGCTTGCCCGGCCAGGGCGCCATTGGCGGCAGCCACGAACTCGGTGGCCATTCCGAGGCGCGAGACCTCGCCGAGGATCTCGCGGAAGATGAAATTGAAGACCCGAGAGACCTCCTCGGGCGAAGGCTCGGGCGCGGCGACCGGGCCGGTCTGCGGGGTCGGGGAGGCGACGAGGTGCCCGGTCTCGGTGAGATGGTGGAGGACCTTGGTCGCGTCGAACTCGGAGAGCCGCGCAAGCTGGGCGATCTCGGCGACGGTGCGCTCTCCGGTGCACAGGTCGTAGAGCGCCCGCTCCAGGGCGGACAGGCCGGGGCCGGCCGGCTTCTTGCGAACGACGAAGGCGCGCGAGGAGGGCAGGCGCTTGCGAAACTCCTTCATCTCGTCGATGCGACGGATGGCGTCCATCAGCAGCCCCTGCGTGTTTATCGACAGGGTGCCTCGCTCGTCCACCTGCTGGTCGACGAGCATGAAGACTCCCTCGCGCGACAGCAGAATCGAGTGGAAGATCTCGCTGACCTGGTGCTGCAGGCACTTCCAGAGGTCGTGGGGCTTGAGGAACCCGGCCTCGACGAGCAAGCGCCCGATGCGGTTGGCCGGCGCGTTGGTCGCCAGCACCTGCTGGAGATGGGCACGCTCGACCAGTCCCAGGCGCACCGCGATCTCGCCGAGCCGGTCGGCCGGATCGTCGGAGGCCGCTCCTCGGACCTCGCCCGACTTGAAGACGATGGCGCGCTCGCCACCCGGAGAGACGACCCGGAGGATTCCGCTGATGCGGCTCTGGTTGAGGAACGCGACGAGATCGGCGAGCGGCACGCCGCTCAGGTCGCCCGTCAACACGACGCGCGGCGAGGGGGCTGGGCCTCCGGCGCAGGGCGCGCGCACGCCCAGGAGGAGGTCCGGGGCGGTCGGCGCGAGATAGAAGCGCCCCGCGTGTCTCGCCAGGTGTGCTCGCGCCGCCTGATCCTCGGGGATCACCGCGCCCTGCCGGTCTAGTCGGATGAACTCGCTCATGGTGTCGGCGCTATCCGGCTCGGGCCAGCACGGCGGCCGGCGAGGGCAGGATGAGGCTGCGCGGTTAGTCCGCCCAGTGCCTTTCCCGCTCCTCCTTGTCGAACATTACCGCGCCCTCGAGCACACGGTAGTAGACGCGCGTGAGGGCCGTCGCCACCTCGGCGGCAGACTTGGCGTCCTTCGACGCGGCCTTGGGCGGCTTGAGCGCCTGGTACTCCTGGCTCTTGCCGCCCTGGCTCACATAGCCGGCGAGCAGGCGCGCGACCCGGTCGCGCGCCTTGTCGTCGAGGCCGGCCAGCTCGGGGCGCAGCGCCTTGATGGCGCCTTCGCGGTCGAGCGCTATCGCCAGGGAGAGCGGACGGTCGAGCTCGGGGATGCCGATGGCGACGAAGGCGAGGTAACCGAGCTTCGCCTTCGGCTTGAGTGCATCGAGGAGGCGAGGATCATCGGGGACGAAAACCGCAGCGTCGGCCGTCTTCTTGCCCCCGAAGATGGTGATCACGCTCATGCGCGTTTCGGCCTCGGGCAGCTTGCCGAGCACGGGGGTGAGGCGCTCGAGGCTGGCCTTGTCGAAGGCGTACTCCTTGGCGGTGAAGCGAGCGGCCTCGGGGAAGAAGTCGACGACGGTCACCTGCCCGCCACGCAGGAAGGCGACCACGTCCCACGCGTCCAGCTCGCCGGCGCGCTCGCCGAAGGCGGGCATCGTGAAGTGGGCGCCTGCGGCCGGGCCGCCCCCGGCGATGACCTTGTGAAGCTGAGCGTCCGAGCGCTGCATCAGCAGCTCGGGGTCCCGCAGGTCGGCAGGCTCTGGGTTCTTCAGGTTGAGGGCGAGCGGCCCGTCACCTCGGCGCTCGGGGCCATGGCAGGCGGCGCAGTCGCGCTTGTAGAGGGCGCGCCCGCGCTCGGCGTCGCCCTGCAGGAGCGGCTCGGCAGCCGACGATGACGCCGGGCCGAGCGCGAGGAGCATTGAAACCAGCTTGAGGGAGCGGATCATGGCACTCACCGGAGAAGGGGTTGGGCGCGATGGCCGCCTACTTGGTCGGGGCCTTGGGCGCGAACTTGGGCCAGCCGCTCACGTCGTCGGTCAGCTTGAACCGGAACTTGACGTGGCAGCGGTTGCAGTTGCCGAGCGCGGTCTCGGTCATGCTCTCGCGCGCGGCGGCTGGCTTGGCGATCTTCTCGGGCAACTCGGCCAGAGGCGCGAGGCCCGCGGCGAGCGCTTCGCGCTCCTTCGCGTCGGCGTCCGAAGCCGGAGGCGCGCGCAGGTGCGTCTGAAGCTTCGGAGAGAGCTCTGCGAGCGCCTTGGCGTGCCTGTCGAGCTCCTCGAACTGCGGCTGCTTCTGCCCGAGAGAGGTGTCGAGCGCCATCCAGTGCTCGCCGAGCTCGGTCATCAGGTCGGGCGCCGCCGCGGTGGCCTTGGCGGTCGCCACTCGCAGGGCGCTGCGGCCGCGGCGCACCTGCACCGCATCGTCGTCCTCTTCGTCGGCGGCCTCCTCCATCGGCGTCTCCTTGCCGAAGCCGAGCAAAAACTCGGTCTGGATGGGCTCGGTGCCGATCTCTCGCTTCTCGAGTGTCTGAACGAGCCCGAGGCGGTAGACGCCGGCCTCGGGCACGGTGACGTGCGTGCCGTAGGCGCCAGCGTTGGTCATCCTGTGCAACCGGAAGCGGCGCATCGACTTGCCGTCCAGGCCCACCTCCAGGGAGAAGAGACCGTCTTCGACCGGCCTTCGGTCGCCCACGAGCGGGTCGGGCACGACGAGCAGCTCGGCCACCTCGAAGACCAGCGTGGCGGTGCGCTGCGGCTGGGGCTTGGCCGGGCGCACGCGAAGGGTGACGATCGCCTTGTCCACCTTCTTCCGATAGATCACCTCCCGCGAAGGCGGCGCGGCGACCTGGGCTTGCTCGGCCTGGGGCCTGGCCTGCAGCTCGTCTTTGGGCAGGAGGACCTGCGGCTTCTGCGGCTCGGGGGCGGGCTCCTCCTTCTCGGCAGCGTCGGTCGGCGGCTTCGCGGGCGCAGCCGGCGGGCTGCTCGCCGCGGGTGCGGTCTTGACCGTGCCTTGGCCCGCCTGGACAGGTTCAGCCTTCTTCTGGGCCTCTTCCTCCTTCGCCGTGGAGTCGGCGGGTGCCTTCTGGGATGGGGGCGCAGGCTTCATCCCTGGCGGTGCAATCACCCGGCGCTGGGCAAAGGCGGTCGGGCACAGAAGAAGCGAGCATCCAGCGGCAAGAAGCAGGAGGTCGTGCACTGGCTTGTGCGCTCTCACGGGCGGCACCTCGATGAAGGGGTTCGTCGGTTCATCCATGGCGGCGAGCGCAGAGGCCGGATTCGTTCTCTTGACCTGCGGCTCGAGACTCAGGGACGGCAGCGGCGCGAGCTGCCTGCCGAGTGTGTTCCCAAGAAGAGGGACGGGACGAAGGCGCGCCACAGGCCGAGACCCGTCTGCGGCTTTCTCCAGCGCTCGGCGCCTGCGCGGCGAGGGCCATGGCCTTCAGGTGCGCTCGGGGTCTCAAGTCCTCGTGACGCGCCCACGCCGAGGCGTTGAAGGACCCGCTGCGGCGCGGCGAGGCGCCGAGCGGCGCGAGGAGGGCCGGCGGGAAGAGCGAGCACATCGGGGGCGCGATGTTAGTCGAAGGGCGTTGTCCGGTAAAGGCGAACTCCCCGGCCCCTTCTGTCGCGGTCGCGCGCACTTGGATCCGCGGGGAAGGCGGGCCACCGGGGGGCAGGCGGGCTGCCGCGTGGCTTGCTTCGGCCCGGCCCGCGACTATCATCGGCGCACTCGGACGGCGGGGCATGCCAGAGCGAGGCACCGATGGGCGCGCGAAAGCACATCCTCATCCTCCACACCGGCGGCACTCTCGCGATGGAGACCAAGCGGGGACGCGGTCCGCTGCGGCCCGGTGACTTCGAGCGGACGCTGCGCGCGCGGGTCCCGGAGATCTGGCAGCTTGCAAACATCCGCTTCCAGGTCTTCTCGAACATCGACTCTTCGGACATGCGCCCCGAGCTCTGGTCGTCGCTGGCCGAGCGGGTCTTCGAGTCGCTCGGTGGCAACGGCTCGAGCGCCAAGTACGACGGGGTCGTCCTCACCCATGGCACCGACACCATGTCGTGGACCGCGAGCGCGCTCTCGTTCATGCTGCGCGGGCTTCGCAAGCCGGTCGTCATCACCGGGTCGCAACGTCCGCTCGGCGAGCTGCGCACCGATGCGCGGGTGAACCTCATCGACGCGGTCACCGCGGCCGTCGAGGGCCCGGGGGAGGTGACCGTCTGCTTCGACTCCAAGCTCTATCGCGGCAACCGCACCCGGAAGACGAAGACGAACGACTTCGACGCCTTCGAGAGCCCGAACTACCCGGTGCTCGGCACCCTGGGGGTCGAGGTCGTCTTCTCCGAGGGACGCGCTGCCGAGGGACGCTTCCGGGTGATGCCCGACCTTGAGCCGCGCGTCTTCCTGCTCAAGATCTTCCCGGGGATGCCGCCCACCATCGCCCGCGCAATCCTTCCCGGGCTCGCGGGGCTGGTGGTCGAGGGGTTTGGCGCCGGAAACTTCCCGGTAGCCGGCGACTCGTCGCTGCTGCCGTTGTTCGACGAGGCGCACGACCGTGGGATCCCGGTCGTCATGGTGACCCAGGCGCGCTGCAACTCGGTCGATCTGACGCTGTACGAGGCGGGGGCGCAGGCGGCCAAGCGCGGGGTGATCGGCGGCGGCGACATGACCCCGGAGGCCGCGGTCACCAAGCTGATGCACGTGCTCGCCTACGAGCGCGATCCGGAGCGGGTGCGCCGGCAGCTCGAGCGCAACCTGGTCGGCGAGAGGACAGAGGCACCGAGGGCCTCCAGAGCCGGAGCGGCGTAGCCCTTCGGGCGCAGCCTCGCGGGCCGAGGCGGGTCGCGATATCGAGGGCCAGGGCCCGCGCGCGGCCGCAGGCTACATGCGCTCGTCGATGGCCCGGTTGCTCATCTCGTCGGCAAGCTTGTTTTGCTCGCGCGGAACGTGCCGCACGGTCGAGCGGCGAAACAGGCCAAGCAGGCCCTGTGCCCGCTGGAAGAGCGGCTTGAGACCAGCGTTCTTCACCTTGTACAGGCCGTTGAGCTGGCGGACCATCAGCTCGCTGTCGGCGACGACCTCGATCTCGTTGGCGCCGAGCTTGAGCGCCTCTTCCAGGCCCAGCAGCAGCCCCATGTACTCGGCGTAGTTGTTGGTCTGGGTGCCCAGATACTTGCCGAGGCGGGCGACGACCGTGCCGTCGGTGGTGGTCAGGACTGCGCCCGCGCCCGCGGGGCCGGGGTTGCCGCGCGCCGCGCCGTCGGAGAAGAGCCGCAGCAGGCGCGCCCGCCTCCCGGCGGGTTGTGTCTCTTCGAGCGGCGGGCGCGGAGGCGGGGCGACGGAGGCGGATTCGGGCTCGGGCAGAGGACGAGTGCGGGCGGGCTCGGCGGCGGGCCCGTCTGCCTGAACCTCGAGACGCAGCAACACCGCGGCTTCCCGAAGCAGCGCGCGCAGCTCCTCGCGCGTCACCCCGGGATAATGCTCGAGCGTCCGGGCGAGCGGCTCGTGGCTGGCGATGAAGCCCAGCAGCTCGGAGGGCGAGGGGCGGGCCATGCTGTGTGACCTTCGAGGCTTACTCTGCTTGGCTCTCGAGGGCCTCGGCCGCGTAGATCAGCCGGTTGCACGACGGGCAGGTCTCGATGGACGAGCCGGCCAGCAGGATGTTGTAGAGCTGGCGCCTGACATGCATGTGGCAGCCCCCGCAGATGCCGCCGACCACCGCGGCCATCCCCGAGCCGTTCGCCCGGCGAACCGAGTCGTAACGGCCCAGCAGCTCGCGGTCGACGTTCTGCGAGAGCCCGGTTCGCTTCTCCGAGAGCGCTGCGACCTGGGAGGAGAGCGACTTGATCTGGCCCTCGAGCTCGGCGCGCTCGGCGGCCGAGGCGTCCTCGAACCGGTTGAGCTCGCCCTCGCGATCGGCCAGGGCCTTCTTGATCGACTCGACCTGCCCTCCGAGACCCTTGAGCTCCTCGTCAAGGTTGAGCATCGCCTTCTTGGCGATGTCGATCTCGCGGGCAAGTGCGGTGTACTCCCGGGTCGTACGCTGCTCGGCAAGCCGGGCTTCCCACTTCTTGATCTTCTCCTTCTCGGCCTGGATCTCGGTTTCTTTCTCCCGACGCAGGCGCTCGTTCTCGGTAAGACGGCTTCGCTCAGCTTCAACCCTGACTCGCGCGGTTGCCCGCTCCGCGTCCAACTCGCCCAGGCGCTTGGGGTAGGCCTCTCCGGCGTGCTGGAGCTCGTTGATCTCCAGGTCGACCGTTTGTAGTGCCTGCAGCGCCCTAAGCTTCTCCTTGATCGACACTCTTACCCTCCAGAGGACTCTCGAATCCCCGCCGGCGCGCGATTTCTACCACACGCCCACCAAGGCGCAACCATGTGTTGCTATAGATACAAGCGCGCGATCCTCAACCCTTCCCGAACGGCCGTTCTGACGGGAAAACCCGGCGCGCCGGCTGCCAGCCACGGGCACGGTCGGCCGGCTGCCGGCGATCCGGCGGCGGCTAAAAGCGCTTGAACCCGGGCCGCCTGCCGTGCCAAAAGGTCGGGCGCACACAGCAGCGGGCCCTTAGCTCAGCGGTAGAGCTGGCGGCTCATAACCGCTTGGTCGCAGGTTCGAACCCTGCAGGGCCCAACGGAAGAAGGGCGGGCACCCGAGAAGGTGTCCGCCCTTTTTTCCGTCGCCATTGAGCCTCTTCGGCTAGCTGTCGACGAAGCTCTTGAGGCGCTTGCTGCGCGAGGGGTGGCGCAGCTTGCGCAGCGCCTTGGCCTCGATTTGGCGGATGCGCTCGCGGGTGACCTCGAAGTCCTGGCCGACCTCCTCGAGCGTGTGGTCGGACTTCTCCCCGATGCCAAAGCGCATGCGCAGCACCTTCTCCTCGCGCGGAGTGAGGGTGGCGAGCACCTTTCGGGTCTGCTCGGCGAGGTTCATGTTGATGACCGCGTCGGCCGGGCTGACGATAGCCTTGTCCTCGATGAAGTCGCCCAGGTGGCTGTCCTCCTCTTCGCCGATCGGGGTCTCGAGCGAGATGGGCTCCTTGGCGATCTTGAGGACCTTGCGGACCTTGTCGAGGGGCAGCTCCATCTTCTCGGCGATCTCCTCGGGGGTCGGCTCGCGGCCGATCTCCTGCACGAGGTAGCGGCTGGTGCGGATGAGCTTGTTGATCGTCTCGATCATGTGCACCGGGATGCGGATGGTGCGCGCCTGGTCGGCGATCGCGCGGGTGATGGCCTGGCGGATCCACCAGGTGGCGTAGGTCGAGAACTTGTAGCCGCGCTTGTACTCGAACTTGTCGACCGCCTTCATCAGGCCGATGTTGCCCTCCTGGATCAGGTCGAGGAACTGCAGGCCGCGGTTGGTGTACTTCTTGGCGATGGAGACCACCAGGCGCAGGTTCGCCTCGACCAGCTCGGCCTTGGCGCGCTCGGCCTTGCGCTCGCCGGTGAGGATCCACTCGTAGCTGCGGCGCAGGTCCGCCAGCTTCAGGCGCGACTCCTCCTGGACGCGGAAGATGGTGCGGGTCGCGGCGCGCACCTCGCGGTCGAGCTCGGCGAGCTGCTCGGGGGTCAGGCTCAGCTTGCGGCAGATCTTCTTCTCGTTGCCCGCGTTGAGCCGCGCCTCCTTGAGCATGCGCTTGAGCTCCTGGCGGCTGGCTCCGGTCTTCTGCTCGCAGTCGCGCAGAGCGTCCTCGGCCTTCTCGACCCGCTCGATGAGCTGCTTGAGCACCTGCACGATGCGGTCGATCTGCTTCTTGGCGATCCGCATCGCCTCGAGGTGCTCCATCATCTTGCTCTTGTTCTGCTTGATCTCCTCGCGCAGCTCGCGGCGCTTGACCTCGGTGAGCTTCTTGCGATCGAGCGACTCCTCGAGCCGCTCGCAGTCCTTGTCGAGCTTGCGGATCTTGTCGACGAGCTTGAGAAGCTGCTCGGTGCGCTCGCTCTCGTTGGCGCTGGGGGCCGCGGCGGCGTCGTCGGACTCGGCCGACTCCTCGGGCGCGTCCTTGACGATGTCGCGCAGGCGGATCTTGCCCTTCTTGAGCCGGTCGCCAATGTCGAGGATCTCGCGGATGGCCACCGGAGAGCTCAGGACCGCCTGCAGCACCTCCTTTTCGCCCTCCTCGATGCGCTTGGCGATCTCCACCTCGCCCTCGCGCGTCAGCAGGGAGACCGAGCCCATCTTGCGCAGGTACATGCGCACCGGGTCGTTGGACTTGCCGTACCCGGCCTCGTAGTCCTCGTCCTCCTTGTCCTCTTCCTCGGGCTTGTGCTCCTCGACGACGGTCGGCTTGGGCTCGGGCAGCTTCATCGACTTGTTCGACGTGTCCACGATCTCGATGTCGTGCTCGCCGAACATGCTCATCACGTCGTCGATCTGATCCGAGGAGACGATGTCCTGGGGCAGCGCGTCGTTGATCTCGTCGTAGGTCAGGAAGCCCTTCTCCCGCCCCGCGTCCATCAGCGCCTTGACCTCCTTGCGCTCGGTTATCGCCTCGTCGAGATCGTCAAGATCGTCGTCGTCCTCGAGCTCGTCGAGGCTCGACTCGTCCGAGTCCTCCGGCTCCTCGACCGCGTCGGCGAACGGATCGGCAGCGGCTGCCTCAAACTCGGGCGAGTCGGTGGCGCGCCCGGCCTCGGAGCTCTTCTCGCCCGTGGCCTCGTCGCCTGCCTCGAGCTCGGTGTCGAGCTCGGTGTCGAGCTCGTCGACCGCGGTCGGCTTGGACGAGAGCTTCTTGGGCCTCGAAGTCACCTTGGCCTGCGGGTCGGCCTTGCCAGAGCGGGCCTTGAGCTGCTTGCGAGCAGGCTTGGGGCTCTTGGGCGCGGCCGCCTTGGCGGCGGGCGTTCTGGCGTTCTTCGCCTTTGCGGACTTCTTCTCCAACGCTGCCGCCTCCTCGGTGCCGTGGCCGGGCCTGGCCTTGCGCGCTGTCGTCGTGTTCTTGGAGCTCTTCGCAGTCTTGGTCATCGGGTCGCTCTTCTTGCCGCGGCTCAGGTTCTTGCTCGTCTCGCGCCTGCTGTTGCCCATCAACTGCTCCTTGCCGCCGCTCAGGCCTAGCCTCTCGGCGAGCCGGTCCTTGAGAACCTTCAGGGGATTGTTCACTACCCCTCCCCGTCGTTCGCGCCGGGGGGCGCTCTCTCTTCCGACCGCTCGCGCAGGCGCTTGCGTTCCCCGGACGCTTCCTTGATTTGCGTTTGCAGGGCGAGGATCTCGTCGTCGCTGGCGCCCTGCTCGCCTAGCCGCTGGAGCGCTTCAATCAACGAGGCAATCTCCTCTTCGGTCCGGGCCAGGCGCAGCTTGCGCGAGGCGTCCTTGAGCGCCTGGCGGCGCAGGTCGGATGAACCAAGAGTGTGGGCAATCTCTGCCAGCCGCGCCTCGATTTGTTTGCGGACAGGCGCCGGAAGCTGGTCGAGGGCCGCTTCCGGATGGTCGAGCTCGAGCAGCACGCGCAGCGCGCCGTCGCGGATCGAAGCGTGGAAGCGGGCGGCCGGCTCGTCGCGCAGCGTGGGGTCGGCGATGAGCAGCGCCGCGTAGAGCGCCTCGTGGGCGTTCAGGCTCACCGGGCGCGCCACGGGGGCGGCCGGCTTGGGCCGCGCAGGCTTGGGCTCGGCCATCAGATGCCCGCGCACGCTGCTCTCGGCGACCCCGACGTGCGCGGCGATCTCGGCGATGAAGAGGTCCTTGGCCATCCCCGGGGCCATCTGCTCGACGACGGGCTTGAGCCGGGCGACCGCGGCCATCTTCTCTTCAAAGGAGTGGGCGAGCCCGCGCGGCAGCGTCCGATGCAGCAGGTGGGCCGACAGGGCCGGGGCGCCGTCGAGCAGGCGCTCGACGGCGGCCGCGCCCTCGCGAAAGGCGAAGGTGTCCGGGTCGTCGCCCTCGGGCAGGGTGGCGACGCGTGCATTGGTCCCGGTGGCCAGGATGGGGCCGGCCAGCCGCTCGACCGCGCGCAGACCCGCGGCGTCGCCGTCGAGGAGCAGCACAAGCTCCTTGGCGTCCACGCGTGAGAGCGCGGCGAGGTGCCCGGGCGTGAGCGCAGTCGAGCAGAGCGCGACCGCGTTCCTGACCCCGGCGCTGTAGAGGCCGATCACGTCGAAGTACCCTTCCACCAGGACTGCTGTCTTTTGCCTTCGGATCTCCTCCTTGGCGAGGTCCAGGCCGTAGAGCGTCTCGGCCTTGCGATATAGCGGGGACTCACGGGAATTCAAGTATTTCGGCCCCGGCTCGCCCCCCTGCATCTCTTCGACCCTGCGGGCCCCGAAGGCTATCGTCCGGCCCTCGGGCGAGCGGATGGGGACCATCAGCCGGCCGCGAAAGACGTCGTAGAAGCCGCCGCTCTGGCGGGGTGCACATAGCCCGGCGCGTGCTCCCCACTCGAGTGCGCCCTCCTTAACAAGGCGATCGCCGAGATCGTTCCAGGAGTTGAGGGCGTACCCCAGGCTGAACTGGCGGGCGATCTCCGCGGGCACGTTGCGCTGCTCGAGATGCTGGCGTCCGAGCGCGGCGCGCGGGTCGTTCCACAGCCGCTCCTCGAAGTGCCGGCGGGCGAGCTCGCTCGCCTGGAGCATCCGAGACCGCTCTTCCATCGCGGGATCGACGCGCTGCTCGATCTCGATGCCGGCCTCTCTCGCGAGCTCGCGCACGGTTTCGACGAAGGAGCGGCCGTGGAGGCGCTGCAGGAACGTGATCGCGTCGCCACTGGCGTCGCAGCCGAAGCATTTGAAGAAGCGCCGCTCCGGGTTGACGTTGAACGACGGGGTCTTCTCCGCGTGGAAGGGGCACAGCCCGAGGAAGGTGCGGCCGCTCTTCCTGAGCTCGACGTGCCGGGAGACGAGCGCGACAAGGTCGGTGCGCTCTAGAATCTCCTGAACCTTTTCCGGCGGGATGAGCATGTGAGATCGGGGACAGCCGGGCGCTACCTGGAGGCGAGCTTTCTCTTGACCACGTCGCTTATCGCCTTGCTCTCGGCCCTTCCCTGGGCCTTGGCGACAGCGGCCTTCATGACCGGGCCCATCTGCTTCATCGAGCTTGCTCCAAGCTCGGCAATAGCCTCGTCCACCAGGCGCTCGAGCTCCTCGGGGGCGAGCTGCGCCGGCAGGTAGGACTGCAGCACCGAGGCTTCCTTCTCTTCCTTCTCGGCGAGCTCGCTGCGGCCCGCCTGGCGATAGATCTTGGCCGACTCGCGGCGCTGTTTGAGCTGTTTCTCGACCAGCCGGAGGAGCTCGGAGTCGTCGATGTCCGAGCCCAGCTCGATCTCGCGATTGGTAATGGCGCTCTTGAGCAGCCGCAGCGCCGAGAGTGCGGCCGCGTCGCGCGCCTTCATCGCCTGCTTCAGGTCTTCGGCGATGCGCTGTTTCAGGCTCATGGCTTCCACCTCGGGCGCCGTGCCCCTCGGGCGGGCAAAGCAGCGGCCCGGGAGACTTCTCCCGGGCCGATGACTGAGGTGCCGGCCTGGCCAGCGCCTCGGCAGGCGCGTAGCCGGCGTCCTCTCCTCTATTTTAGGAGAAGGACTTGCGCATCTTCTTCAGCGCACGCTTCTTGGCCGCGAGCGCCTTCTTCTTCTTCTTCACCGAAGGCTTCTCGTAGTGCTCACGCTTGCGGATTTCAGAGAGGATGCCCGCCTTCTCGCACTGCTTCTTGAACCGCTTCATGGCGTTCTCGAAGGACTCGCCCTCTTTGACGCGTACTCCTGGCATGGGTTCACCTCCCTTCGCCGCGGCAGGTCGCCTCTTGGGCGCCTTGCCCTCAAGCCCGTCAACGCCTGGCCAGAGATAACAAATGTGCCCGCCTTGTCCTGCGGAGGCGGGCGTCCTGTCGTCCGGTGGGCCAGTTGGGCCGTAAGAAAGCGGTAAATTTACGGAAGGTCCCCCCGCGGTCAAGCAAAAAGTCCTTGCATCCTTCGCTGCGCTTGCTCCAGGCGCCCCGTGCAACAGGGGCGTGCATCGGCCGGGGACGGCGCTTACCGGGCCAAAGTCGCCGCACAGCCCGATGCGCGCCTTGTCGTTCGGCCGTGTGGTCCTGCCGCTCGGTCGGCAGCTCGTTTCTGTCCTTCGTGTGCCCCGTCGGCCGAAGCTCGGCGCACGAGGGCTGGCGACCGAAAGGACTCGCCGCTACCCTGTCGCCTTTCCTGCGTTGCCGGAGCGGAGGCCGATTGCGTATGCGGGCAAAGCGAGAGCAGGGGACCGAGGGTAGGGCGCGCGCCCGGAGCGAGGCGGGACCTGAGCTCGTCTGGCCGGGTAAGTACGACGCGTGCGGCCGACTGCGCGAGCCTGCCCGCGTCGTCCTTCCGACCCGCCTCGGCGAACGTCACGGAGGCTTGGTCGGCGCGGAGACGTGGACCAACCGGCTTGTCCACGCAGACAACCTCCTCGTCCTCGGCGCTCTGCTCGAGAAGCTCGTCGGGCAGATCGACCTCATCTACATCGACCCGCCTTTCGGGACCGGCGGGCGCTTCTTCTTCCAAGGCGAGGTCGGCGCCTCGGGTGACGGCCCGTCGCGCCCGGCGCGCGAGGCCTACCAGGACGGCTGGGGCGAGGACCGGGGCGCCTGGTTCTCGATGATGTACGACCGGCTCGTCCTGATGCGAGAGCTGCTCTCCGAGCGCGGCACGATCTACGTCCACGTCGACTGGAAGGCCGGTCACCACCTGCGGCCCGTGCTCGATGAGGTCTTCGGTGAGGACAACTCGCTCGGTGAGATCGTCTGGGCTTACGGCTCGCCGTCGGGTGGCCGGGCCGCGGGCCGCAAGCTCGTCAAAGCACACGAGCTCATCTTCGCCTTCGCGCGGCACAACGGCGCGCACCGGTTCCGCAGTCTCTACCTGCCGTACTCCGACAAGTACGTGCGCGACTGGTTCAAGTACGAGGACTCGGACGGTCGGCGGTTCCGCAAGCGCTGGCGCCGTGACGCCGCGGGAGTGTCCTACGTCGAGAAGCAGTATCTCGACGAGAGCAAGGGCGTGCCCGCGAGCACCGTGTGGAGCGACATCCAGCAGGTCTACGCCGATCCGCGCGCCTACCGGGCCGGGACGTCCTCGGAGATCACCGGCTATCCGACGCAGAAGCCGACCCGGCTGCTCGAGCGGTTGATCGAGATCTCGACCGAGCCGGGCGACCTCGTCGCCGACTTCTTCTGCGGCTCGGGAACCACCCTGGTTGCCGCCGAGAAGCTCGGCCGGCGCTGGATAGGCAGCGACGCGGGCGGCCACGCGATCCACACGACGCGCAAGCGGCTGCTCGCGCTCGAGGGTTGCAGGCCTTTCGACATCAGCGATTTCGGCTCGGGCGCGGCGAGGGCGCAGGCCAATGGGAGCGCGTTGACGACTGCGGAGCTCAGGCGAAGGGTGCTCGCGGACTACGGCGCCGAGCCGCTCGGGTCGGACGACACGCTCCACGGAAGGCTCGCCGACGGCGCTTTCGTCCACGTTTGCGGTCTCGAGCCGCGCGACACAGACGCAGTCGAGGCGCTCGTCCGAGCCTGCGTTGCAGCCGGTGGAGGCGAGCTTCATCTGCTCGGCTGGAACGTGGAGGTCCTCGACGACCAAGCCGAAGCAAAGGCCTTGGAGGCGGGGGTGCGCCTCGTCCCCGTCGCCGCCTCCAGGCCGCTGTCCGACGGAGCGTTCTCGTTCGGCGAGCTCCCGCGCGTTCGCTTCGAGCTGGTGCGAGAAGGGCGCAAGGTCGCGGTCCGGCTCTCCGGCTACGAGCTCAGGCAGCCCGAGCGCCTGCCCGCCGCGGTTCGCGATCGAATCGGCGACTGGACGCACTACCTCGACTACTGGGCGGTCGATTGGGACCACCGCGACGGCGTCTTCGCTGCCGCGTGGACGGCGAGCAGGAGCCGCAAGGACCGAGCGCTCAGCCTCACCTCCGAGCAACGGGAGCTCCCGCCGGGCGAACGCACGGTCTGCCTGATGATCGTCGATGTGCTCGGCAACTTGGTCCGAGTCGCAACCCGCCTCGTCGTTGAGTGAATGCCAGGCGACTCGAGGCTCGAAGGAGCATCGGGATTCGAGCTCGGCTCTTCACCGCTTCGGTAGCCGGCGCTGGCCCTTCGATACGGACAGCGGCGGGCCGCTATCCGAGGCTCGGCCCCGCGTCTTCCTTCTTCGCGCGCAGCGCGTCCCAGTAGAGGTAGCCGCAGATCCCGAGGAACATCACGAGCCCGAGCAGGTTGGCCGCGTTGCCCTCGGTGAAGCCGATCCGCGGCAGCGTCCAGGCCGGCTTGCCGTCGGGGCCCTTGAACACGTCGCGCTCGAGGAACTGGACGAAGGCCGCCAACACGCCGGCGAGGGCGCCGCCGGCGATGAGGCCGCTCGAGACGAGGATGCCGCGGTCGCCGCGGGCGCGGGAGAGGGTCTGGTCCTTGGAGCTGCGGCGCACGAAGTGGGCGACGAGGGCGCCCACGAGGATCGGCGAGTTGTACTCCATGGGGATGTACATCCCGAGCGCGAAGGCGAGGGCGCTCACCCCGAGCATCTCGACGATGAGCGCGATGACGCCGCCGAAGGCGAGCAGGTACCACTTGCTCTCGTCGCTCGTCTCCATGATGAAGCGCAGCACCGCGGCCATCGCGTTCGCCTGGGGCGCGGGCAGGGGGTTCGGGTGCACCTCGCTCGCCTGGAAGCCGTAGACCCGCGCGAGCAGCAGCATCACCGCGGTGACGACCACCGCGGCGATCACCGAGCCGGCGAGGTTGGCCCACTGCACCTTGCGCGGCGTCGCGCCGACCCAGTGCGAGACCTTGAACTCGGTGACGAGCGTGCCGGTCATCGACAGGCAGGTGCAGACGACCCCGCCGATGAGCAGCACCCCGAGCATCCCCTCGCGGCCCGACAGGCCCAGCGAGCGCAGCGCCACCGCGCCGACGATGAGCGTCATCAGCGTCATCCCGGAGATCGGCGTCACGCTGATCATGGCGACGGCCCAGGCGCTGACCGCCGAGAAGAGCAGGGCGATGAGCAGGGCGATGAGCACCGCGAGCGTGGTGATCATCGTCGGCGAGGCCTGGGTCGAGAGGACCGCGAAGCGGAAGTAGAGCCAGATGGCGACGACCACCGCGACGATGAGCCCGAGCACGACCGGCATCGGGATGTCCTGCTCGTGGCGCGGCTCGTCGGCGCCCCCGCGCCCGGCGCGCAGGCCGCGGATGCCCTGGCGGATGGCCTGGCCCATCACCGGCAGCATCCTGGCGACGCTGAGCATGCCGGCCATGAAGATGCCGCCGATGCCGATGTAGCGGGCGTACTCGCTGAACAGCGTCTCGTGGTCCATCTGGCCGAGCGGCGCCATGTTCAGGCCGATGGTGACCCCCGGGGCGTGGGCGCCGAAGAAGGCGAACAGCGGGACGATGACGAAGTACGACAGCAGCGAGCCGGCCATGATGTAGGCCGCGTAGCGCACGCCGATGAGGTAGCCGAGCCCGGCGATGGCCGCCGTCGTGTTGAGGGCGAAGACCGCCTTGAACTTGTGGGTGACGGTGTGGGCGAAGCTGAAGGCCGCGGTGGTGAAGTTCTCGCGCCAGGCCTCGAAGAGCGTGGGCATCGAGTCGAACAGGAAGCCCAGCCCCATCGCCTTGAGCAGCACCCGCGCCTGTGCGCCGCCCTTCTGGCCGGTGACGAGCACCTCGACTATCGCGGTGCCCTCGGGGAAGGGAAGCTTGCCGTGCATGTCGCGCACGAAGTAGCGGCGCAGCGGGATGAGGAAGAGCACGCCGAGCGCGGCGCCGAGCAGCGGCACGAAGAAAATCTGGAAGAACGAGGAGAGGCCGTCCAGGCCGAGGATGTGGATCGCCGGCATCACGAAGAGGCTGCCGCCGACGACGATGCCGCTGGTCGCGCCCAGGGCGAGGATGTTGACGTTCTCGAGCAGCGTCGAGCGCCGCTTGAACATCGCCGAGAAGCCGATCGCCAGGATGGCGATGGGGATGGCGGCCTCGAGCCCTTGGCCGAGCTTGAGGGTGAGGTAGGAGACCGCGGCGGACCAGAAGACGGCGTTGGCCAGGCCGAAGGCGAGGCTTCGGGAGGTGACCTCGGCAACCGGCGCACCCGCCGGAACGATCGGCGAGTAGGTCTCGCCGGGGGCGAGCTCCCGATAGGCGTTCTCGGGCATCCCGACAACGACCTCGTCGGCAGGCGCCGGCATCGCCAGGTCGGCAGGAGGCTGTGCGATCGAAAGGTTTTTCTCTTCCATTCCAACCCTCGAGGCGGGCGCGGCCCGCTTCGTCGTGTGCCCCCACCTCCTCAGAGGAGCGCGCAAAGCGCGCTACAGTGTCAAGAAATGTGAGTTTTTCCAAGGGGATTGAACCGGCGGCCGCAGCCTGACGGCCGGGCGCTCGACCGGCGGCCTGCTGGGCTCAGTGGGGGAGAGAACTGCCGAGAGAGGGGCTTGAGTCTCTCGTCGGGAGGGCCCGGGGGGGCCACCTGCTTTCCGGCGTGCGTCGCGTCCGCCCACGGGACGCCGAGCGCCTGTCCGCAGCTTCCAGCCTCGAATTCTCGGCGCGCGTCGACGCGCCGGAGCCTTCCGGCGGCGATGGGCGGCCTTTGGGCGGATCCGAGAGAGCGCTTGCTGGCCCGGATCGCGCCGTCTTGTCCGCATGTGCGAGCGCTCTCCGGCACGAGTGACGGCGTCCCCCTCGCTCGGCCGGGGCTCTCAGACGCGAATTGCTCTGGTAATTCGAGCTGCGGAGTCTCGTCGGAGCGTTTGGCCGCGTCGCGCGGGTCCTCTCGGCTTCCGACCACCTTGGCGTGTGCCGGCGTCGGGGCGAGCCTCCGATCGTCGTCGGTGCGGGCGGACAGATCGTCCGGGGCCCCGGTTCGTTCACGAGAGGCAAGCCTGCAACAGGAGAGAGCGATGAGAGCGCGGATTGCGAGTGGTGCTTCGTTGGCGGTGGCAGCAGTTGTTTGCGGCGTCTTCTGGATCGGAGCTCCGGCCGCGAAGGCGAACGGAGTGCCGAGCCCGTCGGCGGTCCTCACCAAGGCCGACGGCGAAGTGGGCAGGCGGAGCGCCCGGTTCCCGCGAGGCCCGCGAGATGGCGTCGAGTCGGGCGAGGACAGGACTCTCGCGCCCTACTTCCGCGTCGCCGGCGAGTCCGAGACCGAGCTGTTGCCGTTGAAGGAGACCTCGGCGCAGGTCGAGATCGCCGGGGTCATCGCGCGGGTCAGAGTGCGCCAGCTCTTCGGGAACGACGGCAAGAAGCCCATCGAAGCGATCTACGTCTTCCCCGCCTCGACGCGCGCGGCGGTCCACGGGATGCGCATGAAGATCGGCAGCCGCACGGTCGAGGCGAAGATCGAGCGCAAGCAGACGGCGCGCGAGAGGTACGAGCAGGCCAGGCAGGAGGGCAAGCGCGCCTCGCTGCTCGAGCAGGAGCGGCCCAACGTCTTCACCATGAACGTGGCCAACGTGATGCCCGGCGACCGGATCGAGGTCGAGCTCGACTATTCGGAGCTCCTGGTGCCCGAGGAGGCGGTCTACGAGTTCGTTTATCCGGCCGTGGTCGGTCCGCGTTACGCAGGCGGCGCCGACCCGAAGAAGGACGGCTTTGTCGCGACCCCGTACCAGAAGCAGGGCGAAAAGGAGCTCTATCGCTTCGACCTCCGGGCGCACCTCGAGACCGGGATTGCGCTCAAGGAGGTCCAGTCGCCCTCGCACAAGATCGTAGTCAACCGCCTCTCGGACGCGAGCGCCGACATCCGGTTGCAGGAGTCGGGCGGAGGCAACCGCGACTTCGTCCTGCGCTACCGGCTCGCCGGCGATCAGATCGAGAGCGGCCTGCTGCTGTGGGAGGGCGAGAAGGAGAACTTCTTCGTCCTGATGATGGAGCCGCCGCGCCGCCCCACCTCGGCGCAGATGCCGCCGCGCGAGTACATCTTCCTGCTCGACGTCTCGGGCTCGATGCACGGGTTCCCGCTCGACACGGCCAAGGCGCTGATGGACCGGCTGCTGTCGCAGCTGCGCTCGAGCGACTTCTTCAACGTCGCCCTCTTCTCCGGGGCCAACTACGTGATGAGCCCCGAGGGCTCGCTGCCGGCGACCCCGGAGAACATCCGGCTCGCCAAGGACCTCATCGGGCGCCAGCGCGGCTCGGGTGGGACCGAGCTGATGGGCGGATTGAAGGCCACCTACGGCGTCCCCAAGAAGCACCCGGGCGTTTCGCGCAGCGTGGTGGTGGTGACCGACGGCTACGTCTCGGTCGAGGCGCAGGCCTTCAAGTTCATCCGCGAGCGGCTCGACGAGGCGAACCTGTTTGCCTTCGGCATCGGCACCTCGGTCAACCGCGGGCTCATCGAGGCGATGGCGCGCGCGGGCCTGGGCGAGCCGTTCGTGGTCATCGGACCGCAGAAGGCGCAGGCCGAGGCCGACCGACTGCGTACCTACATCGAGCAGCCGGTGCTCTCGAACATCGCGGTGAAGTTCGACGGCTTTGCCGCCCGCGAGGTCTCACCCTCGAAGGTGCCCGACCTGATGGCGCGCCGTCCGGTCGTCGTCTTCGGCAAATACCAGGGCAAGGCCCAGGGCAAGATCGAGCTGAGCGGCTACTCGGGTGGCGGCAAGTACGCGAAGACCATCGAGGTCTCGCCCACGGCGCTCAAGGGCGAGAATGCCCCTATCCGCTGGCTGTGGGCGCGCCGCTGGGTCGAGCTGCTCGACGACGCGATGAACCTGACCGGCGCCAAGGAGATCGAGGAGGCGATCACCGACCTGGGCCTCGCCTACAGCCTGCTGACCCGGTTCACCTCGTTCGTCGCCGTCGACTCGGAGATCGCCAACCAGAGTGGCGAATCGCAAGCGGTCAAGCAGCCCCTGCCGCTGCCCGAGGGAGTGTCCGATCGCGCGGTCGCCACAGCCGCGCCGCCGGTTGGAGCACCGTTGCCGCGTGGCTCGACGACCGGTGTGTGGGGCGGCGCCCAGGTCCGGCGGAAGATGGCCGCGGCGCCCCCGCCGATGGCGGCTCCCGCTGCAGAGGCCCTGAAAAGGGAGGAGCAGCCGAGAAAACCAGCCGCGAGCCTCAGGGTGATGGTCGTCGACTTCGAGGCCGACGGGCTCACGGACGCCAAGGCGCTGCTGGCCGGGCTGCAAAGGCGCGTCGAGGCCGAGGCGAAGGTCTGTGGCGGGGAGGCCGCCGTGCTCAAGCTGAAGCTCTTCGTGGACAAGGACGGGCGGATCGTCAAGGTCGAGGTACTGCACGCGAGTGAAGCGACTTTCGCGAAGTGCCTGCGGGCAAAGCTCGTCGGGTTGACCAGCGCGACCAAGGCCAGCGGCGCGGGGGCCGGAGCGCTGAGGGTGACGATCACGCTGATGGCCTTGTAGCGGGCCTCAGCCCAGCCGCACCTTCATGAAGAGGATCACGCTCGCGAGCGCGAGCGTGATCCCGTTCGCGGCGTAGATAGGCACCCGGCCGAGCAGCAGTCCGTAGAAGAACCAGAGCGCGACGCCGGCGGTGAAGAGCGCATACATCGCCAAAGAGATGCCCGCGGTCTGACGCTCGCGCAGCACCTTGAGCGCCTGAGGCACGAAGCTGACTGTCGTGAGAATCGCCGCTGCTGCGCCGATGAGGTCTTCCACGTTGCGTGCTCCACGGGAGGTCGCCCGTTCTAATCGAGCGTGGGCAAAGGCGCCGAAGCTCTTCTTCTCGAGTCGAGTGCGGGCGGGTGAGCCTCGCCGCTTCAGGGGCCACCGGACGAGCCGTGGGTGGAAGCGAGGGCGGGCGGAAAAAGAAAAGCCCCGAGGTCGTCGACCTCGGGGACCTTTTGCCAGAGCGGGAAACGAGGTTCGAACTCGCGACCCTCAGCTTGGGAAGCTGATGCTCTACCAACTGAGCTATTCCCGCGTCAGAAACGGGCGGAGTCTACTTCCGGCCGGGACCATGTCAAGCCGCAACGTGCGGCCGTCACTGGTCTCGCTCCAGGAGAACCTGATAGCTGTCGAGGAAATTCGAGTACCAGTCCTTGGTGTCCTTGACCTCGAGCAGATAGACGCCCGGATCGACAGTAAAGCGGATGGTCTCGGACTGGTCGCCCTTGCCGCTCTCGGAGCGCTGTACGAGGACCGGCTTGCCGTCGTCGCCGAGCCGGAAGAGGGCGAGCGCGATGTCAACCTTGAGGATTCCGCTCGCGGTCGCCTTCAGCGGCACCTTGACCGGCGAGTCACTCACGTCGACGCGGTAGTAGTCGACGTCCTTGCGCGGATGGATCAGGCCGCGCAGCGGCCTGCCGAAGGAGATGGGGGTCGCGCGCTCCGGGCTGTTGTTCGGCTCGCGCTCGTCGAGGCCCTCGTCGGGCCGGGCGGAGACCGTCAGCGTGTAGGGCTGCTCGGGGTTCTCCTGGTCGCGGACCCACTTGCCACCGACCTTGCGCGTCGCCCCTTCGACCTTCAGGAACAGGTCCTTGCCAGCTTCGGCGGCGAGGTTGACGACCAGCTCTCCTTCGTCCACCTCGCCGTCGTTGGCCCGCAGCAGGACCTCCTCCTTGCCGGTCTCGAGAGCCCGGACGACGGCGAGCACCGAGTCGACCCGGTCGACGCCGGACAGCTCGACTTTGAGCAGCATCGGCGCGTCGTAGCGCAGGAGGTAGAAGTCGGTGTCGGCCTTGGGAGAGAAGAAGCCTCGCATCGTCCCGGTGGCAGAGAATGGCGTGGCCTTGGCCAACTCGTCATTGGACTCGAGCTCGACGTTGTCCGTTGACTCTTCGAGGCTGAGGGTGAGCGTGTAAGGGGCGTCCAGGTTGTGCCCGCGGCGCGCGTCTTTGCCCGCCCCGACCCAGGCGCTCTTGACGGTGACGAAGAAGGTCGTCTCTCCGGGGCGCAGCGCGACGTTGCGCACCTGGATGCCCTCGCCGATCTCTCGGCTGCGCGCGGTGAAGAAGATGGCCTCGGCCTCGTTGGTGAGCTCGACCTGCAGGCGCACGCTGGGCACGCCACTGATGTCGAGCGCGACCAGGGCGGGCAGCGCTCTGGGCACGGGCGGAGCGTCGAGGGCCTGCTGCTCGCCATCGTTCCCGGCTGGCTCCAGGCTTGCCGAACCGGCGGGAGGCTCGCTTTGCGGCGCCGCTGCCTGGGCAGGCACTACGAGCGGGCCCGCGGCCGCCTCCTGCGACCCCGGGCTCACGGCGGCTACTGTCGCAGCCTCTTGGCTGGCGGCCGGCGAGGCGACGCCGGGGGCGGGAACGGGGACCTCGAAACGAAACCAGTCCTCGTCCGCCTTGTCGGCGAGGTAGCCCTGAATCGGCTGGCCGAGCGTCACCGCGGTGGCGTCGACCGGTCGGTGGTTCGGCTCGCGCTCTTCTCCGGCGGCTGCGTCGACGAAGGTCACCCTCGCCGTGTAGGCGCCGTGGCCGCCCTTGTTGGCGGCGTAGACCCGCACGAGGTAGGGGACCGCGAGCCCGAGCCGCGCGAGCCGTTCGCCGCGGCCGTGCCCCTCGGAGTTGAAGACCGCCACGTGGTTGCCGTCGCGATCGAGCAGCTCGAGTGCGACGTCGAAGTCGGCCGCCTCGACCGAGAAATCGGCAACCTTGCCCTCGCCGGGCCCCTCGAGTCGAAAATAATCCTCGTCCGCCTTCTTGCCGGGGGCCGAGATCTCGCCGGTCACGACCGCATCCCCGGGGAGCCTCTTTGCCGTGGGCGCGGTGTCGTTCGGTTCGCCTTCGTTCATCTGCACAACGGCAGGAACAGCCGCGGGCTCCGGCGGCGCAGCGGCGGGCGGGGAGCTCTCCTTGTTCGGGCACGCGAGGGCGAGCGCGGCGGAAAAAATGAGCAGGAATCGGCGCATCGGGATGCTCCTTGGAGCCGGCACTAAAGCGGCCCCGTCCCATCGGGTCAAGCGGCGCAGCCAGGCTTGCCAGGTCGGACGCTCAAGCGATCAATAATGCGGCCATGCTTACTGCCATCCTCCTCGTCTCCCTGTTGCTCCCCGCCAGCGCGCTCGCCGAAGGAGCCTTCGGCTATGCACGCGCCTCTTCCCAGCTCGAGCGTGACAGCCGCCCGGCCCGCTACCAGCCCCTCAACATGGTCGATGGCAGAGCCGCCACCTCCTGGTGCGAAGGTGCGCGGGGCGACGGGGTAGGGCAGCGGATAGTCGTCGGGTTCCAGGCGCCGGTGAGCATCGACGAGGTGAGGGTCACCAACGGCGAAGCGAGCAGCCGGCAGGCCTTCAAGGCGAACAACCGCGTTCGCGTCCTCACTCTCTCAAACGAGCTCGCGAGGCACACCGTGACGCTCTCGGACACGCAGCGGCCGCAGGAGATCAAGCTGGGCAAGCCGCTGGAGGGCGAGCGCTTCGTTGTCGAGATCCAGGAGGTGTTTCGCGGCGAGGGCGAAGCCAACGCGACCTGCTTGACGGATGTCGTCTTCGTCTCCGGAGGCAAGCCGCTCAGTGGACCGTCGCTCGCAGGGAAGCTTGGCGACCGCAACGGCGCGGTGGCGCTGATGGGCTCGTGGTACTCGGGGCTCGAGGGCGCCCCCGAGCGCTTCCTCGATCTCTATTTCGACAAGACGTTCCGCTATCGATACCAGCCCTTCGACCCCGAAGAGCCGGGCGAGGAGATTCGCGGCGAGTTTGCCTTCGACGGCAAGCAGTTGCGGCTCAAGCCATCGGGCAAGGAATGGGTCGAGGCTTCCGCGGCCCTGAAGGCTGAAGAGTCGAAAGACGGTCTGCCGCGGGCAAGGCTGGTCATCGCTGCCGAGCGGCTCGATGGAAGCCTGGCCCGGAGCTGGTCGGATCGGCCCTGAGAGGGCAGCGGCAGGTCAGAGCCGCCGAGGAGGCTGTGCGCTTGGCAAGCGTGCCTCTGCCGTTGGGCCGAGGCGCAGCGCGCAAGAATAACCGCACCGACACGAGACGGCGCTCCGCGAAACGACCGCGGCGAACGAGCAGGCTCAGGCGCCTTTGGCAGCCTTGGTCTGACCGAAGCGGCGATAGAAGTCGACGATGGAGGCGATGAGCTCGGGCACCTCTTCGGACTCGGTGTCGGAGTCGAGGAAGATGCCGCCGCAGACCTCGCAGGTCTCGTAGACCATCGAGCGGCGCTCTCCGCCCTCCACGGTCATCAAGTCGACCTGGCACTCGGGGCACAGGCCCGACGACTCGTCGATGTTCGCTCGTCCGCCGAGCGAGTCGAGCCCTGGCAGGTTGTGCCTGAGGAGCAGCCGGTTCACCTCTGCGAGGTCGATCCACAGGCCAGCGCAGTCGGGGCAACGCGACATTGCCGTGCCCTCGCCCTCAAGCTGGACCAACTCGACTTCGCACCGGGGGCAATCCATTCAGCAAGTTTCCTCGTTCAAGGGAGCGATGCTCCCAGATCAAAACCATTAAACAATCGTAAGGGCAGCCGAGATCATACCCTTCGCGATCGCGTGAGTTCAAGGCATCCGGCTCCAACTCGTGCTGGTGGCCCGCGGGCGCAGAGGGCTCTCGACTGAGTTCTGGAGTCTTGAGTTGGGAGTGAGCAGCCTACCAACCCGCGACCGATCGCTCAGGTTCCGGGCGAAGCCCGGGCTGTCGACTCTCGACTCTCGTCATGCCTTCGCGCGCCGGATGGCGGCGCCCAGCTTGCGCAGCTTGCGCTCGAGCCGTTCGTAGCCGCGATCGAGGTGGTAGACGCGGTGGACCTCGGTCTTGCCGTTCGCCCGCAGTCCCGCGAGGACCAGCGAGGCGCTCGCCCGCAGGTCGGTTGCCATCACCGGCGCACCCGAGAGCCCGGGCACGCCCTTGACGACCGCGACGCGGCCATCGACGCGGATGTCGGCTCCCATCCGGCTGAGCTCGAGCACGTGCATGAAACGGTTCTCGAAGACCGTCTCGGTGACGACCGACGAGCCGCTCGCCACCGAGAGCAGGACCATGAGCTGCGCCTGCATGTCGGTGGGAAAGCCGGGGTGGGGCATTGTCTTTATGTCGACCGGTGAGATCACCGCGGGGCCCTTGCAGCGCAGGCCGCCCTGCTCGGCGCTGATGACCGCGCCCGCCGCGCGCAGCTTCTGGAGCACGGCCTCGAGGTGCTCGGGGATCGCGCGGCGAACGAGCACATCGCCACCGGTCAGCGCCGCGGCGACGAGCAGGGTGCCGGCCTCGATGCGGTCGGCGACCACCGCGTGCTCGACCGGCTTGAGCTCGTCGACCCCTTCGATGGTGACGACATCGGTGCCCGCGCCGCTGACCCGCGCGCCCATCTTGTTGAGCACCCGGGCGAGCTCCTCGACCTCCGGCTCGCGAGCCGCGTTCTCGAGGACCGTCCGGCCCTTTGCCAGGCAGGCGGCCATCATCAGGTTTTCGGTTCCGGTGACGGTGGTCAGCTCGAAGGTGAAGCTCGCGCCGCGCAGCCGCTTCGCGCGCGCCTCGACGTAGCCGTGGCTCAGCTCGATCTGCGCGCCGAGCCGCTCGAGGCCCTTGAGGTGCTGGTCGATCGGCCGGGCGCCAATGGCACAGCCTCCCGGCAACGAGACTCTGGCCCGCCCGTGCCGGGCGACGAGCGGCCCGAGGACGAGCACGCTCGCCCGCATCGTCTTCACCAGGTCGTAGGGCGCCTCGGGCACGATGCTCGGGCTCACCTCGACCGCGACGGCATCTTTGCGCCGGCCCGACCCGCGCTCGGCCCTAGCGCCCATCGTCGCGAGCAGCTTGCACATCGTCGAGACGTCGGCGAGCGCCGGCACGTTGCGATAGAGGTGCTTGCCCTCGGCCAGCAGCGAGCTTGCGAGGATGGGCAGGGCGGCGTTCTTCGCGCCGCTCACCTCGACCTCGCCCTTGAGCTGCCTGCCGCCCTCGACGACGATCTTGTCCATCTCTCTTCGGCTCCGTGAAGTGTCGGGGGCCCGACTCTAACCCGTATTGGCCAAAGGCAAGCGGCGGGTCAGGGTGGCGCAGGAGGCGCCCGCGGAGGAGCAAAGCGCCGAGCGCTGGCCAGGCGCCGCGGGGGGGGGTGTCAGGGCCGCCGCGCCAGGGCGATGCGGTCCAGGCCCGCGAGGTCCTTTCGCACCTGGGCATCGACCAGGCCCGCGGCCTCGAAAAGGGTCCGGGTCGCCTCGCCCTGGTCGGCGCCGATCTCGAGCATCAGCCAGCCCCCGGGGGCAAGCGCGCCGGGCGCTTGCGCCGCAATCCGCCGCACGAGGTCCAGGCCGTCGGGGCCGCCGTCGAGCGCGCCGCGAGGCTCGCGCCGCACCTCCCGGCTCAAACCGTCGATCTCGCCCGAGCGCAGGTAGGGCGGGTTGGCGACGATCAGCTCGAAGACGCGGCCGGCGACCGGCTCGTAGAGATCGCCGTTCAGCAGCTCGACCCGCCCCTCGACGCCCAGTGCGCGCGCGTTGAGCGCGGCCACCTCGAGCGCCCCGGCGGAAAGGTCGGTGGCGACGACCGCGAGTGCCTGGCGCTCGGCGGCGAGCGACACGGCGATCGCTCCGGAGCCGGTGCACAGATCGAGCACTGGGCCGGGCGCGTCCTCCGGCAGCTTCTCGAGGGCGGCGTCGACGAGGTGCTCGGTCTCCGGCCGCGGGATGAGCACCCGCGGGTCGACGTGAAAGGGCCTGCCGTAGAACTCGCGCCTGCCGAGGATGAAGTAGGTCGGCTCGCCCGAGGCGCGCCTGGTGACCAGGCTGCGGAAGGCGGCGAGCTCGTCCTTGTTCAGCGGGCGATCGAAGTCGACGTAGAGCCGGACCCGATCACAGCCGAGGGCGTGCGCGAGCAGCAGCTCGGCCGTCAGCCGGGGCGAGTCGGTGCCCTGTCTCTCGAAGTACTCGCCTGTCCAGGCGAGTACGCGCTGGATGGTCCAGGTCTCGGCCACTTGCTTGTCTTCCTGCAATGGAGGCGCTCTGCCGGCCGGCAGCTTCGCTCGAGCGCCCGGGGTCATAGCAGAATCGGCGCCGCGCTGCCCTCGGAAAACCCCGGCTCTCGGGGCTGACGGCCGCCGAGCGCGCCGAGCAAGCGGGCCGCAGGGTTTGCCGCACAGTGGGGGCAGCGCTACCCTTCGGAGTCGCGAGGTGAACGAGACGATGACGACCATGAGCACGAGGCGAAATGCGCGGGTCTTCTGCGGCGCCAAAGGAAGACTGGAGGCGCCCGATGGCCCCATCAGAGGCACGGTACGCAACCTGTCTCGCGGAGGCTCCTTCTTCGTGGCGAAGAAGCTGCTGCCCGTCGGACAGACGGTCGAGATGAGCATCGAGCTGCCAGGCGTTCCTCCGATCCGGGCGGTGGGCGAGGTGCGCTACCACTACCGTTACCTGGATGGCGAAGGGATGGGCATCCGCTTTGTCCGGCTGGGGGGCGACGATCTCGGGTACATCACCGCGTTCGTCGACGCGAGGGTGGGCAATCCCTAAGCGCTGGGCGACGTGGTGGCAATGCGCGCGCGCTTGTCCTCACCGCCGGGGACCATAGCTTCAGTCGCGTGGCTGAACCGCTCGGTGACTTCGGCGCCATCTCGAGACAGGCGGGCAGCGCGGCCCTCATCGCCGCGCTGGCGCTGACCGTGGCGCTGCAGCGCCTGCAGGTGGCGCTGGTGCGCGCCGAGAGCTCGGTCTGGTGGGCCTCCAACGGGCGTGACCTCATCAACGCCTTCTCGCTGGCGGCCCTGGGCACGACGCTGTGGTTGATGGGCTTTCCTGGCCCGGCGGCGCTCTTCTTGTCGGCGACCATCCTCCTTGTGCTCAACCTCTTCGAGACGGTGCTGTTGCGCGGGATGGCGCCGGGCTGGAATGCGGGGCTGTCGCTGCTGGCCATCGTCGTGTTGATCAGCCCGTTGCTCGTGGTGCCCGACAGGGTCAACGCCTGGCTCAACCTGCTGGCCGCGCAGCTCTTCGCCTGAGCTTCGGCAAGCTTGCTGGGGCGCACCCCCGGACTGAAGGTCACCGGACGGGCAAGAGGATTTCGACGGGCTGTTTGCCGCGGCGCACCTGCAAGGGGACAGTCGTCCCTGTCGCGCCGCGAAGCGCCCGTTGCAGCGCCTGAGGAAGCGCCGGCTCGCCTGCAATCGCGACGATCAGATCGCCGGCGCGCAGGCCGGTATCCGCGGCCTCGCGCACCTGCGTGACCAAGAGGCCGGCCGGACTGCGCACGAGGGTCGAGAGAGCGCCCGGCTCGAGGGCGGGGTGGAAGAAGCGCACCCGCGCGTCGAGCAGAAGCTCTTGATCGAGAGCGTCGGCGCTCTCCAGCGCCTGGCGAAGCGGGGCCTTGCCTTCCAACGAGAAGTCGAGCGACGCCTTGGGGTTCCACAGGTAGTCGAACCCGGGGGCTCGCTCGACAAGGACGCCGGGGGCGCGCTCCTCGAGCTTCTCGAGCACCTTGGCCATCAACGCGCGCACCAGCCCGGTCAGCTCGGGCAGGGGATCGCTCGAGTCCGCGGCGCGGAAGGGATCGACCTGCACCATCCCGGAGGCGCTGGCGACCTTCTCCCGTGAGGCCGAGTGGAAGACCACGAGCCGGGCGACAATCTGCTCCTCTTCGACCCGCCCGGCGCCGCTGGGCTTGCCCGCGGCGTCGAAGACCTGCTGGACCGCGCTCGTGGTGCGTCGCTCGGCAGAGCATCGGAAGACCAGAGCGGCCATCGGCGAGATCCCGCGATCGGCCAGGCTGAGGACGAGGTCGCTGCCGAGGAAGGGGTTGCTCGTCTGGCCGGGCACCAGCTTGAATTCACCGGGGCCGAAGACTGAATAGCGCCCGGTCTCGACCGCCTGGAGCGCGAGGGCCTGCGACAGCTCGAACGAGCGCCAGGCAGGCTCGTCCCAGCGGAACTGGAAGGGAAAGACGGCCAGCGCCTGGGCATCGAGCGGTTTTCCCGGCCTGACCTCTACGTTCATCCTCCGGGAAGCGCATCCGGCAGCCAGCATCAACAGGAGCGCCCATGTCCAGGGCTGTCGATAAGAGAGCCTCATGTCGCTGGCATTAGCACTCGCCCGCGGGCCGGCTCAAGTCTCGCCGAAAAAGAGAAAGGCCCCCGCCGCGAGGCGAGGGCCTTTCGATTCAGGCAGAGGGCCGGGTTTACATCATCCCGCCCATGCCGCCCATGCCGCCCATACCGCCGTGCATGTGCCCGCCGGCGCCCTTCTCCTCCTCCTTCGGGCGCTCGGCGACCATCGCCTGGGTGGTGAGCATCAGGGCCGCGACCGAGGCCGCGTTGACCAGCGCGGTACGCGAGACCTTGGTCGGGTCGATGACGCCGGCCTTGACCAGATCCTCGAACGCGCCGGTGCTGGCGTTGAAGCCGTAGTTCTGCTCCTTGCTCTCCTTGATCTTGTTGACCGTGACGCTCCCCTCGACACCGCCGTTCTCGACGATCTGGCGCAGGGGCTCCTCGAGCGCGCGGCGGACGATATCGACGCCGAACCTCTCACCCGCGCTCACCTCGACCGAGTCGAGCTGCGGCATGCAGCGGACGAAGGCGACGCCGCCGCCGGGAACGATGCCCTCCTCGACGGCCGCGCGGGTCGCGTTGAGGGCGTCCTCGACGCGCGCCTTCTTCTCCTTCATCTCGGTCTCGGTCGCCGCGCCGACGTTGATCACCGCGACGCCGCCGACCAGCTTGGCCAGCCGCTCCTGCAGCTTCTCGCGGTCGTAGTCGCTGCTGGTCTCGTCGATCTGGACGCGGATCTGCTTGACGCGGGCCTGGATGTCCTCCTTCTTGCCCTCGCCGTCGATGATCGTGGTGTTGTCCTTGTCGATCGAGATGCGCTTGGCGCGGCCGAGGTCCTTGAGGGTGATCGAGTCGAGCTTGACGCCCATCTCCTCGGCGATGAGGCGGCCGCCGGTGAGGATGGCGATGTCCTCGAGCATCGCCTTGCGGCGGTCGCCGAAGCCGGGCGCCTTGACGGCCGCCACGTGCAGGGTGCCGCGCAGCTTGTTGACGACCAGGGTCGCCAGCGCCTCGCCCTCGACCTCTTCGGCGACGATGAGCAGCGGCTTGCCCGAGCGGGCGACCTGCTCGAGGATCGGCAGCAGGTCCTTCATCGACGAGATCTTCTTCTCGTTGATGAGGATGTAGGGGTCCTCGAGCGCGACCTCCATGCGCTCCGGGTCGGTGACGAAGTAGGGCGACAGATAGCCGCGGTCGAACTGCATGCCCTCGACCACGTCGAGCGTGGTCTCGAGGCCCTTGGCCTCCTCGACCGTGATGACGCCTTCCTTGCCGACCTTCTCCATCGCCTCGGCGATGATGTTGCCGATGGTCGAGTCGCCGTTGGCCGAGATGGTGCCGACCTGGGCGATCTCCTTCGGATCCTGGGTCTGCTTGGACATCGCGCGCAGCCCGTCGGTGACCTTGGCGACGGCCTTCTCGATGCCGCGCTTGATCTCCATCGGGTTGTGGCCGGCGGCCACGAGCTTGCTGCCCTCGCGGTAGAGCGCCTGGGCGAGCACGGTCGCGGTGGTGGTGCCGTCGCCGGCGACATCCGAGGTCTTGGAGGCGACCTCCTTGACCATCTGGGCGCCCATGTTCTCGAACTTGTTCTCGAGCTCGATCTCCTTGGCGACGGTGACGCCGTCCTTGGTGATCGTGGGCGAGCCGAACGACTTCTCGATCACGACGTTGCGGCCCTTGGGCCCGAGGGTGATCTTGACCGCGTCGGCCAGGGTGTTGACGCCGCGCAGGATAGCCTCGCGGGCCTTGGCTTCGAAGATGATGTCCTTCGCCATGTAACCTACCTGCCTTCCGTTTTTTCGGATGGGGTTGAAGGGGGGAACCGGTCTACTGCTCGATCACGCCGAGGATGTCGTCCTCGCGGAGGATGAGGTGCTCCTCGCCCTCGATCTTGATCTCGCTGCCGGCGTACTTGCCGAACAGGACGCGGTCGCCGGCCTTCACGTCGAGCGGGCGCACCTTGCCGTCCTCGAGCACCTTGCCGTTGCCCGCGGCGATCACCACGCCCTCGAGCGGCTTCTCCTTCGCGCTGTCGGGGATGATGATGCCGCCCTTGGTCTTCTCCTCCTCCTGAACGCGCTTGACGATGATGCGGTCCTGCAAGGGACGAATCTTCATGTGCCGTCTCCTTCGTTACGTGGTTTAAGTGCCCGTCGTGAAAGGGTTTTTCTTTCCGTAGGGGCGGTTGTGGAAGCTGTCGGTCGCTGGCACTCGCGAGCGGCGAGTGCCAAAGCGCGGCGTAGTGTAACCACCGCGATCGGTCCGTCAAGCGAGCCGCGGCGCGAGCGGCGCGTGGGCCAAAACCATGCTGGCCCGCGCGCGGTCTCCAGCCGCGGCGCACGCGGCCGGGGCTTCAGCCCGGGGGCGTGCCTGGCACCCGCCTTCGCATGCTCGCCCGCCAGGCCAGGAGGCGAGGGCTCATCCTCCCGCAATTCCTGAGGAAAGTTGCCGGGCGGCTGGCCGGTTTGCTACCATCTGCCTAACGCCGATACCTCCCCGTGGGACAGGTACCGGCAGCCCGGCGAGCCGCAAGGTGCTGAATGCCTGAGCAGCAGCCGTGGCAGGAAGGGCCGCGAACCGAGAGGTCGAGTCATGAGCGATGGCCGAGCGATCGTCACCACCGAGAGCGTCCAGGAGTACTTCAAGGAGCTGCTGACCGGCGCGATGGCGAACCAGAAGACCCCGCTCGATCAGGTGACCGAATTCTACTTGGTCGAGCTGCTTTCGCGCTTCATCGAAGCTGAGAAGCTGTTCGCGAAGACAGCCGATGGCTCGCTCGAGGAGGAGCCTCTCGCCTTCATCCTGCAGAGGGCGCTCGAGGGTGAGCGCGAGCAGCGCGTCCAGGCCCTGCGCAGGTTGGGCGACAACTCGCTCTACGTCGCGGGCTTTTTCGGCGATTCGCTCTCCCGCCGACTCGTCGACGTCGACTACTACATCCAGATGGGTGGCGCGGCTTACGGGACGCTCGCCAACATCAACCGCGAGCACCTTTCGGGAGGCATGTTCTTCGGGCTCTACGAGGAGCTGTGCCAAAAGTTCTCCTCCATCGTCGACCTCTTCGCCGAGATCAGCGAGCGGGTGGCCGTCTCGACGAACCGGGGCGTCGTCAGGCTCTACGAGCGGTGGGTCAAGACCGGCTCGGATCGGCTCTCGAAGCTGCTGGCCGAGCAGGGGGTCATTCCGGCGATGCTCAAGCCGGGCGAGGTCCAATAGTGCGACGGCCGGAGAGGCTCGCCGGGGCTATCGGCCGCATCGTCTGTGTAGAACTCGAACCGCATGGTTGAGCCATCCTCTCGCGTGACTGAGCCGTTCTCTCGCGTGGTTGAGCCGCTCTCTCGCGTGGTTGAGCCGCTCTCTCGCGTGGTTGAGCCGCTCTC
>ENA-UOOR01000111-UOOR01000111.1-fermentation-metagenome-genome-assembly--contig:-NODE-111-length-115713-cov-15.867272_pt1 | contig 115713 bp, 101 predicted proteins | sample MGYA00245780_ERZ724029 | MGnify/ENA primary metagenome ERZ724029 (study PRJEB28704, sample SAMN03018315) | fermentation metagenome | biome: anthropogenic terrestrial biome; feature: soil...
CAGATCATAATAAAAGGGGTGTTGAGCTAAAATCAGACTAATTTAGGATTGAAATGTAACAAAAAGGACAAAGGGAAGGTTTATTTTTAGGCTAAAATCAGACTAATTTAGGATTGAAATTTATTTGGTTTTTAGAGAATCGGGCCAGGAGAAAGGGCTAAAATCAGACTAATTTAGGATTGAAATTAGATCAAGTAGGTCAAGCAGGCCGGGATGTGGGTAGCTAAAATCAGACTAATTTAGGATTGAAATCCATTTACGCTGAAATGACTGCCATCTGCTATTTGTGCTAAAATCAGACTAATTTAGGATTGAAATACTATCACCAACAGGGCACATACCGGGCATTTTAATGCTAAAATCAGACTAATTTAGGATTGAAATCAATAAGAGAAGAGAGAAAAAAAACGGAGTGTGAAAGCTAAAATCAGACTAATTTAGGATTGAAATAACTATAAAGCTTCTTTTCCTCATTCTATGCTCACGCTAAAATCAGACTAATTTAGGATTGAAATGTTGATGTTAGTAAGGAACATAGAAATAAAGTTAAAAGCTAAAATCAGACTAATTTAGGATTGAAATAAAAAAAGAGGTGAGAAACACCCCTTTTAAGGTGGGGCTAAAATCAGACTAATTTAGGATTGAAATCTCATTCCACTTGTCCTGTAAGTATGTTACCACTTCATGCTAAAATCAGACTAATTTAGGATTGAAATCCCTTGGTGATTGGTGGCAGGTTTCGTTTTAGGTTGTGCTAAAATCAGACTAATTTAGGATTGAAATTAGAAATATCTACAGGTGCAGTCAATGAAGAAACATGCTAAAATCAGACTAATTTAGGATTGAAATTCGGGTATTTTAACATAATTTATGGGTGATTTTTTGGCTAAAATCAGACTAATTTAGGATTGAAATGTGCATTGCCGTAATCAACTTTGCACTCTTTACAAGGCTAAAATCAGACTAATTTAGGATTGAAATTAAAGTGATCGACAATGGCATAAAGGAAAGTAATGAGCTAAAATCAGACTAATTTAGGATTGAAATTCAGTCTGGTTGCACATTGAAAAACGCAACCCCTTCGCTAAAATCAGACTAATTTAGGATTGAAATTAGATTCCTTACAATCCTGGCATACAGGGGGCTTATGCTAAAATCAGACTAATTTAGGATTGAAATTCAATTCATTAATAGCTAACTCAACAAACTTTAATTGGCTAAAATCAGACTAATTTAGGATTGAAATTCCGTGACATCGTAGATTCCGGAATGGCCTTGGGTGGCTAAAATCAGACTAATTTAGGATTGAAATATGTCCGTCCAGTGACCCTGTACATACTGATATTGAGCTAAAATCAGACTAATTTAGGATTGAAATTGGGGTGGTTACGCAGCGAATGCATGGTGGTATATAGGCTAAAATCAGACTAATTTAGGATTGAAATGCAATCCTTGCAGCTTCCATGATCTCTTTATGAACTGCTAAAATCAGACTAATTTAGGATTGAAATAAAGCACTTTATCAGCCTCTTCCCACTCTGGAAACAGCTAAAATCAGACTAATTTAGGATTGAAATTTATTTTGAGGTTAGAAAATGTGATAGTAAGGGAGCGCTAAAATCAGACTAATTTAGGATTGAAATCATGTTCCACGTTGGGGACTACACGATGGGGTAAAAGCTAAAATCAGACTAATTTAGGATTGAAATAATTTTTGTTTGGATGGATACATTGTATGTGCAACAGGCTAAAATCAGACTAATTTAGGATTGAAATATATACACGCCTCAGCGGAAGAAGTCTTATCTCCAGGCTAAAATCAGACTAATTTAGGATTGAAATGATAAATGGTAATGCTGATAAGAATGTTGTGAATCAGCTAAAATCAGACTAATTTAGGATTGAAATGAAGATGGACTGATAGGTTATTGTTTTCTCCAGCAGGCTAAAATCAGACTAATTTAGGATTGAAATGATAAATGGTAATGCTGATAAGAATGTTGTGAATCAGCTAAAATCAGACTAATTTAGGATTGAAATGAAGATGGACTGATAGGTTATTGTTTTCTCCAGCAGGCTAAAATCAGACTAATTTAGGATTGAAATAATCAAAGAGGTAGATGCAAAAATATTAGAACAAAGCTAAAATCAGACTAATTTAGGATTGAAATGTTCTGGGGTTCGGTAAACAACTGTTACATCTGTAGCTAAAATCAGACTAATTTAGGATTGAAATTGGGGATCTATGGCTACGTGGAAGCTTACAAAGGAGGCTAAAATCAGACTAATTTAGGATTGAAATGATGAAGGTGAAGACACACAAATACGTGATTTATATGCTAAAATCAGACTAATTTAGGATTGAAATAAATATTTGTGAAAACTCTTTTCCTGAAAAAATTTAGCTAAAATCAGACTAATTTAGGATTGAAATCTTTCCCAATTGGGAATAAGGATAAAATAACCAATTGCTAAAATCAGACTAATTTAAGATTGAAATCGAACCACGGATAAGAACCTACCGCGAGAAACAAGAGCTAAAATCAGACTAATTTAAGATTGAAATCAGAGTGAATGGAATGTGTCAGCATCATCAGGAAATCCAATAAGCTTAGCTAGTGGACCACGTCCACTCAAAACATACAATACTTCTGTCACAGTTTATGCAAATAATGCCGCAATAGGAATCACGCATTATTCTTTTGGAGTTACAAGGGATGATCCATTTCGGAAGGAAGGCGCATTTGTTTCAACAATCCAATTAACTGCCGGAGGTACAAATACAAGTTCGGCTTTTGTTGCGTACTATTGTAATTTAACATCAGAAGGATTTGATATCGTGGTTGGGTGTACGGGTGGAGGTTGGACTGGAGCTATAAGGGTAGATATAACTATTAATGGGTTCATTCCTACGATTATTATCTAAAAAAAGAATTTAAAAATTTAATTAATTAATTCTGACGAATTAGTTGAACGCGGTTTACCTGCTGTTGTCTGTACGGGATTTTGTGGACTTCCTAAAGGTGCGGATGGATCATAATTTGAACTACTGGATTGTGAATTTGATGAAGAAGCTTGTGAATCAGATGATTGTGAGTCTTTTGAAGGTTCTGATGCGGTACTTGTATTCTGTGAATTTTGGTCTGTAGTGTTTTGTAAAGTTGTATTTGTCTGATTTACTGTCGTGTTATTCCCCCCTATCGGATTGCTTATATCGGCAGCGACAAAGCCAAAACCTGCAACGAGGGTTACGGCCACAGCCACTGCAACAATTGTATTAGTTTTCATAATAGGTACTACGCTTTTGTTACTTATTAATTTTTTGATTTTACAAAATAAAAAGAAAAAAAGACCTGGGTTAAGATGCTGGAGTTGCACTCAGGACTGTTACTTTTGCGTAAGATATATTTTCACCATTATAATCCACATTGATATTATAATCAGCGTCTTCTCCAGCTTTTATTCCTGCTACTGTTGTATTTTTTTCATACAAAAGTTTATCATCCTGATTATATCCTTGGATACATAGTTTAACATTGTTGTAATCTACGTTGCCATTGTTTTTAAGCATCCCTCCAATTGATAGAGATCCTTGATCTTGAGATACACTAGGAGTATTATCTAACTCAATTGGGATGCTGGATGAATTGTTCTTTGTAGATGTTGTTGTACTATTACCAGATGCTGAAAGTACCAATAAAACTATGATGATTAAAACCAAAACCACAATAATTCCATCCTTTTTATCCACATTTTCACCTCCTCCAGTACTTGGTAAATATATTCTTATTATTAAGTTTTGATGTTTTAACCTCGCACTTTTATTTATACATTCATTTTTAGACTTTTTTCCAGTAAAGGCTTCCTGAAAAGAAAGGGTACGCACCCACCGCTAAAATCAGACTAATTTAGGATTGAAATATATAATTTTACTTCTTTTATCCTTCATTTGATGGGTCTGTCCATGCTTCAGATTCGGGGTCAAACTCTGAATAGTCGGAACTCTGATAATCATCGTTTGATATGTCTGGCGTATAATTACTACTGCTTATTGGGGTATAATTTTCTGATGCATAATTTACTCCTGAATCCACTTCTTGATTGTCTGATGAACTATAATAGGGATTTATTCCACCGTTCATTGTTGATATAATTGGAGCAGATAAACAAATTAATAAACCAAAAATGCATCCAATTAAGAAAGCCCTATACATGTTTCCACCTCCTTTATACTTCTGTATTTATTTCTTCTTTTTATATCTTCTGCTATGTCTTCAATCTCTGCAATAATATAATCAATAATATTATACTGTACGTCTAAGAATATGCCTTTTGTTATAAATGATAATATTTTAGTTGTACCATTCTCTGATAATATAATACCCTTGTCTTCTAAATGGCTAAAATCAGACTATGGGAAGTAGATGGCCAGTACGGCCAGATCACAGCAAAGCTAAAATCAGACTAATTTAGGATTATTCTGTTTCACTTTTATAACAGTATTTAGAAATTAAAAATATTAATCGATGAAATTTCTTAATTCCAAAATGTTTCATTGTTTTTATAATACTTTAAAATTACAGGAATGTTAAAATGAAACAACAAAGAACCATAGACATGAAAAAGGGGTGCAAGGGGCTGGACAATTGTGATAATGCCCGACAACATCCGAATCGACAGTTTCCCTGGTTTTGCACACATGCATATCCACAGGAAACATCCACACCTTACGATAGATGTGCAGGATGCTGAAAAAGTTTACAATATCGTGACAAAACATATGGAGCGCAACGGAAAAGTCGAAGCAGAGAAGCTCGTGGAAGAGCTTGGGCAGGAAATGAGGGTAACCCTCCGGAGGAAGACAACGGGCAGAGAAATTGTGGCCAGGCTCCAGAGGATCTATGGGTCACGTGAGAGACTCTACAAATGCAAAGAGGGTAACATGCAGATCTACACGGATCTCAACGATTACACTTACTACACCAGGAACCCTGAAGAAGTTGTGGAGGAAACAAAGACCCTGTTTATGGAAAAATCGTGGCTTGATGCTTTGGAACTTGAACTTCTGGATCGTATCAAGCACCAGGAGTCTCTGGAGGAACTTGAGGGGCGGATGGATGGAGATGAGGAGCTGTACCAGAAACTTGAGGATCTTAAGCTTAAGGGTTTGATAACCTTCAGGGGAGTATCTTGAAAGAAAATACCGGTTTTAGTTTATGATACGATGAAAATTGAGGTTTAATCTTCTTCTTAGGGACTTTTCATTGCATGGGTCTGGAAATTTATATTTATTTTATGGAATTGTTTTATAGGGATTTAAATGCCTTTTATTTGTGGAACGGAGAATGTTCCTGCACGATTTTTTCCAACCTGAAATCCATCCTTAACTATGAGGCTTATTTTTTTAATAAAAGTAATTATTCCAAGTTTAGACCCAAATTCATACCAATTTCTGGCTAAAAATGGGAGTTACCATTTCTGTTGATGGACGCAGACAAGAAAAATGAAAAAAGTTAAAAATTGATTTTACTGCATATTGTAGAAAAGTTGTATTGTAAAGAAGGTAGAAATTTACCTGGAACTGTTTTTTCAGGATATACGCGAATTTTTAAATAAAAAAGGAGATATGATAAAAACTCTTTCCAAATTTTAATCCCTAATCCACAGCTGCCTGAGGACTTTCCGGCTGTGAAAGTATTTCCTGGTAGACAGATGGGAAGAGTGAAGGATTTTTTATGGACTGGTTGATTGCATTCCTTTCCTGCTGGCTTAAAGTGGTGTATGCAAGGGTACCGTTTAGGTAAGCCTCCTGGAGCTGCTGGTAATTTGCCAGTTCGTACTTTGCAAATGGACTGTTGAAGTACGGGAAGAGCAGTCCCTTAACAGTGAAGTAGTAAGCTGCAAAACGGCCGTACTGCTTCCAGCATATGTAGTAATAGAGTGGAAAACCGCATCCCGGGTTGATAACTGGGTTGCCGTCCCTGGCACTTCCATGCCAGACCATTGGAATTGGTCCTGTCTGGCCGTGTTCAATTGCTTCTGTTCTCACAGCAGCCATTGCATCGTCGTAGTTGTCGTAGATCTGACCATCTATCTTGAACTTCCACGTGCCGTCTGGAACGCCAAACAGGAAGTATTGCAGTGCCTGGCCCCAGTTTATCTCGGTTGTTGCGCCTTCTGAACTTATGAATGCCATTTCAATTATGTAAACGTCACCGTCCTGGTAACTCTTGTAGTTTGAACTTCCTGAAAAGTGCAGAACCAGTGCACAGGGGGATCCGCGTTCTTCTGCATAGTTTACAAGGACTTTAGAGTGTGGATGCCCTGGATAAAAGTCCGGATTCAAAAATTTGACAAATGCATCCCTTCCAAGTGGTTCTACAGGGCCATTTGCACTAATAGCATATGAATAACCGATAATTGCCGCTAAAAATGCAGCGAGCACTATCAGTACTTTTAATGAGTTTCTCATTTTCAATCTCCATTTACTTTTTATTTTATTAGCTTTGTTATTTAAACATAATTATTAATCGAGGGGTAAAAATCTTTTATTTTCCCTAATTTTAGTTAATGAGAAGAATTAACAGTTTTTTCCAGCAGATTCATCCATGAAGCTGATTATAATTTCATTCCTGGAATTTCATTTCCCTGTTTAGCTCATCATTGGAATGAAGGATGTAGACCTCACAGATCGTGAAAAGTTTTAAAACAATTTACTGGGTGTGGAATTAAATTAAAGAAGAAAACTCCATTTATAAATTAAACCTGTAAAAAAAATCAACTTTAAGTTTTGAACCCTTGGGCGTGATAAGTTAATAAACTGCACCTCCTGATTTATATATCTAAGTTTTTTTTGCCTTGCAAAGTCTCCACAGCTCTGTTTGCTGCATCAAAACATTGGTATGGGTGTCTGTGAAGCATGAGTTATACAGAAAACCTGGTTTTCCATGTATATTATTATTAAACTAACTTATACTGAACAAGTTAAAATTAGGCCTTCCTTCGATAGATCATAAAATTAATAGGCGTTGAGGTAGAGACATTTAAACATGAAAGTTAACACTCTTGCAGTAGCAGTACTTATAACCCTTTTAATAGGTTTAGTTGTCGTTGTTGCAGATATGAATAAGTTAACAGGAAATAACACAACAAGCAACCAAACAAACAGCACTTTACATAGCAATACAGGGCATAACGCACAACAGAATACAGCACCAGCATCACCTTCATCTACAGGTTCCTCAGGTTCACAATCAACAGGTCAAAGTACAGATAATGGAAATGGTAACTCCCAAAGTTCATCCAGTCAACCAGGAAGTTCAAATACAAATCAGTCATCAAGCTCTGGAGGAAACTAAAAATAAAAAAGCTAATCATTTGGTAAATTTGGAATACAATTCAGTCATCAAACTATGGAAGAGACAGTTCAAGCAGGGGTTGATGAAAACCCTTGAATTTCTTTCAATTTTTCAATAGAATAAGTAGGGAACTCTACTTTCAGCTTAAGGGTCTTATTTAATGGTATTTATTGAGTTACGTATAATGGATGTCTTAGATTAAGTCATTGAAAATAGAATCTGCATTGAACGTAGAATCAAAAAAATTCCAGATCAAGGGAACCCTAAAAAAATAGTCTTTTTTTTATTTTTTAACTAATAACTGTAAACTTTTAAGTATCTGGATGCAAATTGGCATGAATTTGGGTCTAAATCTGGGAAAACTATTTTTATTAAAGAAAATAATGTTTGTTCTGGGTGGAACCTTTGGTTTTAGTTGTGAACCAGAATATCTACCAAACATTCCACAACTATAAAAAGAAGTTCTGCCTCCATGTCTAGAAAAAGGAAAACATGTTGATGGAGAAAAAAAGATATCATAGCTCATCTACTCCATCAGCAATGTTTTTTAACTCAAAAAAGCTTAAGCTAAATCCTTAGAACCTAGTTCTTTATAAAAAAACCTAATTCTTGATCTTATTCAGTTCTTGAGTTTTTCATTTTGTTAATGCAATTTCTAATTTGAAGATGGAAACAATTCTTTAACAACTTCCTCATTATCTATATTGACTTTGAGAGTTTCAATGATTAATCCCTAGATTAAAAAAGAGTTTTAATGATTAATTCTATAGAATTAAAAAGGAGTTTTTGATGATAAATGTTATAAATTAAAGAAAATTGTTGAATGTTAAGTTTTGGAGGAAACATGAATCAAATAGTGCTAGGCCTCCCAAAGGGGAGTTTAAATAACGTGAACAGGGGAAATACCCATCAACTCTTTGTTGATGCGGGTTATGAGGTTAAGGGATACGAACCTGGGGATGAATCCAACGAAATCACCATACTGAACGATCCTGAAATCAAAGCATTTTTAACCAGACCTCAAGGTGCTGCAGTTGAATTAAACCGCGGAATGCTTGATATTGCCATTATAGGAGAAGATTGGGTAAGAGAAGAGTCAGTTAACAGTGATGGGGATCCCATAAGGAAGATAGGCGACCTGAACTACGGCCAGACAAGACTGGTTGTTGCAGTTCCAAACGAAGCCTCATACCAGTCGCTCACTGAATTTTTCAGGGCAAACAAGGACAGGGAAAAACCGATACTTTGCTTCACAGAGTACCCCAACCTCACAAGACAGCACTTCATGAACAACCAGGGATACAGGGAAATCTTCCAAGACAGCGTTCCACTTGTTCAGGTGAGAGGACTGCGTGATGGAAGCAACAGGCAGGTGCAGATAATCAATTCAGACGGTGCAACAGAGGTGTACATTGCAAAGGGTGCCGACATCATTGTTGACAACACCCAGACTGGAAACAGCCTGAGAAAAGCCGGACTGAAAGAACTTGAAACCATAATGAGCTCGAGTGCAGGGCTCTACGCCGGTCCAAGCTGCACAGGAGCCAAGGAAGACAAGGCCCAGATGATGTTTGAACAGCTCTTTGGAGCAGTAAATGCTCGCAGGTACTTCGACGTGAAGTTCAACGTATCCAACCAGAAGGTTGCAGAGGTTAAAGAATTTTTATTATCCAACAGACTTTGCTCAGACGAGCCAACCGTGGTTGAGGGAAGCAACTTCTCCCAGGTGGATGTTCTCATACCCAAGATCAAATTCCCTGAGATGTTGAGCGGAATAAAAGGTTACGGTGCATCTGCAGTTATAAGGGAAAACGTGAAGCAGTACGTTAAATAAAGAAATGTGAACAAATTATACAGAAATTATACGTAGAGATATAAAATTTGAGAATGGGGGAATCTTTTTTTGACCTTAAAACAGTTTTTAATCACACCTGCAGCTGGGAAACGTTTGATAGCCAGGGCAGTGGCGGAACATCCCTTGGTTGTTAGGGCCCTTAAATCAGGGACCGTAGCCATCATCGCAGGCACAACAAACGGTTACATTGCAGAGGAAGTACTCTCCAGCATAGATCAGAAGAAAGGATTTTCAAGGAAAAACTTCTTCAGGGGAGTTGTGCTGCCGCCGGGACAGACTGCAGCCGAAAAAGGTGAGAAAAGTTTTCCAGGAGACGTGATAATTAAAAACGGCATCTGGCAGAGAGGAGCCACCATATTTGACGTTGTGGACGATCTAAAGGAAGGAGACATTATCTTAAAGGGTGCAAATGCTGTCAACGTGCAGGACAGGCAGGCGGCTATCTACATTGGAGATCCCCATGGAGGCACCATTGGCACAGCACTGCAGGCTGTGGTTGGGCGCAGAGTCCAGTTAATCCTTCCAGTTGGCCTTGAAAAACGTGTTTTAACCCATCTCAATGAACTGGCACTGGAACTCAACGCCCCGGATGCAGAGGGTCCCCGCCTCCTACCGGTTCCAGGTGAAGTTTTAACGGAACTTGATGCTCTTTTACAGCTTACAGGTCTGAAAGCAGAGCTTATTGCAGGTGGAGGCGTTGGAGGAGCAGAAGGTTCCATATGGCTTGGAGTTAGAGGAGAAGATCAGGAAATGGAGAAAACAGCTGAACTTTTAACGGCTGTTTCCTCTGAAAAACCGTTTGAATTTTAGATTGGGATCCAACGATTTTCAGATTTTCTCTACTTTTTTAACTTTTTTTATAGATTTTGCATGTTTTTTAAAGTATTTCTGTACTTTTTAACTCTTTTTATGCTTATTTTACAGATAGCTGCTTAAACAATATCTTTAATTAACAGCAGGAGAATTGGATCAGAAAAATAAATTTTTCATGAAAAATTTGGAAGCAATCTTTAAAAGTAACCGGCTTAATCCCTGAAGATGGCTTGATAATGTGCTTTTTCCTTATGAATTTTCTCAATAAAATCAAGGTCGAAAACATCTTCCTCTTTCAGGTCTTTTTCATGACCAATTCTTTTAGAACTGGAATGAAATCCATTGTTGATCTTATCTATTCAGGTGGAAGGGATGTAGCGGTTTCAGGGGAAGACGTTCCAACGCCTGCAGCTATTTCATCATCTAAGATTGCATCAGGAATGAAATCAGCCCATGGATAATTTTTTACGGATATGTCCAGCCCTTTTATCAGGCTGCGGATGATCACATCATGTATGGAGCCTGCTGCGGGAGTTCCAATGTTCCTGCCCTCAAACTGTTTTAAAGTGGATTTTAAACTGCCCAGATCGATGTCTCGAGACTTGAAGGCTTCCATCATTCCAGGTCCTGTGGGATATAAAATTAACCATGGTTACACACTTAATTTTTAAATTTTAGGTTTTTAGCAACCATTCAACAGGAAACTAGTTAAAAATATACAGATTTTAACTGAACATTTTTCAACAAAATTTAATTTAAATTACCCTTTACAACAATTAGGACTATCTTTAAGGGTATTTGGTGATGTTACCTGCTGTATTTGGTGTTGTACGTGCATACACTCGCGTTTGTTGCTTCGCATCCAGTGCACTGGGTTGAATTTGATTGGTTTTTATTTTCTTGTCCGTTTCCATATACTAGATAAGCACCTACAATAACTGCGGTTATGATTAGAATGAACCAAAAATCAGGTTTATAAAAACTTATTTTATAAAATTATTGGATTACAATGGGCATATAATAAATAGAATAGATATTATATGGAAAAAATTTTTAAAAGAGATTTTAAGGTCTCAGTTTTAACTTTACAAAAAAAATTTCTAAAAAAAAGTAAGGGTTCATGTTAAGTGAACCAGATCAACCGCCTGCAATTGTCTGGAACATTACAACCTGATCGCCATCGTTTAGGGGTGTTTCAAGGCCGTTTATACTTCTAACATCCTTGCCATTGACAATTACCTTTAGATAATCCCTTATGTTGCCGTTGTCATCGAGCAGGACATCTTTAAATCCATTCTGATACTTCTCATTCAGTATGTCAATTAAGGTGTTCATGTCTTTGGCCTCTTCTATCTGGGTGACTTTTTCACCTGTGATATCTAAAAAACGCGTTAAAAATTTTACTTCAATCATAATTCATCTCCTGATGCTTGAGTTAATTTTTTAATAATTTTTAAATGTTATTTGATGTTTTTTTTCACGTTGCCAGATAAAATTCATTCGGATAAACTCCAGATAAATCCCTCTTCAAATTATACGTTTACAACTACAATGTAGCTTGTTATTATAATAATTTTTAACATATAATTTTGCTTTTCAATGATCTGCAAAGAAAAATTTTCTACAAAGAAAAATTTACGCGAAACTCTTCTATATAACTATAGCTATAAATTTTGCGCTTACCATAAGTCAACATATAACTATCGTTAACTGTTTATACTGTTTCAGCTACCTGTACATTTCAGGCATCCAGCAGTTTTTGATATTTGATCTTTAAGATACGAGAAAATCTTCAAAATAACGGGAAATATAAGTTCATCGAGCTGAAAAAGAGCGCTCCATCATGCAGTGGAGATGTTGGTAACAAGGATGCAAGGAAAAAAACCCTGGATGTTCTGGCAGATATTGATGTGGTCCCTGTAAGTCAAATAGGTCCTGAAGCAGTAGAATCTTTAATATTGCGTGGAATACAGCCCTATAAAACCCCAACTTTTATAGTTGAAGCTTTGAAGAATTTAGCATCCACGGTTAAGAATGATTTGAATTAAGATTTTGAACTCTTATTTCAAAGATTAAACCTATTAAACTAATTAATTTAAGATTTAATAAATTTTTAAGTTTTAAGAAATTTCCAATAATAAATTTCAAGCCCTAAAATTTGGTTCAATTTATTTAGGTAACCCATCGAGAGAAGAGTTTAAGATACAAACTTGATTAAAGTAATACTTAATTTTGGATGAACTCGCCATTTCTCTGTTCTCCAGCCTTAAAGAGAGGGTTGATTATTAAAAAAAATTGAAATAGCCATCGTTTCTAGTCGCTCTTCCGTCTGAAGCATCCTTATAAACATGAAAAAAAAGAGGAAAAAAAGTGAGCTCTCAGGGAATACAGGAAGAATGGGGGTGTTTAATTCTTTGATAAGTGTTGAGCAAAAATCGGTGGTGGGATCTGATTTGATCCACAGGATTGGCCGTTGAAACGGGAACTTATTAAATAATATATTATTCCTATTTTTTATATCCCCTTTATTTTTAAAAAAAACGTGTTTACTGGAAGGGGTTTATACCAGTTATCACCAGTTAACATGTAAAAACTTAGGGTAATATGTAAAAATGTTTGGATCTGGTGTTTTACCATTCAAAACAGGGAAAACTTTATATAGTTTATATAGTGAGAATATAACAATTGTTATATAACTATAGTTATTAAGTAGAACATTCAAACAGATAAAAAAGGTGAAAAAATGGTTAACATACCCAAACTTACAAGGGGAATAGCAAATGACATAACTGAAACAATAGGAAACACGCCTTTGGTAAGGCTTAATAAATTGACAGAAGGACTTGATGCGGAAGTTTTAGTAAAAATCGAATCTTTCAACCCTGTAAGCAGTGTTAAAGATAGAATAGGTGTTGCACTGATTGAAGAAGGAGAAAGGCAGGGAAAAATTAAGGAAGGAACCGTACTTGTTGAACCTACAAGTGGTAACACAGGTATAGCACTCGCATTTGTTGCAGCAGCAAAGGGATACAGGCTTATATTAACGATGCCAGATACCATGTCCATTGAGAGGAGAAAACTTCTGGCAGTGTTCGGAGCTGAAATAGTTCTAACACCAGGGGCAGATGGAATGAAAGGAGCTGTAGCTAAAGCAAAAGAGCTTGTTGAAGAAATACCAAACGCTGTAAGTCCACAACAGTTTGAAAACCCTGCAAACCCTGAAATACACAGAAAAACCACTGCTGAAGAAATCTGGAGGGACACGGACGGAAAAGCAGACATAATCGTTGCAGGAACAGGGACAGGCGGTACAATAACTGGAATTGCAGAAGCTTTAAAGGAGAAAAAACCAGAATTTAAAGCTGTGGCAGTTGAGCCTGCAACCTCACCTGTACTTTCAACTGGAAAGGGCGGATCACATAAAATCCAGGGTATTGGCCCAGGTTTCGTGCCAGGAGTACTCAACAAGGATTTAATTGATGAAATTATAACAGTTAAAGATGAAGACGCTGGAAAAACCCTGCTCAGACTCGCAAGGGAAGAAGGAATATTCGCAGGTATCTCATCAGGAGCTGCAACATGGGCAGCAATTGAACTTGCAAAAAGGCCTGAAAACAAGGGAAAACAGATAGTTGCAATTCTTCCAGATACTGGAGAAAGGTACTTGAGTATTGACTGGGTGTTTGAAGAGATCTTCAAGGCAAATGAAGATGTTTTCATTTAAGGAAGATGTTTCCTTCCCTAAAAATTTTCTGAAGGAACGTGTGAATTGATCTAAAAAGATCGGAAACCAGAAAAATATCTTCCTTGAAGGATATTTCTTTGAAGGCTATCTACCTGAAAGATGCTTCATTATCTAAAAGATGCTTCATTTAAAAATATTTAATTGAGTATTTTATAAATAAACGCTGAAGACACACGTTAAATAGGATTGGTAAATGTCAAAGTAAGCTTTTACTAATTTTACACATGCGTCTTTAATTAAAATTTTTTTTTAGGTGATTGATGATGTTTGATGGTTTAAAAGAAGATATAAACACAGTATTTTCAAGGGATCCTGCAGCGAGAAGTACCATTGAGGTGATCTTGTGTTACCCCGGGCTTCATGCCATCTGGTTCCACAGAATAGCACACTGGTTCTGGATCCGCGGGCACCTGTTAGCTGGACGTTTTGTATCAGCCGTCAACAGGCTTTTAACAGGTATTGAAATACATCCCGGTGCAAAACTCGGAAGAAGGGTGTTCATAGATCATGGGATGGGCATTGTGGTTGGAGAAACAGCAGAGGTGGGTGATGACGTACTCATCTACCAGGGAGTTGTTCTCGGAGGGACCAGTCTTGAAAAGAAAAAACGTCACCCAACCATAGGAAACGGGGTTGTAATTGGATCAGGAGCCAAAGTAATAGGAAACATAGAGATAGGGGACTGCTCAAAGATAGGGGCAGGTTCCGTAGTTTTAAAGTCAGCACCACCAGGATCAACCATTGTTGGAATACCCGGAAGGGTTGTTCAGGAAAAACGTAAATGCGCCATAGACCTTGACCACGGCAAACTACCAGACCCGGTTGCAGAGGTTATCACACTTATTTTACAGCGCCAGGACGAACTTGAAGAGCAGATAAAAGAGTTAGGATTGTCTGCAGACATGATCAAGAACGAGTACCTGACCAAGAAAACAGAGATAGAAGAAATATTCTCTGAGGGAGCAGGCATCTGACGTTAAAGCTGGTTGTAAACATTCTTTTATAATTATAAAACACCATTTTTATAAATTTATAAAATAAAGTTGCTCTTATAAGGAGAATGTTACTTTTATAAGGAGGGGGCGTTGCTTTTATAAGAAGATCTATAAGATCTGCAGAGTTCTGATCATCTGAATTTAAATTATTAAAATCAAATAACACTATTAAAATCAAATAATTATCAAAATCAGATTTAAGTGCATTAAAATTTTTTAATTTTATAATGGAAATTTTGTATTGCGGTGCAGTAGTTAACAGCCTTAAAGTTAACGGCGTTATGGTTAAAAGCTTGGTTAACCCTTTAATTGGTTAACCTTGTTAACTGTTTAATGCTTTTTAATTGAATAACCATTGAATAACCAAAACTTAGAAATTAGGGGATCTTCATGCTTTCATGTTGGAGTTATCACCAGATAGGATCATTCACTTTAACTTTATCAACTTCAATTCAAAAAATTTAAATATAACAATTGTTAAAATATAAATAAAAAAAATAACATTGTTATAATAAAAACCATTGTTATAATAAAAAAAACATCTTATAATAAAATTATTATATCGATCAATCGGTGTTATCAACTGTGTAAAACAAATACAGAACAAAAAAAATTGAGATAACCCGTTGAATCACCAATTCAGTTAAAATTTTCAATCAAAGTAATTTAAAAAAAAAGTAATTTAAATTAAAACAAAATAAAAACAGAATATTATTCATGAGTCTTTCAACTATTTAAGAAAAATATTTAAAATCATTAAAAATTTAAAATCATTAAAAAATTATTAGGGACCAATAGGAGGATTATAAATGAGACCACCATGTGAAATCGTTGTATGGTACATAATTCCAACCATAAGATCAGAACTAGCTAAAGAACTTTTAAACCTTGGAATGAAACAGAAGGAAATCTCAGAGCTGCTGGACATAACTCAACCTGCAGTATCCCAGTACATAAGTGATAAAAGGGGACATGGAATCAAGTTCACAGATGAAACCCAGGAACTCATCAAGATATTTGCAAAGGACCTTGTGGATGGAAAGGTTGACAAAACTGGAATAATTTCCAGGATATGCAGTATATGTAAACAGATTAAAACAGAGGACATAATATGTCATCTGCATAAAGAAAAGGATAACATACCCCTTGACTGCAATGCATGTGCAACTTCACAGATTTTTAATCAAGAACATCTGTTGTAAACTGATTTCCCCGTCACTTTCAGTTTTTTTAAATGATTTTCGGGTTTTATTCTGGAATAAAAGTTCCATGATTAATTAATTGGCTGATTCAAGTGAAATTACCAATTCAAGAAGTATAAATCTGTCTGCACTGTAAACAGTAAATAAATTAAGATTTGTACAGTAAACAAGCCAAATTTGTACAGTAAGTAAACTAGGATCTTTAGAGTAAATTTTAAAGTAAATCTAGTCTGCAGTGAAATTTAGTCGACCTGCCAGCTACTTCTTTTAAATTACTTGAAATTCAAATTATTTAAATTGGGAGCTCTTGAGGCACTTCATAAAGATGAACAGGAAAAATAAACAGGAATCAAATATGTGTGGAATAGTTGGAATAAATGGAGAAAATGTAGGGTCCGACCTTAAAGAAATGCTCGTATCACTTAAACACAGAGGGCCTGACGGTTCCGGCGTTTCTGTGGACGGCAAGATCCTGCACGGTGATCTGGAAATTCTGGAGGTTCCTGAAGGCTCATTTGGATTGGGGCACAATCTCCTTTCAATTGTTGGTTCTGAAGTTCATCAGCCCATAAAACGCGACAGATTTATCATGGTGTGCAACGGGGAGATATACAACTTCAAAGAGCTTGAAAAGAACTTTAAACTTAATTTAAGAACTGACTCGGACTGTGAAATTATAATAGGTCTTATAGAGAAGTTCTACAATGAATCACTGCAGGATGCAGTTGAAAAAACCATTAAATACCTTGATGGAGATTACGCATTTGCAGTGTACGATGGAGAGAACTTCGCTGCAGTGAGGGATCCTCTGGGGGTTAAACCCCTCTACTTTGCATCTTTAAATGAAGTTTCAAACAAGAAAGTCTTTGCATTCGCCTCTGAAAGAAAGGCACTTTGGAGTATTGGGATGGAAAATGTTGAAACCCTTTCACCAGCCTGCATGATCTACAACGGAGTCCCTGTGGAACTTGGAGACAGATCAGGGGATCTGCATCAGTGGGCTGCAGCATCTACATCCAAATCAACATGTGAACCCCACTTTAAATTAAAAGAAACTAAACCTGAAGAGACTAAACCTGAAGAGACTAAATCAGAAAAGACTTTCAATGAATTAAAATGTGAATTAAAGGATCTTCTAATAAAATCTGTTGAGAAGAGGGTGCGAAATCTTTCAGAGGTGGGAATAATATTTTCAGGAGGGGTGGACAGCACCCTGCTTGCAAGGATAACTCTTGATCTTGGGGTTGAAACATCACTTTACAGTGTTGGCCGCAGCACGTCTTCTGACCTTAAATTTGCACAAAAGGCAGCACTCGATATGCATCTTCCCCTTAAAATTCACACAGTTGAAGAGGAAGATGTCAAAAAGTACTGCAAGCTTGTATTAAAAGCCATAGAAGAGTTTAACGTCATGAAACTTGGAGTGGGAATGCCATCATATATCGCATCTGAAATGGGGCACATGGACGGCCTCAAGGTCATGCTATCTGGACAAGGTGCAGATGAACTCTTTGCAGGTTACAACCGATACCTCAAATTCTACCAGGAAAGGGGTGAGCAGGCAGCAGAGGACCTTAAAAGTGACGTTTTGAATCTTTACCACGTGAACCTGCAACGCGATGATGCTGTAACAATGGCAAACAGCGTTGAACTTCGCGTACCATACCTTGATCACGACGTTGTGAACCTTGCAATGGAAATGCCCATGAAATACAAGATAAGAAGTTTTGACGACAGGTTACGTAAACACATCCTCAGGGAAGTTGCAGCAGAGCTTGGAGTCCCTGACGAAATTGTTAAAAGACCAAAAAAAGCTGCACAGTACGGTTCTGGCATCCACAAGATCCTGGTGAAGAAGGTTTTAAGGGATGAAACCTGCAAAAACGAACTTGAACAGTACTTAAAGGGTGTCCAGTACCCATCATGAAATATCAAAAAGGAATAACAGTTTCGAATTCAAATCCATCTTGAAATGGGAAGATTAAATTAATGCTGAAAGTAAATGAATAAGGAAAGATTAAATTAACGTTGGAAGATTAAATATATTATGGTTCAGTTAAATATAATTCACTTAAATATTACGAGATGGAATTATAACTTAATTCTGGATAATTGAAGTTCCAGTTATTAAAGTTTGCACAATTATTCAGTAACCAAAAAATGAATCATTTACGTTCATGATTTAAAATTTGGGGGAATTATACTTGAAAATAGAAAAAGAAGCCGAACAGATACTTGAAAAATTTTCAAAGGCACTTCAGGACATTCCTGAACTTGAAGAGACTTATTACATTGTTGACAATGTTAACCTTTCCCGTGAAGACTGTGGTGAAGAAAAAAATCCTGAAAAAATCTTAAGGAACACCATGGTGGATAAAGAAGGTTACGTTATAGCTGAAAAAGGAAAATGGACCAATTAAATGGGGTAAGCTAAATGCGAGTGAACCTTGTTTTGGAACTTTTAGATGTTCCTGGAAAGCTTTTAGAAGCATTGGAACCTATAGGAAAACTTGGAGCCAACATAGTTGCCGTAATCCACCAGAGAGATGTTAAAACTGAACGAGGAACAATTCCTGTTCATGTAACCATAGAGGGAGATAAAGAAACCCTTGAAATGGTTTTAAAATCCATGGAAGATCTTGGAATTCAGATAATGGAAGTTGACGGTGTCATGCGGAAAGAGAAGATCACAACGGTTCTCATAGGAAACATCGTTGAAAAAAATCTTAAGGAAACCATGGAAATCTTGAGTGGTATTGAGGGCGTTAAAGTGGCTGACCTTGACCTTAAAATGTCGGATCACCCAGAACAATCAGCCTCAAAGATCATTGTTGAAGCAGATTACGGCAAAAAAAGGGATGTACTGAAAAAAATAAAGGAAATTGGAAGCTCAAAAGGATTTTTAGTCATAAATGAGGTTTAAAGGAATTCAGTAGCCATTAAAATTCAATAACAAACTATGAGCTTAGATCTTAAAATTAAATACTTCTGTAACCATTGTAACCTTCTCAGAAGCGATATAATTAGATACTAAAGATTGTACTGAATATCTAACGAACATTGAATAATCTAAACTTCACATGGAGGAATTAAATGAGGATTTGTATCATTGGTTTTGGAGCCGTTGGGCAGGGAGTTGCAAGGGTAATTTCCATGAAACGGGACAAGGTAAGGGAGAAATACGGTTTGGACATGGAATTGGTGGCCGTAACTGACAGCACAGGTGCTGCTGTATCAGAAGAGGGATTGGATCCGGATTTACTCCTTGAAACAAAGAAAAAGACAGGTAAAGTATCGGAGTACCCAGAACATGGAGTTTCAGATATTTCAGGCCTAGAAGTCATGAATGAAGTTGAATACGATTGCCTGGTTGAGGTTACACCAACCAACATAGAAGATGGAGAACCTGCAAGAACACATATCCTAGCGGCATTCAGGGCCGGTAAAGATGTTGTAACATCAAATAAAGGTCCGCTTGCACTTTCTTACAGTGAACTGATTGCTGAGGCAGAATCCAACAGTGTACAGTTTAAGTTTGAAGCATCAGTGGGTGGTGCAATGCCGATTTTGAACTTTGCACATGAAACACTTGCAGGCTGTGATATAAACTCTGTATTTGGCATATTAAATGGTACAACCAATTTTATCCTCTCAAGAATGGCCAAAGAGGGATCCTCCTATGAACAAACACTTAATGAGGCTCAACAGTTAGGTATAGCTGAAACAAATCCTGCACAAGATGTTGACGGGATAGATGCTGCCTGCAAAGTGGTTATACTTGCAAACTCCATACTAGGTAGGGATGTTTCATTTAAAGATGTTGAAATAAACGGGATATCAAAAATAACTCCTGAAGCAATATACCTTGCAAAGAAAGAGGGCTACCTCATAAAGCTGATAGGTGAAGTATCCAATGAAGCTCTGGAAGTCTCACCGCGCCTTGTAAGGGAAGGATCACCCTTTGCTGTTGGAGGCACCCTGAACGTTGCAACCCTTAAAACAGACCTGGCAGAAGACGTTACAGTGGTTGGAAAAGGAGCAGGATCGGTTGAAACAGCATCAGCAATCCTGAGTGACATCATAAGCGTATGGAAATCCAGACGTTAACTTGATAAATGATCCTTTTAGATATGCTTTTTAAAGTTCTATTTATCAAAAATATCCCTTTAAAACTCGTATTTTCATTTAAATTTTATATAGGAATCTAAAAATTTTAGGGATCTAAGAAATCATTTTTTTTTAGAAAGATGGAGATAAATTTTACAGTTTATTAAAGGATAGAAAATTTTAAAGATACAAGATTAAGCTAACCTTAATGATGCAAAACTAAATAATATAAAATGATTCAATGAGATTTCAATGATTATTGATTTTTTAAGAGGATTTTAACATGAAATACGTGATTGTTATAGGGGATGGAATGGCAGACTATCCCCTTGAAGAACTCAATGGTGAAACACCACTTCAAAGGGCAAAAACTCCCAACATGGATTATATAGCATCCCACGGTGTCAGTGGAATGCTTAGAAATGTACCTGCAGACTTGAAGCCTGGATCTGACGTTGCGAACCTTTCAGTACTGGGCTACAACCCTGAAAAGTTTTACACAGGCAGAGGCCCGCTTGAAGCCCCAAGTGTTGGTGCAGAACTTGAATCAGGAGATGTTGCATTTCGATGCAACTTCATAACCGAGGCAAACGGACTGCTTGAGGACTTCAACGCAGACCACATAAGCACTGAAGAAGCATCAAAGCTTATAAATACGCTCAACGAGGTTATGGACCTCTCCAATGGGAAGTATCCTGAACCTGAGAAGCATCATAAGCCTGGAAAGTTTTACGTGGGCACAAGCTACAGGAATCTCTTCGTTTACAGGGATGAAAAATCTGCAGCACTGGAATCCGCCCCACCACATGATGTTGTTGGGGAACCCATCTCAGAAAACCTGCTGAAACCATCTGAGGATGAAAATGCCCAGATCCTCAATAAATTAATGCTTCAATCCAGGAAGGTGCTTGAAAACCATCCAGTTAATAAAGGGAGGGCTGAAACCGATAAGAAACCTGCAAACATGGTGTGGCTCTGGGGTCAGGGAGTGAAACCTTCAATGCCCCAGTTTTCAGAAGAGTACGGACTTAAAGGTGCTGCAATCACAGGTGTTGACCTCATAAAAGGTATAGGAATCTACATGGGCCTTACAGTTGTCAACGTTCCAGGGGCCACAGGATACTACGATACAGATTACGATGCAAAGGCAAAATACGCACTTGAAGCCCTTAAAAACCATGATCTGGTTTTCATCCATGTGGAAGCCCCCGACGAGGCAGGACATGCAGGGGACATCACAGAAAAGATAAGGGCAATTGAGAACATTGACAAAAAAATCCTCGGAACACTACTTAAAAATCTCCCTGAATTTGGAAATTATGCAGTTGCAGTACTGCCGGACCATCCAACCCCAGTCCATGTTAAAACTCACACAAGAGACCCCGTACCATACTCAATGTTCTCAACAAACGCTGATCCTGATGGAATTGAAAAATATGATGAAATATCAGCAAAAAATGGTTCTCAGGGAGTTATGGAGGGCCACAAATTCATGAAAAGCTTTATGGATTATGCAAACTCCACGTAAAATTGTCCTGAATGAGGTTTAAAATTTAGATCTCCTTTAATTTGGTCTATTTTTTTTATTTCTTCTATTTTCTTTCTTAAATTATAATTATAATTCTTTTGATTTCTAACCTATCTTTTGATTTCTAACCTATCTTTTGATTTCTAACCTGAAAAAATTACAAAATTATGTTAACTATTTTTCTTATCTAAATCGTTTCGTCCAATATTTTTTTTTTGAAATAATTTCCAATACCTATTTAAACTTAAGAATCCTAATTCTAGATATTAATGGATGGAATTCTTCAAGGTTGCAGTACGCCCAGAAGTACCATCAGTGAAATAACAGTTTTATTAACTATTTTCAGTTATAAACGTATTAACACAGTTTAAAACCAATAATAAAGTTATAAAATAATTCTTAAATGTTTTGGAGGAGAGGATTCATCTGTCAAAGTATATAGTTGTTACAGGCGGTGTTGTAAGTTCAATAGGGAAGGGAATATCATCATCATCCATTGGAAGGATACTGAGATCCTACGGGGTGGATGTGACTGCAATAAAAATTGATCCATACCTGAACTGGGATTCAGGAACCTTGAACCCATACCAGCATGGAGAAGTCTTCGTAACCGAGGACGGTATGGAAACTGACCTGGATCTTGGTCATTACGAACGATTTCTGGATGTGAACCTTTCAGGAGAATCAAACATAACAACTGGAAAGGTTTACAACTCTGTCATTAACAAGGAAAGAAAAGGAGATTACCTTGGCTCATGTGTGCAGATAATTCCCCACATCACAGATGAGATAAAGGCAATGATAAGGAGAATATCCCGAAAAACACAGGCAGAAGTTGTTATGGTTGAAGTTGGGGGAACGGTTGGAGACATAGAAAGCCAGCCATTTTTAGAGGCACTGCGTCAGCTGCGTAACGAGGAAGGTCAGGACAACGTGATGTTTGTCCATGTAACCTACATACCATATCTGCGTGCTGCAGGGGAATTCAAGACCAAACCAACCCAGCACAGTACAAAGGAACTTAGAAGCACGGGTATAAGTCCTGACATGATTATCTGCAGGTCTGAACTTCCAGTGGACAGCCACATCAAGGAAAAAATCGCACACTTCTGTGATGTTGAGGAAAAAGCTGTTATAAACGCGCCTGATGCCCATTCAATCTATGAAGTGCCTTTGATCTTGAACAGTGAAAACGTTGGAGATTACATACTGAAAAGACTTAAGATGGATGCAAGGAAACCGGATTTATACGAGTGGAGCAGGATAGTGGACGCTCTAAACATAGATGAGTTTAGGGTCACAGTTGGGATAATTGGAAAATATGTGGAACTTGAGGATGCTTACATAAGCATAAGGGAAGCCTTAAAACATGCAGCAGCCAAAAATGGAGTTAAAGTGGATATTGAATGGATAAAAGCTGAAGAATCCCTGAACATCGACAGGGTCAAGGATTTCGATGCACTCCTCATACCTGGAGGTTTCGGTGAGAGGGGAATTTCTGGAAAACTGGAAACAGTCCGGTATTCAATCGAGAATAAGGTCCCACTCTTTGGTATCTGCCTTGGAATGCAGTGCATGGTCATAGAATTTGCAAGAATGCACGGCCTTGACGGTGCAAACAGCACAGAATTCGATAAAGATGCAAAGCATCCTGTTATACATATCATGAAGGAACAGAAGTACGTTAAAAACCTTGGAGGAACCATGAGGCTTGGAGCCTACCCATGCAAGCTTAAAGAGGGAACAATTGCTCATACAGCATATAAGGAAGCTGCTGTAAGCGAACGCCACAGGCACAGGTACGAATTCAACAATGATTACAGGCAGAAGCTCCAGGATGAGGGAATGATAATTGCAGGAACATCTCCAGATGATCTTCTTGTTGAAATAATTGAACTTAAGGATCATCCATGGTTTTTAGGATGCCAGTTCCATCCAGAATTCAAATCAAGACCAAATAAGGCTCATCCTATTTTCGTGTCCTTCATAAAGGCTGCAATCGAAAATAAAAAGAGAAGGGAAATGTAAGTATAACTTATTTTTTTTAATTTTTCTTTTTGCAGTTTTATCCAGTTTGCAACGATAGGATAAATAATGTTAACTTGGAAGACAGCAATATAATTTTAATTTGATTAAAAACATTAAAATTATACTGTTATTTAAATTAACACAGATATGTGGTTATTCTAATTAAATTTTATGAAGGAGAAAATGGTCAATGATAGTAAATATACCAGTTGTATGTGCAGTTATAGCAATTTTAGCATGTTTGTATGCAAGTTACACCGATATAAAACATGGAATTATCCAGAACAAACTCACATTTCCCCTGATAATTGGGGGGCTGGCCTTGAACGGGATATACTCCTTCATGATTGCCAGTCCAGCCCTTATCATAACAACCTTAATTTACACCGCAGCCATATTTATCTTCGGCTACATATTCTGGAAGTTTGGTGCATGGGCTGGAGGTGATGTAAAGCTCTTCACAGCTTTAGCTGCCCTTCTACCATTCCCTGCAACATTTTTCAGTTACAGGATAATGAACGTGCAGTTTCCAACCTTTGCAACCTACCCATTTCCATTAACCCTTATAATAAACAGTATACTCTCAATTTTCCCCTTCCTCTTAATATTTGTGTTTTACATTGTTGTGAGAACCAAACCCTACCTCCTGGATGAACTGCTGGCACCTCTTAAGGATTACAGGAAAAACATTGTTCTGGCACTTGTTATAACCTCTGCAGTTACCATAACTTACAGTGTTACAAAGCTCCTGCACATCCAGATGTGGCAGGTTATAATAATCTCCTTTGTGCTCCTTTACATCCTCTCATTCACCATCTCAAAACTGCCTGTAAAAATAAAAGCAGCTGTTGTGGCCGCTGTAACAGTTTTCGCACTCTACAACAAGTTTAAGGTTACGCTCATTGCAGTGGCACTCCTAATTGTTTCACTCTCATGCTTCGGGGTCATCAAAACACTCCTCACAAGGGTTAACAGGGAGGCCCTTCAGGATGATTACAAAATATCAGAGCTTAAGGAGGGAATGATACCAGCATACAACCTCTATGAACAAAACGGTGTAGTTTACGTGGACAACAAAAGCTTTTTCAGCAGGTTCAAGGAGGCAGCAAAAACTGGAAATGTTGCAGAACTTACAATGCCAAAGGGAAAACTTCTCATCGGTACCATGGCAGCGGGCCTAACAGAGAAAAACATTGAACTTTTGGGCGATCTTCTAAGGGAGAACAAAATTGAAGATAGCTTCCGGGTGAAAAGAGGGGTTCCATTTGCTCCATCAATCTTGATAGGTCTTTTGATCTCAATTTTCATAGGAGATCTGGCCTTCATAGTTGAGAAAATTTTATACAGCGTCATCTATTAAGTAATAGAAGTGAGGAATATTTATATTGTGATAAGTCAATAGGATAAGATGTGAAAAAAATGGATGCTAAAGGTCAGGTATCTGCGGAATACATACTGATAATCTTTGTGATTATCATTATACTGAGCTCTGTAACACTTCCTCTTGTTGGAAATTCCACAAAAGCCAGTACGGATATTTCAAAGACATCAGATGTTAGCACAGCTCTTAACAGTATTGCAAATGCTGTAAACATTGTTTATTCTAATGGTCCTGGTGCTAAAAGGACTTTAAGTGTTTATATTCCTGTTACTAGTGATCTTACCTACAGCAGCAATGACCTCACCATGTACGTTACTAACGTTGCTAAAGACAGTGCTGTTCCCATCAATGATACAAATAAAGCTGAGGCAACTAAAACTGTAACTGCAAGTGTACCCTATGGTGTAACAGTTGTGACTCCTTCATCAGCTCCTTTGACCAAAGGTTGGTACACTGTGACAGTGGAGTGGCCACTTAAAGATACAAATTCTAAAAGTACAGGGTCAGGGAATACAGATACTATAACAGTGACTTTTCAGAAAACATAAAGGATCAATAATCTTCACAGATAAATAGAGTCAAGCCGGAGAATTCAAGATGAATATATTCAACAAATTCGGGGATCTGGTCATAAAATTTTTCTCTCTTCTGGGAACCCTCATACTTGGAATACCCAAAATTCCAGAAAAGCTTCGAGGCATCAACACGAAAGACATTAAAAACAGGGTAGACACAGAGAGCCTCAAGGAAAATATATCCAAGATAAAAGAGTCTGGTGTTGAGGAGAAAATATCCAGCATGGCCCGTAAAAATTCTAACAGGGAAGAAGAGGAACCATTGGATGTGCCTGAGGACATATTGAAATTAAGTGAAGAAATTGGAAGTTCGGAGGGTCCTGTTTTTGTATCTGGAAACTTCAGCTCTGAGGAAAAGGAAAAAACCATATTCAGGCTCCAGATTTTATCAGCACTCTTTTTAATCATATCAATAATTTACATCTTCAACTTCATCTCATTCATTATCTATGCTGTTTTAGGTGTTTTAATTGCAGCTTACATTCTTTACATCCTTTTCAAGAGGGTTAAACTCATGTACGCCAGTGATTTTAGTGCCTACAGGGATTTCTTCCTGATGTACCTTGCAGTTGGAGTAATTCTGGTTCTTGTAAGTGGAAACTCCAACCTTGTAATGGCCTTTTCATTCGACTTCTTCCCATCGCTCACAATACTGCTCTTTGCAATTATAGCAGTAGTTGCAGTTTTCCTGATATTCCGCATCAAGTACTTCAGGAACTACACCTACGGCCGGGTGGTGGAGGCCGGGAAAAACACAGCCCATGTGAAAGTGGAATATGACATCCGGGCAAATGTCAAACCAGATCTCTACATTGTTGAAAACAGTTGCGGAGCAGTTGAAGGAGACATGGTGAAACTCAAACTGGAGGAAAAGTTCTTCAACGTCAGCGGAAACAAACCCGTTGGCATAATAGAAAAGGTTGAAGGAATTTTCAGGTGAAAACTACCTTTTTAAATTTTTCTAAATTTAATTTTCTAAATTTTAATATCCCTTTAAAGTATTCCTCTTCTAAATTAAAACGCTCTAATCTTTCAATAACTTGCATTCAGCATGCAATAAATTCACCTCACCATATATTTCATGCTTTTTTTTAATTGTTCCTTAAATAATTTTAATTGCATACTTTTTAATTGTGATCCATTCAGTTTACTGGGGGGCTTTAATTTCAATCAGTTAATCTTAATCTGTTATATAAATTAAATCCAGAAAAACACCTCTCTTTGGAAATTGAAACACTTTGATAAGGAATATATACCATAAAATCCATAAATTTAGGTTGTATGATACCTAAAGATCACCCAAGATACGATTCACTGGTGCTCAGGGCCCGAATGGTGGAGGCCTCCAGAAAGGGGATTCTTGCAGACTCTGCAATGATAGCCCATGGCAGGGGGGAAGCATTCGACTACCTCATCGGCGAGAGAACAACTGAACCGGCTGAAAAAGCAGTTAAAGCAGCTGCAGCAGCATTGATCCTTGCAGAACATCCTGTAATATCTGTAAACGGCAACACAACCGCCCTGGTTTTGGAGGATATTGTGAAACTCTCCGAGGTTCTAAACGCTCCAATTGAAATCAACCTGTTCTACAGAACGCCTCAGAGAATTGAGAGGATAGAAAAGATGTTGAATGAAGCGGGTGCAAAAAAAGTTCTGGGCACAGATCATGAAGAAAAGGCTTTGATAAAAGGTCTTAAAGGTCCAAGGGCAAATGCAAGCCGTGAAGGTGTTTATAAAGCTGATGTGGTAATTGTGCCCCTTGAAGATGGTGACAGAGCAGAGGCCCTGGTTGCAAATGGAAAAAAGGTCATAACTGTTGATCTCAACCCTTTATCAAGGACGGCTAAAACCTCATCCATAACAATAGTTGACAACGTTGTGCGTGCAGTTCCACTCCTCATAGAAAAAGTTGAGGAACTTAAAAATTTGGATGAAAATGAGCTTGAAAATGTTTTGAACCATTTTAACAACTCCCGAAACCTTAAAGAAACATTGAAAATAGTTTCAAAAGCTTACACTGGCGATGTGGAACTATGAAAGTAATTGGGGTTACAGGGCTCCCAGGTTCAGGGAAAAGTGTTGTTTCAAGGGTTGCAAAGAACCTGAACATCCCTGTTGTGAGAATGGGGGATGTTATAAGGGACGAGGCAAAAAAACAGAATTTAACAACCGGGGAAGTGGCAGTCAAGCTCCGGAAAGAACACGGCGAATTTGTGGTTGCAAAAAGATGCGTTAAAACTGTTAAAAAGTTAAATAAAACCCAGAAGGCCAGAGAAAAAAAGCAGAAAAATAAAGGAAAAAAAGGTAAGTTAAGTAAGGGGAAAAAAATAGTTAAAGGAAATAAAGATAAAAAAGCTTCTGAGAAGATTACTGGAAAGGGTTCAAACCGAATCTACATGATAGAAGGAATAAGAAGTCCCTACGAGGTTGAAATATTTAAGAAGAACTTCAAAAATTTTAAGGTAATAGCTGTTCACTCAACTCCACAGACAAGATTCAACAGGGTGAAAAAGAGGAACAGATCCGATGATTCAGCAAAACTATCTGAATTCCAAAAAAGGGATAAAAGAGAGCTTAAATTTGGAATTGGGGATGTTATAGCAACTGCAGATTACATGGTCATAAATGAGGGACCCTTAAAAAAGATTAAAACTGTTGTAAGGAGTATACTGAAAGATGAAATGCAAGATGACGGCAAAAGCCAGGGTTAATCCAACAGAAGACCTTGAAAAGGTTATAAAAGCCATTTCAAACATGTTTGACTATGACGAAGTTGAAATAGGGGAGGACTACGTTTTGATAACAGGAGAAAGAGAATCAATGGAACGTTTAAAAGAATCCCTTAAAAACAGGCAGATACGAGATACAGCAGAAACAGTACTTCTTCGAGGAGTACAAGGCAGTGAAATTTCTTTTTCACTTAATAAACAGGCTGCACTGGTTGGAGTGCCCAACTTCGTTGATGGAGAACTCTCACCCCTGGGCGAGATAAGGGTTAAAATAGAAACTGATGATGTTGAAGGTTTTATAAGGTGGATCACAGAAAGATAACTGGCTTATTTTTTTTAAGGGTTGTTAAATGGTTTCTGTAAATTTAACGTAAAAAAAGTTCTGACATAAAAAAACTTGAAAACCGAGAGAAAAAGATGAAATTTATTTAAAATTAATTTTTATTAAAATTACCTGCATTTGTAGATCATTTACCTTCAAGAACTGCCTTTTTTATCAGATAATATCCACTGTCTGTATCCCAGACCTTTTCAGCTTCCACTATTTTTATACGTTTTTTGAACAGGGGACAGTCAAGCACCATGGTTTCAGCTTCCCCACCTTCAAATGCCATGTGTACCCTGTACTTCTTGTTGAGCCTGATAATTTCATCTAAAAGGTCCATGTCAAGTTTCTGGCCGAGCCAGGATTCATCAAGGCCTTCTGCTGAAACACTTGTTATTATAACCTCAAACCCAAGTTTTATGATTTCCTCCATGTACTCCTGTGGGTCCCTGTGCCACAGGGGTGCATGTGATTCCAGTCCAAGTTCGCTGCATATATTGTCTATCCTTGATTTCTGGTAGCTTGATTCAAGGGCACCTGCAAATACTCCTTCAATTCCTTCTTCCTTCAACTCACTTAAAACCTTTTTCAAATCCTTAAGTTCCTCTTCCTTTTCCCCGGGAGTTTTTGCAGTGACAAGTGGGATGCCCATGGCTTCTGATGAGAGTTCTGTGAGTTTTATGTTTGGAACGTGGAACATGTAAGAAGCTGGGTTTTCAGAGAACATGGACACAAGGTACTCAACATCCCAACCCTCTTCAATGGCTTTGTAAACTGCCATTGTGCTGTCTTTTCCTCCTGAAAAGAGTACAGCTGCTTTCATTTGATAAACCTCTTTTATTTTTTGATCTTTCTTTTGGTCCTGCCCAGAACTTCATGTATGCTGTCAATAAAAACACCTGCAAGGCCTGTTAAAACTCCAAGGATTCCACATACCAGGACTACGTTTGATTTGTTGGGCAGTGCTGATTTTAAGGAGTTCATATGTTCCTCCACAGGACCGCTCACGTTGGTTATCACCACACCCTCCTGCTGGGATAGATTTCCAACAACAGAGTCAACATTTGATGTATCTGTGGTTACAGAAACATGCGCACTGCTGTATCCCATATCCAAACCACTCACGAGCATCATCCATGAATCTATCTGGTTTATCACATACTCAGGATCGGTTCCATTTTTAACCTGCAGTATCATGGTGGTGTTTGATGGTATTTGAAGTGATGTTATGTTACTGTTCAGTGCAGGTATACGGGATTGGAATGTCTGCTGCCATGTGGGCGACATTTCAGCGGTTTTAATGGTTATTGCATCATTTTGGACATCCTTCACCCCATGTATTTGTTTGGTGTTTTCAATGAAGTTTGTGATGTTGGTCTTGGTTGAAATGTTAAGTTCCACAACCTCCTGACCGTTACCTGTGAGTTGATAGGCAGATTTTGCAATGCTGGGAATGTCATCAAGCACTGGGGCTACAAAAAATACACCGCCAATTACTCCAACTATGAATCCAATGAATATCACAAAAAGAAGATTTCTTTTACCTATTTCCGGCGTCAGAAGTGCTATTGAAAATACGAAGACCAGTGCCAGTAGGAATAGTACCAGCATTATTATGACTGCGAGTGTTCCCATGTTTTTCCCTGTATAATTTTGTTATTCCTCTTTGATGTAAATTGTTGTTTCCTATGTTTCCTGTACTATCTTTCCTGTATTGGCATCAATATATAGAGTTTTTGATACGGCATTGTTCTTTGAAAGTGGAACTATCCACACGGAAGTTTCAGCACCATTCACATTTATTGAACCCTGAGTTGGATCTCCAGCCGTGTAACCCGATCGTGACTGCTCTGCAATGTTCTTTGCCTGCTGAGATGTTACTGTTGTGTTGCTGGATGTTGTGTTGTTTGAAACTGTGCTGTTATTTGATCCAGATTGTTGAAATGGGACAGCAACAACATCAGCAGACTGGGGCTCGTCCTGGTTCTGGGTTGTGTTATTGACTGCAGCACCCGTGAACGGATGGTAAGCATAGAGCACCACAATTAAAACCACCACTGCAAGCCCTACAAGGGCCTTCTGTTCTTGGGTTAAACTGTTCCATTTGTTTTTTAGATCTTTTAGGTTCATTTTTAGTCACGTTAATGTCAAATTTTAGGATGTTGTGCTCTTATTTGGAGATATTTGTATAGTACCATTATTGTTTGTTATAATATATGAAGAACCACTATTTAGAGTGGCACTCTCTATATTTGTTGGTATTAAATTGACAACCATATTCTGATTTTCGCAGGTAACTGTTACGGTATGTGTACTGCCATTTACATTTGCAGTAAGGTTAGGTGTAGATGGAATGGTTAAGTTGATTGTGTATCCCGGGCCATTTGTATAAACTGTATTTACAGCTTCAGCTATATTTTCTCCCTGCATTCGTGCCTGGCCGAGGTTTCCAGTCTGATTTTGTTGTGATTCATTGGAGATAAAACTTACAAATCCTGTCATGATCACTATGGCTATCAGGGTTACAAATATTAGATCTGCACTCATTTGTCCTTTTTTATCCATAACTTCTCATCCTGCATAGTTGTAGTTATCTAAGAGTTTGAAGAAATTCATATAAGCTGGGGATAAATAGAAAGGTGCACCTCTAGGATCCGTAACTTGAGAAACATCACCAGTAACCGTGTTTGTAGTTGTTATATATGTACCCCCAATGCCACTAAAATACTCATGATCAATACAGGATGTGGCAACATTTCCGTGTTCTTCCTTTAATGGATCGTCAATTATAAAAGTGCTCATTCTGGAAGCATTAGGTTCAGATGTATCCACTTTACCTCCTTCCAACCTATCAAAGAATGAAAGTCCGTTGGGATCTGGGAAATAATAAGGACGAGCTTCCGATTCAGTTAAATTCTTCCCCTTTAAACACTCATTAAGATAATTTAATTTTCCAGGGGATATGTTGAGAGCAAAATCATATGGATCATTTACATTGTTTGGATCATAGTAAGGGTACTCGTAAATAACTGAGCTTATCCGGGCTTTGGTCTCCACCCAGATGTAAGGATCTTCCAATCCTATAATAGAGACATAAATATTCTGTTGAGGGGTGCTAAAGCTTAAGGACTGATTGTTTTGTGTAACTTGAATATTTACAGATGATACTGTAACGTTAAATCCAAATGGGTCACTTTGAACTATTTGAATATCACTTTCTTGAAATATGGTTTCAGGAGAATTACCATTAGGATCAATAGGAATATCTTTATTGCTGGTTGAGGGTCTTAACGTTATGTTTCGACCTGTTTGTATTTCAAGTTGCCTGCAGGTGCTGGTAAGATTTGAATTGAGTGCGGGTAATATTTTATTATCTATAATATACTTTTTACTGGTTCCAGGGGGGAAATACGGTGGATCGGTGTGAGTTAAGTTGTAATCATCTATAACTTTTCTTGTTGCATTGTAAGCTCCATTTCTTCCAGAATCAGCAACATCATCTTGTATTGCTCTAACTATGTTAGTACCAACTGAAGATGTAACATCTCCACCTATAGCCAAAGCTGCTAAATTGTTAACTTCATTTATTATGTTTCCAAAGGAAACAGCGAGTATGATAACAGGTACAATCAACAAAAGAGTTAGAGGCGTAAATGCGTATCCTTTATCATCCATTTTATCAACTTCTTATTCTTGCCATAAATCCAGTCTTACAGGAATGGAGTTAGGTGTGTCCCCCGTGTAAATGGCTTCTGTTTTTATTAAACTTGGATTAATGGATATACCATAGCTTAATAATGTGTTTATAAGGTTTTGTCGTGCATTTTCCTTTGCTTCCTCTGCAGTATTTGCAAAACCACTTGACCACGAATTCTGCAGGAATTTGGGGTAGATGACACTTATTCTGGTTCCTGAAAAGATTTCAGGGTTTGCATAAGTTTGGACGCTTGTACCACTTCCACCAAAGTCTCCTGATTCATAAGAGTATCCTGGAGTTACACTCACAGTTAAACTATAACTTCCTGGAACTAAATCATATGACCCATTTGAATTTACCTTTGTGATAATATGTTTGCTTGCGGCTGCATCAAGGTCGCCTAAATTTAAAACATAAGGGATAGGGCCGTCATATAGGGTTGAAGTTGAGCTATCTTTTTGGCATGTAACTTTTATACTTCTACTATCTGTTCCAGTACCCACAAATAACAGGGCTTCTTGAGCTTCATTGGCTATGTTGAAAGTTTGAGTTCCAGTTCCAGTATTAGAACTGTATTGTTTACTGGTAAAAGGAAATGTATCCCATTTTATAGGTAACTGACTGTATGTTATCGTAGAATAACAATCTGTAAGTCCCACAAGGTCATAATCATCACCCGGGGCGTTATCCCACAGTATAATCCTGACTGTATTATGGCCTGCAGTGAGATAAGGAGCTATATTAAGGATTCCTGGGATATTACCATATCCTCCATCAGTTCTTTGAGTATAATCCCATGATGTGAATACTGTCTGCCACGTTCCATATGAATTTTTGACCTGAACTATAGCTCTATCACAACCACCAAATCCATTTACAACAGTATAAGCATCAAAAAGTCTTGTATTGGTAGGTAAATAAACATCACAGGTTGTTGCAACTGCAGATCCTCGGGAATCTCCTGAAGGGATACCTGTTATTACAAAAGGTGTACCTGTATCAATATCATTGGACTGGAGTGTATTCCAACTTATTGAACGAGTTGGTGTACTTGTTATCTGTCCTGTGTTTAAATCATATAATAAACTATTGGTAGGGTTACCAACTCCTGAAATGTCACGAAAACTGGTTGTATTGGTAAGAACACCTTGTGGAACTTTTATGGAGGTTGTGTAATTAGCTAGTATTGAAAACCATGGCATGTACTGTCTGGAGTGCACATCATCAAAGTTAATGTAAAAATTGTTCAACCCAGAAAGTAATTCTGAACCGCTAATACTTCCTAAATAATTATACATTTCTCCAGTACTTGGTGAAGCGTACTGTAAATCTGTAAAATCACCGCTGGCTATGTTGTGATTTGCTGTGTTACCATTGAGTACAAAATTTGCACCGTAAGCACTATCCTTCCAATATTGATACCAGCCTTGTTGATAATAATAACCTCCACTGGAACCCAATAAAAATTTAGCTCCATTTATTGTTCCATTGCTTGGAACACTGAAAGATATAGGTGTTGGTGACCGCCCACCGGCCCAATAAGGGTAACGATCAAGTCCAGAGTTCCATCCAGAGTTCCATGGATAAAAGTTCTGCAACCAGTTGTGGAAATTCCATACTGTGGTTACTTGGGTTTGATTTTGATCAACAAATTTCACTTCTTCCTGTTTGTAATAAGCCCTTCCAACCCATCCTTCCTCTGGTCCTGAGATAACCTTGACTTTGGTTGCGACATCTTTACGAATAGAATTATTATCTCTGTTGGTTATTGTGGTTGAGCCTATTGTTAATTTGTAACCTACATAAGAGGGTATCATTTGATCTAAAGTATCTTTTAACTCAGCATTCGTATCATTTTTAGCCGCAGTATTGTTACTTGAGTAAACTACGGCAGCATCTCGTAACTGACCACTTTGTTCCATTGTTTCCAGCACACTGTCTGCAAGTGCTTCCAGGTGTTCATGGCTTTGTCCCTGGAAAATTGGAAGTGCAGCGTAAGCCACAATTGAAGCTGTTATCACTATTACAACAACTAAAGCTAAAGTCGCATCTCCTGTGAATATAAAACCTTTATCATCCATGATATCACTTTACTTTGCCCATAAATAAAATATGAACTTGCACTTTTTTGGAACTACAGTGTCAGCAGTTATATCATCTGCAGTAGCACTGTTTTTAACAGTTTGAACTATGTAGAAGTCCATTGAACTTGGAAAACTGCCTGTACCATTTAGGGTTACAGTATTGTCATAAAATTTTGATTTATCCGTTTCATTCAAGTTCAAATAACTTGGATCTATTTGATATGCTTCGGTTATATTTGAAGAATCAAATGGTATCTGATTCGAGTTAATATTTACAGTAATTCCTGTAAACCCATTGTTTACCATTAAAATCCAGTAATCGTAGCTCTGATTAGAATCATAACTTGTTTGGAAGTTGGAAGTGTCAATTGTGTACACCCTGGTTTCTCCGGTGTATTTAATATTTTTTAAAGAACATAATGTATCAAACTGGGAGAAAAGAACGATCCTTTCAACTCTCATAACATCTTTTGCGCCATTGCCTGCTGAAGAGTTGCCAATAAGACCCACCTGTTTGGGATCTTTTAATGTGAAAACTTTTACACAAAATCCGTACTGATTTCCAACCATTCTCTGCAATGCTGAACTGTTACGGTTTCTATTATAATCTGCGGCTGCAGCAGCAAATTTATTTGCGGATATTGAGCTTTCAACAGGTTTACCTGTACCTTCATTATAATTTGCAAGTCCAATTGTTGTGTTATCTTTTATTCCAGTTTTATCCCAATTTTGAGGAGTTCCTGATGTTGCAACAAGGGCGTTTGCAGTGTCCTGTGCAACCCGATCCATTGAGCTCTCGAAAATTGTGTCCTGGACATTGTACAGCATGTTGTCCATATCTGCTGTGACCATGCCTAACATTATTGTGAGGGGAATAAGTGCGAGCAGTAAATCAAGAGAAAGTGCATAGCCTAATGAGTCCTTTCTTATCCTTCGCAACTATTTCATCTCCACCGCATCCGCTCTTTCTATTCAATTGTTAGATAATATGACTGCATAATATTTATATATCTTTTTAACATAATACTGTTTATAATGTTATTATTACGAAATCTGGGCCTGAAAACTTAATTTCAGTCTTTTTTCATCTTTTTTTCATATTCTCTGTTAAATCTTTAATTAAATATAAGTTAAAACAGTAAATAATATACGATCAAAGGGATAGAAAAAGAACTGATAAAAATGGATGGAAGGGGACAAATTTCAATAGAAGTTGTATTCTTTATAGCCATTGTGGTGGTTATAGTGCTCGTTTTTGCCAGCATCATAGGTGATCAGAACGAGCAGAACATGGTATCCTCTGCAGTTAAGTTAGGAGCTGAAAACGCCACAACCAACATGGTGATAACCAATACAGGCATGACACCTGTGAGGGTGACCAGTATTTCAATGGTTGCAGATGGAACAGCTGAAAATGTGACAGTGAGATTTTCAGGGAGTTTAACTGATACACAGAAAGGAGTTGTTTTAAACAGTATAAACCAGTCGTTGGTTAAACAGGGCTATTCTGATACTTTAAGCAACACTGCAAATGTTCTAACTTTATCAACAAAGAGACATACCTACACTATTGGATTTTGATAGAATTTCCATTAAAATCAATTTTTTTTATTCACTAAACCTCATTATATCAATATTAACAAATAAATAATTTAAGGGAATCTTAATGGAAGAAAACATTGAAATAAACAAACACAAGCGAAAAGTCAAAAGATGAGACATTTACATAAGCCTTTGCTTTATAATAGTGGGAGTTCTATGGTACGCTGTTAACGTGGGAATCATTCCTTACATATACATCCAGAGCAGCTTGGACCCATCATAGTGGTGTTAATCGGACTTTTAATTTTAATAAAATCAGTTTAAGTGAGATACATAAAGTTAAGTTCCAGCAAGATATAATGTCACTTACCAAAAATAACTTTTTAAGAAAATAACTTTTAAGATTTTTCAAATAAAACCTAAAAATAATTCAAAAAAAATTAAGAAGGTAATAATGTGCGAGAACTGCTCAAAAAACTTACAGATGCATCAGGAATCTCAGGATTTGAAGATGGAATCCGAAATGTGATAATAGACGAGTTAAAAGACCATGTGGATGGAATCGATGTGGACAACATGGGAAACATGATAGCCACCAGAAAGGGAAAAGAAGGCGGTAAAAAAGTCATGCTGGCAGCCCACATGGACGAAATAGGTCTTATGGTCCGTTACATTGACAAAAACGGCTTCATAAAATTCTCCAAGATTGGGGGAATAAACGATCAGATGCTCCTGAACCAGGAGGTCACAGTGAAAACATCCAAAGGTGATGTGATTGGGGTTATAGGCTCAAAACCACCACACAGAATGAAAGAATCTGAGAGAAAGAAGGTACTTGGTTACGAGGACATGTTCATAGATATAGGAGCTGCAGATAAGGAAGAAGCCGAAAAAATGGTGGCCGTAGGCGACCCCATCCTGATAAACCAGGACTTTGCAGAGCTTGGAAAATCCCTTGTCAAGGCAAAGGCACTGGACAACAGGGTTGGCTGTGCAGTTCTTGTTGAGGCCATGAAACAGCTCGAAAGCGATGCAACAGTTTACGGTGTTGCAACAGTTCAGGAAGAGGTAGGACTCAAGGGTGCCAAAACATCTGCATTCAAGGTGAACCCTGACCTGGCCATAGTCCTTGACGTTACAATATCAGGTGACCATCCAGGTGTCAAGGAAGAAGAAGCACCAGCAAAGGCAGGAAAGGGTCCTGTCATAGTGCTTGCAGATGCAGGTGGAAGGGGGATCATAACCAACCTCAAGGTCAAGGAACTCCTAACATCAACGGCAGACGAGGAAAAAATACCCTACCAGCTCGAGGTCAGCGAGGGAGGCACAACCGATGCATCCGTGATACACCTCACAAGGGAAGGAATCCCAACTGGAGTCATATCACCTGCAGCAAGGTACATACACACCCCTGTAAGTGTTATAAATGTTGAAGATGTCGAAAATGCCGTGAAACTCATCGTGGCTGTGCTTAAAAGGATTTAAAACATTTTAAATCCTTTGACTATTTAATTTTTGAATTTCCCTTTATTTCCTCTTGATTTCTGTTTCTGTCTTTTAAAACTTTCAAAACATCTTTCTGGGAAATATTTTAATTTTTTTCCACGAATTTTTAAATGGATTAAACCCTCTTTAATCAAATTTTATTAAGTATTACATCTCCAAATAAATTCGAATATGTTAATAAGTTGGCAATGAACAATTGAAATATTCTGAATAATTTTAAGCTTTTAAGGCCTTATTTAATCATTTTTAGCTCATCCACAAAGTTTAAATAGGATCGGCGCCCAATGAGAGGTATTCACTATTTCAGGTAGTGAACCAGATCAGACGTAAAATTAAAAAATATTTTAAACATCAGGAATATAAGTTGCATCTCTTTTTTGACTTATTTGATCGATAATTTGAAAGAATTTTAGTTAACTTTTTAAAGAGAAAGATCACTATCTCCATTTGAGAAATTATCTACTTTGAATGGATTCTACTTTAAATGGATAAATTATCTAAAGATTGTCTATTTTGGGAATTTTTAGTTCCGTTCAAGTTTTTTGAAAGGTTATCTGTTTTATGGAAATATTCATGCCCATGTGAAGGTTCTATTTTCATAATTTAGGAAGATTGCTCCATTAGTGGTAACTATCTAACATTAATGGTAACTATCTAAAATTCCATAAAATATTTTTGAGATTAAGATTTAAAAGAGGAGTTGATATTATTTCGGAGGATATTAAACCTCATCCGAGGTTAAAACATGCTATCGTTTTTGTTGCATGTTTAATTACATTTTTACCTGCAGCAGCAGCCGCAGACGGTGCTTATAACGTGCAGGTAACAAAGGATTATGTTAAAGCCACAGCAAAATGTTCAGATGGAACAAGTGGCTACTACTATCATACAGCTACATTTAAAAATTACTGTCCGCACTGCCACAGCTACGGAACCCTGACTTTCAACCCGAAGGGGACAGCTGAGGGAGAATGGACTTGCAGTGCCTGTGATGCAGATTACTGTGCAGCTGATGGAAAAGAGAAAATATCTGGAAGCGGTTATTATTTAACAACCTACAAACCGCCGGCAAAACAGGTAAAAGCAGCAGTGAAGGTGGAGCCTCAAGCTAAAAGCCAGGAAGTAAAGGCAGAGCAGAACCCACAAGAGGTAAAAATAGAGCAGAACCCACAAGAAGTAAAAATAGAGCAGAACCCACAACCCGCAGTAGAGCCGGCAGCTGAACCACAAAAACCTGTCGATCAGAAAACCAAAATGGTGAACATTCTAAAAATGTTCCAGGGTAAAAGCTTTCTGGCTCACGGCCTTTAAAGATTTAAATTTTTAATTCAGGGAAATTACCATTTCCCCTTTTTTTAAAAAACTATTTTTTACAGTCTAATTTCATGCAGTACAGTTTAACTGCGTACAGGAGTATCCCATTTTTTTTGCAGGTTCACTCTGAATCCTGTTCCACTCCAGATGTTATGTTAATGCCCTCAGAGTTTATCTCGTAGGTTATAAACTGTGTTGGTGTTTTAGTACTTCTCATTTTCACAATATCCATAACGCGTTCCCTTTGACCTGTGTATGGATTTTCACGTTTCATTAGTTTGAAGGCACCGTAAACTGAGAAGAGTGCTATCCCATTGAACTCTTCAGAAGTTGCACTGTCAAGTATGATGACAGCTGTGATGTCACGCTTTTTGAGCTCGTAGACCAGAAGATCCAGACGGTCCCTGAATTCGTAGGGTGTTAACTTGGCGGTGTAACTTCCTATGTTGTCTATTACAACAGTTTGAGTGTCATCTGGCAGGTCCTGAAGGAACCTGGAGAAGTCTCCCTTCAGGGATTCAATGTCTATGCTCATCTCAGCTTCAGTGACCTTGGCCCTCAAACTTGCAAGCTCTATGATACTTAAATTTCCTCCATCCCGCAGAACTTTAAGGTCCCATCCAAAGGCCTTACTCTGGGTATCAAGATCTTTCCAATCCTCTTCTGTTGTGATATAAGTGGTTTTAAATCCTTCTTCACAGCTTGTTTTTGCAAACTGAAGTCCGAAGATGGTTTTACCAGAACCTGGGTCTCCTGTTATCAGAATGGACCTTCCCCTGGGGAATCCTCCCGTGATCCTGTCAATTCCTTCTATCCCTGATTTTATCCTTTCCAATTTTTACATCTCCTTTACTTATAAAATTTGAATACACAGCTGTCTGCAGAGTCAGCCATGCAGGTTTTCTGTTCAACGTTTCCTTTAAGCTGGGTCCATGTGAAGCTTCTCATGATTATTGCCCTGCATATAAGGCAGAACATCGGGCTTGATTCTTCTTCTATCCATGGACAGTTCATGAGTTTAATGTAACTTTCATTGTGTTTTGAGCTCACACCCAGGTTCATGAAAAATTCAGCAAGCCACGAGATGTAACACTCAAAGAGATCATTGTCTCCAGAACAGGTTTCAGCACATCTTTCAAGTTCTTCTTTGAATTTTGGTTTCATGTTCCTTTCAAAACGGTCAGAAAAACTTTTTGCAATGCTGTTCCGGATCTGGGGTGGAATGTTGGATGCAAAAACAGGCAGCGCACTTAAAACAAAGCTTGAAAGTTCTCCTCTGGCCTTCTCCTTCAAAAGCTCTTCTCTTTCTCTTTCAGCCTTTCTACGCTCTCGTATATCTCGAAATATCAGTGCAACCCCCAGAATTTCCCCATCTTTGTCCTTGATTGGGGCACTGCTGTCGTCTATGGGCACCTCGCTTCCATCCTTTCTTATGAGGAGGGTGGCTTCGTTCAATTCAACCAGGATGTCATCATGAACAACCTTTGCAACGGGATTTTCAAGAGGTGTGCCTGTTTTCTCGTTTACTAACCTGAAAATATTTTCAAGGGGTTTGCCCATGGAGTCTTCTGGATCCCATCCTGTAACCTCAGCTGCAACAGGGTTCATGAATTTTATGTTTCCATCCCTGTCAGTTGCTATAACAGCATCACCAATACTTTTAAGTGTTGTTGAAAGCCATTTTTCACTTTCTTTTAGTTTGCTCTCCATTTTATGTTTGTAGAGGGCCATTTCAACAGCACTGTGAAGCTCCCTGTCTTCGAATGGTTTGATTATGTAACCGAATGGCTCTGTTACCTTGGCTCTTTTAAGGGTTTTCTCATCTGAATAGGCTGTAAGATATACAATGGGTATATCATGGGCGTTCTTTATCCTTTGAGCCGCTTCAATACCATCTATCTCTCCCTTAAGAACTATGTCCATTAAAACCAGATCAGGGGTGGTTTCTTCAGCTATTTTAACTGCCTTTTCACCAGATGGTGTGACTGCAGTGACTGTGTAGCCCAGGCTCTCAGCCCGCTGCTTTATATCCATGGCAACAATGCTCTCATCTTCAACAACAAGGATCTTTACATTCGACATGATTTCCCTTTATAAACTTTTAGTTTTTTTACGCATCAATTTCTTAATTTTCGTTGAATAAACCTAAAATCCATAATTCATCTGTTAAACCCATTATTTATTACCATTTTATCTGTTAATACAGAGATTACATGTATAAACTTCATAAGTTTTATTTATTGTTCTAAGAAATAAATCTATCCCTTATTTCCTCTTCAATATAGTGTGTGGATTATTAATAAGTTCCTATCTTCTTTATACCTATTTTACATCTTTTTATTTAGTGGATCATGTTACAGGCTCTAAATAAATTTGAATAATCAAAAAAAAAAATGAAAAGAAGGGAATTAATAAAATTAGGATTAATAAAATCAAAAAAGAGATTTTACTCCTTAAAAATCTTGTTCCATAAGAAAAACCTTTTTAATCTACACCATCCATTTTATGGAGGTGTGCATAGATATTTCTGGCCAGATTCTTGCTTATGCCCTTAACATCTGCGATTTCCTGAGCACTGGCCTTTTCCAGGTTTTCAAGGCTCCCAAAATGTTTAAGAAGATTTTTTTTCCGTTTAATCCCAACCCCTGGAACCTCGTCAAGGAGGGAGTGTTCCAGTTTTTGAGAGCGCAGCTTCCTGTGGTAGCTAACTGCAAACCTGTGTGCCTCATCCCGAACCCTCTGCAGAAGATGCAGAGCCTCAGAACTTCCAGGTAAAATGATGGGGCTTGAAAAATTGGGTATGAAAACATGTTCAAATTCCTTTGCAAGCCCTATAACAGGCAGATCTATCCCAAGAGATCTGAAAACTTCCAGGGCAATGTTGAGCTGACCCTTACCCCCATCAACCAGGACCAGATCCGGTTCGGATTCATCTTCCCTTTTCATCCGTCCATACCTTCGCGTTAAAACTTCTCTCATCATTGCATAATCATCAGGACCTGTTGTATTCACCTTAAATCGTCTGTAACTACTTTTTTTAGGTGCACCATCCTCAAACACCACCATGGATCCAACTGCCATTTTCCCGCTGATGTTGGAAATGTCAAATCCTTCAATGCGCCTTGGAAGTTTGGGTATTTTTAAATAGTTTTTAAGGTCAAGAAGAGCTCCCTTAACCTCCTGCTGATGTTTCAGGATGATCTCCGCATTTTTAGCAACCATCCGGACCAGCCGGTATTCCACACCATTTTCAGGTACCTTAAATATCACTTCATCCCCCCTTTTTTCAGAGAGCCATTCCAAAAGGAGTTTTTCATCGTCAACCTCACCAGGGAGAACTATCTCAGCTGGAACGTGCCTTGGTCCGGCGTAGTACTGTTTCAGGAATGCAGATAATATTTTTTCTCCAGATGTGTTTTGTGTTCCGCTCATAAAGAAATCATCCTTGCCCGTGATCTTACCGGACCTTACAGAGAAAACAACAACACAAGCCATTTTTTCATCACTTGAAAATGCAACAACGTCCTGATCAAGGTCGCGTGTAACCTCCATTTTCTGTCTTTCAAGCACTTCCCCTATGGAGCTTAGCTGATCCCGTATAACCGCAGCTTTCTCAAACTCCTGGTTGGAGGCAGCCTCTTCCATGTTGCTCTGGAGCATGCTGATGATCTTGCCATATTTGCCCTCAAAAAGGAGGGTTACCTTATCAACCTGTTTTCTGTAGTCTTTTTTACTTATTTTGCCAATGCAGGGTGCGTTGCAAAGCTTTATCTGATAGTTTAAGCAGGGTCCATCCATTCGCTTGCAGTCCCTTATCTTGAAGAGGGTCTTTAAAAATTTAACCAGCTTTTTAACGGATCCAGAGTCTGTAAACGGCCCGTAATAATAGGATCCATCGTCTACAACCCTCCTTGTAATGAGAATTCGTGGATAATCTTCCTTTGTCACCTTCACGTAGGGGTAGCGTTTATCGTCTTTAAGGCGTATGTTGTACCGGGGCATATGCTTTTTTATCAGGTTAGACTCCAGTATGAGGGCTTCCTTTTCAGTGTCCGTTACCATGTACTCCAGGTGGTGGAAGTGCCTCATCTGTGCCCGTGTTTTTGGAGAATCGATGTCATCCTTGAAGTAGGATCTTACCCTTTTTTTAAGGGATTTAGCCTTCCCCACGTAGATAACAGTATCCTCAACATCTTTCATGATGTAAACGCCAGGTTTATCCGGCAAATTCTTTTGTTCTCTTTTATCTGCCAATTTTCATCCTCATTTAGATTTTTTTCAGGTTTTCAATGAATTGCATTTGTTGACCTGTTGCTGCCCAACTTTTATTGGTTACTTGGTGGTTACTTAAACTAATTTTTTTCCTGGTGAAATATATATAGGTGAAGTTAGACATCTATTATTCAACCTAAAAATTTTACAAAAAAATATTTCAAGAAAATTCATAAAAATTAAAATTCAATTAAAATTCATATATTTAGCAGAAAATTCATATTTAGCAATTACAAAATTTAGATTTAACAGTTAACCTAACATGTTTAATGGAAGCTTTTATAGATTTATAGAAAAATATTTTTAGCAGGATTAAGCTGACATACCTACTTTTTGATCGTTCTTTTTTTTTGATTAATTATTTCTGTTAGTACCTAGAAGCAGTTAATAAACTTGGTAAACTGTAACTAAATTAGGTTTATTTTTTAAAAAGAGGATTTAAAAATGACCGGATTTAAATTGGAATCATCCTACAAACCTTTAGGAGACCAGCCAAAGGCTATAAAATCAATTTCTGATGGAATAAGAAGGGGTTTAAAGCACCAGACACTTCTCGGTGTTACAGGGTCAGGTAAAACCTTCACAATGGCTAATGTTATAAAAGAGGTTCAAAAACCAACCCTTGTAATATCTCACAATAAAACACTGGCTGCACAGCTCTACGAGGAGTTTAAAGAGTTCTTCCCGGAGAACGCAGTGGAGTACTTCGTAAGCTACTATGACTACTACCAGCCAGAGGCCTACATAGCCCATACAGACACCTATATAGACAAGGAAGCTTCTATAAATGAGGAAATAGACCGTATGAGGCATTCAACAACCCAATCACTCCTCTCAAGGGATGATGTCATAGTTGTCTCAAGCGTTTCATGCATATATGGTATTGGAACACCTGAAGACTACGGTGGATTTATATTATCCCTTGAAATTGGTGATGAACCTGGAAGGGATGAGATATTGACCAAATTGGTGGAGATGCAGTACGGTAGAAACGATATAGAATTTGTAAGGGGAAAGTTCAGGGTGAGAGGGGATGTGATTGAGGTATTTCCCGTAAACAGCTTCACAGCCATACGAATTGAACTTTTCGGTGATGAGGTGGATGCAATATCCATCATAGATCCCCTTATGGGTAAGGTTATCAAAGAAGTTGAACGCATAACAATATTTCCTGCAAAACACTTTGTAACCTCTAAAAAGAAATTGAACAATGCAATAAAAGGTATTGAGGAGGAACTTGAAGACAGGTTAACCGTTTTAAAATCCCAGAACAAGCTCCTCGAGGCCCAGAGGCTGGAGCAGAGAACCCGCTTTGATATTGAGATGCTCCAGGAGATGGGTTACTGTACAGGAATAGAGAACTACTCAATGCACCTTTCAGGCAGAAAATGGGGTGAAACGCCCTACACACTCCTCAAATATTTTCCAGATGATTATCTCACCATAATCGATGAATCACACGTTACAATACCTCAAATTGGTGGAATGTACGCTGGAGATAAGGCCCGTAAGGATTCACTCGTTGATCATGGTTTTAGACTTCCATCTGCACGCGAAAACAGGCCACTGAAGTTTGAGGAGTTTGAAGGGCTCCAGAACCAGGTGCTCTACGTTTCTGCAACCCCTGCCAAGTATGAGCTTGGAAAGAGCCAGAACGTTGTGGAACAGGTAATAAGGCCAACAGGACTTGTGGATCCGGAAATAATAATTAAACCAGTTAAAGGACAGGTTGACCACCTTTTGGGAGCTATACATGAGAAGGTTAAAAAGAATCAGAGAATTTTGGTAACAACCTTAACCAAGAAGATGGCAGAGGACCTCACAGATTACTACGCAAAGATGGGGGTCAAGGTTCGCTACCTGCACTCTGAAATAGGCACCCTTGAGCGAACAGAAATAATTGACGACCTCAGAAGGGGAGAGTTTGACTGTCTTGTGGGTGTGAACCTTCTAAGAGAAGGCCTGGACCTTCCAGAGGTATCCCTTGTGGGTATACTCGACGCTGACAAGGAAGGATTTTTAAGGTCCCAGTCAGCGTTGATACAGACCATAGGCAGAGCTTCAAGAAACATTGACGGTCAGGTTATTTTATACGCAGATGAAATAACAGAATCCATCCGTTCAGCCCGAGACATAACCAATCACCGTAGAAAACTTCAATTAGCCTACAACAGGGAGCATGGAATCAATGCAAAATCTGTTGTAAGGCCCATAAAGGAGAAACCAAAAACAGAAAATGTGAAGGATATAAACATTGAAGATGTTGAAAACGTTCCAGAGGATGAACTAAACCTTTTAATAAAAGATTTAAAACAGGAAATGAAAAAGGCAGCCTCAAAGCTTGACTTTGAAAGAGCCGCCAAGATAAGGGACAAGATACTTGTTTTAGAAGGAGTTTCAAGCTAATGAATAACAACAAACTGGATACTGAGAAATTGAGTGTTGATAACATGAGCATGGGTATCGATGAAAACTTAAATGGTAACATACTGGACCCCAGAAGGGGAAACATAACCATAAAAGGGGCAAGGGAGCACAACCTCCAGAACATTGACATTTCAATTCCCAGAGATAAATTCGTGGTTATAACAGGTATAAGCGGTTCAGGAAAGTCCTCCCTTGCATTTGACACCATCTATGCTGAAGGACAGCGAAGATACGTTGAATCATTATCAGCCTATGCAAGGCAGTTTCTGGGGCAGATGAAAAAGCCTGAGGTGGACTACATTGAGGGACTCTCACCTGCAATATCCATAGACCAGAAAACCACCAGAATGAACCCAAGATCAACAGTTGGAACTGTAACAGAAATATATGATTATTTAAGACTTCTCTTTGCCCGCGTTGGCACTCCCCACTGTTACAGGTGCGGTAAAGAGATATCCCAGCAAACTGCAGGCCAGATAGTGGACACCATCCTCCAGGAAGAGGAGGGCACCAGGGTACGGATACTCGCACCAGTTGTGAAGGACCGCAAGGGAGAACACCAGAAGATATTTGAAAACCTCAAAAAAAAGGGATTTGTACGTGTAAGGGTTGATGGTGAAGTTTCAAGTCTTGATACAGATTTTAATCTGGACAAAAAACGTAAACACACAGTTGAGGTCGTTGTGGATCGTCTGGTTATAAGATCCGATGTTGAATTTAAAAGGAGACTTGCAGACTCTGTTGAAACAGCACTGGAACTAGGTGAAGGCTTGATGGTGGCTGTCTACGGTGATAGCAGCAGTCTCCAGGAGAAGGTTTTCAGCGAACACTTCGCATGCACAAACTGCGGTATAAACTTTGAAGAAATAAGCCCAAGAATGTTCTCATTTAACAGTCCACATGGTGCATGTCCAGAGTGTAACGGTCTCGGAAGCAAGCTCGAAATAGACGCGGACCTTGTGGTTCCAGACAAGGAACTTTCACTGAATGAGGGTGCCATCCTGCCTTGGAGCAAGTCCAAACACAGGGACACCTATTACTATCAGATGCTGCGGGCAGTTGCAGACCGCTACGGCTTCAGCATGGACACACCCTTCAGGGATCTTCCAAGAAAGTACCAGGACATAATCCTCTACGGGTCAACAGACAGACTTGACTTTGTGTTCCAGAGAAGGGGCAGACTTCACAAGGTGACAAGGAAGTTTGAAGGTGTTGTAAGCAGGATGGAACGCCTCTTCATGGAAACAAAGTCCAACTACATGAGAAGCTACGTTGGCAAGTTCATGAGCGACCGCAAGTGCCCGGTCTGTAAGGGAACCAGGCTGCGGCCCGAGAGCAGATCGGTTACAGTTGGGGGTAAAACCATATCAGAAGTAACTGCAATGCCAATAAAGGATTCAAAACGCTTCTTTGAGGAACTGGAGCTTTCCAGGATGGAAATCTACATTGCAAAGGAGGTACTTAAGGAGATAAGGGAACGTCTGAAGTTCCTTGTGGACGTTGGTCTGGGCTACATAACCCTTGACAGATCTTCTGGAAGTTTATCCGGTGGGGAGGCCCAGAGAATACGTCTTGCAACCCAGATAGGTTCTGGCCTTGTTGGGGTGCTCTACATACTCGACGAGCCCAGCATAGGACTGCATCAGCGGGACAACGCCAGGCTCATAGAAACACTGAAGCGGTTGAGGGATATTGGAAACACCTTGATAGTTGTGGAACACGATGAAGAAACCATACTATCAGCTGACTACGTTGTTGACATCGGCCCTGGTGCAGGAGAACACGGTGGAAAAGTCATAGCAGCCGGAACACCTCAAGAGATAATAGAAAACCCTGATTCAATAACTGGTCGATATTTATCACGCAGGGAAACAATTGAGATACCAAAAGAGCGCACCAAACCCAACGGAAACTATATAACTGTTAAGGGTGCAAAACAGAACAACCTCCATGATATAGACGTTAAATTCCCGCTGGGCGTTTTCACCTGCATAACAGGGGTTTCAGGTTCTGGTAAAAGCACATTAATAAACGACGTGCTCTACAAGGGCCTCTACGAGAAGATCAACAACAAACACGTGAACCCAGGAAAGCACGACGATATCTTAGGGGTTGAAAACATTGACAAGGCCATAATAATTGACCAGTCGCCAATTGGAAGAACGCCACGTTCCAATCCAGCCACATACACCGGGGTCTTCACCTACATCAGGGAACTTCTATCAGAAACCCCTGAATCCAAAAAAAGAGGCTACAAACCCGGAAGGTTCAGTTTCAATGTGAAAGGCGGAAGGTGTGAAGCCTGCAGCGGTGATGGAATAATAAAGATAGAAATGCATTTCCTTGCGGATGTTTACGTCCCGTGTGAAGTCTGCAACGGCAAGAGATATAACAGGGAAACCCTTGACATCCGTTACAAGGGCAAGAACATTGCAGACATCCTTGACATGACAGTTGAAGAAGCATTGAACTTTTTCAAAAACATTCCACGCATCCATAAAAAGCTCAAAACACTTGATGATGTTGGACTTGGATACATAAAACTTGGCCAGCCAGCAACAACGCTTTCAGGCGGGGAAGCTCAACGTGTGAAGCTTGCAAAGGAGTTGAGCAGGCAGAGCACAGGTAAAACAGTTTACATACTTGATGAACCAACAACTGGACTGCACTTTGTGGATATTAAAAAGCTTCTGCAGGTGCTTGGCAGGTTAAGGGATTCTGGAAACACGGTGATTGTGATAGAACACAATTTAGATGTTATAAAAACAGCGGATTATATTATAGACCTTGGTCCTGAAGGAGGAGATGAGGGCGGACGTGTGGTTGCAGAGGGAACTCCAGAGGAGGTTGCAGCAAGCGGCACCCTCACGGGAATATTCTTGAAAGACGTACTTCAGGGGGTACCCTCCAGTTTAAATGAAGTTAAATCCCTTGACTGTGAGAAATCAGCATCCAACAAGTGATTTTTTTTTCCATTTACACTCTCTTTTTATTTTTTTATCTCCCTTTTTTATCCTTTGATCCTTTTTTTTATACAAATGCTTGAAATTGCATTTGGTCATGAACAACAGTTTAACCACGAACCTCATTTGGATCAAGTGTTCAAGTTTGGGCAGGATATTATATTAATGAAAATGAATATATTAACATTATAAAGTAACATTCTAAATAAAATGGAAAAAATACAGGTTTTTGTTCAGTTGATCTTCATTGGTTTGCATCTTGAGGTGCTTAGAATGGGAAAAAATCGTGCTGGAGAAGTTTTTATCATTAAAACAGATGATAGGACTGAAGGTATAAATATGATCCTTGAAAAACTGGATATGGACGATTTTAATGGAAAAAATGTGGCCTTGAAGGCCAACTTCAACAGTGCAGATCCATTTCCAGCCTCAACTCACATTCAAACTTTCCAGACCATTTTAAAGAAACTTAAAGGGGCAAAATCGGGTAGAATAATACTTGCAGAGCGCAGTGGAATGGAAAACACACGTGAAGTCCTTGAAAAATTGGGGATTTTTGATCTTGCTTCGAAGTTTGGTTTTGAAATAGTTGTACTTGATGAAGAAGGTGTTGATGGCTGGTTTAAAACAGAGAAAGATGGAAATCACTGGTTCAATGGATTTTATATCTCTAAGATATTTCTTGATGCAGACAAGGTTGTTCAAACATGCTGCCTTAAAACCCACAGGTTTGGGGGTCACTTCACACTTTCCCTTAAAAACTCAGTGGGGCTTGTCGCTAAAAGGGTGCCCGGAGATCATCACGACTACATGAGCGAACTCCATACTTCGCCCTTCCAGAGGCTCATGATAGCTGAAATAAACAAGTACTATCCAGTTGACCTTGTTTTGATAGATGCAATGAAAGCTTTCATTAATAAAGGGCCTGAAACTGGTCTTGTAGTTGAACCAAATCTTATTATTGCAGGGAAGGACAGGATAGCAGTTGATGCTGTTGGAGTTGCAATTTTAAGGTATTATGGCACCACGATGGAGGTTTCAAAGGGCAGGATATTTGAACTGGATCAGATAAGAAGGGCAGCGGAACTGGGTGTTGGAATCCAATCAGCAGATGAAATAGCTTTAACACCGGTAAATGAGGATAGTCAATTAATTGCAGAGGACATAGAAACTATAATTGAAAAACAGGGTTAAATAACTGGGAAATGCTGATAAATCCCAATAAAATCTATTTTCATTGATTTACTACCTTTTCTTTAGCTCCACCTAAAAATTGGGTTGATGCTTATTTATAAAATGGTTCTTTATAAAATGGTTCTTCCCACTTTTTCCTTTCCTATTAATTTTCGATATTTTTGGTAAAACTTCTTTTAATTTTATTAAATATATTCAATTTGGAGTTAACTGAATTAAAGGAGTGTATACTCAAAATATACATTTTTTTTGATGAAACACAAATTATATAAAAAGTTAAATTTAAAGATTCAAGTAAAAAAAGGATGGTGCTATTGAAATGAGTCTCATAATAACTTACATTGGAAGCAAAGGCTGCGTGATGATAGCAGACAAACGGAGAATTGGGTTTCTGGGTGATGAAAAAAGTAGGGAAGAATTAGAAGAAGAACTGTATTCTGGAGCCATTAAAACCGATGAAGAACTCCGGAAAAAGGCATCATCCCGTGGAATAACCCTGAACATAACAGACAGTGCAGATAAGATCTGGGAAAATGGAGACGTTGTTGTTGGAGAAGTGAGATCCAAAACCCCATTTGAAACAAAGAGAAAACGGATTTACGGTACAACAGGAGCCTACAACCTGGTTGAATTTTGGGGCTCTGAAATAAAGCAGGTTAAAACTGGAGAAAGTTCCATACTGGTAGTTGGAAACAGGATGGCCAAAGAAATCGCGAACAAATACATACAAAAGCACTGGAAAACCAAAACAAACCTGAAGAATATAGGGGAACTTTTAAAGGAAGTTATGGAAGAGGCGGCATCAAAAACACCTTCTGTAAGCAAAAAATACGACCTGATCATTAAACATGCACCTATGAACGTGAAGGATGCAAAAGAACTTTTAAGAACCACAGTGATAGAAGATTCCAAAGAACTTAAAAAATGGCGAAAGAATCTGAAAAAGGAAATGAAGGAGAAGACCAAAGAAATTAACACCCTATCCAAAATTGTAACCCAAGGCTCAATTGGAAAAGTTAAGGATATCCAGGGAAATAAAGTTAAAATAACCCTGAAAGAAGGTATTGAAGCCTTAAATGTCAGGTTCAAGCCAATTGCAAAGCCGGGTGAGCAGGTTAAAATGGAAGTGAAGGATCCATCTGCAGTTAAAATCGGTGATGAAGCAGTTATAGAAAATGAAAAGCTCATAATCAAAGGCACAAAAACCGAACTCTTATCACAGGTCATTATCTGTAAAACAGATAGTTGAAATAGAGTATGGGATGATCTAACATAGATGATCTACATTTAGGATCCGTATATTTAAAACTTACAAAAACATTTAAAACTTACAAAAACAATTTACAAAAATTATTTTCAGCTATTCCATAAAGAATAGAGTGCAGCATTTAAATCCCAACAAACATAATTTAAAAAAAATTTTACAATCAATAAAAGGTGACAGAATGCAACTAACGTTTTTAGGAAGTGGTGGCGGACGCTTTCGCGACCATAACTCAAAAAAGGATGACTGGCGGATTTAGGATAGATGATATCAACGGGAAAAACATCCACGTGGACCCCGGCCCCGGCGCACTTGTTAGAAGTTATCAGTTCGGCCTCAACCCCCTGAATCTGGACTGGGTCATGGTTTCACACTCACACACAGACCATTACTCCGATGCAGAGGTGCTGCTTGAAGCAATAACCCGTGGAATGACGCGTAAAAAGGGCACCATCATTGGAAGTAGAAGTGTTATTGAGGGCTATAAAAAATGGGGACCCTGCATATCCAAATACCACCTCAGCAAACCCAAGGTTGTGATAATGGAACCTGGAGATGAGAAAAAATTTGGAAAGATTGGTGTAAAAGCCACAAAAACCATCCACGGAGACCCTAAGGGAGTGGGATTCCAGTTCAAATATGAAAACTTCACGCTGTCCTACACTTCAGACACAGAATACTTTGAAGAACTTCAAAGGGAACATAAAGGTGCAGATGTTCTTATAGCAAGCGTTATAAGAGCTGGAAATGAGAGGATAAGGGGGCACATGTGTGCAGATGATTTTGGGGCACTTGTGGATGGAGTATCACCCAAACTGGCAGTGATGACTCACCTTGGAATGAAGTTCATAACAGACAACCCTGAAGGGGAAGCCCGCAGAATAACCGAGGAAACCGGGATAAAAACCATAGCCGCCCGAGACGGAATGAGACTGGATTTGGATGAGTTTCTCTCAAAACAGCAGACTCTGGATGAGTTCTGAACTTTTTATCTACATTTTCTATTTGTTTAAATTTTTTAGCACCTAAATTTTTAAGGATATGAAATTCACATGCGATACATTTAAATCCAATCAAATGAAAAATACTAGCAACACGCCTCGGTGGCTCAGTTCGGTAGAGCGCGTGACTCGTAATCTCGTGGTCGTGGGTTCAAATCCCACCCGAGGCTTATAATCTCTTTTTATATGATGTTGCAAAGCCCTAAAAATGAAGATCTACTTTTTACAGATCCCTCACTTCATGAACTATGGATAGTTATTCATTGGAGATTTACAGATCCCTCACTTCATGAACTATGGATAGTTATTCATTGGAGATTTACAGATCTCTTCATCAAAACAGATCTCTTCATCAAAACAGATCTCTTCATCAAAACAGATCTCTTCATCAAAAACTTTTTTTTGCAGCGTTATGGGAAGCAGAGTACATCTTTATGAACATAACTGTTTCAGGTATTTCTTATTAGGTTTACTTCAACCTGTCTTTGATGTGGAATTCTAGTTGTGGTTGGACTGTTTCAAGTGCATTAAAAAAGATGATAATAAATGTAAGTTCCATTAAAAAAGGTGAAATAGTATTTAAAACCACTTAAACTAGGTTAGTTAAGCATAGTTCAAATGGACAACTGGCATGGATTGATAAAACCACCCCTTATCAGATGATCCGCCACCACAATTGCAACTGCAGACTCAGCAACTGCCGTCACCCTTGGACAGATACAGGGGTCGTGTCTGCCCCGGATTTCAATTTCAGTATCCTGCATTTTTTCAAGATCAACTGTTTTCTGGGTTTTTGATATGGATGGTGTTGGTTTCACTGCAATTCTGGTAACAATTGGCATTCCATTGGATATTCCACCCAGCATTCCTCCAGCATGGTTTGTTTTGGTTTTAACCTTATCCCTGGCCATGAGGAATTCATCGTTCATCATGGAACCTGAAAGTTCTGCAGATTGGAATCCTGCCCCTATCTCAACACCCTTCACAGAACCTATTCCCATGAGGATCTTGGCAATATCTGCATCCAGCTTGTCAAATACTGGTGCTCCAAGACCTGCAGGCGCGTTTAACACAATGGTTTCAACGATACCTCCAACAGAATCTCCCTTTTCTTTGAGCCTCAGGATCAGATCCTCCATCTCTGCTGCAGCTTTTAGGTCTGGGCAGCGCACTGGATTTTGATCCACGTTCTTTTTGATGCTTTCAAATTCATTGAATTCTTCTCCTGAAACACAGGATTTACCTGGAACGGTTTCTTCACTAAAAACAGTTTTTTTGGCCTTGATATTTCCAACCTGGGTCACGTAAGCAAGCACCTTTATGTTTAAGGTTTTAAGCAGTTTTTTTGCAACTGCTCCTCCAACAACATGGCCTATTGTCACACGGCCACTGCCGCGACCTCCACCACGGTAGTCGTAGTGGCCGTAACGGGCTTTCCATGTGTAATCTCCATGTCCCGGTCTTGGTGTGTTTTTCAGGCTTTCATAGGCTGATGATTTCATGTCTCTGTTTCGAACCACTGCTGTTATGGGTGCTCCATCGGTTCTGCCCTGGAAAATGCCCGATAAAATTTCAACCTGGTCTGTTTCGCTTCTGGGGGTTGTTATTTTACTTGTGCCGGGTCTTCGCCTGTCAAGTTCTTCCTGAATGTCCTGTCTTGAAAGTTTTAAACCTGCTGGGCAGCCATCAACAATGGCTCCAAGGGCAGTGCCATGGCTTGAACCGAAGGTTGTAACTTTAAACATTTTACCTGTGGTGTTTCCTGACATAAATTCACCTCCTCCATTTATGGATTTTATTTATTTTTCATATAATGCTTGATTGTATATTTTGTCAATTATGACACTATTTAGAATGCCTTCGAGGCCAGAACGCTTCCTTCTCTTAATGTGCATTTATAACATTTAATTATCATTCATGGCATCTATTATTATCTAATCTATATTATCTGCAATGCTTATTTTAAATGATTCTGTCTACGGTTTTCATCTTTTGTTCTCATGACATAACTGTTCCATGGGGTATTTATAAGGGGTTCCTAGAGAACGAGTTTACTGTGGCTGATGGGAGTGTTAACCGCTTTAAATATGAAAAAATTAATTTAATCTGGTTTCTGATAAAAAAAACTTAAAAAATAGGATATATTCAGGATATATTCTCTTTTTGCTTTTGGATGAATGAATTGTTGGGGATTAAAAGAAAATTTAATGGAGGAAGAAAAAACAAGCGACTTTATTTTTTAAACTAACCCCTGTCATTTTTTCATTTTTCCCCTCAACAATTGACCTGGATGGCTGCTACCAAATTGTTAGTGGTACATTTTTTTAGTAATACCTTTTTTAGTAGTACATTTCTTAGTAATTAAGGAGCAAGATCTGAATAATTTATGGACGTAACTCCTTTAAACAAAGACTTTTTTTCCACCCATATTATACACATTGATTTCTTGTTAAAAGTAGTTTTTCCAAATTTAAACCCAAATTCACTCCAAATTAAAAATAGAAAAAAAGGTAAAATTTTAAAAAAGGAGATTGTAGACGACCACACAAAAGGTTGTTGTGTGATCATCCCTTTCTTTTGTTTGAACCTTTCTTTTGGAGTGTGGTGTTCAGTTTTTTTAAATGTACTAAAAAAAAATTGAATACCATCCAACTCATTAAGGATAAGTCCAATATAAATTTTTATATTTTTATTTTTATTTTAAAAAGTTATGCTCCTCCTTAACATGAAAATTAGGAGAATAGCAAAGGTAAACACAACAATTGTCCCGTTAACAGATCTGGATAAGGTTTCTTTCCTTGACAGTGGCCTGTTTGTTTCTTCAAGTTTTTTTTACACATTTGCAACAGAAATCAATTTTCCCAGGGTTTTCAGCCCCAAAACATTGGCAGTATTTATGTTCTGGCTTGGACGTGGTAAACCTTTAACTTATATTTCTCATTCCTAATTTGTGGGTTTCAAGGGCGCTTTACAATTTGACAATATTTTTTGATTCATGCCTTTTTTTGTAAAAATTTCTATTGAGAATCATCAAGGCCCAATCATTGAATTGGCGAAAATGTTCATATAAAGCCGCATCATATCTATGCATATGAAAGCTCATCAGTTGATTAAGATATACAAAAAACTTTACCATCTCTACGGCCCACAGGGATGGTGGCCTTTAACAAGCTATGAAGGTACAAATCCAACAAAAACAGGCTTTGTAAGAGGTTACCATCCAGGAAACTATGATCTACCTGAGAACAGACAGCAAATTTATGAAATTATGTTGGGGGCTGTTTTAACCCAGAACACGGCATGGACATCAGCGGAGCAGGCCCTGATCAACTTGAAAAAACTAAATGCTCTCTACCCTGAAAAACTTCTGAAACTTGCAGATGAAGATTTAAAAGGAGCCATAAGATGTGCTGGATTTTTGAATCAGAAGGCAGTTTACCTCAAGGAGTTAACACAATTTTTCATATCTTTGGAGGGCAGAACTCCAGAAAGGAAGGAACTGCTGGCTGTTAAGGGTGTTGGAAATGAAACAGCTGATTCAATTCTTCTCTATGCATTTAAAGAGCCAGAGTTTGTGGTTGATGCCTACACAAAAAGGATATTTTCGCATCTGGACATTGTGGATGGGGGCACAGGTTACATGGAGGTGAAGAAACTTTTTGAGTCCAGCTTACCCAGAAATACTGCCCTCTACCAGGAATACCATGCCCTGGTCGTAGAACACGCCAAGCATTACTACAATAAAAAGCCCTACGGTGTGGAAGATCCATTGAAAAAGATTTTAAAGGGATGAATTGAATTTGGATTGGAGTAGATAAAAAAATATTTAGATGCCCGGAAAGCATTCGCAGAACTGAAAATTTTGGGGAGTGTTTTTGTAAAATTTTATCTATAAAAAAAATTTTAAAAGCTTTTATTTTTATATTTTTCTGTATCATCATTTTGATTTTTTTCTGCAGGATGAAAACTACATTTTTATAAGTTGTTTGAATCAATATTAAACTAAATCAAAAAATTTTTGTTAGAAACAAGTTTCAATTTAAATTTAATTTCTTGGTGTGATTAAAAATGGAATTTCCAGTCACAAGGATGCGAAGATTAAGGAAAAGTCCCCAGATAAGAAATATAATGAGTGAAACAAAGTTAAATCCTGAAGACTTCATATACCCCATGTACGTTAAAGAGGGGCTGTTTGACGGGTATCCTGAGCATATAAATACCATGCCTGGTCAGTACAGGTACTCTGTAAACGATCTTGTGAAGAAGGCAGGAGAACTTGAAGATATGGGATTATCCTCTGTAATGATTTTTGGACTGCCACTTGAAAAGGATGAAAAAGGTTCAGAGGCCTACAACAAGGATGGAATAGTTCAGCAGGCAGTGCGCCGCATGAAGGAGGAAACAAACCTTATTGTGATGACGGACATCTGCATGTGTCAGTACACATCCCACGGCCACTGCGGAGTGGTTAAAAATGGTAAAATACTCAACGATGAAACCTTGAACTACCTTTCAAAGATTGCACTAAGCCATGCAGAGGCAGGAACCGATGTTGTGGCACCTTCAGATATGATGGACGGCAGAGTTGGGGCCATGAGAAAAACGCTGGATCTGAACGGCTACTACGACACCATCATAATGTCTTACGCTGCAAAGTACGCCTCCTCATTCTACGCACCCTTCAGGGAAGCTGCATGCTCGGCACCGGGTTTTGGAGACAGAAAAACCTACCAAATGAACCCTGCAAATATCCTGGAAGCTTTAAGGGAGGTTGAACTTGACATTGAAGAAGGTGCCGATGTGGTAATGGTTAAACCAGCCATGCCATACCTTGACGTTTTAAAAGCTGTTAAAGATGAATTTAAGATGCCAACTGCGGCCTACCAGGTGAGCGGTGAGTACTCAATGCTTAAAGCAGGAATAGATGCAGGTTACATAACTGAAGAGTCTGTATATGAATCCCTCTTATCCATAAAAAGAGCAGGTGCAGATCTTATAATCAGTTACTTCGCACCAGACTTTTTAGAGGGGAAAATCTAAAAATCTGGTTTAAAACCTCTTATTTTTTTAGTAAAACTGAAAGATTTTTTTTATAAGGCTAAAAGGAGAAATACATTTTGGATCCAGAATTTGTGGCAAAAACAGCTCAGATTGCATCGGTTCTTGAGGTCAGTGGATACCCAAAACCAGGAAACGTCCACAGAACACACGACTTTGACGACATGATTTTTGAAGATTTCCTTATAAGCGGCGTTGTTATTGGGGACACAATGAAAGAAACTGCAGAAAGGGGATTAAAATACTGTAGATCGGAATCTTTGCCTAAAATTGAACTTGGAAAACTCATAAAAACAGCGGTCTCCCAGACCAATAAATGGATTGCAAACAACACGAACCTGGGCATTGTAATGCTTCTAACACCAATAGCAGCTGCAGCAGGTATGAGCAGCAATCTGGTCCAGCTTAAGGATAACATCAGCAGGATAATGGATTCAACAACACCTCAAGATGCTGCAAATCTTTACGATGCAATAAACATAGCTGATGCTGGTGGAATGGGTGAAAGAGATGATCTGGACGTTGGAAACGACAGTGCAAAGGATGAACTCCTTGAGAAGGGCATCAACATGTTCCAGGTCCTGGACATATCCTCAGGGTGGGACATGCTCTCATATGAACTTACAAACGGCATGCCTATAAGCTTTGAAACAGGTTTTCCAGTTTTCAGGGGTGTTAAACCAGCTCACGGCACCAACAGCGCCACTGTCCAGACATTCTTAACCATACTCTCCAGGTATCCAGACACCCTGATCTCAAGGAAATACGGTAAAAAGAGGGCAGAAAATGTTTCAGGGGATGCGAAGGCCGTGTTAGATGAAGGCGGAATTTTGGGCTCTGATGGATTTTCAAGAGTTGCCAGATTCGATGAAAAACTGGTGCAAAACAGGTTGAATCCCGGTACAACGGCAGATCTTACAGCATCATCAATAATGATAGCTCTTTTAGAGGAGTTTGGAAATTTGGGGAGTGAGTAAGGGAAATTTAACTTTAAAATTTCCACTTTGAAGTTCCGTTTCAAACTTTTTTTTGACAATAACTATTTTTAAAAAGACGTTAAATTAAGAATGAGGAGAAATATCATGCTTCAAAAAGTCATCGATGAACTACACATTTACGAGAAAAAAATACTGAAGGTCCTTGAAGCCTCAAACGGTGAAGTGTCGCCTGAAGAGGTTTGCAAAGCCCAAAACATGAATATAAAATCTGTTATGAGTGCTGCAGGTTCCCTTGCATCCAAAGACATTATAAACGTCCAGAAGGATGTTGAAAAGTTCGTTTTTCTCACCGACACAGGAATGGAATACGCAGCAGAAGGACTTCCCGAAACCAAAATGTTAAAAGCCTTAAATGAACATGAAACCATTCACATGACGGACATGGCCCAAAAATCCGATATAAAACCGACTGAAGTTAACATAGGAATAGGATGGCTTCTGAAAAAAGGCTGGGCAACCGTTGATAAAGGAAACATCAACCTAACGGACAAGGGCAGAAGCGACCTGTCTCTGGAGGACAGCGATGAACATCTTTTAAAACTCATCCTTAAAAGCGGGGAACTCTCAGTTGAGGACGTACCACAGAACCTTAAAAAATCCCTTAAAAATTTGAAAAAAAGGAAAAACATCGTAAAGATCAACAAGAAAACCACCCACATACTGCAAATAAAAGAAATTGGGAGAAAAATCCTGGATGTGGGTATTGAAATAAGGGAAGAAGCAACCCAGCTCACCCACCAGCAGCTTAAGGACGGCTCATGGAAATCACTCCAATTTAGGGGTTACGATGTGAATGCAGAGCATCCTGAAACATTTCCCGGTAAAATACATCCACTTCAGGCTGTTATCAGCGACATAAGGGAGATCTTCCTTAACATGGGTTTCACAGAGTTCAGCGGAAGCATACTGGAATCTGCATTCTGGAACTTTGACTGCCTTTTCCAGCCACAGGATCATGCTGCAAGGGAAATGCAGGACACCTTTTATGTTAAAAACCCTCCAAGGGCAAAACTACCCTCAGATAAACTTGTGAAGAGGGTTTCAAGGGTTCATGAGGACGGAGGAGACACGGGTTCTGAGGGCTGGCAGTACCCATGGAATATTGAAATTGCAAAACAGTCAGTTCTACGTACCCATACAACCTGTTTATCCGTGAGATACCTTTCCCAGCACAAACCACCCCTTAAGATGTTTTCTGTTGGAAGAGTCTTCAGAAGGGAGACCATAAACTACAAGCACCTTCCAGAGTTCCACCAGGTTGAGGGGATTATTGCAGGGGAAGACATAAACTTCAAAAACCTCCTGGGAATACTCAAGGAATTCTACCGCAAGTTAGGCTTCAAAGTAAGGTTCAGACCTGCATACTTCCCCTACACTTACCTGTCAACGGAGTGCGAGATCTACCTGCCTGATAAAAAGAGCTGGATAGAGCTTGGAGGCTCAGGCATGATGAGGCCTGAGGTTTTAGAACCTTTAGGTATTAAAACACCTGCACTGGCATTCGGTCTTGGAATTGAAAGGCTTGCAATGATAAGGTACGGAATCAGCGACATAAGAATGCTTTACAAGAGCGACATAGGCTGGCTTCGAAGACTGCCCGTTACACAGGGCGTGAAATTGGATTAAACTTTAAAAAGACTTTTTAAAAAGCCTTTTTTTTAATGAAAACGTTTTATTTTTTTTTATTTTTAAATGTTGTTTACGTCTTCATTTAATTTTTATTTTAAAAATTTGGCAATTTCTTATTTTTAAATTTCTTATTTTTTAATAATTTTCAATAATGAAAGGTAAGAAATAATGAAAGGTAAGAATTTTTTTCCATCTACTCTTAAGGGTTTTATCTTCAAAAAAAAGAAGAGAAAGATTTTTGGTTTTTTAACTATGTGCTGTTTCACGTTTTAAAAAGGTGAAAATACAAACACAACTGTAAGCATCACTGCTCCTACTGCAAATGAGAAGTCCAAACCAGATATCAATGTAGATATTTGCTGCGTTGAATCTGGATTAATGATGTTTTGGAGGTAGTTGTGCTGGCCGAAGGACATGAAGCTCATAAATAGAGATGAGCCAATTGCACCCCCAATTTGCTGTAGAGCAGTCATTATGGCTGGGCCTGAGGCGTAGTATTTGGAACTCAAATTTCCCAGTGTATTCGTTTGGTTTGACATCAAAAGGGCTGATCCAACGTATATGCCGCAGGTCATAACTAGCATAGCCATGAGGGTTGTTGAAGCTGAAAGCTGTGGGAAAAATATAAGGGAAATGCACATAACAGCAAGACCTGAACTGATGACAATCCTTGGGCCCCTCTTGTCGCAGGCTCTTATCTGTTTACTAGTGCAAAGGTTTAAGTAATATGCGGTGTTATATTTTTAGGTATGAAAAGTGATTTGGTAGGTATGAAGAGTGATTTGGTGTTGGAATTGTTTATTTCAAATGAAGAAAAGGCTTTGAATTTTTTTAGGTGTATAAGATGGTCTAACGGCGTATATTGTCCTGAATGTGGGTCTTATGATGTTTATAAGCGTGGTTATGTTTACAATAAGCGAGTTAGGCGTTATTCTTGTAATGAATGTGGTAATAACTTCACAGATTTCTCTGAAACAATATTTGCCAACAAACACTTACCTTTAGGTGAAATGTTTTACATAATATTAAATCAGGATAAAAAAAGTGTAAATCAGTTATCAAAGGAATTAGGTCATAAATGGGAGAGTATTGACAGATTATCCAAAGAATTCAAGGAATATCTGGAGAAAAACACGAAAGACCCGGTTTTATCTGGAAAAAATAGAAATTAGATGAAAAAAAATGTACCAATCTTCAGGGCGATAAAGGTTTAAAAAAACACCCCACGATGTAGAGGCCTTAAACATAAGAGGAAGAGGCACATGGAAAAAAGACAAACCACCAATAAATCACCATAACGGAAAGAGGAACAAGAAATACTCTTCTAAGCGTTGAAAAAAAACCTCCTCCAAAAAAAATTAATACAGAATAAATTCAAAACACACTGCAAAAAGCCAGTAACAGTATTCACAGACGATTACACCATATACACAGGTTTAAAACAACATTTAAAGTACAAATAAAATTTTTACTCAAAGTTTTTCTTTAACACCAGCTCAAACCTGTTTTTCAATGGTTTCAGATTGCTGCCTTCTACTTTTAAGTCCACTGATCAGGGCCAGCATTAAAATGCTTACAGCAGTCATGGCCATGAAGGCAGACTCATGCCCTGCCAGCGTACCGCCCTGGGACCCTATGATTGCCCCGATGAGTGCACCGCCTGTAAGCTGGCCCACACTTGTGGTGATGTTTATGAATGCCTGGCCTGTTGCCCTTTCATTGGGAGGGCTCTCAACCAGCATGATGTACCTGGGAGGAGAACCTATGGCTGTGCTCATACCCACACCAATGAGAATGCCCGCCACTATGAATGAATAAAATGAAGATGCATTGGAACCCATGATGTAGAAACCCATCACCATTACAGCGGTTCCAGCAAACATAAGGTTTCTTGACCCAAATTTGTCCAGGAGTTTCCCAATAAGAGGTGCTCCTATAGCCATGGTTAAAACCACTGGTATGACCATTAAACTTGCCTGTGGTGTACTGAAAGAGAGAGCAGCAACAGCAAGAGCTGGTATAAATATTGTGGCTGCCTGACAGAGGCCCGTGCCGATTGATATGTTTGTCAGCAGTTTTATCTCCCTTTTTTTGAGGAGATTCACCTGGATAACAGGGTGAGGGGTCTGCTTTTCCACCTTCCACAAAACAGGGAGCAGAACCACGGCTGTTAAAAGGAAGGGCCACACGTAAATGGATGTTAAACTTGCGGTAAAGTTTGAGGTATCTATCTGGTTGACTCCGTAGGCGAGTGCAGCCACAAACAGACTTAAAACCAGCATTCCATGCCAGTCAAAGCTTATTGCACCGTCTTTTGAACCTTTGGGAAATATTTTAAGGCTTTCAATAATGATGGCTGCAGATATGGGAATGTTGATAACAAAGAGCCACTGCCAGCCGTAGCTTAAAAGCAATCCTCCAAGTACGGGTCCTAAAACTCCTGACAATCCCCAGACTGAGCTTATGATGCCCAATGCACTGCCCCTCTTCTGTGGTGGAAAGGTGTCGCCTATGAATGCATTTGCAACTGGGAACAGTCCACCGGCACCCATACCTTGTACAGCCCTTCCAAGAAGCAGCATGTCAAAGGAGAATGATGTTACTGTTATTATGGATCCTACAGCAAATATCAGCACGTCAAGGATGTAAACGATCTTCCGGCCGTAGATGTCCGATAATTTGGCCATTGAAGGTGTTCCAATCATGAAAAAAAGGATGTAAATTGTAAATATCCAGGATACGGCCCTTGAATTTACCCCAAAGTAGGTCTGGATTCCTGGAAGTGCAGGGCCAACGATTCCTATATCCAGAGAGCCCATGAAAACCCCAATGAAGAGCAGGATTAAAATCCTGTTTTTTTCCGTAAGTTTCATGGATCAAAGTTGTTTTTGGTGCCTTAAATAAACTTTTACTTGGAAGATGCAGAGATTTGCATTTTTTTTAAATGGAACAGTTTTTCATTGTTTTTTGGGATCCATTCTTTTTTGGCATGAAAAATTAATTCCTGAAAAAAGGGAATTTCTTAAATCAGCTGTAAATTTGTTGTCAGATATATATGTGGGAGCTGATTTTGAAGGATTTTCTGATTTTTTTTGGCAAATTTTTTAGGGGTAAATCTCTATAAATCTTTCTATACCTCTTCTTGTTCCATTTTTTTGCTTCAACTACTCCAGTGATGTTGAACTTCAAATTTGAGTTCAATAAATTAAACTTGTATAAAAAATTATATTTAAGAGGTAAGTTCAATAAATTGAACTGGTACAGTGTAATATATTTAAGAGGTAAGTTCAATAAATCATACCAGTACGATTAATTTAAGAGGGTGATGCTTTGCCAATACTTCCCCTAGGAATTCCACCGGAAAAATATTTCTACAACAGAAAGGACGAATTAAAACGGCTTAAAAATCATTTAAACGCCTTAAATGAGGATATAGCAGAACAGATTCTCATGACGGGATACAGGGGTGTGGGAAAAACATCCCTCCTGAAAAAACTGATAAATGAGGTTCCAGAAAACATTTTAGTGTCTTACGTTGACATATCCCGAATATACGGTATCCAGAAGGGGGAACTAACCGAAGAGCTGATACTCAGCGAGCTTTTAAGCTCAATGAATGAAGCTATTGGTAAAAAACGGATAAAATTCACAGAAAAAGTCCATGGTAAATTAAACCAGATTCTAAATGGATTAAAACTCAAAGAATATGATTTCAGGGAAGCTGGAACTTTACTTGGAATTTCCATACCCGATGTTAAGGACAACTACCTGAAACTCAGCCAATTCGTTATGCAGTTACCCCAAAGGGTGGTTGAATCATCAAAGGGTGAAATAAAAGGTTTTTTAATAGTAATGGATGAATTTCAGCTTATAGGAGAACTAAAAAAACCCAGTGCATTTTTCTGGATGATACGAAGTTACACTCAGGAGCAGAGCAATGTCAGCTACATATTCACAGGCTCAATTTCCAGAACAAGCGAAATCATAGACATGATAAACGGCCCCAACGGTGCCTTTGGAGGGCGGATGATCCAGTTCAACATCGAACCATTCACTAGAGAGGAAACCAGAGGCTACTTAACTGAGAAGGTTCCTGAAATAACATTTACAGATGATGGTTTTGAACGGTTTTATGAGTGCACAAGGGGAATACCTTCGTATATAAACACCTTCTGCAATACACTTTCATCTGGGGATGTTTATACAGCAGGAAAAGTTAAAGAAACCTTCTTTAAAAAAATGGACCAGATCACCGTTATGTGGATAAAGATCTGGGGAACCTTAACACCAAAGGAAAAGGAGATTGTGGTGTCACTGGTTGAAAACGGTCCCCAGACCTGGAGCAGTTTGCTTGAGAGTGTGAATTTTTCAAGGGCCAGTCTTGCCAAGTACCTTGATATACTCAAAAATAAGGGCATTATAGGATTGAACACGGAAAAAAATTACATTGTAGACGATTTACTGCTTTCAAACTGGCTTAAAACTAAAAGGGAAATGGATGGGTACTACCCGCAGTAGGGTATTGCGTGTAATTTCTACTGAAAAATGGTTCATGTGGATAACTTTTTCAAATTTATAATCCAAGAGAATTGAATAATCATAGGTGGATAATCATAGGTAAAGAAATAATTCACAATTATAACTAAAACTTTTTGAAAAATTTTGAAAAAATGGAATTCTTTTAATGATTTAATAATTTGTAAAAGCGAATTTTCAGGATATCTATTATGAAAAATGCTGTTAAAGCTTCTGCCCAAATTATTGCTGCTAAAAACCAGCCCATAGCTGGTAACAATATTCCATAAACAGTTATGAGTGTTGCAATAAGTTGTGTGCCTACAATGGCAATGAAAAGTTGTGGGGCTGGCCGGATCTCCCAGAAGTGACCCTTTGTTCTAGCCATAAATACTGTTAAGTGACCTGCAACAGACAGTTTAAGGTATATAAAAGATTGAAGAACAGGCAAAGATAATTTTAATATGTCAATTCCTAGATAAAGTACTAAAAATGATTCTATAACTCCCATAACTCCAAGAAATGTAGCTATAACTAAAATTATTCTTAGATCCCACTTTTCAGGTTTATTTGAGTATTTTACATTGTCATATGCAATTGTCATGATAGGTGCATCGTTTAAAAGTGCCAGTAAAATTATCATTAAGGCAGTTACAGGATAAAACTGGAATATAAGGATAGATAATGTAATGAAGAGCAAAACTCTAATTGTCTCGGTTATCCTGTAAAGAACATAATTGTTCATTCTTTGAAAAATTTTACGACTCTGTTTTATAGAATCAATTATTACTGAGACTCCCGGTCGTGTAAGAACTATTGATGCGGCTGATTTAGCTGCATCTGTAGCTCCTGCAACTGCAATTCCCACATTAGCTTTTTTAAGTGCAGGTGCATCATTAACCCCGTCCCCAGTCATACTTACTATATGATCCTTTTCTTGAAGCAATTCCACAATATGATACTTGTGTTCAGGAAAAACTTCAGCAAAACCATCAGTTTCTTCAACAATCTTCTTTGCCTTCATATCTGGCTTATCAACAAAATCTTCTGGAATGAGAATATTGGTTCCAAGGTTAACTAACTTAGAGATTTCTTTTGCAATTGCAATATGATCTCCAGTTACCATTTTAACATTTATTCCCATTGATTGAGCTGTCTTAATAGTTTCTGAAGAGTCTTCACGTGGAGGATCGTAAAGCCCAAAAAGACCCACATATTGCCATTTTCCAGATTTATCAGTTCTTGCGACACCAAGCGTTCTGTATCCCTTTTCAGCGAATTTATTCACATATTCATTCATTTTGCGGGAAATTTTTTCATCGTTCCCTGTGAGAGATAAAATAACCTGTGTTGCGCCTTTTGAAACTTTAAATTCTTCAGAGTTCTTTATTGAAGCTTCAGTACGTTTTGAAACTGGATCAAATGGTTTAAACTCAATTATTTCGTATTCTTTTGTTTTAAATGATTTTTCTGTGGCTTTAGACAATATTGCACTATCTATTGGATCCTTACTATCTTTCTGAGAAGCTAACACACCACATAAAATTACATCCTCCTCTTTAAACCCCCTGAATGGTTTAATTTCCCCTAAAGTCAATTTATTTTGGGTAATTGTACCTGTTTTATCAGCACATAGAACATCTACGCCTGCCATTTCTTCAATAGCCACTAACTTGCTTACTATTGCTTCTTTTTTAGCTAGGGCTACTGCACCAACTGCCATTGTAACAGAAAGAACGGCAGGTAAAGCTACGGGTATCGACGCAACCACAAGGACGAGTGCAAACTGAAGTGTTGTGAAAAAGCTTTCATGACGGAACAATGCCGCAATAAAAATGGATGTTACCATAATTGCAGCCAAAATAATGAGGTAGTCCCCAATTTTTATCACTGTTTTTTGTAGAAAACTTTGGGTTTGAGCTTTTTCTACTAATTGGGCAGTTTTACCAAAATAAGTATTCAAACCAGTTGATATAACAAGAGCATTTGTCTCCCCCTGAACAACTATTGAACTTGAATACAGTATACCTGAAATTTTTTTATCTATTGGTAATGATTCTCCGGTTAAAGCTGATTCATCAACGGAAATTTCATCCATTATCTTTGAATCTGCAGGAACAATATCTCCTGAACTTATGTGGATAATATCTCCGGGAACAAGTTCTTTTGCGGATATTTCGTGCCATTCGTTGTCACGTAATACTCTTGCTTTTAAAGCAAGCCTCTCTTTAAGTAACTCAATTGCATTATCCGCTTTATGTTCCTGCCAGAAACCTACAAACGCATTTAAAACCAGTAATGTAACTATTATCCCTAAATCTGCCCAATGCTGAAGTATGCCTGATAAAAAAATTGTAGTTTCTATAAGCCAGGGCATCGGTCCCCAGAAATATTTAACAAATTTGATAAGAGGATTTACTTTTTTCTCGCTAACACTATTTAACCCATACTTCTGGAGTCGTTTTTCAGCTTCTAAACTGGACAAACCATTTATATCTGAAGATAACCTAATTAATAACTCCTCAAAAGAACTTTTTTCTGATTCATCCACGCTTATAATCACTCTATCCATACGAAATCCCAATTTAACTCTTATGAAAAATTTAAGAACTATTGAGTTAACAAAAAGGATAGAAACTTACTTAAAAACATTATCACCTGTTGGAATTAAAAATTTTCCAGAAATATTCTAAATTAATATTTATTAATCATACCAAATATTCTTTTAGATTAAGATTAACCAAAACAATGCCAAAAATAATTAAAAAATTTTCACTTCTTGAAGTTCTTTTCTTGTTATTTCTGATTTTTGGAAATTAATTATTGAAATTAACTATTAAAGTTTGATCATTGTTCATTTTTTAGCCATTATATATGATAATTACAACAAAATTTATATCAATGTTACAACATAACAGAGTAATAACAAGTGGTTTATTCTTCCAATAACCTTTGGCGAATTGCATATGAAAAGAGGTTCTTCCTTAAAAATGGAGGAAGGATTTCCTCTTTACAATTATTTTAAAAACTAAGCTTTACACTACTTATTACAATGTGTGGATTATTAATCCAGATTATTAATCCAGTCAACAGGTCATGAAGATTCAGTTCCATTAGGATCTTCCCCTATTTGCCAAGTAGGAACGTGTATCAAGTAGGAACGTGTATTAGTATCCACATTTTCTAATTCTTAAAAAAAACATGAAAGAGTTAATGGGAGGTTGAAAGAAATGGTGGATATTGAGTTCAACATTGAAAATGTTCAGAAATGCCTATGCCCCGGATGCCCGGTGCAAGCCCAAAGTAGCTGTGTGAAAGAAAAACTGGACAAATTAAAGAGTATGAGTGGATCACCAGGTCCAGATGATGTTCCTGGATTGTACTGCTCAACAGGAAAAGCCAAATGCAAAGACCTTAACCCAAAAGAAATGTGCAAATGCGGCAAATGCGAAATTTTCACCAAACATAATCTAAGCCAGGGAAAACCCGCAGGATACTTCTGCGCAAACGGAAAAGCACAATAAAAATAACTCTTAATCCTTTTTTTGAACATATAACCAATTATCTTTTTTTTGAATATATAACCAACATTAATTCGGGATTTATTTTTTTATACTTTGTTATATCTTCTTTCAGGAGTGTTTTTTAAAATCATATTGATGCTTTGTCCTTTTATGGCGTAAAATCCCATGGTATTTATTTTAAATTTTTTTAAAGTCCTTTGCAAATTTGATTTCATCCAATTTCAAATTTCCTTGAATTTCTTCAATGCTACTGAGATTCCAGCGGTATTTCCAGTCTTTACATTTATTTATACTCGAATCCATTGCTGTTGATGGATAAATAATCCTTTTTGTTAGATTCTACTAGAGAATTATTCAGTAGTAAATGAGATATGTTCAGAAATAGTGAGATAAAACTTTGTATAAAACCTTTCTCCTGTTAAATACGAGCCGGATACTTCAACTCCTTGAACCTGATACTGAAGCTGGTACCACCATCCCTTGAAATTGTTATACTTCCATCAATCTGGTTTACAAGGCTGTTTACCAGTTGCAAACCTAGAGTTTTGGTGTTTCTAAAGTCCAGCTCTTCAGGGAAACCAACACCGTTATCTGTTACAGTTATAAAAAACTCATCATGGTCACGATCCAGCTTCACGGTAATTTCTCCCATTTCATTGGGAAATGCGTGTTTTATGGAGTTGGTTACCAGTTCGTTTATTATAAGGCCGCAGGGAACCGAGGTGTCCATGTTCAGGTGGATGCTCCCTCCTTCCGTTTTTATTTTTATCTTCTCAGGATCCTTCACGTAGGTGTAGACCAGGTTGGATACCAGGCTTTTAACGTAACCTGTAAAATCAATATTTTCAAGGCTCGCGGAGTTGTACAACTTTTCATGCACAAGTGCCATTGATTTCACCCTGCTTTGACTTTCTTTAAGGGTTTTAACAGCTTCTTCATCTTCAACATAGCTTGACTGAAGGTTCAGAAGGCTTGATATTATCTGCATGTTGTTTTTAACCCTGTGATGTATCTCACGAAGCAGAAGTTCCTTCTCCCTGAGGGATTTTTTTATCTTTTCTTCTGCATCCTTACGTTCACAAGACTCCAGAGATGTTGAAATCATGTTTGAGATGGACGCTGCAAAATCCCTGTCTTCAAAGCTCCAGCTTCTTTTTTTCCGGCTTCTGTGACATAGAACCCCAATCATATCACCGTTGAACCAGATTGGAACGTCAAGTAAAGATTTAAAACCATTAAAACGTGATATTTGAAGTTCCTCGATTCGAGAATCGCAAGTAACATCGGTTGATGCTAAGCTGCGGCTTTGGCGAAGTAAATCCAGATAATTGCAGATATCCCTGGTTTTAAATGTTTTTCCATTTCCATTTGACCTTCCCTTGAAGCTGTGAACACTGAAACATTCAAGTTCATCCTTTTTTTGGTTTAAAAACCATACACTAACCTCTGTCATGCCTAAAATGTTGAAATCCACTTCCAACAACTTTTTAATGGCATTTCCAAGCTCAGGGATGCTGTTTTTGGACAGTTCAAGAAGGGCCTTCTGTCTTCTAATGATTTTATCTGTCTTTTCCTTTGTTATTTTCTCCTGAAGCACCCTTTGAGTCACATCTTCTCCAGAACTCAGGGTACCTACCATGTTACCTTCAGCATCCTTTAAAATGGTGTTGTGCCAGGATACGATCATTTCGTCCTTATTTTTACCTAATATCCTGTTTTCAACATCTTCAAACTGGGCTTTGCTGTTTCCATCATTCAAACCCCTGAAGATGTTCTCTGTGTAAGCCCGGGCATGCTCTGGAATGAAGTTTTCAAACCAGTTCTTGCCTTTGATCTCTGCTTCGCTGTAACCTAAAATTTCACAGCCCTTCCTGTTGATTAAAACCACGTTTCCTGTTAAATCCAGAACAACCAACATGACTTCTGCAATGTTAAAGTACATCTCTGTCCTCTGCATCTCAGCTGTCAACGTTTTCTCTGCTTCAACCCGTTTTCTGATCTCTTCTTGAGCATCCAGGTAAAGCCTCCTGTTTTCATTCATGGATATTATCTGGCGGACAATCACAAGGAATATGATTATCCCCATTACAACCTTTGCAAGTAAAGCTGCAGTTGCAGGGATGTCTGATTTAATGTTAACCAGTATGTAGGAGGCACAGACCAGGAGAAGTGGAATGTAGGAGGTCCAGCTGAACTTTTCTGGATCCCTGGATTCAACTGTTTTCGGGATGCCGTTTTTCATTCTACCTCCCTGTATGAATCCTGCAATTCCAACCATGAGATTGGAAACCAGCCATCCCACATCAATAAGGCTTCCTTCAATGTAAACATTGTTTAACAGTAGGTAATAGAATGTAACGTTGGTCACAACGTCCAGGGTTAAACTTGAGACCAGCAAGATCAGGATCATGTCGGTTAAGTCTTTGATCTTGTTGAACACCAGATCGTAGGCTATGTAAAAGAGTACAAAGCACATTATAATGTATAAAATTGTTAAAAACAGTTCTAATGGATTTTTAGTTTTCATGACGTCGGGTGAGTTCAGAAAAATGCCCAGAAACAGTGCAGCAGACATGAGGACTATGACTATGTCAAGGAGGGTTCTGTACTTCTTTCTGTTTTTTGTCATCCTGGGGAAGTACAGGATTCCCAGTGCAAAAAAAGGGTAGCACAATATGTAAAACAGATCCGCACCTGATGGAAAGGGCTGGATTTTGAGTAAAATATTTGAAATAGTCCAGTTAAGATCGCCCATAAAATAAAGGGATTGTGCAATTAAAAGAAAAACCCATGGCAGGTAAATTCGTTTACCCAAATTTTTAGAGTTTTTAACTGCATAAAACAACCCTAAAAGGGCAAATAGATTAAAAATAGGTATAATTATGTCGCCTAATTGCATTCTAAGCTTTATATTGCCGTTAAAAATTGTGATGATTGCAACATAGCCCAGAATGACTGCCATTCCATAAACAGCAATGATGATCGTTGATTTTAGTTCCTGTTTTGAGATGTCCATGGTTGATTCCTGTTTTGAATGCTATCGGATATATGTTATAAGATCAGAAGATATTTAAATATTGATGTTCTAAAAACACGCCTTAAGTTAAATTTTTCAGGAAAAAAAATGGTTTTTGGAGTATAATACCTAAAATTAGTATGAAAATAAGGTTTTCAAGAAAAGTTAAGTAATAAAAATATAAAATTTTATAAGAAAAAAGGTTCAAAGATAGATACAATACATGGCGAGATCTCTATGGCCACAGACATTTACTACTTCTCTGGAACGGGTAACTCCCTGCACTTGGCAAGGGAATTAAAAAAACGCATTCCTGAAGCAGAGTTAATACCCATTGCAAGCCTTTTAAAGGGTAATGTTGTGAAGACCAGTGCAGAAACTGTTGGTTTTGTTTTTCCTGTTCATTTGATGATGGCTCCAAAACCCGTGAGAACCTTCCTTGAGAAGCTTGACTTGCAGGCAGACTATACTTTTGCAGTGGCAACGAGGGGAGGCAGCAGAACCAGGGCCTTTGCAGATCTGGAAAAAATTTTGAAAAAACACGGTAAAAGTTTAGATTCCTACTTCATCCTGAACATGGCAAATAACGACCCCAAATTTGAAAACTGGCATCAAACAACTGAGAGTGAGATGGCAAAATTGGAATCTGAACTGCAAAATAGGCTGAACCTTGTTGAGAATGTTGTTAGAAATAAAGAGAAATATAAAGAGGAAGATACCTATTTCAAGGTTCAAACACCCTTTTTTTCAGTTATCTCACCCATCCTCCCGGTTCTCAACAGGTTCTTCAACATTGAATTCTACTCAGACTCAAAGTGTTCTGGCTGTGGAACCTGTGAAAAGGTCTGCCTATCTGGAAAGATAAAGATGGTTGATGAAAAACCCGTATGGCAGGATGATGTCCAGTGCTACTTCTGCAACGCCTGCCTGAATTACTGTCCACAACGCGCAGTTCAAATAAAGTCTAAACTTCTTCTAAAATCTTACACCACTGAAAATGAGAGGTACCACCATCCAGAAGTGACAGCAGATGATATTGCAGGGCAAAAATAGGATTTAAACCTTAAAAATTAAAAGGGAGGTTTTTATATGGGCACGGAAATTTATTACTTTTCAGGCACTGGAAATTCGCTGCACGTGGCAAAGAAATTAAAAAAACAGATACCAGAATCAAAGTTAATACCCATGGTAAGCCTTCTAAACAGGGATGTTGCAAAAACCTGTGAAGAAACTGTAGGTTTCGTTTTTCCCATCCACGGTATGACCGCTCCCATTCCTGTAAAAAAATTCATTAAAAAGCTTGACTTAAAATCAGCTGGATACATTTTCGGGGTAGCAACGCGTGGTGGTACCAAGCACAGGGCATTCACTGAAATTGAAAAAATACTGAGGACTAAGGTTAAGAACTTTGATTCTTATTTTACTTTAAATATGATAAGTAACGACCCCAAACTTAAAACATGGCATCAGGTTACTGAAGATGAGATAACAGAACTGGAATTTGAACTTCGAAATAAACTGGAATCCATTGGAAAAATTATTGTAAATAAGGAAGTTAATCGAAAAGCAGACAGGGAAGGTGTTACTTTTCAGTATATTACCCCTGTTAATTTTTTATTGGAACGTCTTGTTCCTTTAGCTGTGTTTTTTGCAGAGTTAGAAGGATTAAAAGATTATTTTTATTCAGATTCAAAGTGCAAGGGATGTGGTACGTGTGAAAAGGTTTGTTTATCAGGTAAAATAAAAATAGTTAATAATAAACCTGTATGGCAGAGTAATGTCAAATGTTACATGTGCTATGCCTGTCTCATTACTGTCCTGCGCAAGCTGTTCAAATTAAATCTAAATGGTATATGAAATCCTATACTGAAAAAAATGAGAGGTATTCTCATCCATGGGCAACAGCGGAGGATATTGCAAGACAAAAAGAAGATTTTTAAGTTAAATTCTTGTGCCAATCTTAACCTCTGTACCAGTAGAAGATTCACTAAAGGAAGTCTGATGTTTTTGGATGGCTTTTAAATTTTAAATGGATAAGTTTAACGTCCTCAATTACTGTAGCCGCATTTACTCTCAATGGGAGTTATCGTTTATTTCTTATCTATTTACAGTTTTTATCAACAAACTTCAAAGCAGCATTTTATAATGTGGTGATCATCTCTTGTCAGGCCTGGGCTGATATCACTCTTAATTAGAGCTGATCTGTTGGGGACTTTCATAATAAACGTTTTGAATAGAGGAATTAAGTTGCAGAATCCAGAGAGTTTGAATCTAAGCGCAACAAGGCTGGTGGCATCAGCGGTTGGTGTTCTGGCCGGAGTTCTGGGTGTGGAACACGGTCTTTTTGAAATGCTTCAGGTAATGTTGCAGCTGGCGGCCTGATGGTAGATGCCATTGGTCCCGGTAGTGCGTTTCAAGGTAGTGAAACCGCTTTAACGTTAATTCCTAACTTTTTTGCAATGGGTGTTCTCGCAGTTAGCGTGAGCCTTGTGGTTGTGATCTGGGCTGCTCTATTTCTAGAGAGAAAAAACGGCGGATTGATCTTTGATTATTTTTTCAACTGTACGCTTCTTGTTGGGGGAGGCCTTGCACCCATATCACTTGGTATCATTGCAGCTATTGTTGCAACCCGGATCAACAGGCCGTTAACATGGTGGCAGCTGCATTTACCTTTTAAGGCACGAAAAATATTTTCAAAGCTGTTTCCATGTTTTCTGGTTGGCTTCTTGCTCCTATCCCTTTGTGACCTTGAAATTGCAGTCTCAGGAAATAACATGGAATTTTTCCCCTAAAACTGGCAGGATGCTCCCATATGAGAGCCTAGCCGAATCAAGACCACCACCATGCAGTAACAAAAGTGGAGCCCCTGATTTTTCTGTCCCTGATTCGTAGAACATTACCTGGATGTTACCAACCTTAACGGAACGTTTTTTGATCTTCATGGACTCCCTCACTCCATTCACAAGGTTTAAAGACATGTAAATCTAAGATGGATGTTGAATTTCTTTCTCTTTAAGTACTTGGTAAATCCCCAGTCTGGGTCATGTTTTTTCTGAGCTTCCACAAACAGAACAGATGAAAGCCAGTACCATTACCAGCAGCACAAACCAAAGCGGTCCAAAAACAAAGAAACCTTCTTCATCCTTCAGGATCCCATTTTTACCTGTTAACATGTTGACCTCCCTACAATAATAATCTTTTCAAAATTTTATTTGTATCAACCATGTTTATCATTTATGATTTAATAATAAAACACAACATTTATATAATTAAACATAATTTATAAGGGATTATATGGAAATGATTTAAATTTATTGAAATTGCGTCTAGAAACTATTGACATTTCTGTATTGAAAGTTGATGGGTTTTTCTGTTTGAAACCCCAACTTTTCTAAAGATGTTGCACATTTTTTTAAAATAGTGGAAACCTGGCTAAATGATTGGATAAATGTATATGCAATGATTAAAATACGGGTATTTTGCAGGTTTTTGATGTGGAAAAATTAGGGGATTAATGGAGATCTTTAGTTCGTTATATCAAGCTATAACGAAGTATGATTTGGTGGGTTTCAAAAAAGTATAAAAAAGATGGTAAATTAAATGAAGTAATCTTCTAATGTTCCTTCAACTTTTGGCTTGGAAAGTTTTGCATATTCTAATATTTCCTTTGTTGACGCTCCTCTTTCACTCATTTCATAGAATGTGTTTTCTCCGAGTAATACGTAGTTCCACCAGGAGTACATTTTGTCTTCTGGTTTTAGTTCGTTTGTTTTGTCCACCCAATCGATTGTTGCACATTGTTTCTGTTGTACGTTTGTGTTTTTAACGTTTTTTTGTGCTTTGGTCTCAACAAGATAAATATCACTATCAATGCGGACCAAAAAGTCAGGGAAATAATGTGATAAAAGGCCATCTTCTCGTATATAAGTTATGTGAGCAAAATCATGATAATTTTCATTTATTTTAAGGAATGAATTTACCTCTGCATCTTTATCAACAAATTCAATGAAGGCTTTTTCAAGTCCTCCCTTGTTTGAAGGATAAGCCAATTTTTCATATATGGCCTTGGAAACATCCAGTGAATAATTTTCCCGCATTTTAAGCTCATCAACCTCTGAAAAGTACTTTTTAAGAACTTCTGCTTCTGTAACATCCACACTGTTTTGCATTTCATATATGACCTTACTAATGTTCTTCATTATATGTGAGATGATCTTTGACTCGGATAAAAAGAGGATCCTCCAATTATCATCAACCATTGGATCAAATTCCTCACCAAAAAGTTTATGCCTTATGTAGCCATCCACCAAACCTGCTATTTCTGCATTGTTCACCTGTAACCTTGGGAAAACCTTGTTCTTACGTCCCACAGGAATTAACATAGATGAAATACCATTGATCAGTTTGGATATAAACTCATTGTAACTTTTAGCATTGAATATGTCTGCAGTAACAGAATATTCACCAAAACGTGTCCTGACTGTTACTTCCTCCGAATAGAACACATCTCCATTTTTAGGAATCAATTTACGCAAAGTATCAAGCGGAACAGGAAATGTTTCCAGATTATCAAAGGATAAATCAGTTGTTACCAGATTTTCTTCCTTATCACGAACAATGATAGGCCAATAGAAATCGTATTTCTCATAATCTTCCCTTAAACCGACTTTTATTATATCACCTAAAACATTGCTTGCAGAAGGTTTTTCAATGCTTGTTCCGATTGTTCCTTCATCAATTAAGTTCTCATAAAACTCAATAAATGCAGGATGCTCCACTATACTCAATATATCCATATAATTGAGCGGTTCCTCTTTTTTATCCAATAATCTAATCCTATTTTCGGTTTTAATGTCTTCAAACTCTGGTTCACGCCACATGAGCCTTAAACCTCTACCTATGGTTTGTTCAAGTAAAATATAAGAACTTGTAGAGCGTAGAGGTACGATAACACATATGTTGTTTACATCAAAACCTTCTCTAAGCATTAAAACAGACACAATAACCCTTGGTGTATCTCGTTCATCTATGTTAAAGAGTTCCTGTTTAGTCTTATCCCATTCTTTCTTTGGAACATTACCTTTTCTATCAGAATGTATCTCTATAACTTCATTTTCAGAGAAACCCTCAGATTTCACGAGAAAATCTGTAACAAATGGTGCAACTTTAGTATCTTCACATATAACCATCATTTTAGGATGTTTATTTGAAACACCATTTTTATCAGCAGTTAATTCAACAAATTCCTTCTCCAATATGTCTAACTTTTGAATACCTGCCCTCAACATGATTTTTTGACCATCTGAAAGTCCAACAACCTTTTTACCATCTCTCAAAGCTTTGAAATCCAATTTCATAGTGGCCACTTCTTTCCTACGATCCAAAGCTATGGTTTTTACAAGTCCCTGTCTAATTGCTGTTTTTAGATCAAAGTTAACCACTATATGAGGAAAATAGTGTCTTGTCCTTTTCTGTCCACTTCCAGTAACACTGTAAGGAGTTGCTGAGAAATCTACCTGAATAAATTTACCATTTTTGGGCCTTGAAATTTTCAGAAGACTTTTCTGCCACTGGACCTCAAAAATTTCCCCATCTTTTTTAAACTGGTGGATATGGTGGGCTTCATCATTAAAAACAACGAGATCAGGAAGGTTTGCAAGGTACTCTATTTCCATACCTCTTAAATGCTGGTTGTCCAGTGAATCAAGCGCATTTCCATTGGTTTTACCAGGAGCTATGGGAAGAACATCATTTAAAACTTCTACGGGATCTTCAAGTGGAGAGGATTTATCTGTTTTTTCATCTTCTCCCGCTAGTAAATGCCAGTTTGTGATGGCGATCATACCTTCACCAGTTACTTTCTTTCCGATTTCCTCTTTTCTGACTACGTTTGACTGAATAAATCCGAATATTGCATCTTTGTAAGCTGCAGGTATGAAAAGTTTTTCAAACCTTTTAAAGTCTGATTCTTCAAAGTTTCTGGTTCCATCAACCTGTTCGCTGCCAAGAAATGCATCTAAAAGTCTTTCATACACAATTAATCCAGGGGCAACAATTAGAAAATTCTTTGAAAATCTTCCAGATGGCTCTACCTCATATTTAGCATTTAAATACTGCCATATCAAGAGTGCACTCATAACCCAGGTTTTACCTGTTCCTGTGGCCATTTTAACAGCATATTCCGGGTGTTTGTATTTATCTGCCTCTAAATCAATAAGATCCATTTCCTGAAGTAAATCCGGACTTAAGGACATGTACATATCCATGACACCTTTAACCTTTAGAATTTCATGTAGGTAAATTATGTTTAGTATGGCCTGCTTTTGTCCTTGGTGGAAATTAAAGCTCCTTGTATCACAAAAAGCATCAGAAAACCAGAATCTTAATAGATCCTGGGTTACAGGGGAAACCTTTTCAAGGAATGATCCATCTTTCCATGCTTTGTTAACGACTTGTGTGAGTTGTTTTGCAAATCTAAGTGGGGTTTCTCCAGTGCCTTTAGAAGTTTTATTTGACATTTATTTCACCTCAACAACAGCAACACTCTCAAAACCGAACACATCAACAGCCTTAACACATATCCTTCTTTTTTTATTTTCTTTAGGCAAGATCAGCTCAGCCTTTCTCACAACTTTGAAAGGATCATTGTCGTTTGCAACATTCTGCCGGTAATCCTGCCATCTGCTCCTGAACACTTCACCATCATAATCTGGATCTATACTCCAGTACTCAATGAGCGCCAAAGGATCATCGGCCATAACATCTTGAAGCTTCTTCTTATTCTTCTCATCCAAAGGAAGAGCATCCGGAGACAACAAAACATAATTATCCAATTCTACAGTTACTTTTTCCTGATTTCCCTTACCATAATCCTCTTTTTTAACAGGTTTTACTGTGAGATACTGAAGTGAAGAAAACCTTATTTTACCAGAATCTATGAGCTTCCTGTATTTAGCCTTTGTACGCAACTTATCCAAAAGATCTGGAGGTATAACCAGAACTTCAAGGTTTTTATCATTTAACTTGCTGATTATCTGACCTATATCTGAAACAAAGTTCCAACCCAGAACAACAACCTTCTTCCAACCACCAGCGTACCTGTTTCTGAATTCCTGTGCCCTTTTGAGGGTGTTGTAGCCTGTCATCTTTGAGGGCGAATCAACAACAACCAACGTCCTTGACTGTTTAATGTATCCTGCATTAGATGGAGACCCCTCATGCTGAGGAAAAGGAGTTGCACCGTAAAGATTTATTACAACATGAGCCAAGTCCCTGATGGTTCTGAATTCTGACTTTTCAAACTGTTCCTTTTGGTAGTCACCAATGGACTGGAAGATGAATGGGTCTGCATCCTGGTCTATGAGACGCTTTCTCGTTATCATGCAGGCGGGTTTGCCAAGGTCCGACATGATCCATTTTCTACCGAGTTTTTCTGCGACTGCACCTGTGGTTCCGCTGCCTGCGAAGAAGTCTGCTACAATGCTATTTTCATTTGAAGAAGCTTTAATTATCCTTTCAAGGAGTTTTTCTGGTTTTTGAGTTGCATAACTTGGTGAAGAACTTCTAAAAATATCTGTCCATACATCATGATATGCAATTCCATCCCCAACGTTTTTCAAATATCTTTTATAAGACCATTTTCCGCTTTTTCTTTGTTTTACTTCATTTTTAGCCATAAGCCTTTTAATAGAATTTTCAGAAGGTTTAGCTAAATCTGCCCAATAATATCTCCCTTTTCCATCATTATCATTAAATCTAAATTTTTTATAAAATTTTTCATCATAAGGCCTTTTGGGTGGATCAAAATAATTAGAATTAGATTTGGTATAGAATAAAAGAACATCATGATTTACAGAAAATTGTTTTCGTTTAAATTTAAAAGCACCTGTATCATTTGTCCTCAACCAAACAATTTCATTCCTAAAATTATCCTTACCAAAAATATCATCCAAAATAACCTTTAAATAGTGTCCAACATGCCAATCAATATGCACATAAATAGAACCCTGCTCAGACAGGAGTTCTCGCATCAAAACCAGCCTTGGAATCATCATCCTCAAATAACTTGCAGTTCCATCTTTCCATGTATCAGAATAAGCAAATTGTTCAATTGCAGTGGGCTTTTCTTCAATATCTGTTCCCGGAAGGTGAATTTTAGTTCTGTAATCAGCTTTTGAGTCAAAAGGAGGATCAATGTAAATCAGATCGATTTTACCCCTCATTGAGGGTGTTTCAGCATCTCCTGCAAGCAGTGCCTGCATTGCAAGGAGGTTATCTCCATAGATTAACCTATTTTTGAAATCAAGGTGTGTGTGTGTGTAGGGTTTTCTTCTTTGATCCTGCCCCTGTAAAGGTCTGCAGTGTCTTTGGCTGGTAAAACCAGCTCATTTGTCTGTAAAGTTACCCTTGAAGATTTGGATAGTCCATCCAATATTTTCTGTGCTTCCTTTTTTCCCTGCTTCACTATCTTCGGTAGCTCTTCTATCAATGATTCTGGCATTTCATATCTCCCTTCTGATTACAATTTGATGTACTTTTTAAATATCTAAACTATAATTGTCATGCTTTCAATTAAAATATAACTATTTCCTTTTTGATTTCATGGAGCAATATTTAAGAAAGAGTTAATACAAACTAAAAAGGTAATAATGTTTCAAATGATGAGCGGACATTGAAAAATGGATGGGAGCGTGGATAAAATGGAAATAAAAGGAGTTACACATCCAATACCAACTGAATATGCCGAAACAATTTACAATAAAGGGAAAAATGTTTTTGTAGGAAAAAGACAATTAGGGAAAGTCAAAAAGGGAGATAAATTCATAATTTACGAATCCCACGGGGCCAGAGCTTACACTGGATGGGCTGATATAGTTTCAATCCAAAAAATGAAGCCCACAGCCATAACACGCAAGTACAAAAACCAGCTCATGATAACAACAGAAGAACTCAAGGAATATGCGAAAAATAGGACAGAAATGAATGTGATTGAGTTTGAAAACTTCCAAAAATTCAAAAAACCCGTTGTTCCAAAACGATTCGTGGCAGTTTCAGGAAAATACATCTATGAAGACGAGTTCAAGACGATTGAGAAGAACAAAGATTAAATCTGGTTGTGTTACCATGACAAAAATCACCAAATGTCTCAATGAATGAAATGCAACAGTTGAAGCTTTAGGACAGGGAAAACAAACCATTCTTATACGTAACTACGGAACAACACTTCCCGAATTTCTTTTATATCCAACGATAAGCTACACCAATAAAGACAACTTTTTAGAGAGCTTCAAAGAAGATTACAGAGAGTTTGCAAAGGATAACAGTCTTCCAAAAACTGAAGGCAAAAACAAAGAAGTTAAATACTTTGCAAAGGTTGAAGATGTGATTGAAAAGTCATCCCACAGAATAGGAACCCTAAAAAAATACCATATCTGGACCAATGAACATGTTAAATCCTATCTGAACAAAAGTAAGGCTTACATCTGGATTTTAAGAGTTTACAAACTTGAAACACCAGTAATGTCCAGAACAAATGGTGGAGTTAAGTACGCTAATCTTTTAAAACCTGTTTCTTTAGAAGGATCTAAACCTGTTCTTAACGATTCTGAGTTTTCAAAAACTGTAGCAGAGATTATGGGTAAATAAGCTAAGGTGGCTTTACATGAAAACAAAGGAAATTGATGAAAAAAGGGAAAAAATATTCAAAGTGTTACCAAAAGAACTGCAAGAAAATAGTTATGCTTCAAAAATGGATGGAGTAACGAGCATAACGCCATTTAGTGAATCATATCCTCCAAAAGTTGGTTCAAGTAAGTATCGGATGAAAATAACCTGTGATATTCTTTCTTTTGATCATGAAAAACCATTTTTGGCCATTGAACTTGAAACATCTCAGGATCCACAGTTCATTATGGGTCTACTCCCCCTTTAATGATGACTCGGTGGATTAAACTTAGGAAAGGAGATATAGATCTTAATCAGTTCCCTGTAGAATCACCTCTGTTGTTACTAATTGTATTACCAGATTTGACTGATACTCTCAGAGAAAAATGGTTTGATCTTGAACTTAAGCTTAGAGAACTATTAGATCCCAAACAGAATAAGATGTCTTCTCTGATTGACTTCGAAATCTGTGAATTTCCGGATTGGAAGTCATCTCTTAAGGATTTACTTAAAAGAAATGGATATCAAAATTATGCTGATGGATTGTAGTTAAAATGGTTTGAATGGAAAAATTAGGGCATAGGTTAAAAAAACCAAATTTGCACCTTTTCCTATTGCAATTTCAATTATCTAAAAAGAAAAGCTAGATTTAAATAAGATAAATGGAAATTATAATTTGTAGCGACGTTAGTCCAGCCTGGTTAAGACTTGGGCTTCCCAAGCCTACAACCCGGGTTCAAATCCCGGGCGTCGCATTAATACTATAAAGCAGTGATTGCACTTCTTTTATTCTCAAACTTTTTAATTGGCTTTAATTGGTGTAAAAATATAACTATACATTTCGTTGTCTTTTGCTTTGATTTAAAGTAGAGATTTATCTATAACCTTAAAAATTTGGGTGTGATCTTGTAATTTAAATTCAATAATTGATCTACAAAAAAAATCAAAAAAATGCATTAAGACAGCGTAAACTAATAAAAAGGAACATGAGTAAAAATAAGTTCTAATTTCCCTGCATTCTAATTTCCTCGCATCCCCTGGGTCTGTAGTAGTATATTCCTGAACCAAAACCAATTAAATCGTACTCTTTAACCATAATCCTTGTTGAAGTCTTCCAGATCAAATAGATCCCCATTTAAGGAATGTGCTATTGTTTCGGCAATTTCTGGTGTTTCCATGGTGCACGGACTTGTAGACTACTGCACTTTTCATTTTAATTTTCCCTCCCTGTTTTTGACATTTAAGTAAACTTACACATATGCCTTATAAATCCTGAATTTTTAAAATTTTTTCCCTGAATATTCAGGTTTAAATTCCACCAAAAAATAAAGAAAAGAAGTTTGTGTACCAGAAGCTGCTCCCCAGCAACCACCTCACGAAGCACTCCAACTGCATACGTCAGGAAAAAAATGGGTTTATCTTATGGAAATTGGGGTAGAAGATCCAGTGGGAAGATCCCGCAGTCCCTGTATAAATGCAGAAAAATGAGTCTTTAACTTAATGGAAACAGGATCAATTTTTTTTGTCATGTTAAGCTATTTTTTTTAAATTATCTGGATCCTCAAAGCTTAAATCCTCAAGCTTTATATCTGGTTCCAAGTAAATCTTTATAAGTAGAGGGAAAACAATGATCAAGGTTATTGCAAAGCACTTCATTGAAGAAGATAAGATTAGAGAATTTTTAGAATCTGCAAGTGAACTGGTTGAAACCAGCAGGAAAGAGAATGGCTGTGTTAGCTATGAGCTTTATCAGGATATAAACGATCCGGGAGTGGTAACCCTAATAGAAGAATGGAAAAACAAAACCGCACTGAACGAACACATAAATTCAGGGCCTTTTAAGAAAATAGTGCCAGAATTAACCAGGTTTTCCAGAAAAAAGGGAGTAATCAATGTTTATAAAAAGATCCTTTAATTTTTTAAGTTTTTTTAAGTTTTTTAAGTGTGTAACCTGTGTAAAACTTTGAGCAGTACTTTTTTCTGATTTAAATTTAAATTAAGCACGATAAATACAATTTAATCTTTGAAAATAACATTTTAATTTAAAAAAACATTTTAAAGGATTCAATATTTAAAATAAAACTTTTTTAGGTTAAGTTCTAAGCCTGTAAAAAAAAAACTAAGATTAATTTAAAAAAAATGATTGATACAGTTTTTGTGGTATTTCATCCGGGTTAATGGTAGTTCACCATGTTATTTTGAATAGTATGCTTAGAGCTATAAACTGGGTGATGTTTATTGCTGAGAGTTCTAATGAGTGTTCTATGAGTTCATGGTTATAGATTCCTGAAGCTGAAAGCAGAATCAGAAATGTGGTTTCGAAGACGTTTTGGGCTAGGAGAACCAGTGCGAAGAATATAAGTCCAAGTGTGAATTCAGATTTTATCTTGTTGTAGCTGTTCCAGTAAATATAAAATAATCCCAGAAGTAGGGCAATGTTTATAAGGCCCACTCCAATTCCCACGTACTGGATCACAGTTAAAAGTCCCGGTTCAATTATCATATTTTATCACTTCAATAAGATCTCCTCTTTTTTTAATGTGTAATCTGGTTTTCCCCAATTTTTTCCCAGATCTCCTCAAATACATCATAATTTTCTTCCATTTCTGATGAAAGAAAATATAATTTACCGTAAGTATCTCCAACGGGTTTAATAATGTTATTTTTTCTCCAGGATTTTGACATGATGCCTCACAGTTTTGTAACTTAAGTTAAGTTCCTCTGAGAGCTGATGCATATTGTAAGGCCTATCTGCCAGAGCCTTAATTATCCTAGCCCGATTTATGCCTCCCCTCTTACCAGCTATTAACCACCAAAGCAACTTTTCCATAGTATCACTATCAAGAATCTCTTATTTATTAATATGTAACAATCTAAATTAAAAGATTTTTCCAATTTCTCAGGTGGACATCTGGTTTCTGCCTCCAAATTGTCTTTTCGAACCTGGTTGAATTTACTTGAAGTACAGGTTGGATCTACTTGGAGTACATCTCAACAACCTTTTCATGGGCAGAGTACTCCAATGTATCGTCCAGTTCCTTTAAATTTTTTATTCCATATTTCTTCTCAAGAGCCTTTAAGATTAAATAATCTGCGAGATGGGGATTTTTAGGGAGTAATGGACCGTGAAGGTAGGTTCCAATGCAGTTTTTGTAGACTATCCCCTCTTTCATGTCGTGTTCATTGTTACCGTAACCTGCTTTAACCAGGCCCAAAGGTTTATAATCACTGTAAGTCCTTCCCCCATGGTTTTCAAAGCCCACAATGGTTTTTGGAGTTATTCCAATCTGATTTTCAATTATTATATTTCCAATTAAACGTCCTTCCCCATTTAAAGTGGAGTAATTAAAAATTCCAAGCCCTGGAACTTCTTTACCATCACTATCAACATATTTTTCACCTAAAAATTGGTAACCTCCACAGATGGCTAAGACAACACCCTGATCCTCAATTATTTCTTTGAACTCTTCAGTGTACTTCGTAAAATGGGAACACACAATATTTTGCCCCCTATCAGAGCCTCCGCCTATGAAAAATATGTCGCCATCCTTCAGGTCGTGCGTTTTCGAGTTTACACTGAAATTCTTTATACTGGCCTTTATCCCGCGCCATTCACATCTCCTTTTAATGCAAAGGATGTTGCCCATATCACCGTAGAGATTCAGTACCTCAGGATACATATGGTAAATATTTAGTTCCATTTTTGGTTCCTCTCCTGAATTTTTAAAAGGATGTCACGAGTCTGGAAAACTGCGGTGTAGGTTGGTAGGATGTAAACAATTTCAACATCACTCTGATTAACAGCCTGTTCAATGGATGCTTTTATGTTGTCATCCACTTTTATCAGGCTTACTGGTAAATTATCATATTTAAGCCGGGTTGCAATGTCTTCCGCCCTTCTACCAGAGCACTGCACAGTTTTTAGACCTTCAATTTGATTTACCTCATCCATTCTTGCATCCCATATCCATGATACATCCCTTCCGTCTGCTGGATTGTCGTTCAAAATAAAGAGAATCGATTTTTCTCTTTCATCGTGGTAGATGGTGTTCACCACCTCAGTAAGTCCAATGGGATTTTTTACTAGGACAACCTTAACCACCTTGTCATGAAAGTTGAACTCTTCCATGCGGCCGAGCTTGTAATCAAAACTTTCAACTCTCCTTAAAACTTCTTCTGGATCCATTCCTGCTTCCAAGCAGAATGCAAAGGCTGCACAGACATTGTAAAGATTGTAAGTACCCCCATATTTGAAACGTACATCTCTAACAATTTCTTTGCCCATAACGTCAAATGAGTACTGGTTATGATAATCAATATTCGTCAGGTAGTAATCGTAATCTGGATTTTCAAATCCACAGGTTTTGCAGTGGTAGGATCCTAACTGTCCATAGTTGAAGTACTCATAATCAATGTAACCGCTGCATAATGGACAGAACTGACTTTCCACAACTGTTTTAGTTTCAGTACTGAATTTGTTCTTTCCCACACCGTAAAATATGTTATTTTTCTTAAGCTGTTCAAACTGGGATACCAGTGGGTCGTCTGCGTTGAGAATTAAGGTTGTATCCAATGGTTTTATTGCGTCCTCTACCATTGAAACCGTGCTTTCTATCTCACCGTACCTGTCAAGCTGATCCCTGAAAAAATTTGTTACAACGATGTACTCAGGCCTTAAGTCTTCTGCTATTTTCCTGAAGGATCCTTCATCAACCTCAAAGATTCCCCAGTCATATTCGTCCCTGTAATTCTCTATGAAACTGCTTGTAATGCCCTGGGGCATGTTGGCACCCCTTAAATTTGAGAGAAGCTTCTCAGTATCCCCCCTGATGATATGGCAAATCAGGTTGTTGGTGGTGGTTTTGCCGTTTGTACCGGTTATCAGCACCACCTTTTTGCATCGCTTCCTAAGGATCTTCAGCAGATCTGGTTCAATTCTAAGGGCAATATTCCCCGGGAGGGCTGTAGCAGTTTTACCCAGCCTTTTTAACCCTCCTCTCACTAATTTGCCTGTTATAATAGATAAATATAAATTTAATCTTGTTTTCAATAAATTAACCCCCATTTCATTAACATTAACTAGTTTCTACAGCGTTAGTCTCCTAAAGCCTCAAGACTGGATTTTAGTAAGTTGTAGGTCATATTGCTGGCTTCATCATTTCCAGCCCATTCTGGAATCTCATAGACAAATACTGGGAATCCTGCCTGTGTTATAGGATGGTCTATCTGACCTATGGAATTGCTTTCTTTGGTATCTGTTGAACCTGGATAGTAATTGAATTGTGGGAGTAATTGGTGTACGGCTTGGCCCAGAGCAACTGATTTGTTGTCATGGGTGGGTGTAGCTATGTAGTAACCGTTTCCATAACCCTCTTTATGGTCGTGGCAGATGATGACCAGGGAGGCGTTGGTTTTCTCAATGTCTGGAATGACATACTGTGCAACCAGGGCCTGTCCATTACTGCGTCCGATATTGTAATCCTGTGGTTGGTCTGTTACATGGACCTGATAATTGATAATTTCTACATTGTTTTGAGCTGCAAATTGTTTCAGAACCTGCGGAACAAGGTCTGTGGCATGAAGCTCCCTGGGATGCATACCTGTAACAACTGCAATTTTAACCTGATGCGAACCTGGAGAAGCATAGATCTCCTTTGTAACGTAGCCTTTACTGTTTGAACCTATGGTCTTGTTCATGTTTGTCAATAAAAAAAAGGTTCCAGCTGCCAGGATAACCATGCACGTCATGATTGCAATGATCTTGTACGTCCTCTTCATAATCTTCCATCTTTAGTTTATTAATATTATAAAAAGATTTATTAAACACCTATATAAAGTTTTTCAACTGTTAAAACTATACACTTATTTTCTGTGGGTTTTAATGCTTTAACTATTTTATAAAACTGTTTTTTTGTAAATAATTTTCAAATAGCTTTTGAATCTTAATTTAGCACATTTTATTTAAGTATTTATTCCACAATTATGCCCCAGTCTTGACCCAGTCCTGCCACATAGTATTAATTGTTGCCCTGAGGGGTACATCAGCTGTGCTTTAATTCTTTTGAAACAGAGCTTGAAAAAAAAGGATTTTTTTGGTTGAAGAATTCTTTTAAGGAAGTTTTAGCCTCAACAAACATTTTAGGATTAAAAATCAAATGGTTTAGATAACCCCTTGCTCTTAATTACCTGAAAAAAGCTCCTTAAATCCAGATCTAACTCATTTAAATACTTTCAGATCTTTGACCTAACAGTTAAATTAATTCAATGAATCATCACATCCATCCTCACAAAATTCCTGAAATGATAGATCTGTGAAATTTATGTTTGCTTTATTTTTGAATATTCTGTTAATTTTATTATTCTTGTAGCTCTTTTCCTTACTTTCAGGGTTTCTTTCAGGGTTTCGATTAATAATATAAAGTTTGGGAGATTTCTGGTTGAATAATTCCGCTCTTTTGAGAACATACCTCATGAAGATGTCTGCATCAGGAAAGGAATACCCACAAATAAAGACCTCATCAGCATCCCTGAGAACTTCTTCTGATTTTAAAAATATCTCCTGAATAAAACGGTTGTTCAGGTTTTTGTAGAATGTTGGAGGAATAATAACCGGTTCCATTGGAGTTTGACATCCCCTACAAGGAGCATTTTCGTGAACTGAATTGTAGGATCTATCTTTTCTACTGTAAGTGTACTCCATCTGGTTGCACGTTGGACACTGCAACCAGTTCAGTGATCCGTGTATCTTAAAGAGAGGAATTGACCTTCCAGGAACGGGTTCTTTCCACTCATTGTTTGCAAAATTTATTCCATAGTCCAGGTATAACCTTTCCTCATTTTTGTTATATAAATCTCCCAGAACATTATCGATGATTAAATCATAGTTCAGGCTTATAAATGAAGTTTGTAGTAATTTATCCTCTTTTTTGAGCCTTTTAACCAAATTAAGGTGATTATTATTAGTTTTACCCTTTAATCTGATATCTAAGACTTTACCTATGAGAAATATAAGAGCATCCCTTGTTTGATTTATTTTCTCCTTTCTGTAGCCTCTAAAACTTTCTCCACGTGCATAAGCTATGTCTAAAATACCCAAGCAATCCTCAAATGTGGGAAATTCATCGGCGTCATGACCTTGGATATCAATGTTCCAAAATGTTTTGAAGAAATCCACCAGAATTTTTTCCTGTTCTCCAAGCAGGATGTTGTTCCTGCTGTTTTTGTAGACGTAATCAAAAAAATCCTTGAATAAATCTCTCTGTAAAGGTGCTCCATCACTTTTTGAAGCTCCAGCACCCAAAATAATTACTTTTTTGATATCATTCATGAGTACCACTACTTAAAGGTAGTGTCACTCCTGTTTTAAAAATTTTTTGGAAATTTTTTGGGGGTTCATTAAATACTTTATTTTAAGGATCTTTAAAAACATCTCCCTTTTTTATCATTTTGCCGATTTTTAACAAATTATACAGAATTTACAGATCAATTCTCCCTGCGTTAGCAAAAATGTACTGTTTGGAGCTTTCACTGATAAAAATATTTTCAAATTTGAAACACTTTCTTTAACACTCCCTCCAGATCAGTCCAACCTTAATAATAAATTATATCTTTAAGTTAAGACAGATAATTAGAACAATGGGAAAATGAAAAAAAATGATGGGGTCTGATGGATGACAATAAAGGTAAGAAACTTGAACATTTGGAAGGCAAAAGAAGATGAATTTGTTGAGTTTGTGGGCAAAGGGTCCGTTCTTGAAAACCCCTACACCAAAGGGTGTAAAAGAAAACTGAACGATGAATTTAAAAAATATTTAAAAGATTTACCTGAGGACAGCCCCCAGTGGCAGCGGATCATATACCTCAGACATCTGCATGAAGGTGGAGAGAACTTGAACCTGCTCTGCACATGTTACCCAGATCCATGTCACTCAAACGTTATTTGTGATGCCATAAACGGGAGAATAAAACCCAAAAAGAGCATAAATGCCGTTTGTGAAGGGGTTAAAAGTCCTAACAAAGTATAAAACACTTTTAACATCTTATTTGTTATCTTATTTGTTTTAATTTCCACACAATAAATTAACTCTCCAAAAGTTGATTTGTTTTTAAAAACAGAAAAGAACCTTTTTTAAGTCCCAAATAGTTTGATGAAGAATTTTTCAGGCAACACTATATTTTATAAAAACTTATTAAAGAGTACATATAAACAATAAAAACGGGTGTTTGTAATGGAAAAAACGCTGGAAAATTTGACCAAAGCATTTATAGGCGAAAGTCAGGCCAGGAACAGGTACACGCTCTATTCTAAAGCTGCAAAGAAGGAAGGCTACGAGCAGATAGCTGAAATATTTCTCCTAACAGCTGAAAATGAACGTGAACATGCAAAATGGCTCTTTAAATTAATACAAAAGCTTAAAAAAAATTCCAATGAAGAGTTAGATGCAGTGACTGTGGAAGCAGAGGCACCGCTTGTAATTGGAGACACAGCCCGCAACATTGAGGCAGCAATAGCTGGCGAACACTATGAAAACAGCGAAATGTATCCTGAATTTGCAGATATTGCAGATGAGGAAGGTTTGAATGAAATAGCAACAAGACTTCGAGCCATAGGCCGTGCAGAGGAACACCATGAAGAACGCTACCAGAAGCTTTTAAACACGGTGAAAGCAGGAACCGTTCTACAGAAAGACCGTGAGGTTAAATGGGTCTGCCGTAAATGTGGGTACGTCCATACAGGGGAAAAACCACCGGAGAAATGTCCTGCATGCGACCATCCAGCAAAGTACTACGAAATTCTCTGTGAAAGTTACTGATGAATTTTTTTCAGGTTTTAGAGTGTTCAGACGGTAACTTAGGTTAATTCAAATTTTGAATTAATTTTTTTTTTACAGCTTGAATTTTAGTGGAATTGGATTATATTTAACAGCAGAAGGGATAAAATATGATCGAGAGAAAACAGATTTACAGATGCAATACCTGTGGAAACATAGTTGAGGTCATGCATGCTGGGGGAGGAACTCTTGTGTGCTGTGGCAATGAAATGGAACTTCTTGATGAAACTCCACTTCCTGAGGGGGCTGAAAAACACGTTCCAGTTATAGAAAAAACAGGTAAAGGTGTTAAAGTTAAAGTTGGCTCTTTAAAACATCCAATGGAAGAAAATCATTATATAAAATGGATTGAACTGGTTGCTGATGACAAGGTGTACAGGAAGTTCTTAAAGCCAGGAGAGGAACCTGAAGCTGAATTTGAAGTGGAATCTTCAGGGGATATTAAAGCCCGGGAGTACTGTACAATTCATGGTTTGTGGGGATCTTCAGTTTAAAACATCCACAATAACCATTTTTTTTAATTTCCATTTTTGATAGGTTTATGAGCATCATGCTTTTTTTTTAGCTTTCTTGCAGTGACTGTTTTCTTTGTGAGGGCCTTTTTGTAAAAAAATCCCAATGGATCAACCTGGTGATCCATGTAAATTCTTTTAAATATGAACAACCATATAGAAAAATTAAGTTGAATTTTAGAATTTCATGATAAAATTAGTTTAAGAATTAATTTATAATTTAAAATGTTCAGATATCAGTTATCTAAAGTAGATATCAGTTATCTGAAAAAATAATTAGATTACAATTAATAAAAGGTTATAGCTAGGTTATAATTAATAAATTTCAGTTAAATAAAAAGTGGATGGATATGAGAAACAAAATTTTGATTCTGTTTATTATGATCCTTGTTGTGGCTTTGAGTGGATGTATATACAGCGATGCAAGTGGTATTAACGGACTTGCACCCTCAATAAACTCCCATCTGAAAACTGGTGATATCATGTACAATCAATCAGCTACTGATGTAAATCAATTCAAGTACACACAGGCAATTGCAGAATGTGATAATGCAACATCAGAGTTTAATTCAGCTAAATCATCTGCCAACACTGGTTTGAGTTATGCAAAAAGTTCTAACGACAACGTGTATGTGAATTACATGCAGTACGTTGTTTCAGAGTTGGATGCAAAGCTAAATGCAACGACAGAACTTGAAACAGCAATTTCATATCTACAGAAAAATGACAGTGTAAACGCAAACAACCATATAACCCTTGCAAATGGTTATATGGACAAAGCAACAGAATATAAGACTGAAAGAGATAATATAGTACTGCAAAATCCTTCTAAATTCAAATGATTGCAGTTACGAGGTTTATAAATGATAAAAAGATGTTTAGAATGTAAAGGTAATGGATACAAGGTAACAGGCTACAGGACGTGTAAGGCCTGCAATGGAACTGGCGTTAAAAGCCAGGTTGACCTTAAAAACCACTTCAAAGGAGTATCAGATAAAGCTGTGAAACACTTCCAGCTTGATGAGGAAGAAGAAGTCCCATGTGATGTTTGTAAAGGTAAAGGAGAAATAGAAATCCATGAAACCTGCCCAAAATGCAACGGCAAAGGTGAAGTGAACGTGTGCCGCAAGTGCGGTAAACCAGTAAAGTCCGGTGACTTCTGCGATAAATGCAAAACAAAAACCCCTGTTTATGTCCTCCATCAATCATGTGATATAGACGACCTTGAGGTTGGATCTGATTACAAGGGAAAAATAACGCGGGTTGAAAACTATGGGATCTTCGTGAGCCTCAGCAAAAAGGTTTTCGGACTTTTAAGGATGAGATCACCCCGCTACAGGGTTGGTGATGAACTCTTTGTCCATGTAATTGAGATAAAAAGGGGTAAAGGTGAGGTGAACCTTTCAAAGTCCAACATTAAAGGTAAGTACGAGCTTGTAAACCTTAAAAAGAACATACCCCGGGTTAAAATAGGGGATATAACCAAAAAAACCATGGGGAAAACCGTTAAAATTGTTGGAGAAGTTGTTCAGATACAGCAGACATCCGGTCCAACCATATTCACGGTCTCAGATGAAACATCAACAACCTGGGCAGCAGCCTTTGAACAGCCAGGTGTAAGGGTTTACCCTGAAATAAACACAGGCGACATAGTTGAGATCCTTGGAGAGGTTTCCCTCCACAACGGTGAAATACAGATAGAATCAGAATCCATAGCAGCACTGGAAGGAGAAGAAGCAGCAGAAACAAGGAAACTTATAAACGATGCCATAGATGCAAAGGCAGAACCAGAAAACACCGAGCTTCTCATTGAAAGCGAAACTCTTGAAAAGCTCAGGCCAAAGATGAAGGAAGCTGCAAAGGCCATAAGAAGAGCCATACTCGACGGCAGATCCATCCTGGTGAGACACCATGCAGACGCCGATGGAATATGTGCAGGAGTTGCCATTGAAAAGGCAGTTGTACCCCTACTCAAGGAGACTAACAACGACAGCGACGCTGAATGGCACTTCTTCAAACGATCACCCAGCAAGGCACCCTTCTACGAGATCGAGGATGTTGTGAAGGATCTCTCCTACTCACTTGAGGACATGGAGAGGCACGGCCAGAAACTACCGCTCCTGGTTCTGCTGGACAACGGATCCACAGAAGAGGACATACTTGCAATAATGCAGGTTAAGATCTACGACATAGAGGTTGTGGTTGTTGACCACCACTTCCCAGGCGAGGTAACAGATGGAAAGGTTGCAGTGGACGAGTACGTTGACACACACGTCAACCCGTACCTGGTTGGGGGAGACTCGCAGATAACAGCCGGAGCCCTTGCAGTTGAAATTGCAAAGATGATAAACCCCGAGGTCAAGGACAAGTTAATGCACCTTCCAGGTATAGCTGCAGTTGGAGACCATGCAAGGTCTGATGAGGCAGAGAAGTACATAAAACTTGCAGAGGATAAAGGTTACAGTGAGGAAGACCTGGACAAGGTTGCAACGTGTATAGACTTTGAAGCCTTTTTCCTGAGGTTCATGAACGGAAGGGGACTTATAGACACCATTCTCGGCCTTGGAGATGAAAAGAGGCATGAAAAACTTGTTGAAGCTCTTTACAGGGAATCCCAGAAACGTGTTGAATGGCAGCTTAAGGCAGCCATGCCCAACCTCAAAACCAGAAAGCTTCCAAACGGACTGATCTTCAGCCTTCTGGACGTTGAAAAGTACGCCCACAAGTTCACATTTCCGGCTCCGGGTAAAACCTGTGGATTCGTGCACGACGAGGTGGTACAGAAGTACGGTGAGGACAAACCAATACTCACACTTGCATACGGCCCAGACTTCTCAGTTATAAGGGCTACAGATGCTGTAAACGAGATGTACGGCTTCAACCTCAACAACATCGTGTCAAAACTTGCAGTGGAAATTCCTCAGGCCGGTATAGACGGTGGAGGACACGAATGTGCAGGTTCATTGAAATTCGTTGAGGGACTCTCAGGTGAAGTCTTAAGTTCCTTTGAAAGCGAGGTTGCAGAGCTTAAGGGTAAATAAAATAAGTTTTCTTCCCCAATTTTTATTTAAGGGAATTTTTTCATGCAAACTTAAAATCTCTTCTTGATTAATTATTGACTTTAATCTTGAAATAAGATTGAAAACTATTTCTCTGATTTCTTTTTATTCAATTTGATCTTCCAATTTTTGGTAAAAGTATAAAAAAATTGCTATTTGTTTATATACAATGTATAATTTATTTAAAGCAAATTAATATTAATTTGCTAAATTTTTAATACTCATTTAAGGTACTCATACCGTTTATATTTTACTACTGAAAAAAAATCATAAAGCCACTATAAGCCAAAACAGACTTTATTTATGCAATATTTAATGCATTAATTTATTCTTGATTGGAATAATCAAGTATTGCAAGATAAATAAATTAATTAAAAAGTTTGCAAAAATATTCACTGTAACATTGAATGCAGGCAACAAACTTTTACAATTTGGTAAGTATCCCTATTTAAAAAACTTGTTTTTAAGTGCATTATAAAACATAAGGAATAAGTTTTTTAGTTTTTTTCATATACTCGACATATTCATTGCCTAATTTTGAAATTAAGGCATTTTCTTCTACACGAATTCGGTATCCGTAAACCAAACTGAATATTAAAAGTGTTATAAGGACAGTTCCCCATGATTGTAACGCTAATCCGAGCCCTATCATGAACAGAAATCCTCCGGTATATGATGGATGCCGTATCAATCGATAAGGACCATTATCCACTACTTTTTGATCCTTCTGGACACCTACTGTTGACGAGAAAAAACGCCCTAAAACAGCAATTGACCATTGTCTGACAATAACTCCCAGGATCATCAAAACTACGCCCAAATAAAAAACCCAATTAGGCAATAAAGCAATATTAAACGCTGCAAAAAAGAAAGCAACTACAATGGCAACAAAATTACCCACTATTATCAACAGGGCAGACCCTTTATCTTCCTCTTTTATCTTAGTCTCACCAAGGTGTGAAGGAGGAGTTATACTTACTCTCACAATTTTAATTAAATACACTAAAAAAAATATCAAAGAAACTATGCCTGGATAAAAAACCCAGTTAGGCGATAAAGTAATGTCATACCCTGTAAAAAAGAAAAAAGCCGCAAAGGAAACAAATATGATTACCCCTATCAAAATAGAAGATCCTACACCTCTCCTCTTCATTTTAGCTCCATGACTGCTTGAGCCAGGAAATACGCTTGCTTTCAAAATTTCACCTAAAAACCATGCAAAATACACTAAATAAAATATCAAAATTGCCATACCTGAGGAGAATGCTTGTATCATAAACTCACTTTCATGCATTTACTAGTTCATTAATTAGATAAACCATTCATACGATTAATACCAACTACTTTCACATTATTAAATAAATAATAGTATACCAGTTAATATATAGTTTTAATATTTGTGGTTTACAGCTGAACTAACAAATTAATTTTTACTTTTCAAACGCTCTTACTGAAATCATTTACCCCACGAAAATAAGATGGTGTCATATACACTGGAGGTTTTAACGATGAAGGTATATGAATCCAGAGTTAGGAAATGTAAAGATGTATCTATTATAATAGATAAGAAGATGAGGGAACGTAGAATGGAATATGAAGTATATCATTCCATTGAGTGAAAGTAATCCCTTCGAGGTGACGAATTTGTTAAAATAGTAAATAAAGCTGATTTTGAAAAACTAGGAGATGATAAAATCATTAAGAAACGAAAGAGACTTACTGCAGCAACAAGTTACAGAACTTCAATCTGTTGTGGATGTCCAGAAATCTTTGCTTGATAAAGTTAATTTTGAAAAACTAGAAACCAAAAAAGAAGAAAAAAATAAGCTTCAGAGAATTAATAGGATTGTAAGATGGCTTTTTCTAAACCATTGCTTTCTATAAATAAACGTGTTTTTTCTCTTATTTTTGCAACCATATCAAACGCCTTTGCTTTTCCAAGGATAAATCCAGGAGTTTCTTCGGTTTTAGCCACTCGTAAAAACAGTTTTTTTAAAGAGAGTTCTGTTCTTATTAATGCACGTTCTTCTGCGTTTTCTTTAGATAAACCTTTTCCTGCAAAGAATTCACAATTTTTGTCATAAAGAGCTTGTATTTCAGGTACTGGTTTATTTGCTCTTTCTGCTAAATTTTTAATTTTTTCTATATCCATTTATTTCGCCTTCTTTTTTAATCAAAATATTTCAGTTTTTATCTTTTTTTCTATAAATTTTAACGATTTATTCTCTCTTAAAAATCCTCAATCTGCATCCAACGTTCCTCCAATTTTAGAAAAAAGATCTGAAAACTCCTAGCTCCGACCCAGATTTCAGACAAAAAAAATGTGGGTCGTCCATTACACTCCTATACATTTTTAATTCAAATAAGTTGCAGTGGAGTGGATTACGCAATAGGGCGGGAATATTTGCCCTAAAACATGTATGGAGTTTTACCCCCTTTTTAAAGACGGGAACATAATTTAATATAATTTTTTTATATATGGGAGGGCTGTGGGAGATTATTGCAGCACCCTCTATATTTTGCACTTCCAAATCACGGTCGGGGAAAGTATCAATCCATCTTTTATTCTAGAAAAGAAGGAAATCTGGATGCATATTCGCATATTTACTCCAAAGAGAATCCGTTTTTAAACGATTCACTAACATATCCCTTATTTTTCATTTGACCTTCAAATTCTTCGTATATTTCTTGAATGGCCTTTCCGTCTTTGTTTGTAAGTGTTTCCACTTCATCTGGTTTGGGGTAAGCTACTCCCAATACTTCTTTTTTAGCTTCAAAGTCAGATACGGGGTAATAAAGGTTAGCTCCATTATTATTTATCCTGTAAACGTACAGCAATTCCGCTTTAACAAGGTCATTTAAATAACTCCTTGCTGTATCGTCTTTTACATTCATTATTACGCCCATATCCTTGGCTGTTATAGGCTTTGCTATGTTTTTGTGTTCGCTGAAAGTTTTCCTGTCATCTTCATCGATGAACTGGCCATTGAATCTCATTTTATATTCATCATAGGTGTAAGGCCAATTATTGTCTTCTATATAGTGTTCTTCGATATTTTCGATATAAGATAAGATGTTTTCAGCTACAGGGGACAACATATAGCCAATAGCTTTTCTTAACTCCTTTAGGGTGAATATTACGTCTTCGGGTTCTACTATTATTGCCCATTCTTTTTTATCTTTATTCCAATATAATTTTTTTTATATGAAAAAACAATTTTAAAAAGGAGAAAGAAATTTAAAAAGTAGCAATTGACACATTTTTAAACTTAAACGCGTTCATAAACTGTGTTACGTTCCACAGGTACACGTCCTATGGCCTCTGCTGTTTCCCTCATTTTTTCCCGGGGCATATATTCCCCGTAAGATGCTCCTGCGGCCACAGATATCTTGTCTTCCATCATGGTACCGCCGAGATCGTTGGCTCCACAGCAGAGAGCTATCTGTGATGCTCTGATACCCATTTTCACCCAGGAAACCTGTATGTTGGGCATGTCCCTTCCAAGTATCACCCTTGAAATGGCGTGCACCTTCAGGTCCTCCATACCGCTTGCTCCAGCTGATTTCTGGCCCAGTTTATTGTTCAAGCCAAGGAAGGTCATGGGCACGAGCTCTGTGAACCCATGGGTTTCCCTCTGTATATCCCTCAGTATGAATAGGTGCTCTATACGGTCTTTCCAGCTTTCTATGCTTCCGTACATGATGGTTGAAGTGGTTGGAATGCCCAGTTGGTGGGCTTCCTTGATGATGTCCACCCACTCGTGAGTTGTAACCTTTTTGGGGCAGATCTTCTCCCTCACGGAGTCAACAAGGATCTCTGCAGACGCTCCTGTCATGGTGTCCATTCCAGCCTTTTTAAGGGCCTTCAAAGCCTCTTTGGTGGTTACTCCCGATAATTTTGCAGTCTGGTAGATCTCCACAGGTGACAGTGCGTGGAGGCCAATGTCATATTCAGATTTGATGGCTTTAATAAGGTCGCAGTAATAATCCACAGTCATATAGGGCATTATACCACCGAATAAGCAGATTTCAGTGGCATTTAGTTCGTTTGCTTCCTCAATACTTTTTAATATTTCTTCGGTTGTCATTTCGTAGCCCACGTGATCTCTGAATGAGCAGAACTTGCATCCGATCATGCAGTGGTCTGTGATGTCTATGGCTTTATTGGCAACGAAGGTCACATCATCTCCAACGATCTCCTGACGCAACCGGTTTGCAACATCAAACAATTCAAATGGATTTGCATCCACTAGTTTTAAAGCATCTTCCTTGGTGATCTCTCCATCAAGAGAGCGTTGGTAAACATCTTCCATCATTTAATAAAAGCCTCCTCTATGTTTAAGACTATTATTTTGAAGTTATTATATTTTTTCCAGTTCTACAAATTCCAGGCTTTCAATACTCTTTCTCTTGTGAACCTTGAATTTTTTAATAATACACCTGATAATGCACTTTAAATCAACAAAAATACGTATTTTCATTTCTTGAATCTCATAAATAATGTAATTTTGATTTTCTTGAATTTTCTAAATTTTAATCCTCATTTAATCCTTTAAAAAAAAATTCAACTTCTTTCTTCAATCATTGTTTTTTAATCTATAAGATCATCTAATAAAAAAAAGATCCCAAAATTAGTAGCCCTCTAAAACCGATTGTATTTCTGTTTTCAGATCTGAATTTATATTTCTTATTGAACTTTTCTGTATTAGAAAGTCTTCTTTTGTTATATTCCTGGTTTTTAAATCCGTTTTAAACTCGGTTAACTCGGTTAACATCTCTGAGGTTGTGTAATTATTGTTCTGAATAGAGTTTAACTCTTTATCCATTTCCTTTTGTGATATGGCTCCACTTTTATATTTGTACTCTACATTTGACTTTTGGGAGGCATAAATTGAGTTGGGATAATTACTTAGAAAACTGTTCTGATGGACATGATCAGCGTCTTCATGTTCAACACTGTAAAGCAACGTCTCAGTGTTAGGAGATACTGCATAATTTAAGTGGAAAAATAGTGGTAATGCAATTGCTGCTGCACAGATCAAGAGAATCAAATCTTTATTGTTAAAACTCATGAAATTCCCTTTGGTTCACATCATAGTTAAATATGATGGAGAAAGTGAAGCTGAAACATTGGATATGAATACACTCACTGTATATGATGGAATAGAATATAGTGGCCCTGAATTTTTCTTTGATTAATAAGATAAAATCTTTTATTTAGGATATTCAATGATTCAAATCATTGTTTAATGGAATTTGATAGTGCAAGAGATACTATGCTTGCAAATGATTCAATCAAATGTTTTTTCTCATTATCCAGTGGTTCATCCGTTGCAATCGCCAGAACACCGATCATTCCATGGGAAACTTCTAAAGGTATTTGAAACCATTTTGAAGATGATAAAGTTTCAGTAGTTCTTCCAGCAGCTTTTCGATATTTAAAAACCCAGTTAGAAACTCCAAATTCATTATTATCAAAAATTACATTATCCCCAAAACGAGACACAATATTCAAACGATTTTGATTGTCAGGCATTAAAATTATAACGTCATAATTGAACGATTCGGATATATAACGTGTGCTTCTCTCTAAAATTTCATCCAAACTTTGTGATATCAACAGATCCTTACTGAAGTCATATAAAGAAGATGTAAAATGTTCACGTTGTCTGGTGTTTTCCATCTGCTTTTTGGCCACGTCTGCAAGAAAACTGGTTATTATGCCCACTATCAACAACACAAAAAATGTTGGAACGAATCGTACATCAAAAACACTGAACGAATAGTATGGCTGGACAAACAAAAGGTCAAAAACTACCACCGCAAGTATCGAGGAAAGTATTCCCGATTTTCTTCCAGATATCAACCCTGAAACCACCACAGGTATTAAGAGTATCATGGGAATGTTTACTGCCTCAATGTAGGGCCTTAAAATTAAGCAGATGATAGATGTAAAGGCTATACTTAAGATACTTAACACATACGGTTTTAAATCATATTTTAAACTTAATTTTGATTTTTCAACAGTTTTTGGGATTATAAGCTCGTTACTCTCGTTTTCCACAACCAAAACCTGTGCCTGGGTCTGGCTGATAACCCTGTTAATTACAGAACCTTCAAAAATTTCCTGAAAACGGGACCTTTGTGAGTGTCCCATTACAATAAGTGTTATGTTTTTCTTTTTTGCAAAGGAAACTATTTCATCCGATATTTTGTTACCTGTTAAGCGGAAAACAGTTGCACCGAGGTCTTCGGCAAGTTTAAGATTTTTTTCAAGTTGAATGCTTTCTTCGGTTTTCATGCTGAATTTATAGGAAGGATCGACGTACACTCCAAACCATTCTACATTAAAAAGGTCTGAAAATCTATGTGCTAAACGTATAAGTTTTTCAGAGGAGGTCCTTGAATTAACACATGCCATTATACGATTGCTGGTATCCCACGGCCCCACAATGTGCTCTCCTTTTAGGTAATGGTTCATATCATAATCTACGCGGGTTGTGGCGTAACGCAGAGCAAGTTCACGTAATGCGACCAAATTTCTCTCTTTAAAAAATCTTTTCATAGCCTGTTTAGCTTTTTGAGGTATGTAGACTTTTCCTTCCTTTAATCTTTCAATTAACTCTTCAGTAGGTAAATCCACAACCTCTATCTTATCAGCCAATCGAATAATTCTATCAGGAACTGTTTCTTTAACCTTCACACCAGTTATCTGCTTGATTATGTCGTTTAAACTTTCTACATGCTGAATATTTAAAGTTGTGTAAACAGTTATACCAGCACTCAACAGTTCTTCAACATCATTATAACGCTTTAAATGACGTGAACCCGGCACATTTGTATGTGCAAGCTCATCAACCAGAACATAATCCGGTTTTCTTTTTAAAACGCCATCTATATCGAATTCATCCAGCAAAATCCCCTTGTATCCTATTTTTTTGCGGGGTACAACTTCCAGATCCTTCAAAAGTTTCTCAATCTCAACTCTACCGTGTGTTTCAGCTATTCCCACGATTATGTCTTTGTTATTCTCCTTGAGGAAGTGTGCCTCACTTAACATTCTATAGGTTTTACCAACACCGGCCACGTATCCAAGAAAAATCTTCAAACGGCCTGCATGGTTCTTTCTCTCCTCCTCTTTTATCGTCTTTAAAAGTTCATCTGGATCCGGACGTTTATTTTTTATCATTCATTCCTTCCTCTGTTTTCATGGTTTAAACGTACCTTTCACTTCTTTATTTAAGGTTATTCAGAGCTAAATTAAGTTTTAACACGTTAACTACCGTGGTGCTTGATCCAATAGAGTGCTCTTCATTTTCATTTACAATTTTTACAACTTCAGCTTCGTTTATTCCCCTGGCCTTGGCAATCCTTGGTACCTGAATCATGGCGGAATCAAGGGAGATATAAGGTTCAAGTCCACTGGCCGATGAAAGAACCATATCCGACGGTACCGTTGCACTGGAATTTAAACCCTCCTCCTGTTTTATCTCATGTATCCTCTGGCTTACTTCATCAATGAGTTTTTGGTTTGTTGGTCCCAGATTACTTCCGCTGGAGGTGGTAGAGTTGTAGTCTATTACTGAAGGTCTTCCATGGAAATATTGGGGGCCTGTAAAGTTCTGCCCCACTAGCTCAGACCCCACAATGGCACCGTTTTCAACTATCAAATCACCATTTGCCTGATGTGGGAATGCAAGCTGTGCCACAGCTGTAACTGCCACGGGGTATACCACACCCAGAAGCAGGGTGAATACTGCAAAGACCATGACTGCATTTTTCAAGGTTTTCATAGCTTAACCTCCTAAACCCAGAAATGTTATTAAAATATCTATAAGTTTAATAGCCACAAATGGTACTATAAGTCCTCCAACTCCATATATTAAAAGGTTTAATCCCAGTAACTCGGATACTGAGGAAGTTGAACGAAATTTAACACCTCTCAATGCCAGTGGGATTAAAAGAGGTATAATGATGGCGTTGAATATAACCGCTGATAAAACAGCACTTGCAGGAGTTGAAAGCCCCATGATATTTAAAATGCCGAGTTCAGGGTATGCAACTGCAAACACCGCAGGTATGATTGCAAAGTACTTGGCAACATCGGTTGCTATGCTGAAGGTTGTGAGTGCCCCTCGGGTTATGAGAATCTCCTTACCTATCTCAACTATATCCAGCAGCTTGGATGGTGAAGAGTCAAGGTCCACCATGTTAGCAGCTTCTCTGGCTGCAGACGTACCTGCGCTCATTGCGACTGCAACATCGGCCTGTGCAAGTGCTGGAGCATCGTTTGTACCGTCACCGATCATGGCAACAAGGTGCTGCTGTTCATACGACTGGTACTTCCTTATCATTTCCAGTTTGGTTTCAGGCTTTGCTTGAGCACTGAAATCATCCACACCAGCTTCTGCTGCAATTGATGCGGCAGTTAAAGGGTTGTCTCCTGTGATCATGATGGATTTTATTCCCATTCTCCTTAATAGTTGGAGCTTAGCTTTAATGCCTTTTTTAACAATATCTTTAAGCCTTATAACTCCCATAACCCCGTTTTCGTTTGCCACAACTAGTGGTGTATCTCCTTTGATGGAAACATCCTCAACTACCTTTTTCATCTTTTCAGGCATAGTTTTGTCAAGGGTTTTAACAAATTCCCTGATTGCATCTGCAGAACCTTTTCTAATCTTGTTAGATACTGTATCTATACCACTCATACGTGATTCTGGTGTGAAAGGAACAAATAATGATTTTTTAGGCGGTTTTATATCTCTGCCCCTCACATTTAACTCTTTTTTTGCTAATTTAACTATGCTGCGTCCTTCAGGAGTTTCATCGGCAAGGGAGGATATTAAAGAAGCCCAAACCAGATCTTCAAGTTTTACACTGTCTGCAGGGATGAATTCTGTTGCCATTCTGTTTCCAAGTGTTATTGTACCTGTTTTGTCAAGTAAAACCACATCAACGTCTCCTGCAGCTTCAACTGCCCTGCCGCTGAGGGCAACCACGTTGTGCTGTAAGAGTCTGTCCATGCCTGCAATACCAATGGCAGGTAGTAATGCTCCTATTGTTGTTGGCATCAGACAGACAAGGAGAGCCACAAGAACCGGTATACTTATTGTAATTCCCATGTAACCTGCAAAGGCTGGTAGCGTGATGACAACAATTATGAAGAGTGCTGTTAAACCAACAAGCAGTATTTCAAGTGCCTTTTCATTGGGTGTTTTTTCTCTTTTTGCACTTTCTACCATGTTTATCATGCTGTCAAGGAAGCTCTGACCTGTTTCAACTGTTATCTGGATTTTAATGGTACCCGAGAGAACTTTGGTACCCCCTGTAACACCACACTTGTCTCCTCCTGATTCCCTTATGACGGGAGCAGATTCACCGGTTATTGCTGACTCATCAACAAGGGACGTGCCCTCTACTATGTCCCCGTCGCTGGGTATGATTTCACCCTCCTCAACCAGCACAGTATCACCTTTGACAAGTGTTGGTGCTGCTACCTCTTCTACCTGTCCTTTTCCCGTAATTTTTCGAGCAATAACTTCGTTCCTGGTTTTTCTCAGTGATTCTGCCCTGGCTTTTCCCTGACTTTCAGCTATCGCTTCTGCAAAGTTTGCAAAAATAACCGTGAACCACAGCCATATGGTGATCTGTAAACTGAAAACAAAGTTTGAACCTGAAATTAGATTGTAAACCGTCAGTACGGTCGTGATCACGGAGCCTATTTCCACCACGAACATTACTGGGTTTTTAATGAGTCTTAGAGGATTAAGTCTTGTGAATGATCCTTTAAATGATTCTAAAAGGATTTTCCTCTGGAAAATGCTGGATGTTTTGCTGGATGTTTTTTCCTTCATCTTTCCACCCCATTAAGAGAATATCTTACCTGCCTGTAAGAACAGATGCTCGAGGCCGGGTCCTAGAGCAAATACCGGGAAAAATGTAAGTGCTCCAATGATAACCACAACCGCAACCACCAGAATAACAAACAGTGGCCCTGTTGTTGGGAATGAAGAGGAACTCAGAGGAACCTTTCCTTTTTCAGCCAGTGCTCCTGCTATTGCTATTGCAGGAATTATGGTTGCAAAACGACCCACAAGCATTGCCAGTCCTCCAGTTAAATTGTAAAATACTGTGTTTGCTGACAATCCAGCAAATGCTGAACCATTGTTTCCAACTGTTGAACAAAATGCATAGAGTATTTCACTTAAACCATGAGTTGATGGATTATTGAGTCCTGCCAGACCCTCTGGTGAAGATATGGCCAGAGCCGATAGTACCAGTATTGTGGCGGGAGTTATTATCAAGGGTATGATGGCAAGTATCATTTCTCTGGGGCCTAATTTTTTACCCAGAAACTCAGGAGTTCTTCCTATCATAAGTCCCGCTATGAACATGGTTAATATGATGTAAAAGAGCATACCTACCAGTCCAACACCAACACCTCCAAATATGACCTCACCCGTACCCATGTTGAACATGTAAATCATGCCTGTAAGGGGCATTGCACTGTCAAACATGGAGTTCACACCACCATTTGATACGATCGTCGTCAGGGTGCCCCATAAAACAGAGTTTGCTGTTCCAAGCCTGACCTCTTTACCTTCCATATTTTCTCCAGCTACGCCCATCTTCTCTATCACAGGGTTGGGATGGGACTCGGACCACGCTGCCACACCGAGGCCCGTAACAAGCAGTATCATCATCACTGCAAATATGGCAAGTCCCTGTTTTATGTTTTTTATAAGGTATCCAAAGGTGAATACCAGTGCCATGGGTATTATGAGTATTGCAAGTGTTTCAAGAAGATTTGTGAAACCGTTGGGATTCTCAAATGGGTGTGCTGAGTTCACGTTGAAAAAGCCTCCACCATTTGAGCCGAGCAGTTTAATTGCTTCCTGGGAAGCTACAGGTCCCATGGGTATGGTTTGGTTGGTACCTTCAATTGTATGGGCAGTTACATAGGGGTCAAAGGTCTGAATAACTCCCTGGGATATCAGGAGAATTGCGAAGATCACAGACAAGGGCAGAAGGACGTAGAGAACCATTCTTGTGATATCGACCCAGAAGTTACCGAGCTTGTCTGTGTTTTTGCGTGTGAACCCCCTGATCAGAACAAGGGCTGCAGCCATACCAACTGCTGCTGAAAGGAAGTTTTGTACAGCCAATCCAATCATCTGGGTAAGGTAGCTCATGGTTCTTTCACCAGCGTAGGTCTGCCAGTTGGTATTGGTTACAAAGGATATTGCTGTGTTCAGTGCTGTGTCCCATCTTACACCTGGAAATCCCTCAGGGTTAAGTGGTAAAAATCCTTGAACTATTTGGATAATGAAGACAAATAATATTGCAAGAATATTGAATATGATAAGTGCCTTGGCGTAACCCTTCCAGGTCATCTCCTCAGTTTCATCAACATCACATAAACGATACACAAATTTTTCTACCGGACGAACCAGAGGGGTCATGAAGGTTTTTTCTCCCATGAATACACGTGCCATGTACCTGCCCAAAGGCCATGCAAGGAGCACTGCAACTAATAAAAATAGAATAAAGTAAATCAGACCGTTTGCATCCATATTTCACCACCCCTAAATTTTTAAAGATGTTGAATTGACCTAAAATGATTTTTATAAAGTTATGGTGCATTTTACAGATTCATGGCACTGGTAGTCACATTCATGTTGGAAAATGTAAATTGGAGGATGTAAACTGAAAAATGAAGGAATTTACTTAAGTATTTACCTTAAGTATCTACCTTAAGTATCCATAATCTACTTTTTTTCACTTGCATCCAGCACCTATCCTTTCAACTTACCTTCAAGTTACCTCCATCGAGTCCAAATTACCATCGAGTCATTCATTGATTTATTTTATTCATTATTACTCATGCATATAAACCTTTTGGTGGAAAACATCGGATAGCTCCCCTTTTCCATATAACTGTGTTATAACCTGTAAGTTAAGCCAGGTTACTTGAATGAAAACTTTAAGAAAGTATCGGAAGTCCGATAACCTATTAAACATGTTTTTAAACAATTTTTTTAGATTCAAAATGTAACTAAAATATATTATCCATTTAATGTAGAAATAAATCTTAATTAAGTCTAATTTAAAGTTCAAGTTACATGTTTTCTTTTTTGAGTAAATTCTAAAAGTATTAACCTTAATTTAAGGATTTTTACTGGCTGTTATGGATTTTGGTATGTATACAAGATTTTTGTTGCAGTGTCCTGAGCTTTTATTACATTATATTATTACATTATATGATTCTATTTATTAAATTAATTTTATGATCTGGCCTTGATCATGAACAAATCTGTAACGGATGATGCCAACAGTATCAATCTGTAAAGATATCAATCTGTAAATAATATTAAAAACAGATAGGTTAACATGAAGGCAGATGAAGATGAGCTGCAAAGGAAATTGAAAAGGGAGAAGGAAAGGGAGATAACAATCTTAATAATGGCCGCTGTGATAATTCTGCTTCTAACCGTCATTATCATCGGCATTTTAATACACACACGTTCAATACCCTAGATTTAAACTCGACAATCAGTTAGCTCCAAGACAAAATCATATTAAAATGTTCAAAGAAATTATATATGCATGGGTCAGAAGATTAAAATTGAAGAGGCCGCAGATATAAAAACTTCTGAACTAATGAAAAGGTTGCACTCCAACCTTAAAGGTCTCTCATCAGAGGAAGCTCGGCATCGGCTTAAAAAATACGGTTACAACGAGATTTCCGAAGAGAAGGAAGGGCTCGTTAAAAAATTTTTAAAATTTTTCTGGGGCCCCATACCCTGGATGATTGAAACAGCACTTGTTCTGTCCATTTTAATCCAGCACTGGGAAGATTTCACAGTTATACTGGTTTTACTGCTTATCAATGGATTGGTAGGTTTCTGGCAGGAGCACAAAGCAGATAACGCAATTGACCTTTTGAAGGAAAAATTGGCGTACCGTGCAAGGGCTTTGAGGGATGGAAAATGGGATGAAATACAGTCCAGACTACTTGTACCAGGGGACATAGTTAAAATACGTCTGGGAGATATTGTTCCGGCTGATCTCAAACTCATTGAAGGTGACTACGTTAACGTGGACGAGTCCTCAATAACAGGGGAATCACTACCCGTGGACAAGACGATTGAAAGTATCTGTTACTCGGGTTCTGTTATACAGGGAGGTGAAATGAAGGGACTGGTTCTGGAAACTGGAATGAATACCTATTTTGGAAGAGCTGCAGGACTTGTAGGCAAGGCCAAAACTAAAAGCCACCTTGAAGAAGCTGTTGTTAAAATAGGGGATTATCTGATAATTTTAGATGCCATACTTGTATCTTTCATTTTTGTTGCAGGATTGTTCCGTCATCAGAGCTTTTTTGAGATTCTGGGTTTTTCGCTGGTACTGACCATTGCATCCATACCCGTGGCACAGCCTGCAGTACTCTCAGTCACCATGACAGTTGGTGCAATGGCACTTGCAAAAAAGAAAGCCATAGTCAGTAAATTAACAGCCATAGAAGAAATGGCGGGCATGGATGTGTTATGTTCCGATAAAACAGGGACTTTAACCAGAAACCAGGTTAAAATTGCCGAAATTGCACCATTTGGTGAATTCACGGTGGACGATGTTCTGTTTTTTGCGGCTCTGGCATCGTCAAAGGAAGCGAGTGATGCTATAGACGAGGCGGTATATGCTGAAATTAAAGGTTCCAAAGTCCTCATAGACAGGTTGTGGAAGCACAAGTTAATTAAATTCAACCCTTTCGACCCCATAAAGAAGAGCGTTGAAACCGAAATACGATATAAAGATGAGTACACGTTTAAAGTTTCAAAGGGAGCTCCTCAGGTTATCCTGTCTTTGTTATCCACCTCAAAAAATGGATCTGAAGAAAATGAGGATCTTGAAGACCTCAAAAGAGGGGTAAATGAGAAGGTTGATGTTTTTGCTTCGGGGGGTTACAGGGCTCTGGGGGTGGCAAAGACTGACGTTGAAGGTAACTGGAGTTTTGTGGGCCTTATCTCCATGTACGATCCTCCAAGAAAAGATTCTAAAGAAACACTTGCTTCAGCCAGATCAATGGGAATTGACGTTAAAATGGTAACGGGCGATCACATTGCCATAGCAAAGGAAACAGCCAAAGAGTTAGATTTAGATACAAATATAATGTTACCGTCATCATTTTTAAATAAACCAGATAGACAAGCTGAGGAAATAGTTGAAAGTGCCAGTGGCTTTGCAGAGGTTTTTCCAGAACACAAGTACCAGATAGTTGAGATCCTGCAGATGAAGGGCAAAATCGTGGGAATGACCGGAGATGGAGTTAACGATGCTCCTGCACTTAAAAAAGCTGATGCAGGGATTGCAGTGGCTGGAGCAACAGATGCAGCTAAATCTGCCGCAGACATTGTGTTCACAAAGCCAGGTCTTTCGGTTATAATCAGTGCTATAAAGGAAAGCTTCAAAATATTCCACAGGATGAGGAGCTACTCAATTTACAGGGTGGCGGAAACAATAAGAATACTCTTTTTCACGGCCCTCATTATATTGATATTCAATTTTTACCCGGTAACAGCTTTAATGTTAGTTTTAATAGCTCTTCTTGATGATATTCCGGTGATGACCATTGCATACGACAGAACCGAAGAACTGAACAGCCCCCAAAAGTGGGATATGTACCAGATCCTGGGTATGTCAACATTTCTGGGATTTCTGGGGGTTTTGTCATCTTTAATTCTATTTTATCTGGGAAAAGATGTTTTAAACCTGAATGCAGGGGTTTTACAGGCCATAATATTTTTAAAGCTTGTGGTTGCAGGACACCTTACCATGTTTGTAACCAGAAACACAGGACATTTCTGGTCTGTAAAACCCAGCGGCATCTTTTTCTGGTCGATTATATCAACAGATTTATTTGCAACCGTACTCGTGGTATTTGGTTGGTTTCTAACGCCAACTGGATGGGAACTTGCCCTATTTGTATGGTTATATTCTCTGGCCGCTTTTTTAATAGAAGATCAGCTTAAGATCTACTTTTACAGGGTGCTGGATCACTGAAGTGTTTAAAAAAATAGGTTATATAAGAGTAAAATCTATTTTTGATTTTCTGGAAGTTATCCAACATTTATCAACATTTTTTTTCATGGAAACATCTTTTTTTATGGAAGATACTGTTCATGAATATGAGGATACTGTTACATGAAATATAGTTACATGAAATAACAGAAAACAGAAAGTTATTTATGTTAATTGCAACGATTATTATAAAGTTAAAAATTTATATCATTAAGCTGTTAGATCCATTAAATAATGTTAATATGGCTTTTAATATTTTAAATTTAAATTTTAAAGAATTTAAGTCCTTAAATTGTAAAGATAATTAAGGAGTGCCCTAATGTATGTTGTGATCATGGGTGGTGGAAGAGTAGGTCTGAGGCTGGCTTCGTTTCTAGTTACAGCTAAAAAAGACGTTACCCTGATTGAACAGGACCCCAAGATATGTGCTGCTGCAGCAGAAGACCTTGATGCTTTGGTTATTTGTGGTAACGGTTCAGATGTGAAAACCCTTGAAGAGGCTAATATATCTGATGCTGATATCTTTGTTGCTGCCACAGGCCACGATGAAACCAACCTTTTAGCTTCCATTTTAGTCAAAGATTATAAACCAGATAAGATCATTGCACGTTTGAGCGACCCAACACATGAAAATGCTTTCAAAAAAATAGGTGTTGAAACAGTTGTAAGTCCTGAACTCACGGCTGCAGGTTACCTTGAAAAGATTATTTTAAGGCCAGATATTGCAGATTTAATTATCAGGGGTAGGGGCGGTGCAGAACTGATAGATCTTGCTGTGGAAAATAAGAAGGTTATAGGGAAGAAAATTGGAGATCTGAGCCCCACAGATGATTATATAATTTGTGCAGTCTATGAAGAAGATGATGGAATGATTATCCCTCAAAAGGACATGATATTAAAGAGGGGTTACAGGGTTTCGCTTCTCGTAAAAAAAGATCATATAAAAAAGGTTGCGAAAATGTTTCTGGATATATGACGTTTGATTGATAAGATGATCATGAAGAAGGTTTGATCATGTACTCCATTAACAAGATAAACAGAAGAGAAGCTTGTTCAATATTCCATTACATAGGGTACATATGCATACTCTTGGGTCTTGTAATGCTGGTACCTGTTTTAGTGGCCTTTATCTATGGTGAAACACATTATATACTGCCTTTTATTTATTCTTCTGCTTTAAGTCTGATTTTTGGTTCTGCTCTTTACAGGGGTTTCCACAACACAATAGAGCTCTCACTTAAAAGTGCAATGGTCTTTGTAACCATTATATGGCTCGTTGGATCTGCACTGGCGGCTCTTCCATTCTACTTTTCAGGTGACCTATCCTACCTCAACGGATACTTCGAGGCAATGTCCGGTTTCACAACCACGGGTTTCAGCATGTACACTAACCTTGATGCTGTGGCCCACACCATGAATTTCTGGCGCGGATTTATGCAGTGGCTCGGTGGAATTGGGATCATCGTTATGGCCCTAACCATCTTAAGCTCACCTTCCGTGAACATAATGAGGATGTATTCTGCAGAGGGCAGAGAAGAAAGACTGGTTCCAAGCATAAAACACACAACAAGGATCATACTTTACATTTACATTGGATACACGATCCTCTCCATTGCACTCTTCAAAATGGCGGGCATGCCCCTTTTTGACTCTGTATTCTACGCCTTCAGTGCACTGTCAACGGGCGGATTTGCAATGCAGAATGCGAGCATAGCATTTTACCACAGCGCATGGATAGAGCTAGTTGCCATAGTCGTGATGATAATCGGTGCAACCAACTTTGCACTTCATTACACAGTTTTAAAGGGAAGCTGGAGGGAATATTTCAAGGACATCGAAACAAAGGTAGCATGGTCTCTACTTTTAATTGGAATATTCCTTGTGACTGTTTTCCTCTACAACTCTTCATACTACGGCCACAACCTTCTTCTCTCACTCCGTTACTCTGTTTTCCAGGTTGTTTCAGCTTTAACAACCACAGGACTTCAAACAGTTCCAGGCAATGAAATAACATTGCAGTGGGAAGGAATGGGCATATTTGTGCTTACAATTCTCATGATCGTGGGAGCAGGTGCCTGCTCAACGGGTGGAGGTATAAAATGGCTGAGAATTGGTATCCTTCTTAAAGGAATGTGGTGGCAGGTAAAATCACTTTTACTTCCAAAGAGCGCTGTTATACCCATGAGGATCCACCACGTGCGGGAAGTCAAGATAGACGAAAAACTTTTAAGGTTAACAGGACTTTTTGTATTCAGCTATCTTTCAATATATCTTTTAAGCGTTGTAATTGTCCTGTTCTATTATCAGAATGTTGCACAGGTGATGTTTGAGGTGGCCTCTGCCCTGAGCAATGTGGGACTTGGATCAGGGCTCATGACTGCAACATCTCCAGCCGTCACAAAGATAGTTTTCATACTGGACTTCTGGATAGGCAGACTGGAGATATGGCCTGTGCTGCTTTTAATAGTCCTTGCAATTCAGAGCAGTGCTAGAAAATGATCAAATGTTAAATGGTAAAATAGGATGATCAAGCTTTTAGAACTACCTAAATATCATTTTTATTCTAAATATTGTTGGTAAACTGCTCAAGAACATTAGAATTCTATTTTTTTCCTATTTTTATTGAGCATAATTTTTTTTATTGAATATATGATGATTTCTTACTCAGTTACACAAAACACTTACACAGAAGTTATTTATACAAAAATTTTTATTCCACAACAAATAAGTCATTTGAAGATCAAAACCTTACTAAGTACAGTTGTGTTCTGTGTTGATCCAAGCCATTAAAATCCTTGATTTTTAATATGTTTTTCTCGATGAGAGGTGATGTAAATGGTTATCTCACATGAAAAAGATTCTAAAAAAGATTACAACCACCTTAAAGATGAAAAAAGCCCTTACCTTATCCAGCATGCAAAAAATCCAGTGAACTGGTACCCCTGGGGTGATGAAGCATTCGAAAAGGCTGAAAAAGAGAATAAACCTGTTTTTTTATCTATAGGTTACTCAACGTGTCACTGGTGCCATGTAATGGCTCAAGAGTCCTTTGAAGATCCTGAAGTTGGAGAACTCATTAATAAAATCTTTGTAGCCGTGAAGGTGGACGGTGAGGAAAGACCAGACCTTGACAGCATTTACATGAACATCTGCCAGTTAATGACAGGCACAGGTGGCTGGCCCCTAACCATAATAATGACTCCTGACAAAAAACCATTCTTTGCAGGCACTTACTTCCCTAAAGAAAGCGGATATGGAAACATTGGTTTAAAAGACCTTTTATTGAATGTAGAAAAGCTGTGGGAAGAAAAGAGGGAAGAACTGCTGAACTCAGGAGAGCAGGTGCTGAAAACGCTTAAAGATATATCTTCACTACCACAAGGAGATGGACTTAACCCAGAAATACTTGATAAAACCTATGAATCCCTTTCAAAGGTATTTGATTACGATTATGGTGGTTTTGGTGATTTTCAGAAATTTCCAACACCCCACAATTTGATGTTCCTTTTAAGGTACTGGAAGCGTACAAAAAGTAAAAATGCCCTTTACATGGTGGAAAAAACGCTTAATTCAATGTACATGGGCGGTATATATGATCATATAGGCTTTGGATTCCATCGCTACTCTGTAGACCCAAACTGGCTCGTTCCACACTTTGAAAAGATGCTCTACGACCAGGCATTAATATCAATGGTTTACATTGAAGCATTTCAAGCAACAGGAAACTACAGGTACAAAAAAATTGCAGAAGAAATCTTTGAATATGTTTTAAGGGATATGAAATCTTCTGATGGGGGTTTTTACTCTGCAGAAGATGCTGACACTGAAGGTGTTGAAGGAAAGTTTTATCTGTGGACAAAAAAAGAAATATCCCATGTTCTGCCTCCTGATGAAGCCAGGTTAATATTTGAAGTCTTCAACATCAGGGAAGAAGGCAACTTCAGAGGAGGAGGCGACTTGAAAAGGGGAACAAACATATTTCACCTGAAAGGTTCCACTGGGAAGTTGGCGGAGAAATTTGGTATATCACGTCAGGAACTTGAAGCTAAAATAGAAGCGTCCCGGAAGAAGCTCTTCAAAGCACGTGATGCTCGTGTTCACCCTCAAAAAGATGATAAAATACTTGCAGATTGGAACGGGCTTATGATAACTGCTTTTGCATTGGCTGCACGTGTATTTAAAGGTGAAACTGCCCAAACATATTTAAAAGCTGCAGAAGACTCTGCAAATTTTGTTTTAGATAAAATGTGTGATGGAGATCGTCTTTTCCACAGGTATAGAGATGGAGAAGCAGCAGTTGCAGGAAACCTTGAAGACTATGCATTCATGATCTGGGGGCTTTTGGAGCTCTATGAAACTTCTTTTAAAGTCGAATATCTTAAGGAAGCTTTAAAACTTAATGAAACACTTATTGAACATTTCTGGGATGAAAGTGGGGGTTTCTATTTCACTGCAGACGATGTAAAGGAGACAATTTTGCGTGAGAAGAAATCTTATGACAGTGCCCTACCCTCTGGAAACTCTGTTGAGATGCTTAATCTGATTAAAATAGCTAGAATAACTGAAAATATGGAGTTAGAAAGGAAAGCTGAACTTCTGGAGCGGGCATTTTCAACTCAGGTCTGGAGATCTCCAACTTCCCACACCCAGCTCATGGCAGCGTTTGATTTTAAGGTTGGCCCATCCTATGACATGGTTGTTGTGGGAGATGAGAAAGCTCACGACACCAGAGAGATGATCCACTCCATCCAGCACCAGTTTATCCCGAACAAGATTCTCATCCTGAAAAATGAAAATGCCTCCACTGGAGACAGGGCATTGGAGCTTTTAAAAATTTCAAAATCCCTTAAATATAAAAGTAGTGTTGATGGAAGGGCAACAGTTTACCTGTGTGCTGGTGGAACCTGTAAAAGTCCAACAACAAATGTAAATGAAATCCTGAATTTTTTAGACATCAATTAAATTTCAATGGGGCATGCTTTTCATGGAATACTTTCCAATTTGATTTGAGGAATACTTTTCAATCTGATTTGAGGAATATTTTTCAATCTTCAGGAAAATACTTCCATTTGATTATTTATAATTCCAGTACAATAATATGATGGTAATTTTAAGTTAAAATCGGGGTTGATTAAAATAGACCTGGTAAATGCAATCGTTAATTTATTTAATGCTTTACTTAATGCTGTAGGCATCGTAGTATTTGCGATTATTTTAGGGTTTTTTATTGCAGCTGTAATTGGTGTAACAGCTCTTGGTGTTATCAGTATCAAAAACCGTTTACAGAAGAAATGAACCTTATTCTGGATGTGAATCTTTAATTCTCCAGAAGCTCTTTTTTTCAATATTATTTTTTTCCAGTACCATATTTTCAAATAGATCTGTACCTTAAAACCTTAATTATCAACTCTCATTCCATGTATCCAGAAGAACTATATTTAAACTGGATCCCTGATATCTTCCCAGTTTACTATCTAAAACCTACATCAGGGAACAAATTAAGTTTGATAGTTAACAAAAATATACATAGATTCATCTAAAAAAAATGTAGAGGAGTGATAGCATGGAATTTCAGGATTGTATAAAATTTGCCAACAAAACACCTGTTTGTTACCTTGCAACTGTAGAAGGCGACCAGCCAAGAGTAAGAGCACTTGGATTCTGGTTTGCAGATAAAACAGGATTTTACTTCCAGATAGGGGCAATGAAGGATATGTATGGACAGCTTCAGGCAAACCGTAAGGTAGAAGCATGTTTCTGGCAGCCGGATGACCAAACAGGAACCATGATGAGGGTTGCAGGCAAGGTAGAATTTGTTGATGATCCAGAACTTAAAAAGAAGGTTCTTGAGGACAGGCCTTTCCTTAAAGAGTTTGGCATGACCTTTGACCACCCAGGACTTATAATCTTCAGGATTGCCAGGGGAGAAGCATATTTCTGGACCATGCAAACCAATTTCGAGCCTAAAAAAATGATCAAATTTGGAGATTGATTTCTATTTATTATTTATTTTAAAATTTTAAAGGAAACTATTTTTTTTATTAATTCTTTTTCCATGACCTGGTATCATTGGGATCATGAATTCAAAAAAAAAGAAAATGTGGAATTTTATTTATATGATTATTCATATGATTAAACAATTATGATTATTGATAAATAAGATTATTATTTGAAAAATAAACGCGATCTGCTAAAAATAAGTTCATTAACCAGGAAAATAAAACTTCTTTCCCGGTCTTAGATCCTGTAGAATACTCTTAAACCAATTAATATTATTATCTTAATATTATTATCAATTAATATACTGTTACAACTTAATTTTCATGAAAAATAGTCAGCTCAAAAAGTGGTAATTTGAGTTAATCAAGTCGTCGTAAAAATCTAAAAATTCAATAAAATATCTTAAAGCTGTGCTGCACTGTTGGTCTCTAAAATTCATGTGTCTCGCTGTGTTTGTGTTTATATACCGTTTTTTTGCATAGCCCTATGTTTCCATCTCCTTTTTCATGTATTCTATAAATTCTTTTATTTCATTTGAAGGTACATGCATTCGTTGTGCTTTGATTATATCTATTATTTCATACTCATTTGGTTCGATTTTCTTACTTCCTTTGTCTCTTTTTTTCCATTGCCCTTTAATATGGGCATATTATATTATTCCATATAAAGTTGATCTAATATAAACGTCTTTCCATTGAAAACAACATTTACCCAATGAATTCTAACCATTAATCTTAAAGTACTAATTTCTTTATTCTAACTTAAGGTAAAATAAGGTCCTAACTGAGGCACAATTCTAGGAAAACTATTTTTATACCCCAAAGTTAAGTGAATAATCCCTGAAGGAAGAGCTTAGACATAAAAAGAAAATTATGAGTGCAATTCACACAATGATATGAATAATCGCAATTGTCATTATTTTAGTCTTATCTTTTGAGCTATTTCTCCTGTTTAAAGTTCTTCTATTCAAATCATTTCTTCTTAATCAGAATTAACCCTTCTTATCCATAAAAACACTTTTACTTAAAATTTTTACTTAAAATATATCCGCTCACCCCCAAATTACATTTAAAGAGAAAAAAACCATAAATCTAAAAAAACCCTCCTAAAAATCTTCAGCCCATCTAATAAATTACTAACTAAAAACTACTGTGTAATAATATAAAATACAAAACTAACATATTAATGTAAAAGCTTGGACATGGCTTATTATTTAAAGAATCCAATTGAAATATTAAATTAAGAGATAATTTCTATGGATCTATTAAATGATATATTAACAACTTCTTAATCTCCTTAAAAAATGATAATATAACGAAACAGGGTATAAAATACAAAAAATAAAAAGATAAAAAAAAGGTTTTGGGAATTTTTTTTAGCATGGTACTGTTATGGAATATCCATATATTGTTGCTGTTGCTGTGTTCCAGTTTTTTATTACTCCAAATGAGTTTCTACTGCTTGTTAAGTCTGCGTTTATCCATTGTCCGTTGATGTATAGTTGTGCCCATACGTGTCCGTACCAATTATTGCTGAAGTGGCAGTATCCATGCCCGTATTGTGCTGGTATTCCTGCTGCCCTTGCAAAGGCCACCATAAGGTTGCTTAGATCACAGCAGTTTCCATAACCTGAAGATAAAGTTCTAACAGCACCTTTTTGGCTGTTGTAGTAGAAACTGTAGTGTTCATGGGTGTGTAACCAGTTGTAAAGGGCTACAGCTTTGGCGTAAGGATCAGTTATGCCACTTGTTATGGCTGCAACGTCTGCTGTTATCCTGTAATCTGTGGACTGGCAGTTCGTGGTTGGTTGTAGGTATGGTTGTAACCATATTGGTACAGGAGTTGGAGTAGGAGTAGGAGTTGTGTTGTTGTTGGTTGTGTTTGTCCATGTTTTTATTGAGTTGTAGTTGGGTAGTCTGTTG